>Ga0179593_1627225_pt1 | contig 10779 bp, 11 predicted proteins | sample CZODoug2_1_08_16_FD_185931 | JGI IMG/M metagenome (GOLD analysis project Ga0179593, IMG submission 185931) | Vadose zone soil fungal communities from Angelo Coast Range Reserve, California, USA - CZODoug2_1_08_16fungal (PacBio error correction) | ecosystem: Environmental > Terrestrial > Soil >... | reverse complement strand
ATCCTCCTCTCAGTTCCACACAAACAACCCCTGCCCGCTTGAGATTAAGGATTTCGACATGTACTCTTTTTCCCCCCCATTTTCACCCCTTCCTGCTCGCGCTTTTTACGTTGTCTGTTCTCCTCTCCCCAGCGCGCCACAATTCCTCTTTTTCCTTCCGTCGGTTCTCGTGAGGTTTTCAAAGTTAGGCCCTATTCCTTGTGTTTTCGTGCACATCCCCCCATCTACAACTGATCAGTTTTCCTGATTGCTGCCGGAAGTATTTCTGGCCAATGGTAACGGCGAGTTCGACTTTTTTTTTTCGGAGTTTTTGAGAAACAACTGAGCTCCCATTGGAGCCATACCTTTGGGCAAATAGGGAAAAGGGTTGACTGACCCTCCTTCTCAAATCTCGTCGGTTTTAGGTGGAAAGCGTTGCCCACTTTCCTCTTTAACCCTAGTCACACCAGGCTTTTTTTTTTAGGGACGACCTTGTGATGACTTTCCACGCTAGTCCCCGCCCGGGTACTCTTTCCCCGCACCTTCTCAAAGTCCACTTACCCCTTTCAACCTTTTTTCAAAACCACCCATCCCAACAATTTTTTTTTTGACATACGCGAGACGGATGCGGCTCCCCATTTCTCTTATGGAAATTGAGGTCCCTGCTTTCGCCTCCTTTTCCCGAGCCCCCCCCCCCTACACTTTTTTTTCGTGTCTCGCTTTTTGCGGACTCCCCCCCCCGGACCGTGGTTTTTTTATGTTGCTTTTCAGGTTTGTGTCCTTTTTGTCGCCCCAATTAAGTTTTCCCACCATTCGTGACTGTCCTGAATCCCCGCGGCGCCGGAGCGATGGTGGGTTTCTCTGCGTTTCAGATTTTCGGGTCCCGATCCTTCTCGACGGTTCTAAAGTTTTGCAGTCTCCCCCCCTTTATTATTTTCCTACTTCGACTGTTAGTAAGAACACAGAGTGTCCTTCTAGATCTCGATCAAGGACCCCCCCCCCTTTGTTTTTTAGACGGGACACTGTGTACCCCCCTTGTTTCTGATTTCACTTTCGTCTGATGGGACCCCTCTTTTGTTGCCCCCGGGGGAAGTTTCTTTTATTTTCGGTCTATACGGTTGACTTTACGGAGAAAGGAGCTGCAGTCGTGTCGTCTCCTTTCCACTTTTCCCCACCTACTCGATTTGCAGTTACGTCCCAACACCACCACTGCTGGAATGATTAACTCCTCTCCCCCATTCCTGTTTGGTCATACCACCGTTTGCCTGGTTTGTGGTAGGCCAGCACTTTGGGTGCTTTCTTAAACGCAAAAGCGTTGCCCACAAGGCTCGTTTCCCCCCCTCCTTCCCTGATGGAAGCACTGAAACCTTCGTCTCCCCAGGTTTTCCCCTTCCTTTTCATTGATGTAGTATGACAGACCTCCACGGCTGGCAGGATGCCTTTTTGACCCCTGTTCGACTCCCAGTTGACATTTCTTGTTTTCTTGGTGATAGGAAACAAACCCCCCCCCCAAGGGGGAAGGTTCAGGCTTTTCCTTTCTCCTTTCCCCTTTCGCTTTCCCCCTAAGTCTGAGAGCAGTTTCTCTCTGAGAGTCCTTGAGATAGGAAAAGCTTTATTCCTTCTTGCCCTTTTCGCTGTATTCTTGTCAGGTAGTCTCCGCTCCTGTCTCTTTTGACCTGGCTTTTTTCTTTCTCCAACCTTTCCTACTATACGCTAGCTACTTCATATATAGACATTCGCGAAGTAAAGACCCGATACATTTTCGCGATTCGGGTGCAGTTGGAAGCCGGCATCAGGCCCTAGCCGGAGGTGTGGAGTGGATAGACGCATCGATAAAAAGAGGAAGGATCTGCAAAAACGGCAACGCGAGTTACCTTATCTCTTGTGGAATTAATGAGGACGCGCACTGAGTTGGACCAAATTATACCTCCGTATGTAAGTAATAACTAAGTACTCGTACCCCCACCCTGCCATGAGTTGGACCGTTCCTGACGTCCCGGCACTTCGCAGCTACTAGCCATACCTCGCTCCGTCTTGGGAAGCTCACGGGCGAAGCTGACGACATCCCCCCCGGTTCTAGTGGGTCCTCACGCTCGACGCCTCGCCATAACGGTCACGGGATCTCCATGTCCAGTCCACGGCCCTGATGCTACCGGATTTACACTCCCCCCAAGCTTTCCAACCCTTTACTCTACCACAAAAATGGCCCGGATCGCAACAATTGAACCCAAAAACGTGTTTTAGAACCCGTGACTAGTTACTGTATCCCCCTTCCAACGCGACTATTTTTTTTAGGGAAAATTCTTCTGTTCAAAACCGGGTTGTCGGAGTTCCTTGGGCTTGGGAGTTCGCTGTATATTCGGGGAAACCAACCAGATTTCTTACGAGTTTTTACTGAGTGTGCGTTTCACACAGTGGGCATAATAAAACACCTATCCTTGAGGACCCCCAAGAGTTTTGAGTCCGTGATCGAAACGTTTTTAAGGCACCTACAGTATCTCCTCCCTGAGTGACCCTTTTTTCCGACACCTTAATGAGTTCTAATTTTCCGCTTATTTCTTCTTAGTGGACATAGGGAAGAAGGCACTTCTTTTCCAACTTTCTCCTCCCAGTTTGAACTAGTTATTAATGTGAGGCTGATGCCCTAACTCCTCTAAATCTCTTCTTTCATAGGCACTTCCTTTTGAGCGATCGTATACCTCTCGCCATGCACTTTAATATGTTGTTTGGGCCCTTTTTTTTTCACTAGCACAAATATTAGGTCTTGCAAGACGAGGGTTTTATGAAAACTCCTTCCCCTTCTTTTCTCATCCTGTGTCTTCTGTGCGTACCCTCCCTGAGGTTATAAAACTACTAACGACGGTTCGGACTTTACCACGTGCCCGCGAGTGTCCTGTTCAAACTGTTTCCTCCCCCCAGGAAGCTCGCGAATCTTTACCCGACTCTCACCCCGGGTTCAGTCTCTTCTTCTAATCTGACATCTCGAGAGGGTCTCCTCCACGTTGTTTTTTCTCTGTATGTCCAGTATTCCCCCCTATTCGCTTTCCGTAATGGCTTAGGGCGCCTAGTTTCGCGTACCGCCCTCATAACTAGAGAAAATCTTTTTTTTTCCCTTTTTTCTTAGATCTATCTTCCTCCCGCTCGTGTCGCCCCGCCGCAGCGGTGAGTCAAGAGGTGACCCGTTTCACGGGCGCTTCAGTTGCGGGCTTTTCAGACGATGTATTTAAAAAGATTGGAGATGCTAGTTTATGGATGCCCCATTTTTTTGACCAGTTTGGGGAGATCGTTTCGTCATACACTGAGGTGTCCTTCTGCGGGAAGCATTTGACCCTTGCCCCACCTGGCCCCCCAATAGTCCCCCACACCCCCCCCACTCCAGCCCCCCCCCTCCCACACCACCCACCACCCGCCACCCATCACCATCCCCGTCGCTCCTGCTGCTTTTTTCTAGTTCAGCGCTCTTCCCCTCCCCTTATTCCCCCCCACCAGACACCAGCCAAACCACCGCCCGCCCATCCGCCTACCAGTGCCCCCCCCCCCCCCGTTCCTCCCCCTGCCGCCCCTTGGAGCACCCTCAACAACCACAGAGACACCCCGCCCACAGATTTTGCAGACCCCCACACCCCCCTCTCTCCCTGGGCCACATCCCACAACCCCACCCACCCCCCCCCCCCCCAGTACCGCGCGCCGTTTCAGCTCTTGCGTGAGCCGCCCGCGGTTCTTCCCTTTCGTGTCGTCGCTTTTCGTTGCCCCCCGCTGCTGGCCGACCTCCCTGTCCGCGGACGACCCCCCCTCCCCCCCCCCTCTTCTCCACACCCCATGGCTCCTCCCTTTTGCCTGTAGTGACCCAAGGTCCTAGCCGCTCTGACTTTTTGAAGGGAGATTTTGGTGAGCAACGATTCCGTTTTTTTTGCCGACTCTCCTAGGACAAGTCTTAAGTCCAGATCGGATGTGATTTACTGTTCTCACCTGGCTCCCAAGGCTAACGGGAGGATAGGGACCATACGGCGGACAAAACCCTCGAGGTGCTATTTCGACCCTTTGGTTAGGTTGTTTTGGGTTGGTCTCTTTTTGTTTTGGTATAGAAATAGAACTTTCGGACCGGTCTTTCTATCTTCGGCTTCTCCCAATGGTTGTTTTTTTTCTGCGTTTTCTGTTTGATTGGTTTTTTTTGTACTGTTGTGCATGTTTTTTATTTTTAACATAGTTGTATCCAACGTGTCAACCGTGTCCTCGAATGCCAGACCACAACACCCCCCCCCGACCCACCCGCACCCACCTTTTTCCTTTTTCCCCGCCTCATTTGCTAACCAAGCACACATAAACCCCCCAACCCCCCCCCCCCCCCCCCACACCCCCACCCCTCCAACGGCCCTGTATAGTCCTTCCCTCTGCTGCCTTTGCGGCAAGCACTCCACCGTCCCGACGCAGAGGTTTCTTTTTCCCTGAGGTTTAAATATTTACTAAACATGTTATTGTCGAGACACCTCGCCCCCCCCCCCCCCCCCCCATTCAAAACAGGTGCACCCCCTTCCATATATTAGGCAATCATTACCTAGTCCCTTTTAAGGCCGTCCCGGTTTTGCACTTTTGCATGTTACGGGATTCGCTGGACCTCTGATTTTCATCCCTTTCTTGTCTCCCCACATGCCGTATACCCCTTTCCCCTTTGCCTGAGACACAGTGAGGTCATTGCCTTCCCCCCTTTCCCATTCCTGCGGGAAACGTCTATTTGCGAAGGGCCCCCTTTGTCCGACTTTCTCAAATGGGCGTTCTCCCTTCTGTGAGGTTCCTCTTTTCTTTTGAGTCTTCTCTTTATCATATGTATTCGGCTTTCTGATCCTGAGACGGACACTCGACGATCCCCCCCCCCCCATGTCTCTACAATCCCCCCTGACCCCCCCTGAGTCCCCAATTGTTTTCGTTTAAGTAAGCCGTATGTGCCCCCTTCTTTTTTAGTTCCCGTCTGTACTGGTATTGCATTGGAAAAGCCCACTGGCACCTCCCAATACCTCAGATCCGTGTTGACTTTCGTTCCCCTCAAGTGAAAAACTTGGCCGTTCCCTTCCCGCTGACGGTTTTTTTATTACTCCTCCCGTCGCGGTTGATCTCCTTGACCACAAGTTTTTTTGGCCGACTTCTCTTATCCGTTTTGTCTTACTTTCCCCGAGTGCGGATTTTATCTCTTTTTCTACTGTGTTGTTAGGATTGATCCCCCCCCAATCCGCTAGCTTCTCCTCTCTTTGCCAGCTCCCATTGCCACTTTAGGTTCTTCCCCTCGTTGCCCCCTTTCCGTAGTCACCTGTTCACCAGACGTTGCCTCAGTTCCCCCCTCCTTTCTGCAGCACGGAGGCTGTGCCCTCATCCACACTCGGGATGGAGTCTACCCTCTTCCCTTCCGACCTTTCGTTTCCCTACAAGCCCCCGTTTCCCTCCCCTGCCCCATTTGTTTTCGGAACATTGGAGCATTTTGATTTATCTGTCCACCACCCTATCCTTCTGGCTCCCCTTTTCCCATTGAATGTCCGCCTCATTCTCCCATTCGTGACGAGGACGTTTACTACTTCCTTTTCCTTTTCCTTTTTTTCAAGTTCTCGCGTCTCCTGTTCCCCCCCCCCCACACAGAGGCCCACCTTTCTAGGGTAGCGCCGATCCCCTTGGAGCCCTTTGCTTCTTCAGCAGACCCTCCGTGCCTCCCACCAAAGAACGATGTTTCTCCATGTGGCCGGTCCCAAGGAGATCCCCCCCCCTGTTTATATTTCCTCCCCTTTCTAGGGAACCTTCGACCACTTACCCTTGGAGCTCGTAAGCAGCTTGCCGCCAGACTTGAGCATTTTGGAAAGTTCCCCCCTGTTTTCCCCCCCCGTGCGTGTCTTTTCAAACTGGCTCCAAGTACAGCCCCCCCCCCCTGGACCCTCCCCGAGCAGCTTCAGTCCTTCTTTTCACCCTCCTGATTGGTATCTTTGCCCCCTCCCCTTGACGGAATTTCTCATTTTGAGATAGTTGTGATGCATTCTGCCCAGGCGTGATAATAGCTGATGAATGTTTCCCTCCTTCTCCCGGGAGCCAGTGGCGACCAGGGGGGAAGCGGGATGAAGTTTTCTTTTGGAAAACACGCGAGGAATATGTTGCTTAGTAGGACTGCTTGCTGTTTTCTGGTGCTGCGTATGAACGGGAAACGTAACCCAAGCAAGAAGCAACACAAAGGAACGAAAACCGTCACCAGCACACCCACAATAAAACCCCCCCCCCCACCACATCCCCCCCCCCCCCCCCACTTACCACACCCCCACACTCTGCCCCCCCCCCAAACCCCCCCCCCTCCCCCCCCCCCCCCCCGCACCACCAACCCCCGGTACTAACATTGCATTCTATGCCCTATATGAGACCCCCTACTGAAAGAGTGCCCCCCCCGTTTTTTTTTACGTTGGATCGGGTGCCGTTCGGACATTTTTAAGTCGTGGGCAGGCATGCGGCAGTAGCTAGTCATCAGATTCTCACGTAGTAGGACTGGGCCCCCCCTTGGTTCTTTCTAGATGAACCAGTGTACGCCCCCCCTCTTCCGGACAAGGTACTTTGTTTTCCGACGTGGCGTTTTCCCTCTAATGTTCTTTCCGGATTGCCCCACTTCTCTTATATGATGGAGAGGAGGAACAACTGCGAACTCACCCTGCACATACTTACATGCGGAGGTCCCCCCCCATTGTGGTCCTTGACCAACTTTCCAGGCCGACCAACGTGTGTTCCGGAGCGTTCCCCTGCCCCATCGTTAAATCGCGATATTTCCTCTCAGCTCTTTAATACACTTGCGTGACTACGTTCTTTCATTCCCTCCCTCCCCTGACTTCTATGATCTTTTGCCTGCCTCTTTTTCCCTGATGGACTCGCTTGCCTCTTTTTATTCACCACATCGGCTCCGGGTGCGACTCAAAGTCTTTCCGCCTCTGGACTCCCCCCCCCCCCCCCCCCTACTGTTTTTCCGAGCAGAGAGATTAAGGATGCCTTGAGCAGCCTAACCAATTTTCCCTAGGCTTTTTCCGAGAGCTTATCAATCTTTGCCCTCCTCCCTAGTCTGTTTTTTTTCTGGCCACCATCAGGGGTTTGCGGATTCTTTCTTCTCTCATGACTCCTCTGACAGATATTCCCCTTTTCGCGCGGACAGTTGGTTTCGTCCTGAGTACCTTCTTGAGTTCTCGAACATCTGCCATCACCACCACCCACCTCGACTTTTACCACCCCCCCCCCCCCCACCTCGGTGCTTCCCCTAAATTTGCAAGATCTAATCTCCTGACCCGGAATTGTTGCCTTCCCAGGCGTACCTTCCGACGTTTCCCCCCCCCTTGACCTTCTCTTCACTCCGTGACTTCTGCCCTTCCCCCTCTTTTCTCCAACGTCCATTTTCAAATCCACCCTGTTAACTTTCTGGATGCGCGGTCTATACGCCACCAGAACGGTGTTTTTTGCTAATTTAATCCTCCTCGGAAGGTAACTACTCTCCCTCCCGGTAGTTGTTCCACGAATCTCCCCCCCTGCGACTCTTTTCGCCGGGTCCCCATGTGATTATTTCGAACCATTCCACAATTTATTTCCCTCAACTTCAACGCGGGTTTGACCCCCCTTTTTCACTTGCTACCCAGTCTTTGAGTTTATGAACTGCTTTTCGTTGCACTTATTTTTATTTATAGTTCTCTAAGACGTTTCCCGGTGCAGAAATCACTTCTCTCACCCCACCCTGGTTCTCCCCCTCCCCTGTGATTCCCACCTCCCCTTTTTTTTTCACAGTGCGTTTTAATTTCCGGTGTCTTCCGTCATCCTCCCTGACGACAGTGGTTCGCCTTTCGTTTTTGTCCAGCTTCCGAAACGCAGGTATTCGCGCTTAGTCGTTTTTTTCTGTCCTCCGACAACAACGACCACCATCCTCCTCCTTCCCCCACTCTCCCACCCGCGTCCTCCCGTTTTTTTTGACCATTTCTTTAAGCAATATGCAGTCTCTCTTCTTCCATATACCAACAGCTACTTATCAGGTTCAAGGTCTTTTCTGCCCTCCAGTCACCCTTTCTCATCGTGCAACAGCGTTTTTGGGATACCCTTTTGCCTGGGCCCCGTGACTTAGCTTACGGACCCTCTTTTTTTCAGTCCCTTCCCATTGTACCCTTATATGTGATTAATTCAACTTCGTTTTATTCATGTTCGCTCCAGTATTGGCCTGATTCTTGGCATGATAAGTGGGGTTTTTCCATTTTTTCTCCTGTAGATAAGCATTGGCGTTTCTCCCTATTTGTTTGTTGGTGAGAGCCACTTCCTTCGTTTCCCTTGCCAGTTTTTGAGCGTGCCGGAGCTTTTCCCGCCTTTCCCTTCTTTTGGCCCTCCCCTGGCGGAGATTCCATTTTTTTCTGTCGCTCCCCCTTGACTCATTTTTCAAGCTCTTCGACCCCCCACTCCCTACTGCCACCCCCCCCCCCCTTCCCTGATCGTCCCCCCACGCCCTACTTGCCCTCCCCCCAGACACGGCGAAGAGGCGCTCTTGCATGGATTTTTCACCCTCATAAGATCTTCGCCCGCTCCAAAAGCGTCCTTGTTAAAGTGTCAGACAGGCCTATCTCTCCCAGATGTTGCATTGTTCTTCTTCTCACTCTTTTTGTCATCCTTTGTGTTGTTGTTTTTTTATTATATTCTATCTCTCCCAACAGAGAACCCCCTTCGCTAAATATTGGATTAGGATTTGCGGGCCCGCGGCCGCGTTTTCATTCAGGCCTGGACGTCGGTTTTCGCTGACTTGAGAGCCGCGTGAGTTATTCACGTTTGGGGGATGAGCGTGACCTGGTGGAGGAGTGGGGTGGATTTTTCCTTGCCGCCATGCTCTTGTTGGACCTAATCCAGCTGTTCGTCGCGCGGCACCCAAGCTTTTCTTTTTCCCGTGTTGATAACTTAGTTTTTGCCTGATGACAGCGGATCCATACTTTTATCCGAATTTGAGCACCGTTTTTTTTTGACCATAGTATCCCCCCCCCCCATGTGCGGGCATTCCCTGGCCCGACCCACCAGACAGTATGTGGCCGGACAATTGTCGACAGGCGCTCACCCTTTCTTTTTTTTACCTCCCCCTTGGTCTAAGATCTACTCCCCTGTAGCTAACCCCTTGCCCCGAAACAGGGGGACCTCACAAAAGTAGCCAGCCTCCCCTAAAAGACACGGGACCACCCCCCGTTCCCTCCCCTTCCTTCCGTCCCACCCCCCCGAGTGCATTCTCCTTGATTGTCGTGCGTGACAACGTTTTGAGTGCCTTTTCCCCGGGAAAATTGCCCCCCCCATTTTCCCGCGCGCTGAACGTGAACCCAAAGCTTGTAAACCGTGCGTAGCAAGCTTTCCCATACCTGATTGTCCGCTGGTTTTATGAATTCCCCCGGCCATGAGGGACCCCGGGTCGTGCTTTTTCACAAATGACGTGGTAGGTACTTTTGGTACGTAGTTCCGATTTCAGAAAGCCCACCAAGCAGTGCAATGTTTTTGGCAGTTGCAATAAAAATTAGTTTTTGCTTCGATGGGGCTCTTTCTGCTGTAGTAGTTTTTCCGTCTCCCCCCTGCAAGAGCTGGACTTTTCCAATTATGTGCTGCAGTGCATCGTATTTAGACCGGCGGATTTCGTTTTTTTTCACTTTTTCCTACAACATGCCGAGTAGATGGCCCCCCAAGCCCTTCCCAGATTTCATCACTCTGACGGACTAAAGAGATCGATTGCCTGTGTCCCTTGGGATCAACCCAGGGGACCCGGGTGACCCTGAAGCACTACGGCATGCGACTGATAGTTACTTTTAGTTTTTCTAGTAATTCTGCCCCATTTGGCACGGCACTTTTTCTCCTGAACAGCAAGGACCGAGTACTTCAATCCGAAAAACACACATATGCCCGCGAGGTGTGTCCTGCCTGACATGCAGGGTAGATTTGCCCGGACTTTTTCAGAACTTGGTGCGGGGACCCCCACTGGGTTAATATCTTTTGTCTCCACCGGTTTTCTGGGTTGTATCAGTCCTCGCCCCATGGGTTTTTTTTGATGGAACCTGTCCACACCTCCGAAGCCGAAGTTTTCAGCCCAACATCGAGTGTACACTTTGACCATTTCCTCTTATTTTTTTTTTCCAATTTAAACCTGGAGTTTCATGGGGACAGAGTTCCCCCAGAGTGCACTGTTTTTTTGTCTTTCCGGAATGTCGATCAGCTCCTCTTTTTCCCGTTTTTTTTTCTTGTTTAATTCTTTGAGGTTTTTTTTCCTCCATTGGTCTAGAGCCCAGTCTCGGCCGTCCTCCCCTTCTGCGTGGTCTCTGCCCCAGTTACTCATTTTGAAGGCTTTTTTCCCCTACTCTTTTGCTGCAGCCGGCTTCTGGATTTGCAGGGAATTTTTCTCTTTGTCTTGAACTTTTGAGCCGGCAGATCCCATCGTCTGGCAGGTGGCTTTGGAGCTTGGCGCGGCGCAGGGGTCGTCGTCCTTCCCCAAGTGGTTGCGTGATAGTCTCTTCAGCATTTCCCTACTCCTCAACAATCCTTTGTATCTTTCCGCTGTTACGGAGAGAGCGTTTCCCTCGCCCCCCCCCCCCCCCCCGACATGATACCTCCGTCCCTGAATTTTTTACCCCAATTTTTCCTTCCTTTCACCAATTGTTGCTTGCTTTCAATAGACCTGTGGAACCACAATAGCCTCTCTATGTTTCCAGCTTCCCCACTTCGATGTCTTGCCTTGCCCCCCCCATTCCCCCAACCCATCCCGGCCACACCTGGGCACCACTTAACCCACCTCTGCATTCC
>Ga0179593_1595520_pt1 | contig 10779 bp, 8 predicted proteins | sample CZODoug2_1_08_16_FD_185931 | JGI IMG/M metagenome (GOLD analysis project Ga0179593, IMG submission 185931) | Vadose zone soil fungal communities from Angelo Coast Range Reserve, California, USA - CZODoug2_1_08_16fungal (PacBio error correction) | ecosystem: Environmental > Terrestrial > Soil >... | reverse complement strand
TTCAAACCCCCTCACCTAGAGATCCCCCCCAGGTAAGGTCGAGAATGTCCTCTTGCGATTCTTAGTAGGATATCGATTTGGCGGTTCGATGGCATTGTCCTAGTTCTCCCGTCCCTCCCTTGAATCAACCAATGATTCTGTCCTTGCCCCCTATCCATTCAACAATTGCGCAAACCCCCCTCCTTTTTTCAGGATCTCCACGAGGAGAATTTTTTCTGAAATAGCCGACCTCTTTGAATTCAGCAAGGAGGCTGAGCCATTGTTTCCTTTTAGTCAAGGGTCTTCCCCCCCTTTTTCAGCCCGTTCACGTATCTCGCTTCCGTATTCTGGCGATTCCGATGCCTGTTATGGGTCCTGCAGCTTTTATCACCTTATTGGCGAGGCCATCTCTTTTTTCCCCCGCCCCAATCTACTTATTCTTCAGATCTTCAAGATGAAGTTCGCCCCCCTAGCCCCGACCTATTGTCCGCAAAAACGCTTTTTTTTTCCGAGCCGAACCCGTTCCGGCTCCTAGTTTATTTCCCCGATTTTTTTCCCCATTGAGAGCTATCTTAACAGTGTCCGCCCAGTTCTTTACATCCGATTTTCAGTACCCCCCCCTTTCTCGGGTTTCCCCTCCTTAGGCGACGCCTAATTCCCCCCAATAATGTTTTGCAAACTTTTCCCCAACGGTGGTTGGGTTTGGGTTTTTTTTCAATTTCTGAATCGCCTAACACAGTCCTTCCTGATCCTGGTGCCCGTCGGGTCCAGTGGCCTTGCCCTCTTTCTTCCAGTGTAGAAGACTCCCGCGGCCAGGCGTGTTACCCTGCCCGGTAGACGTCTAAGAAAAGGTCTTTTGATCGCAGGGACTTGTTCATGACCGCCCGTGACCTGTTTCCTTCTTTCCCCAATCTTCCCCCCCTTTGACAATGAGGCGCAGTAGGAAGTAGTTTCGGCATTGTCCATAGAGTGTACCTTTTTTGAAAGTAGTGAGAGACTCTCCGGCGCATCTTGAATCAGGATTTCCCTCCCGGCTACGCAGCCCTCTCGCAAAAATTTGGTACTATGACCAAGTCTTCTAAGTCCGGGCTCCTTTTTTTTTTTTTCTCTCCGATGGTAGTTAACTAATGATGATAGTTTGACCTCTTCCAGTGCAAGTCCCTTGAGGGTTTTAGGGCTTGTTGATTTTTTTCTTCCCCCTTGTCTATTTCTCCCTTAAATGAAGGAGAATTCCCAAGCTTTTGAAAAGCGGGTCGTTTTTCATAGTTTATTCCCCCCGCCGCTGTCCGAGAGTTAAGCTTGGGGCGCTCTCGGCCGCAGTTGCTGTCCAAACTTCAGAATTAACCCCCTCTGTTTTTTGCAGGCTCGACCCCTTTTACCCCTCATTCCTTCCCGTAGTCCAGTGTCCCCACCCAAAGACGACGCGCTTTGTCCCCTTGACTGGGAACTTAGGATATTCGTCAAACTTCGTACTCCTTCAACCAATCCCTTAACACCCTTCTTGATTTTCTTTTCCTCCCCCTGTTTTTTCTTCCCCCTTTCTACACCTTTCTTTTTTTTTCCTCAACGCTGGGTTTTTCCACGTCGTCCAGAGTTTTTAGAGAGCTCCGTGGTTCCTTTTTCCCCGGGCAAACCGTGTATTTCTTCTTGTCTTTCAATACTCATGCCTTCACTGTGAAAGTTTTCGCGTCCGATCATCTCTAAATGACGGGTTAATTTTTGTTCTTTCCTTGACCACAGACACCCCTTTTGATAAGCGCGATCCGCGCCCTCCTTCGAATGCAGAGAGCCGGTACCCCGCGTTTCCAGGTATTTGCTGCGCCGCTTCCTCCGCGAACGACCCGCCCTCATTCTCCACCCCCAATTCCGTAAAGTCACAGGGTCCAGTGTTGGGAACCAAACGCGGTCAAATATACTTTTTTTGGTGTTTTTTTCCCTGACGATACAGACTCCTTCGTCTCCGGACCTTTCTGAAGCCTTAAGGCGCCTTTGCCCCCCGTTCCGGTAGCGGCTGTCTCGTTCTTCGTTTTTCTGACCTTATGGCATCTTTTTGGTAAGTTCGATAAAAGATGCAAACGGCGGGCTCACTCCGCCTGAACTTCGCGAGCCGTCTCCCGTCCCTTTCACGCTCCTCCCGTTTTTCTTTGATCTTTGGGAAGGTCCTATCGCAACATCGGGAATTTACGCGCAACGCTTCTTTGTCTTAGGCAACTTTGTGTCGACGTCTTCCCTTTTTTTTTTCCCTTCGGCCAAGTTGGATGGTCCTTGGCGCGTAAGTCGTCTAAAGCTAATTTGGAACCCCCAGAAAGGACATCGCACCTGAGCACCGTCTTTTCGATTCCTGCAGTCCCTTCGGCGTGGCTTGTCCCTTCTCTCTTCCGTCCAGCATGTTTTTTCGCCCCCTGATCATTGAGAACTATTAAGAACTGGGCGTACCCGAGATCGCGAACCAGGAAACACTTAATTACAGTCTCCCTTTTGATCCGAAAAGAGGCGTTGGCGGCAAAGAGTACCGATGTCTATTAGAGGAGTGAAGAAGGCCCTTACTTTTCTTGGTCCGCTTAACATGCCGTCGATCTGTCCTCCCCCTTTTCCCCTTCCTACGGGCGACCGAAGCTAACTTTCTCTTGAATTCGCGCATCGCTTTTTCCCCTGGGCATCGATCCAGTAAGTGAAAGGGCCTTCTGGCGTGTCAATCTGGCACGCCGGTGAAGAAAGACTGAATTCAGTACCAACCTCTGCCAGCCGTCGTGCTTTCCCCTCCACCTCCCCTCTTACTTAGATTACCTTCCTGCCGCGTGGAGCCCCCTGTTATTATTTTCCGGGCCGTTTGCCGAGTATCCTTTCCAGGAGGATTTTTCTCCCTGATACGGGATGGCCTAGCGCCGATGACAATCAGGCAATCCCAACTTCTCTTGAACCGACTCTAATCGCAAGCATACCGGAATTGACTGACCTGACCCGCGGCTGAAAAAGCTTCTTTCCTTTTCTCTCTTTTTATTTTTTGTTTTTTTCTTGAGTTCCACTCTCCTTCTTTAAGAGCCTTCTGTCTTCCCTCTCCCTCTGATTTTACTTGCCTATTCTCGGCAGATCTGCCCCTCGGGCGATATCTAACCTTCTCTGCCCCCATACGATTTTTCCTGAGTCTTCTCGCCTATTAGTAACTCCCCTTTTTAACCCGCGTGGAATCTTCACGGCGGCGCACTTTTTTCTTTAAAATCGAAGAATTATATTCTTATTTTTCCTCCTCTAAAGGATTTCCCAGCAAGAGTTACTGGCCTTTTCGCCCTAGTGCCATAAGACGTCTTTTTCCCTTCCCCGTATTTCGATGCCGCTTAAGGCTCTTCCCCCTCTTGCGCTTTCCGGTTATTCGGGATCTTTTTTCCCCCCCGTCCCTGTTTTTCAGAGATCTCCTCCCCCCCGACTTTACGGTCCTTTTTTCTTTTCCAGCAATGAAAGGCGCCTCACCTTTGCGCCTCCTGGATTTTTTTTTCATCTGTGAAGCAGCTGAACGTGGATCCTCGTTTGTCTCCCTTTCTTGCCGGTCCCTCCCCCCCTTTCTCCCATGTTAGTTCCGCTTTTTTCCCGCGTTCTAGGGCGGCAAACCCTCCCTTCTTTCTTATGACCCCCTCTTGAAATCCCCCCCCTCCCCTCCCTCTTTGTCTTTAACTTGAAGTCGAATGAACGTTTTGAACGAAAAAGTCCCCTTTGTTTGCGATTTCCGTTGTTCCCCCTTTGCATGAAAAGTACTCCTTTTTCTTCTCGCGCAAGGAGTGTAACATCCCCACTGCGCTCCTTTCCAAGTCGACCCAGTCCCTCAGTTTTGACCAGGAAAGAGTTGTCATGAAACCTTTCCCTGACTTTCATCAACGATCTCCACTATTCCCGAGTGAAGATTTTTTGAGTGAGCCGGGCGGCTTCTTCCTTTTTCCCCCCAAGTTGCGAACCCCGAGCCTTCCTCTTGGTATTCTACGGAAGCCGAGGAATCCCTGGTTCTGCTTCAGAATAGTCGATCATTTTTCGCAACTTTTTGGTCTTTCCCTTCAGTCTTCGACGTCCGGGACCTTTTTCCGCCTGGTCGTCGTAAAACGAACCCATGTCTGATACCCCGATTTTGACCACCCTTGCCTTCTGCTTTTTTTCTGCCGTTTTCTTTCTTCGCGCCTGCGGCGCATTGCCCCTCCTCGGTTCTGGGCACCGCGGGGTTTCTTTTTTTCCCGTCTTCTCCAGTCGACTTTTGAGAAGGATTTCAGTATCGCAGCTAGTTTGCACGTTTGACACGTCAGACTTACCCGTCGGTGACTTTTCCTTTACGAGAGCAGTTTGACGTTTCTGCCAGCTGCAGGCATCGTCTTCGAGGGAGCCCTCAAGCCTGACTCGCGTTTTGGTTTTGCATGGGCTTTTCCTTTTTTCTTCACCCCCTTCTCCGACGTCAAACGTCTTCCCAGCTGAGGCGAGCTTCTTGTGTAGAATATCTTTTAGTCCTCCGGTTCGATTTTGAGAGCTTCTGACGAAGATTTTCTCAAACGCTGGTGGGTAACCTTTCCTTTGACGGATGGCGTTCCCCCTGGAAGATACGCGTTCCCATTGGCACCCCCAAAGCGCGTCTTTCTGGTTGGTCCCTCCCCTCTCATACTTCTCCCCCGCGAAGACCTTCGCGGTATTGACATACTTCCAAACCCTCCTTCAGGCTGTCAGTTGAACTACCGCCCTATGTCTAGTCCCTCCTGATACATCCTTAAATTTCCGTCTCATGCTCTATGACCTTCTGACACGCCCCGGGTAACTTTGCACTACTCTTGCTGGCCTTTTTTTGGAGCGAACTCGAAACTCCTTTTGACCTCCCCCCAAGTACCCGCAAGTTTGACGTCAAGGTGGTTACCGGTTCAACGCAGTATGATTCTGTGACGACTTTTTTCTTTCCCCTCCCCCCACGAAAGACGGTCGCACCGGTCCCTCGATATCTCCTCGTAAGGACAGAGACCCCCGTTCTCTTTGCTGGCTTCGACGTCGCGTGGCCTTATACGGATGGTGCCGGCGAGAAGAGTCGCCTCATCCCCACTGCGCGGTTTAGTACCCTGGAACATTCTCGAAGCCCTGCCTGGCTCGGCTCCCCCCCCCACTCTCCCGGATCCTCTTTTGAAAAGATCGTGATTGATTCCTTGTCACTTCCTTCCTATGACAAGCAGGGTTTGGATATAGCTGACTCCCCTGGTGTTGGATGTCGGCGACTCTTCACTTTTTCTCCCCTCCTGGTCGCGAATTCTGTCTACCCTAGTTAAGACGTTAATCCCAGGCGAAACCCTTGTATCCTCGAACCCTTAGCAGGCTGACCTTGTTTCCCCGTTTTGCGAATTCAACCCGCGACCCCTTTCCCCTCCTTCTTGGCCTTTGTTTATCTGATTCAAACTTTGTCAGCTTTAGGCCGCCCTTTCGAGAACCGCAGTTCTTCTGAGAACTCCGATCACACGTTGTGAGACCTATCGCTCACTTTTCCCCTCGAGAACCCTAATCCAAGTAACTTTGCTTCTTTCAATCAGGGTTGGTGGGAAGGCCCAGTTCAAGTTTTCTTTTTTCTAGCGAGTTGAGACTTAGGCCTTCATAGTGATTCTCTCTAGAACGCGTCGAGTATGGCTTCCTTTCCTTAGTAAGAACCGGTCCTGATGAATGTAGAAATTTTTCCGAACCAGGCGTGCATAAGTTCCCTCCTTCCCCCTTCCCTTTAAGCACGGAGATCTTGAAAGCCCGCGTTGACCCCCCTCCCCTTCGGCCTAAAAAATGCCGTCTTTTTCGGAACGTGCCTGACCAATCACAAGATATTTAGTGGCTTTAGGGGTGGTATTTCATTCCTTCCTTTGATTCAGATCGATGAGGACTCCGGTCCCGGCCTGTCTGGACCCCGGAGAAATCAGCCACTTCAGCCTCTGAAATCAAGGCATCGACACCGCCACAGAGCAGTTTTCTCCCGCACAAGCCTCAGTCCAAGGGACCTTTTTTCCTTTTTTGAAACCGCATTGAAAGACCCCTCTTTCCTAATTAATAAGTTTGTGGTGTGATCTTACCAATCGACCTTTCCGCTCCCGGTACTTCGATCAGGATTCCGATCTGATTTTTTCTAGCCCTCTATTTGCGGCCTCTTCCCTTTTTTAATCCGGATTATGAAAGTACCTGCCCCCTACAATAGATGATGCTTCGTCTTTCAAAAGGTACCCAATGAGAATACCCGCGGGCGGATCTCCAAGGATCACGTTCAGCGTCCAAAATCGAAGATTTCTCTTTGATGTTTGTAATTCATTCCACGTCGCCCGGTCTTGCCCCTCCCTTTTTTTCTGGCCTTCTTAGTCACGCGGGCCCCTCCCCCCTTCTCAGAAAGTGCTACTGCCTATACTTTATTAGGCGAGGTCCCACGGTCTTCGGAGTTCCCCATTCAGTTGTCGCCACTCCCAAATTTTTTCTCTCCGCAGCATCGACGTTTTCTTCCGCCCGCACTGAAGGGCTCTTTCTTTTCATCCTCGATTTCGCAGCAATTTTTTACTTTCCCTCACGCTGTTAGAGAATAAGGAACAGACACACATACCATCCCCCTACTTCCACTCTTCAACACATTCCAATCAAACAACATCAGAATTTCAATAAAAACCAATAACCACAACCTAAGACCCACCCACTACACACCAACACAAACCCAACCACAACCAAGGGCTAATCGTTTCATCCTTTTGACTTTTGAGCGCGATCTTCTGCACTCACATTTTAGTACCCGACTTTTAATTTCCCCACACGAGTCTCTAACACCTTTCCCCCTCGAAAGCCGACTTTCCCTTTCCATAAGTTTCAACGCCACGTTCTGCTTTTGGCGGCTTGAATTCGCCCTTGAACTAAGTACGAATGATAATACCCCCCACCCAAAAACCCACCCCCCACACAAAAACCCCCCCCAACCCCAAACCCCCTGTTTTAGATGGCTATTTTACCTGGACGGATTCCCCGATTTTACATGCCGAACCATTCGTTTTTCCCCCGAATTGCAGATACTCTCCTTTAACCCCAGGTCTTCTCCGCTTTTTCCCCCTACTCCCCCCCCTCAGTGCTGTTTCCCACTCCTTTCTCAACACGATTCTTCAAAAGATTCCTCGCGTGAAGACGGTCTTGGCTGCGTAGCCGAGCGTGGCCGGGTTTTGCTGCGCGAATGTTCAGTTCTCCCCCAGAGAGCAGTGCTCTTGGACTTCTTCCCTTCTCCCCCCCCTTCAGTGAGGAATCCGCTTTCGACTGACACGCAGCGCTCCCGAAAAAGGGGGTTTTTCTGGACTTAAGTCTTCCCCTACCTCGAATTTGAGATGTTATCGTCGCCCTCCCTATCTTTTGACTTACCGTCGTTTTGACCCACGTATTGACTTTCTCCTACGCTAGGTTCTAGAGTTCCCGAGACCTCTAAGACCAGCGTAGGTTTTTTGCGTTGCGGGCTCCCCCCTTTGCTCTTCCTGCGGCTGCGAATGATTCCGAGAGATATCAGCGTTGACGTTTGGCCAACTTCAGCTTATTCTGTTGCCTGAATTTTTCTTCCTCAGGAGAAGGTTTTCTTCAGCAGTAAGCATCGCTGGAGGTCTGACCACCCCCTACCGGCTGTCTTTGCCCGTTCCCCCTGGCGCAGAGGACTTTTCAAAATTTACATCTCTTCCCGTCACTCTAAAACACCAGCGTTGAGGAGTTTCGGGTAGCGCAAGCTATCTTTTCCTCTCTCTTGTTGAGTTTGATTTTCTAATTCCCCCCTCCTTCTCGCGTCCCTGTTTTTTTCCCCCTCGACGTCGGACGAGGTGGGTCTTTGAAGAAGAGAATCCGTGGCAGTTCAACCTCACCCCACGCGCTTTTTGTGTTTTTCCTTTTGGACGACCTATCGGACTACCTCTCCCCTGCGCCGACCCCGCTGTTCGACCTGAAACGGACCCACTGACGGCCGTCTCAAGGGTTCCACATTTCCACGCTGGTCTCTTGCGATCCTGATGCCCATTACGGTTGCCTAGGAGGCCCAGTTACCCTCTTTCAAGAACCGTACGAAGCCTCTTGCAGGCGCAACTCGAACTCCCCCCCTTGATCGGTCGACCCCCCAAAAGACCATATGTCCCTGCCGTAGTTGTCCAAACCTTTCAGCGATAATCCTTTCTTTTCCGGACTCCCCGCGCTTCGTCAAGCCCCTTCCGCCCGGTATCCTGAAAGGCAGAAGGACCCCCTCGAGTGCGTCGACGAGTAGTTTTCCTTTCACGGATTGGCATTGATCGGCGAGAACTCTATCAAGCCAAAGGCCCATTTCGTTACCCGACGTTCAATTTTTTTCCCTTCTCCCCTTCTTTGACTACCGATTTCCCCTCATTTCCCTTCTCCCCGGATTGATATTGTTCCTCGTTTTTGATTGATACCAGTTCTGGCATGACCTTGCAGTCGCTCGGGTCCTCGAGAACGTTTTTCGGACTCTCCCGGCTCTTGCCGGCTAAAAGTCTTGGGCCTTCGTTCTACAAGAGGCTGGTTTGCTGTCTCTTCCAATTGGAAACGTTGAACGGCCTCTCCCCCTTTAGGCGAGGACAGTCTTCGCTCATGGACCTTTTAAAGATCTTTGATGGAACCGTTACATTGATCGCTTGGCGGGAAGTTGGCAGACTTTTCTGATTAACTCTTTTCTTCTCCACCCTATTTTTTTGTAACTTTTGGGATTTTTACCTCCGCCCCGGAACCCAATCGCTGGAACCTCCCGATCTTCCCCTTTTCGTTTTGAGTTAGGAGCTGCCCCCCTTTTTCGGCAAGCGTCCGGGGGATTAGACGTTTTGCTTAATTCTTTCGTCGCGTTCACCCTCCGTCGATTTGGCGGTCTGATTTCTCGTCGCCTCCCCCCGGGACGAATTTTTTCCCTTGCAGGACTCCCGAAACCGTTCGACTCCCTTTTTTGCGGCATCGCATCTCCTAACTTTTTCTGCCGCGGGTGCGATGTTTGAGCCGTTTTCCTTACCGAAGAAGGAGTTTAAAATGCCTTTCAAGCCTTCGACGTTTGAATTTCAACATTCTTTCGCTTTAAGCAAGGTCTCAGGCGTGGAGACCTTTGCAACGCGGGTCATTTTTCTTGGAAAGGACGTGAATCTTCATTCGAATGTTATCCCCCCTCGGATTTGGACCCTGTCTTGCATAAGAGAAGATGACATTCAAGAATCCTAACCTGCCAAATTCAGAGTCAGATCGCCGAGCTCCTCAAGACCGACCGCGATCCCTTTAGACCCTTTCTTGCAGATGTCGAGTGTCATTTCCATCCTCCGTTGTTGTTGTTCTCTCGACTTCACCTTCTTTACACAGACGAGGTAGTTCGATCTTTTTTTTTCTAATGTGGTTGCTTGCTCTTCTTGCGAAAGTTCCTTCTCGATGCGGACATTTCTTTTCGATGCCGTCGCCTTGACCTCCCCCACCCTGATGCTTTTTACTTTTCCTATCGCATTCCCCCGTATTTTTTAATGAGAAAACCCCCGCGCGGATCTCCACGCGGTGGTGCGTTGAAAATCGAAGACTCTAATGATGTTAATTCGCACGTCTCACGGCTTGCAGTTCTTCCTCTTTCGTCGCTGATTGACCCTTTCCCCTTTCGAGCCCGTTCACGCCACTTTCCAACTGGCCCAAGGACGATGAGTCTGCATTTATTCGGTATTTTCAATTCTCTTCCGATTTTGACGAAAGATTCTTCCGAATCGACCTCTCTTTGATGCCCCTCCCTTTTTCATTCTTCACTCCTATATTGCGCCTCTTGGCCCTTCTTTGCCCAGACCCAAAAGAATTTGCAGCCTATTCAAGTTATAGATTCGTGGTTTTGATTTTTCATGAGCGCGATCTTCTAACGCTCCTTCCTTACCGATTATCCCTCCCCCCTTCCTTTTCTTCCCCTTTCCCCCCATTCCAGCCCTCCCCCGATGAAGAATTAACATACTTTTAAAAGCAACGAGAGTTTCTGCGTTTTCCCTCCTACCGAATTTCACTGTCCGCTTTGTGCGATTGCCGTTTTTCCCTTTTCAATGAACGTTTCATTACGATTCTTAGTTTCCCTACTCCCGGAGTGTATCCACTCCAATGCCTATTCCTGACCCCCGTCATGTATAGAGACATCCTGGACCAGATGTGATGCATGCTACATGTTTATCCCCCCCGATCTTCAATATTCCTCTTTCTTCCCTGAATGAGTGAGTTTCGCCGGGCTGCCCGTCTTCCTTGCTTCGTAATGTCCAGTTGAGAGGTACGACCCAGATCTCTTCTCTGTTTGAGAATTATATATCGGCAGCCGAGGCCCGTACCTCTTTGCGACTCGTCCGACTCTTTATACGCCCCAACGGTTGTCCTTTGGCCTAAGCCCCCCTCCTTTTTGCACGTTTTTTCGTGCGCCTTTGGTCGGTCTTCCACCATCGATGATTGCTTTAAAGAGTTGGGCCCCTTGGCTTGATTTTTAGGGTCCCGGATTCGGTGCTTGAGTTAGCTTTCTCAGGCACGTTCCTTTTTTTGACCCCGCTTTTTGTAGGGCCGGATCTCTTTAATTCCCCCTCTGCGATGATTTGAAAGAGCGTCTGCGTGCCCCTCGCAGAGTTGTCTTGGCACGTATTTGCCGAATGTCGTCCTCCCCTCCGGAAGGTAGGCCGTTCCTTGAAGGCCTTCAGCTTTTTCCAAGAAAGCAACTACGACTTGCCCGGTTGAAAGGGTCGTATTTTTCAAAAATCCACTCTCTTCCTTTTCCCCCCACGTCTTTCCCACCATTTTTTTTTTTTTTGACGAGCTTCATGT
>Ga0179593_1592130_pt1 | contig 10779 bp, 9 predicted proteins | sample CZODoug2_1_08_16_FD_185931 | JGI IMG/M metagenome (GOLD analysis project Ga0179593, IMG submission 185931) | Vadose zone soil fungal communities from Angelo Coast Range Reserve, California, USA - CZODoug2_1_08_16fungal (PacBio error correction) | ecosystem: Environmental > Terrestrial > Soil >... | reverse complement strand
CCTGATATTATGAATTCCCCTTATGTTTGACTTTTCCTCATAGACTGACGACTCGCTTGGGGGATTCTACAGGCCTATTAGGAGGGTGGGACGAGGTCGCGCGATTTTCGCCCTTAAGATGTCCATTTCACCCCGGTGTGTTTTGGGTCGACTCAATCCCTTCCTTCCCCCAAGTTTCGTTATCTTTTTGAGAGGAGGCTGACGCCATGCCTTTTTTTTTTTCGTCTTGGCCTTCCTCTGGCGCGATTACGCGCTCGATTGCTGCCTCTTTTCCCTCAACCTAGGCCGGATGAGGAGCCATTTGCTCGAGAAAACCCCCTCGCAAATTCTGCGAGAGCTCGCCCCCCCCTCCCCACGCTCCAAAGAGCGCCTGACCTCCCTTCTTCTTTCTCTGCTGCTGGCGACCGAAACGTAATAGTTTTGTTTTTTTTTCCCATCTCAATAAAATGACTTTTGTTTCTCCGTTCGCAACCCCCCGGACTCCTCCCCCAGAGAGGGTTCTCACTTCCTTCTTGCTTGGCCGTCGCAAGGCGCAGGACGCGGCGCGCGATGGCCTCGAGACCAAGAATTTTCAACCCACAAGACAAACTGGCCCCACCATTCCTCCTTACCTCTCTCTGTTTCGCTGCAGAACTGGCCGCATATAGCCTCGCGGCCCCATGCTCATAGGTGCTAGCTGGTGTTGACACGCTGGTTGCGGCCTGTCTCCAGTCCCCGCCTTTCACGGGTCCGTCGTTGACAGCCGCTCTTTTTTGACACCTGCTCTCGCGGGACCCGCGGTTTTTTTTCTCAGAAAATCAGACTTTCTCGCCGCCTCGTAGTCGATATAGATTTGTTCCAGGCTCAAAAAGCTCAACGCGCGCCGCTGTTGTCGCTTCTTCTCCGAGTGCTTGCGCCGGCAAACCGAGTCCCCCTCGGTCCTGACCTACGGAAAGGGCTCCCCCCCTCGATGTCCATCACGACAATTACGCAGCCCCGGTCCTTGCAGCGAGTTGGGGCCCAACTCGGCCACTCGAGTAATGTCGCCCTTTTCTTCCTCCCGAGTTGAATTGCTCTTCTGGGGTTGGAGCTCGGATTCCCTCCATGCGTTTCTAGGCGGACCCGCTTTCAGCTCACGGAACGATAGAGCTGGGCGATGTTCCATGAACGCCGACTCCGCGTTCCTGGTTTCTTGATATGGCTTCATGTTTATTCCCACTCCTTAAGAAGGCTTCAGTTTCCTCTTCCCCCGCGTCGCCGGCCTTTCCTCGGGAACATGCAAACTGGTTTTTGGAAACCGTGTTTTCGCACTCACTTGAGGACTCCTGACGATGGTAAATGGAATTCCTTGTTTCCCTCATTTTATCACAGCCGTTCCGGGTGGCTCTTTAAGGATTCCGCCCGCATTCGAGAGAAGCGGCAGGCCTTAAAGTTTGGACGCTTTCCGGACCCTTTCTTCCCTGCCGACAAACATAGGCCCCCGTGCTAGATTTCGCCAAGTGCAAGGGGCCCTTTCCAATTTATGTTTTGCCTATTCATTGTTCTCCTTTCAATCACTATCATCCCCCCCCAAGGGCGAGCCGCTGCGCTCGCTTCAAAAGGAGCCCCTATTGAAGATCGCGATGCTCATTAAAGGCGTGCTTTCAACGGATAAAATGTACAGCCTGTTCCGCATGGCGAAGGGCGCTTTTTTTTAACCCTCGAAGGGGGCGGTTTTAGGGGTGGCGATTTTCTTTTTCCACCGATATAAAAATCCCTCTGAGGGCAAGGCTAACGCTCTCGGTCCGACAATTCTCTGGATCTGTTTGGGCGATTCCAGCGTTTTTGGTTATCCTTTAGGTCACTTTCTTCGCGTTAAAGTCTACGTCACCCTTGTCCGGGTGTGTCGATTCCCCCCGGAATTTCCATCTTTACGCAGAGACGAACCGATCTTCGACGCCTCGGTGCGTGGTCTCGGCTAGTGATCGGTATGCAGGGCGGTCGTATCGGACCGCCCAAGCTGGCGGCCTGTATTATTCGATTTCGGAGCGCCACCGCAACCTGGGGGGGCCAAAAAAACCAACCCCGTCATCGCCCTTTCCGATCATTATATAAGGCAAGGTCCTTTTCTCCACCTCGCGGTGAGGAGCATGGTCTTCCCTTGAGGACTACGAGACGATACCGAGCTTCTCCCACCTTTTTTTCTTGCCCCCTTTCCACCGTCTTTTTAAGGGACCCTTCCGAAACCTGAAACAATGATCCTTCTTACGCAAACGCCGCCGAATCAAGCGCTGCGTCGTCGACTCTGTCATTCTACCGGCACCATGATGCTTTTTTTCTCTGAAAATAGTAAACCCCCTCGACTTGGGATCACGGTGCCCCGCCCTCTCCTCCTAGAAAGGAGTGAAATAGACAATCCCCAACTTTAAAGAAACTCGAGCCCTTTTTTTTGTCCGTCGTACCTTGGAATGGATTTTTTCTCTTCCCCTGAGGCAGCGGCGGTTATTCTAATTCAATACGTTGGTTGTTGAGAGGGATCTTTTACGGACTTTCCCCCCTATACGCCACTTCTAGGCTTTCCCAAGCTCTTTCCTGCTAAATCTGTCATTGTGAGGCTCTTTTTTTTCTTTCTTGTCACTCGGGAAGATAGTCCCCCCTTCTCGGGGACCTTGCCGCGGATCGCTGTCGTCGAGAAAACCCCGGCTTGTCTTATCTATGGAAGCCTTACTGACCTCGTTTCCATACCTCCCCCCGGTCCCGCAGCTGGGATGCGTATCTTGGTTGCAAAGTCCATTGGGCACTTTTCGTAAAGGTCCCCACTCTAGTTAGAAGAGTGAGTGTATCGGGTGGAAGACTCCTCTCCCGTAGCGCCCTAGAGGCCAATCGCAGGCAGATTTAAAGTAATATCCTTTCGAGGTTAATACGATACCCCTCTCTTGTAAGGAATATCCTGTGTCCAGATTGTGGAGCGTTGCAGGAGTAAGGAAAATAGCAGTACCCTAAGCCTTTTTCCCCCTTCCCTTTTACGTAAAGAGTGTCCAATGCATTAAACCTACCTTTAGGCCCCCCACAAGGTCCGTCCCCTTCGTCCCAGCGACGGTCTTTTCTCGCAAAGATGCTTGCAGGTAGTAAATCGAACCGTCCAGTTTTTACTTTCCCCGGCAGGCTGCATTTTACCCTATGATCTTCCCCGAACCCGCCTTTTCGTCCGATTGTCGTCGTTAGGGACCTGCGTTCCAGTCTTCGGTGACATAGGGCGGTAGACTCGGACGCTTTGTTTGAGCACCTCAAGTCCGACCCAGGAATACCATCACCTTAAGTTCAGAAAATCTCAATTCTTTCGCCTTCCCCAGGCACCCTCAGCTTCTGACGCGCTCGTCTTTTCTCGCAGATTGTTCTCGTTTTTATTGATAGTTAAAGTCGTTTCCTGGCTTCGTGTTCGTCCCTTTCAGGGTCGCATTGGGGCTCGTCCAGGCCGTCTTTCATCAGATTCTCGTTCCCCCTCCTCTCCTGGCCCTAGTCTTTGTGTGCTTAACGAGTTCATTGGCGGAGACTACTATGACTTTCTCCCCCTTGACCTCGCGGCTTCAGGCGGCCCTTACCCGAACATTTTCCCTTATAGCTCGCTCAAGGGGCATGGGCGATATTCGCTTACCAAAAAAACGCTGTCCAGCTGTCGCCACAGTTCCCCGAGGACCGTCTTTTAGAGAGTTTTTTCCTCTGACCAGAGTTCACTGCCGTCTCACCCCCTTGACGGCCGGTGGACCGTGGTCAGTACTCCCCATCCATCAACATTCTTACGTCTTTTTAAGTGAAAAGAACGGACTAGAGTCCAGCTCCCCTCCTCGTCCTGAAAAAGCGTGATAGGGTAATGGAAAAGAAGGTAAGGAACTGAGATTTCAGTAGCCTTCTTTGGACCCTCCCAAGAGAGTTTTAAGTGTGGTGACGAGTTAAAGGAATATTCAGAATCAATCGATTGTAACCTGCTCCCCCCCCCCCCCCTAAAATTTATCCTTTCAAGAGTCATTTTCCCTTTCAGAGGGTAGGAGTTGTGCGACCCCCAACCTTGAGGCCCTGCTTCTCCCCGCCCGTGAGGCAGTCCCATGGGTTTCTTTTTCCCCATAGTCTGCTGAGCCGGCATCGGCGGCGAGGGATCTTCGGAATATGTCGGTCGACCTTTTTTTGACGCAAGCTGCGTCTCGCTCGACATTTCCCGTTGAGCTTTCGGCGGTCCGCGTACGCTGTGAACTTCATACAGTACGAATTTTTCTCGCCCCCCCTCTCCATAGAGACTGCACGATCGTGCACCTTCCGGCGTTTTAAACGACGCCCCGGGAAGTACTTTCCTTCGCATCAGGCTTTAATTTGCCGATCTTACACCACCGCGATCGGCCTGATGACGGTTAGTAGTCTGCCCCTTTGAGTCAATACGACATGGTTTCTACGACAGAAGCACTCTTTTCTCCCGTCTTCAGGATATGAAAGGCGCCGTTGTTTTTCAGTCGGTTTGGTTCCTTCGCTCCCCCCCTTCTTGACGATATAGCCCACCTCCCTCCTTTGACAATTTACCTTCCGAGCGTCGGCATACCCCATCGTCTCCCCTCTCGCGGCGGTGGTTTTTCAGGGTTGACCCACCCCACCCTTTTCTTTTTTATGCGGGACAGAACAGGCTAGTCTTTTGCTTGCAAGGGCCAGCTTCGCCTTTGACATCTCTCTTGAGGCGGTGGCGGCTTTTTTGCCCCCGCGCATTTGCGCTCGACCAATCTTCCCCCTCTCGTTTCGTGGCTGAAGCGATCCTTTCTTCCTCCCTTGCGCAAGCCGTCCGACCGCCGGGGCGTATCAGGCTTCCCCGCGCCTCGCAAATTCCTTGAACGAAGGTCCCGGCAGCCCTCCCTCACCCCTCTCCTCTTCTGAGCTGGATTTTTTTCCCTCGGCCAGGCGAGGGAAATCGGCCACTTATTCCCAAGCCTTTCCCTTCCCTTTGTTTGCGCGGCCGACCTCGTCCCTAGATCGCCCCCCCCTTCTTCCTACAGCGCAGCAGCGCCCGAGGCGTCGGTCTCTGCACAGGGGCGTTTTGGTCACGCAGGCGTTCAGCATACCCGTACCCTCACGACGAGCGTTCGTTTCTTTTCCACCAGATGCCAGGTGACTTTTCCTCGAGCGTAGCGGCAGCCACTGCTTTGAACGCCGTCGCTGCGGTATTTTTTTTCTTTTTGTTCCTCTCCGTGGGCATGCGCCGGCCCCTTCGTTGAGTTCCCCCCCCCAAGCGAACTTGCTCGACCTCGGCGGCGCCGGGTCTTTTCCCCCCTACTTCCTAACTTTTTTTTTTTGAGAGAGATGCCGTCGCTCTCTTGCTTTGCGCTGGATGGCATCTTTTTTCTACTGCTGAGAATGGCACTCTCCCCTGCTTCGATCTTTCCTTACGCTTGCAGCGGCTAAACGCTTGGCCGATCGCATTTTTGCACTTCCACCCTCACTTCTGGCGAGTTGTTTTCAGAACCCCCCGAGGTTATTTCGTACGGTGGATGCTATCCGGTCCCGGCTCTTTCCGAAAGCTCCGATTCCCCCGGGACAGTCGAGAGATTTTTTTCTTTTACCGGTTTTGACCCAGGGATTTTCTCTCTTCCCCCCACGTGGGGGTGCCGGTGGTCGAGTTTGCACGAAAAAGCCCTAAGGAGCTTGTCCACTTCCTCTCTCCCCTCAGCTGCTTTTCCGAGGTCCCTCACCAGAGAATGAACAGTGGAGTTCGTGCGCCCTTCCTTCGGAGTTCCCCCTTCTCCCGGCGGACTAGCCGGATTCTGCCCTTCTGTCTTTTTGGCGCGTGCGAACTCCCTTGATCCCGGCAGCCACCTGGGGTTTGTGTTCTTTTTGGGGGGGGGTTCCCGCGTCTGCATACCGTAGCCTGACTGCGCGCGTCCAAGGCGCCACGTCTCATCAAAGTCCTGTACCTCCCTTATTTACGAGCTGGCTGGCGCAGCAAAGATCGGTTCGGGCCCCCCTCGCCAACCGGCGTTGGTGGTGCTTCCTTTCCCTTCACGTCGCGATGGAGGAGACATGGGTCGGGCCGACCCTCGGCAAGCGCTTGAAGCTTTTCCTCGCAGACTCGGCTGTCGACGCGACCCGATCACCCCACACAAATCCCACTTTGTGAGGCAACCAAGGCGACTCTAATCTCTCTTTTGATACTGTCTTTTCCCCTTCTTCTCTCCCGACCGGCCGTATAGCAGCGGCTGGGGACTCTACCCTTTTGCTCCTTGGTGTTGAGCATCGCCACTTTTTTTTCGAACGTTCCCGTCGTATTCAGGGCCTGGGAGCCCTTCGCCTCCCCATGTTTGTCGGGCCAGCTCGCGGGCGAGGTGGCTGAAGCCCTCCCCATCTCGTACATGAGCGCCCCCACGCTCGACGCCGACTTTTCACGTCTGAAAAGCTCACCCTCTTTCCCCCCCCTCCTTTTTGGGGGGACGAGGTTGTCGACCTCCTCTTCCTCGACTTTTACGACCCCGAGGCCGCCTGTCGCGACCAAGGGAGCTTCTCACCCCTTTACGATGTCATCCACTACCTTACGACCTTCAATCCTCATCTGGGCGGGCCGCAAGTTCCCCCCCCCCTCGGCCGATCTTCCCTTCCCCCCCTCGCCGTCTGGAGCGGTCCCCCTCTTTCATGCTATTGCCTGGGTTTTCGCGTATTGAAACCCTGATTTTTCTTAGGCCCGGGGACCCGCTTCACCCCTTCTTTGGACTCGGCATCGCGACTAGGAGATGCCATCCCCGTCAATAGCCGAGTTCATCTTCATGACCAGCTTAACAGCCGAAGAAGGGTCCGGCCAGCTTCATTTAAAAGAGTCGCAAGAGTGCCTCCCCCTAAGTGCCCTTTTGCCAGAAGGTGAAAAACTTTCGTTCAGCGTGACTTCTTTTTTCTTTCTTTGATGCGCTTTCGATTTTGTCAAGGGAGGAGTCTTCCCCTCCTTATTATTCCTTTACACGACGGTCCCTAAAGGAGGCCGCACTCCTGCCAGAACCTCCCTGCCGCCGCGCGGGTTCAAGGTCCCCCTTCATGTCAGCGCAAAAATGCCCCGGAAGGCCTGTTATCCCAAGTCATGGCCGCGACCTTGCTTGATTTCGACGTTTTGGGCCGATTCTCACGGCCGCCCTTTTTTTTTGAGAATCTGGAAGTCCCGCTTTTTAAGACTTCCAAGACGACGTTTCCTCCTGCTCAACCTCGACACAGGGCGATTCCCCTTCCACCTACAGGCGAGCGCGTTTCAAAGACTCCTCTTTCCCGCCCGGCGAGAAGGGCGATGTGTTTTTTCCGCTTTTGATGGAGGGGTCTGGTCGTTGTTATGATGCCTGAATCCCACGCGAAATGAACTTTTTCTCGGGACCGGTTTAACTGAATATACGTCCCGACCTCTTCTGCCGATCCTTCTTTTTCCCGGGCTGATCAGCGGCGAGCCGGCTTCTTCCTCAGGCCCGGAGTCCTTTTTTTCATCCTTCCTCAGCGACTTTTTTGAACCCGACGCTTTTAGAGCGCTCAGGTAGGGGTTTCGTCTGAGGTGGAGAGCCTTCGGCGTGATTCCGACATTGACGTCGCTCGGATCTTCCCGCGAGAGGTGAGGACCCCGTCCCCCCTCCCCCCCCCCCCACAATTCGTGCCGATGTCAATTCTACTTTCATTGATGTTCTTAAGCGATGTCGCCCTTTTTTTTGAGCCCTTTCCCCCTCTGTCGGCGATGGCCGCGAGGTTTCTCCTCCTTCCCCCAGCCCCGATGCGTCACAAAAACGCATGCTGTCGACGGGACGATCCGGGCCTTGACGCCTCCAATATGTTTTCAAATTTTCCCTCCCAAGTGCCCCGCATCACGCTGGCGCTGTGCTCTGTTTCTGTCTTTTAAATTAAAGGCCCGATGAGTCTCGGTTTTCCGAGATCTCCGACTTCGTTGCGCTCCCCGGTGACTACCTCGTTCTCCATGGCGCGAACGGCGAAGATCCATCCCCCCCCAAGCTCGGGCCGCTGACAGATTTACGGCGCACTGTCTTGCCTTATGTGCTTCCTCTTGTCTGCAAGAGTTTTAGTATATTCCCATCCCTTGTGGTTGTAGAGATAGGGCTTTTTTCTAGCTTTTAAGCCTTCTTTCGGCTCCGTGCCACCCCTTCGAATTAGTAATTATACCGTTGGGCGAGTCTTGGCGTCTTGCGCTTTCCCGGCTTTGGGCTCTCCGGCGATTTGGCACAGTGAATTATTCGTCGTGCCCTTTTCGTCTCGAAGGGGTAACCGAGATCATTAGGTGACCCTTTTTCATGAAATCTTCTTCCATCTTCAGCAGCGGGATGCTCTATGGCGAAATTAACTTGGGCCTTTGTCCCTGCAACGACGTCCTTCTATTCTTTTTTTTTCCGTGGCTGAAGAAGAGGGATTCTCCTCGTCCCGTCCCGGATAGCCCTCCAGCAGCCTTATTGTTACCCCTAGAACCCTAGTTAGGTTCCTTCTTACTCCCTCGTTCCCGGTCGACGATTCCCGATTTTTTTTCTGGCGTTGCCGGGTTGCCCACTCGGTACGCCCAAGCTCGACCCCCCCCTCTAGAACTAATACGTCTATGCATCTCCAACTAAAGGCCTAACCGGTAAAGCTTCTAAAAGCGACCGTTTGTCCTTCCCCCCGAGGGATGATCGCCAAGACCACAGCCCCGTCTTTCCGGCCGGTCCTTTTCTTTTTACGCTGATCAGTCCCTTGCCTTTGATCGTTGATCCATCGCCAATTGCCTCTTGGGAAGTAGAGTCTTAGCCGGTTAGCTTGGCTTATCCGAGGCGGCGCGGTCCAGGCCTCAACGAACCTCGATACCCCTTTGGCGACCTAGTTCCCCAAAATCATTTTGTTTTTTTTTTTTGTTCTCGCCATGCGGCAGCCTCTTCTTTCCGCGCTCGCTCTTTGAGCGTTTTCCCGCTTGTTCGAGCGGAGCTTTCCGGAACGTGCTCTGGGCCCCCTTATCCGGCGCTCTTTTCCATTGGGCTACTTTTAGGCAGGACCATTTACGCAATCTCGCGTTCGTGGCTTGGCCCGAACTCGGCACGTTGATGCTTTCCCACCCAGTTTGGCGCGCGCTTGTCCTTCCCAGCGTACCCTTGCCCTCCTCCCCTTATAGTTTTCCAGGCTTTGTAGCAGTCCACTTTTGAACCTCCCTTTTTTCAGACGAGCAGGAAGGTGGCCCTCCCCAGTTTCTCATAATTCCCCCCGTCTCATTGTACAGAGACCATCTTATTTTCTTTCACAGCTGAGCGGGGGTCGCTTCCAGGTGCCACGTCCAGCTAACCTTCCCGTTGGACGGGTTGAGATCCTACCCTCTCTTCGGGCTCCTAAGAGCGGCTGGTAAGCGATCTCCGCAAGTATAGTGGAGGTTCTGCCCCTCCTAGCACAAGGTCCTCCGATCCCCCCCTCCTTTCTGTTACGGCTATGGAAATTTTTCGTTTCCCCCGCGACTCTCCCATCCTCATTTATCATCCGTCGCAAACCCCCATAGAAATGCCTCGGAGTTTCTGGCTTCCAGTTGACGGCGGGTTCGCGCCGTTGGTTGCCCAACCTTCGTTAGCTTCTGACTTCTGTCGCTTTTCCGTTTTTCATTCTTTGATGGACCTCTTTTTTTAGTTGAGGCTCCGGTGCGCCCACAGCATCGTGGGTTTTTTTTTTAAATATTGGTCTCACCCCTTTTCCTCTCGGAGAGCTGACTGACCTCTTTCTCTTTTTTTTTCCCCTGCCGGTTCCTTAGTCGTCCGCGAACCGGGTGATTCAAGAACTTACCTCGAATGGCTTTTCAGGTTCCGCGAGCTGCCGATCCACCCGAGGGTTCCTTGGACGGCGCTAAACGCCGCACCAAAGCCTTTCCTGCCCTGCTTTGCATCCAGAAGGGGGACGCCCCAAAACACGCGACAAGAAGTTACAGTAGCAGATGATATAGGTCGTCGCGCCCGCAAGGGGCCCCGGGGGGGTTGGGGGTTCCCCCTTTGTGGGGGGGGGGAATCACGTAGCTGGTTGCCCCCCCCCGTTTGTGGTTGTGAAGTCTTGTATTGAGCTACGGCACAAGATATCGCGCGCTTCGTTTCCCGGAAGAGCACTCTCCACGACTCCTCTTCGCGGCAGGTGGTCGCCCTGGTCCCCCCAACGGGGTTAGGCGAGTTTTTCCGACCCGTTTGGTTGCTTTGATTGAGGCCCCTACATCGGCTCTTCTTTTGTCGCCGGCGGCGGGAAAAGGCGATTCGGCGCCTGCGCGCTCGCCGGCTCTGATTATTAATTGTCCTCGCACCTACGCTTGGTTCCGATCCGGGGCCATTCCTTTCAAGCAAGGGCCAAGCCGCCAGCAGTTAACTTCCGCCTTCCGGCGCAAATATCAGGACGGCCCCCTCCCTTACCACCCCTCTCCCGAAATTCGATGTCTACGGTGAGAGTCGGACCTGCTTGTGTCCTCTTCCAAGGATGCCATTGGAAATGCGGCTGCTTTCCGCCTCACCAATACGGTCCACCCTACGCGTATCACAGCATAGATCCTCCCCTTTTGAAAAAGCAGATCTTTTGACCTTTCATTGACAAGGGGAGGAGGTGGATACCTCAGTCCCTCCTCGAGTAATCCCTTTCACGTTATTTTTCCCACTTACCCCCTAAAGATGTAGGTGGAAGGTTTTCTTGTCCTTCTCTGTAGACACAGCCAAGCCGGGCACTCCTTCGCCTCCTTAGTCTAGCCCCTTTTTCCCGTGGTTGTCTTGCACGTTTCATTGCACTTGATCGTCCCTCTTCGGGGGGGGGGGGGGGGGTGGTTTTTTTTTTGTTCCCTCC
>Ga0179593_1483078_pt1 | contig 10779 bp, 10 predicted proteins | sample CZODoug2_1_08_16_FD_185931 | JGI IMG/M metagenome (GOLD analysis project Ga0179593, IMG submission 185931) | Vadose zone soil fungal communities from Angelo Coast Range Reserve, California, USA - CZODoug2_1_08_16fungal (PacBio error correction) | ecosystem: Environmental > Terrestrial > Soil >... | reverse complement strand
TCCCCTCCCCTTGGTAACTCGGCTCCGTTCCCTGCTCCCAGCTGTTTCATCCTCAACCCAATAAAAACCATATGTTCCCTGTGATTTCAAACTATCACATCCCCCATGAAAAACAATCTTGGTTACTTTACCCTTCAGTTCGGCCCCCCTGGTGCCCTTGTATGATGAAACTGCGGCTTGGCATGGATTGTTTCACCAAATTAGGTTCCCGTCTGCTTGAGTTACCCTTTTGATTGACACGTCCCCCCCAAACCGCCCCACAGGCTACGGCTTACCATTTTGGCGTTTGCATTCATTCTGTTAGTCCCAGAACTGGTCTTCCAAATAGAATACATATTACTGAACCACACCACTTGAGTTTTCCCCCCCACTATCTTATCGCGATCTCTCCCGTACGAACCGGCAAGTTTGCGATCCCCTACTTTCCTCTTTATCTGTGTGGGGTTTTTGCTCGCGCCCCCCCCCCCCAAATAATGACGAATTTTTGAGTTTTTTGCCCATCGCCGTTTCACCAATTTGACTCGCCGCTTTTAGTTTGTGTGTGCTTGAGTCTTTTAAAAGACCCAGCTTGATGTGGACGAGTCTTTCCACTTATTTGCGCATTACAGTCCGTCTTCATGGGCGTCACGATTTGGGGTCTGAATCCCAACGTGGATGCAACCCTTCCGCTGAACACTCTTCCCCCCTCAGGCCGTCACTGTACTCTCAAATGTCCCGACTAAGTAAAAGTTCATAAGTACCGGTGGTTTCCACAGGTTTTGGTGGTTACCGAAGGCTTGTGTAGTCATGCGTGATGCAGCTGTTCCGCACTCTTTTGACTGATGGCCAGCACTGTAATCAAGGTTCTCAATTTTTTACGTATTTTCCGTGAAGCGCGCCGTCTATGTATGGCCTGTCCGGGGGAACGTGGTTAGTTTGAAGGTTCTTGTGCGGCCATCTGGTTCCCTCTAAGGCGTTTGTTTTCACTGCACTGACAGGCTCTCTCCCGGGAGCCATCCCTGCGCCGCCGCCAGGTGACTCTCGACTTTGCGGATCTACAAGCCCGGCTTTCAGCGTATCTTCTCCGTTTTAGAGCTGGAGAAACTTCCAGCAACGGTTTTGTGCAAGAAGGGCAAAAAAGTCTCTGGTGACCCTCCGGAGTTCCCAGATTGCCTGACTGCTCTGAGAGCATGGCACCCGGCTTCGGGAGTTTCTTGATTTCACTAAAGCCGACCGCCCCTTTGCGCTTAGATGGACTCGAAGGATTGCTTGCTTCTGACCCTTTCATTCCGCCTGTGCTCCCCCGCCCGTAAGAAACTTAATTTATAGTTTGTCCGGATTTGGTTATAACTAGGATCAGCTGCTTCTTCGGACGCTCAAAGGCGTCTTCCTGTTTTTGATTTTTTATAACCTTTTTCCCTTCTGTCGTTCGAGTTTCACAGAAGTAGTCCCTTTGATATCGACGAGAATCTCTTACCGGGTCCAGAACGATTGGGACTGTTTCCCCTTTTGGGTGATCAGCGTCGCCCTTTTTCAGCTTCCTCCTCCGTGACTTGACCTCGGCGTTGACAGGCTTGCTTGTCAGGGTTTGTTAATGTTGCACGTGGACCTTCTTTATATTTTTCGCCTGACTGATGCATCCTGTAACTTTAGAAAGCCGCCACATCGCTGTGCGCTTAACTACCCTTTAGACCGCCCTCTGAATGGCTGATAGTGTCCGGTTAGGTTCCTCCCCCTAACCCAGGCCTAAATTTTTCAGGCCACCGGCACTCTTTTTTAACAGCGAGATTCCTCCAGCTGGGATTGTTCACTGAGACCGCAGCCCTGACCCTCGAATTGGAAGAATTCTTCTCGCTAGCTACCCACAAGGATCTCTCTAGAAAAGGTTCGGGCAAAGCTTGAAACAAGTCTGTCTCACTGTAGGGTGGAGCTGCATCGGCTTCTTTCCCCCACAAATGTCCTGGTTTTTTTCGTTCTTGACTGTGGTGCGTTACCGAATGTTCGCCTCAAGGAATTCTGGTCCCACCCTCGTTCCCGAAGAGCCTTCGAAGCGCTTTTTTTTTCTTCCCGTGGTCTCTTGCGTTACAATCAGCCCACATGGCAATTGGGGCTCCCGAGAAAGAACAGCATTCTTGCTCCCTCCTCCTTTTCTGTTGTTGATAGATGGGTCTGTAGGCTCCCCCCCTGGCCAGTGTTGATATCGCTCGACATTCTTACCCCTGGGCCGACGCCGCTTTCGCCGGTCTAGAAGCGAGCGTTCTTCACATTTATAGGATTGGCGGTCTCCACGCCGTTTGCCCTGTAGTCCCCCTTTCCATTATGGCAACCACAGACCGGGGGAGAATCGCCGCGCGCCAACCTCTCAGTACCGTTTCCCTTTCAACATGCTTTTTCCGACACCTTTTTTTCAGTTGAAATAGCCCCTTTTTTTTCCGAGAGCGAGCACTGCGGAGCCCTCCGTTTCTATTAGGATTAATCTGCCCCAGCCCAAGGACTGGTTGTTCCGCTTGGACCCCAGAAGCTTTGGCATTGTAACTGAGTAGTCCTTTTTAGAGTTCACATCCGCCCCCAGATGACCCTGGAGATGGTCGTTGCCACAGTCGTCCTGGCCTTTCGCGAAACGAAGCGAGTTCCGGATTATCCCTAATTCACCTCACATCGCATTTTCTACCCTTTTTTGCTCTCAGAGAAGAATGCCGGAACCTCTCCGTCGAACTTTGAACTAATTCCCTACACCCAGAGGTCACCTTGCTGCGGCTCGGCCCCGCGCGTGGATTGTCTGCCCAACCGCGGCACTCCCATATGTGTCTTGTAAAAGTCGCAAAGACCCATCTCATGGCTCATCCACTACGAGTTAGAAGAAGCCCCTACGCCCGCGCAGTTACCGCATCTATTTTGTAGGTTTTTTCGGCAGTTGGAAGCTCTCCTCGTCGTCACTCAGTAAAGTACTGACATCTGCAAATGCATTTACCCACGATGGATTTTAATCTGTCTCTCCAATTTCTTAATTGCTATTCCAGTCATCCCTACGACCCCGGTATATAAAGAGTTCGCCCGCTTCCTGGTAGGCCCAACCCGCCGCCCGTTTCTAAGGGGCATTTGATCATTCATGTATTCGGAAAGGCCTCATCATGCGTCACCCCCTTAGAACTTTGTTTGCTTTCTTCCAGAACAACGCTTTCTTCAGTTATAAAGGCTCGTCACCCTTTCTCATGCCAACCCCCCTTCCGCTGTTGCGTTCGACAGGCTCGCCGTCCTCTCTTGTCTTGGTTTGCGGCCGCTTGGTTCACCTTTTCGCTCCTTGATAAATGTCGTTTTGCTCTGACCTCGGCCGTGTTACTATTTTATAAACCAATTCCCCTCCCCCCACCCCTTAAGGCCCTTCATCCTTGAAGTCCCTGAGCCCCACACACTTTCTTGTCCTGATGACGGAGGTTCGTCCCCGACCCCTCCCCGTTCCCAAAGAAGGGGCCACCGAGATCTGTTCTTAAGTACCCCGCCGTCCCACCCCCACTATTTTCCCCACCCCTTCCTTGCTGAAGTGGACTTCTCGTATTTCGTTGGTGCAGGTATCCGTTTTGTGTCCATCGGTGAACCGGTGATCCCCGCTTTCCCCCAGACCACCACCTTCCCGATGACGCCTTACCGTCCTTTCTCCGTCTAATTTGAGACTGCACTTCCACCCCCCCCGGCATTCCTCCCCTGCAAAAACCAAAAGGAGGTCGCGTACGTCTTTTCCCAAGTGAGGAAGTTGAAAACCCCACTGCGTCCTTCTTTGGCCCATTTCAAAAAAGACCTCTTATCCCGTCCCCATTTGATTTTTTCCTTTCGCGTCCTTAAGTCCCGACCAATTCTGGCAACGCCCCGCCGTGCTTTGGTGGGCGACCATTCATTCTTTCGGAATTTGCCCTACCAGCGGTGCGAACTGCGAGTTCGGCGCAAACTCGCCTTCCCTAGGCAGTTTGAGGCTGAAGGCACCAACCGCGCTACGTGGGGGGGGATTCTTTTACCCCTATTTGTGTGTCCCGAAAGGCCACTCCGCCAGTGTAGAGCCGTTCCCCGGTAGCCGATACTTCAGAACAGAACCCATATGTTTTTTCTTGTCCACTGGGTACTATTTGAACGTGCATACAAGTTCCTGGTGTTATTTTGATAGCAGCTTTACGGGCTTCGAGCCTCACCCCCCATGCTTGGGCTCCGTATCTCTTTTCCTATAATTTGTTCTTGAGCTAGTATATCGTTTCTCCTTGGGTCTCAGGAACTCCACAGCCTGCTGTCCTCCCCAATACAAAGACTGCTGTTCCTGAACTACATCAAAGACCACACCAGATTGTCCCTTTCCTGTTCGTTGCCTTCCCACTTGCGTTGCACCGGCGCTGACCACAAGTGATTTCTTGAGTTGTTACCAACCCAATTTCTTAGTCCCAAGTCTTCCTTCTTAAGGTTTCTCACTTAACCAGGCACCCGATCCTAATTAAACCTCACTTTTGGCTCAAGGCCTCTCCTAACCTGTAGCAAATTCAACTGCGTTTACCCCAAGCCACTACCAGTATTACCCCCCATTTTCCAACCCCCTCCCGGAGGGCAGGACACATGATCATTTTATTGCCGGCCAAAGTGAACTGTTGGCCGTGAAATCATTTTCTGGGGTGGCCCCGGTCCCGCCTACCCACTTATGGACGCCAGTTTGTTTAAACAGCCTGTGCAGGTTTTACGCCCTGGCCTTTTTGTTGTTTTTCTTCGAGGACCAGATTGGGTGGCAAAATATCCAGCTTCTGATCGTCCCGGATAGCGTAGGGTTTCCTCAGAGGTGACTACCTTTTTTTCGCAAAGCAAGCGTGCATCTTCACCCGGACACGCTGTAATCCCCAGTCGGAATTATAATACATCTGTTTCACTCATTCCTCCAAGTTCAAGGAAGGGGTTTCGGGAAATACCCTTGTTTTGTGAGCACGGTGAGGTCTCCCTAGGTAGGTATGAGAGTTTCCTGACTGGGGAATGAGGGGTAGTAAGGCTCCCCACAGGACGGTGGAATAAGTTTTAAGAAGGGCCTCGTCTCTTGGAGGACAGAGTTTGATTAATGCCCGGTTTCCCCGTGTGGGTATTTTCGAAGTTATCCATGCGCGCCTTACGAGAAGAGCCGTAATAGGAACTTGAGCAACCAGGGTGAGACTTAGTGCCCGACGCCTCGACCCCCGGGATCCTGGAGCGCCCGGCTCCAGCCCTCGTACCCAGAAAGCCCGTATTGACCTTGGTCAGCTTTGTCGCTTTGAAGATGGCTCCCCTTGGTTTGGTAAAGACCTGTGCGCCAAACCCCCAAGTCTGAGGGTCTGACGGCATTTTGTCGATCTGCTATTGAAGGAGCCCATTTGCCACTTCCCCGTTACCTCATGCATGATCTGGAGGACCCAGTCCCCCCCAGCTACCCCCATCTTCTCCTTTGACGAGCCTCCTTCTGATGTCTCGGCTTTTTTCGCCGCTAAGTGCGTTTCGTTCCCTGAATGATTACCCTTTCAGGACCTACACGGTATAGACGATTTTATCCCCACCTTCAGGGAGGCACTCGTTCCTTTACTTCGTCTCTCTATCATAGCTTCGTCTCAGGCCTTTTAGTACAGGCTCTCTCTAGAACTTGGCGCTTGGCTTTTATTAGGCTCTTTCCTTTCGTCGTGGAGACTGTTTCCTACTGTTAGAAGCCCCCTTTCCCCCCAGGATGGTTTTGGTTGCCAATTTTGTTGCTGAAATCCGTTCCTTCCCCCCTTATATCGATGCGACTCGGGAGTCATTAACCTTTTTCCCAGTGAGACTTGTGAGGAAAGGCCTTTTCCCGTAACTTGGACCCCTGATCTCGCGCTTCACTTCTTTTTCGTTAATACCTGTTTTAGAGAGCCCACCCGTAGTGGACCCTGCTACGACGACTTGTCCCACAATCTAGTGCCGCCCTTCTTTCGCGTGTCCTTAATCTCACCGTTCCTATTTTTGGTTGAAAATTCAAGACATCCCGGGTCCAACCCGGCCAGTAGAGCTGTTGACCAATCCCGCTAGTTTCGCATTTGCTTTCCAGCTTCCCAGCGAGCCCACGTACCGTTGCGCTTGTTGCTCTAGCTCCCAATCTGTAGATCCTGGAGTGCCTTTTCCGCACGGAAACTCCTTCCAACAGTTTCGTATGTCTGTCTCTACCTAGGTTTTCTCCCCCCTTTACTCCCGATTACTGTTCCCCCCGCGGTGTTTGAAATTGATGGGGTGCTCATTGCGAGTTTCTTCGACCATCTCCTGGAGGACCCTGTGGAATATGTTTTTCCCCGTTTATCCCGGAAGTCCTCCCGGCCCTGGGATTTCTTCTTCCCGAAACGCCAGTAACCATTTCACCGGCTCGCGAAGCCCCCTGCCTTTCCCTCATAATAGTGTTTTGGCTTTCCCGATCTTCGGTGCGAGCCGCCCAGTGGCCATTGGGGCGCCTTTTTGAGCTCCATCACGGACGACCTCTTTCGTCGCAGCTCGGGAGAGAGTTTCCCATACCCCCTGAATTAATTTGGACTTCGAGCCCCAAATCCGCTGCGGCCCCTCATTCCATAATGCAGCCAGCCCCTACCAGGCCCCCCCCCCGACGTAGACCGACCGCTAAATTGACGCTCTTTTTTTAGCTTTCACACCGTGAGGGTCTTTCCGCCCTTTTGAAGCGAGCCCCGAGCCTGCATTTGATTTTCCGTTTTTTCTTCTCTACGGTGAAGCTTTGCCTACCCTTGAACCTCGTCTGGTTTTTGTACCCACTCCTTCTGGCACTTGTCTTTGATCTTGAGGCCGTCTTTATGACAGATGCCATGAGACCACCGATCGCCAGTCGCGGCTGAGAAAATAGATGCATTTCTGCGTATTTCACCGAGCTTCTTCAGTTCCTTATCATCCAACAGCATACGTTTCTACAATATTGCCCGAGAGATTCCCTGCTCTGCTTCCCTCCTTCCATTTCCAATTTTCCTTCCAGGCTCCGAGTCAGAACTCGCGGATGTCGCTTCCTGTCCGCCAACCCTCTTTCAAAAATTCCCCCATCAGGTATCGTGTTTGGACCGTCCCCGACGAAAATTCCGACTATTCAAGAAGGCTTTCACAGACGAAATATACTCCAGAGAACGTCCCCGATTCTTTGCCGTTTGAGGCATTAGCCCTGACCTCCCCCAGCATTTCGTTAAAGTTTCACGTCTGAACCGTCCCCATGCATTTCCACACGACTGCTGTCGCAAGCAGTTTTCCCTGAACTCTAATTCCTATTAGGAAGCCTTTCCCTCCCGCCTCCATTAGCCGCCGCCCTCACCGGCTTCTTTGTATGTGCCCATCAAGCATAGCCTTACGTGGTAAAGTGAGACTTTCATGCCTGACCGCCCTAGAAAAATACTTAGTCCAGCACTGAACTTTCGAGACTCACTCCCCCCCCCACCTCTTTATAAGGCCACCAGATCTTGGACCCTTTATTCACATAAAGGTAGATCCCCGAAGTTTCTTAAGTTATTTCTCTTGTAGCCTCTTTTGTGATCCAATTTTAGGAGTTCTATGCGGCCTTCACCATCCGGTGTTGATCCAGTTCCCCATGTTCATCTCCTTTTTTCTCCTCTTCTGCAGAGTCATCTCGTTTATACAACCTTAACCGTTACCTTCCCCCTGCGTGAGCGAAACCTTCCGCCCCCTTGTTGACTCGCAAATTCCGGCCCTTCCGACTCCCTACATGTTTCACCCCCAAACAGCCCGGCCAGTTCTTTCAAAAATTGTATCTCTGTCCCTTTTCGCCCCCCCCTACGGATTACCCAATGATGACCTTTCATTAGTGATCCCTGTTGCTAGTCCTTGCCCTTGTTAGCCTCTTCCGGTTTTGTTTTGTCCCCATGAGCGTTTGTACACCGATTTTTTTTTCAGCCCCCCACCTCGCTATTGACGCCATAATTCCCCCTTCCGCCTTTCATCAGGCTGTATAGATTCCTTCCATCCAAGCTGTCTTTCCTTCAAACAAAAGGCCTTCGCGTTCGCCTTGCATTTTTCTCGGTGTAAACCCCCGCTCCCGTTATTGGCGGCAGGTCTGGGACAAAATCTTTTAGTTAAAGCCCACCTTGTACCCTTTAGGTTGCGCCCCTCTCTATGGTCCACATGCATCGGGCATTTTTACCGACTGTTTTTCCGGTTGTTTTGGTGCACAATTTGCTATACCTTCTTCCCTCTTGGACGACCTTCCCGTCCGTTAATTCTCTTGGCCGTCCCCCCGTGACGCTTCCGTTTGCCTTGGTTGAATCCCAAAGGACTCCCTGGTGGCTCCAGTTTTTTTTCTTCCGACAGGCAAGTCCCCTGAGTATCACCGCCTGGGCCCCCATTGTGGGCGCCTCCCCGGCCCTTTTAACCGAAACCCTGGGTCTGTTCGGTGATTTTGTCAGAAGGCAACAATCCCTTACGGTTTTTTTATTTCTCCATTGTAATGGGCTTGCCTGCCGATAACCCCATTGGGCGCCCCCTGACCAAATATTCTCTCCCTCCCCCCCCCTCCACTGTTATCTTCGAGATATCCGTTGTGGCCAACCCCATTTGGGTGTCCCCCTCGCACAGACCAGCCCATTGTACATTGTCTCCAACACCAAGCTCTTCCTTTCCGGCACCCACCTTCTCACCGACAACCATCTGGTTCTTTTACACGGACGGTTTTCCTTCCTACAATGGGCACGCGAGAGGCATCCAGAACCCAGGGATCCGTCTGAAGGGAGGGAAACCCCCCCCCACATTGCACCTTTCGTTGGAAGGGTACAGGGGTGCCACCTTTCTCACCCCCCCTGCCCCCCGCGAGACGGGCTCCCGGCGCGTCTGCTGAAACATGTTTAGCTTAATGTTCCCCTTCGACTCACAATTTCCCACTTTAGGCCACCCAAATAGTCACCGCCCAAGATCTTGGCTCGCTCTTAAGTTGAGCCTCCCCCTTCAGGTGGGATTGAACTAAATTTCGGGATGTGTTTCCCTGAGAAAAAACCTGACGCATTGTTTTCCCCGCTTCCCATGGAAAAGCCTGCCTCGCGACGGCATTTTTGTTGTGTGCCGGCGTAGAAGAAGTTTCCTTGTGTTGTTATGCTTCTCCCAGATACGGGCGACGCATGGAAGAATGATTGGGCGGAGAGTGGTGTCCTGTAATCCACGTGAGCCTCCGGGCCCTATGTTTCACCAACCAAGTTACCCCCGGACCCCCAGGCCGTGACGTTTTGGAGACCACATGATAGCTGCTCCAGACATCTTACGTGGTGTTCCCTCCCCGGCGGGGCGGGTAGGAAGAAGGCGTCCGGTTGATCGGCTCTTCTTTTTCTGTTTCCCGGTCTTTGGTTACTCTATTCGTCGACTCGGCCTGACCGCTGTTTGCATCCCTCTTTCCGTAGCTTGTCAGCGCCGTTCATTCGGTCTTACAGGTTGGCATTGGTTCGTTGAACTAGCGTGTGGGAGCCATTTCCTATCTACATTTCTCGAAACTGAACCTTGATTCCCGTCTTTGAGGGTTTCCCCCCTACAGCCTGGCCTCCCAAGTGATTTCACCATCTCGCACGGCTCAAACTGTTAGAAATCCGTCCCTTTTTTGTCGCGGGGTGCCGTGGGATTGCTTGTAGTGGCTAGAGTTGATCCACTGAAGAATAAGACCAAGAACGCGTTTTTTCAATTTCATGAAAAACCGTGAGGATTTGACTCTGATTCCCCTTATGGTCCTCACTGTCCTTTCCTGTCCCCTACAGAAGAGCAGAACGGCCCCGGTAGGGTCCCCCCTCTTCTTTGGGCAACATCCCACAGCCACCTAAGGTCGCTGCGAGTGAGTCTCCGTGACGGCTTTTCTTTCCTGGGCCCTTGCCTTTTCTTTCCGTCACCAGCCGGTGTCCGCTTTATTTTATGCGGTTTCTTCATGTGTCCTGACGTCTGCACGTTGGTGACCTTGTGCGTTTTTTCCCCGTTAATCTACTCCTCTAGCTTCCGGCCGAGACGGTTCCCGGAGGTTTTTTATTATAAGTGGCGATTTGTAGTATACTTGATTTGGCTTAGAAGTTTCTGTGGATGCCTGTTCTCCTCTTCTCCCTACCCCCAATCCTGACCTTTGGTCCTTGTTATTTTTTTTTCCCACCCACGTCCTCTCTGCATCTCATACAGATTTGAACTCGGGTTTTCATTTCTGTGCTGACTTTCTAAGCTTCCTACTTGAGGAGGACTGTTTTTCCCCGAATACCCTTGCTGTCTTTTATCGACGACGCTTATTGTTCGAACCTGATGATGGATTATGAGCCTGTAACCGGGCAATAGTCCGTGCGCCCGCCGATTCCCTGCAAACTTCTTCCGCATTGCAGAGGGCATGAGAGAGTGTCATGGCTTTATCGAAATTTTCCTTGACAAATCTGCATAAATCCCAGCTCACGTACCCGCCAATCTCTCCTGTTCAGGAAGTCATCCGACAGTTTGGGCTCTCCTTCCCCAGCGCTTCCCTCCCCCCGCTCAAGCCTGAAGGCGCATTTTTGCCCCGACTCGTGCTCTTCTCCTCTTCCCGTTAGGATTAGGAGTTCCCGGCTGGCGTTTCAAAGCATTGCCCTCTTTTCTAAGTTGCCTGTCGTTCTCCCGATTTGGCTCTCTGGCTCTAGGCTTCTGCCAAACCTGTTGTTGCGACCCGTTCATGGTGGCTATTCGGTTTTCTTCCAATAGCCTTTAAGCCCACAGTATGGCACGCCTTCTCTGCGTTCGTTCCCTTCTTCTTCTTGGATCTGGGCGGCGAAAAGCGCCGCCCACATTTCTTCCCCTGTCTAGCGA
>Ga0179593_1396185_pt1 | contig 10779 bp, 10 predicted proteins | sample CZODoug2_1_08_16_FD_185931 | JGI IMG/M metagenome (GOLD analysis project Ga0179593, IMG submission 185931) | Vadose zone soil fungal communities from Angelo Coast Range Reserve, California, USA - CZODoug2_1_08_16fungal (PacBio error correction) | ecosystem: Environmental > Terrestrial > Soil >... | reverse complement strand
CCTCCGAGAGAATCTCTCGGTCGGCCTTACTTTCCTTTTTCTTTGTGACTTCTATCTAGGCCCTGAAGGAGAGGTTCAATTTTCCCCCTTCTGCGTCCCCTCCAAAACTTTGACACCTACCTGTTATCCCGCTCTGTGTACATCGATAAATGAGTCGCGCTTTTGCGGCCCGTGAGCGCCTTTGCGCCGATCGGCTCCCGTTCCCTTTTCCTGATTCGAGACCTTGTATCCTTTTCAAGGAGGTGTGCCCACTGAGCTCAGCCCGTTCGGTCATCCTGTCTCAGCTTGGATCTGCCTGGCGTTGTGTTACGGTTTCTTTTAGTTGACAGAGCTGCCTAGCTTTGCCCACTTTGAGCCACCTGCCCAGAAAGATGTCCGATCAGATATAGTTGTTTATTTATTTCTTTAACCTTGAACTCATGTCTGTTATGGACACCTTCAAGGATAGTCACACGGTTTTATGCGAAATGCTTGCTTGAACCGTGCATCCCCGGTACATACTTCGAAGGGCGTTTCTCTCGAGCTCTTCCTTCTTGCGTATTCTCCTCCCCAGGCAACTTCACTTCCCTTTTTATTTTCGACCTTAGCTCTGAACAAGAAGCTTTCCTTCCCATCCACGGAGGACCGAAAGAGATAATAGCTAATCCCCCCCCCCCCCCCCCCCCCCCCCCCCCCCCCCTTTATAAGAGTCCTGAGGCGCTTTTTTTCGACCAGGGTTGCAGGTATGCGTAGGGATGTGTCTCGCCCGGAGATCCAGGGCAGTAGGAGGATTTTTCGATTCTATCGGGAGATTAGGAGTTTTGGATTTCCCGTTTTGTCAGGGTCGCGCGCTGAGTGCGCGGGAGCGCTCCATGATCCTCGGTAAGGCTGAGGCAGTGTTGGTTCTCTTCGTAAGCAGGGTGGCTTTGGTAAAGGCCTATTAGTTCTTGGCTGTCCCAGCATGGGCGTGTATTGGTGGTTCTGTACAGTGTGGCCAAACCCCTGCGTGTTTAACGGCAAGTCTCCCCCCCCCGAAGCATGCGACTGATTAAGCCGTTCTCTTTGAGGCCCTTTCGGTTCTGAATTATCCGGCAAGGTCCTTTCTTCCTGTCGCCACCGGAGTTGCATCCGCCTCCTTTCCGGAGTCTTGGAATGTTTGGAGAGCCTAGTGAGCCTTCCGGACAAAATGTGTCCTTGATAAACGTCGCGTGTCTTCCCCTGGGCCCCTTTAGGAGCCGATGCAACGACCCTGGATCGTTCAAAGGGGAGAGTTATCCCTTAAACCCTGCCTAAAGGTACAGGGGAATGGATCGCTGTGTTAAAGGACTGTTTCTACGATTAAAGGTCCCCGGACCGAGTGCGACTGAGCCTCCATACCACCACCTCGTGCTTACTTTCTCTTTGAACTCCGCTTTCTTCCCTTTTTTGTGATAGATTCCCTCTGCCCCTTTGTCCTCCTTCGTCCCTGGTTCCCCCTGACCTTTTCTTCTGCTCTTGAAGGCTTTGAAACTCGGTTTAAGAGCTGAGGCTAGAGGTCGTTAGTTTGGTTCCTTCTTTTCACCTGCCGAACTCCCCATATCCTTGTCGCAAAAACGGTTTAAGACCGCAGCGGCTTGGGTCTCCTGGCGTCGGGCCGCCCGACGGTTGAACTATTTTCGTATCACCAATTGCCTTATTCCCCAGGTGGTTCGTTTCCTTCCGACCGAGCTACGCAGAGAGAGACAGAAACTGATGAAAGCGGGGATGGACTCGGGGTCGTGCGGAAGTTGGCGCCCTTTTTAGTTTACGACGCCCGGCGGACGTCTCCCTCGTTCATTTGCATCTGGCGAAACCTTGGTGTGAGTAAAAAAGATAGAAGTGATTGACTATTTCATCTTTCCTCTTTGTGCCCGTTTTCCGGATAAATCTGGGCATGCCATGTCCCTTTCCGTAGGATGGACGCGTTGGCCAGGACGAGAAGGTTTCAGGAGGGGAGGGCTGGATCGACTCAAAAGTTAGGGGCAAATTTTTGGTTCTTCCCTGCCAGAGGTTTCCTCCTCAGCTAACCTTACCTTTTCCTTTTGGATTCGGGTGTTATTGATATCTGGAATTAGAGCGATCCCGATTTCCCCTGCCCGCCCCACCAACTACTTTGGTGGATAAATTTTTTCGTTTTTAGACGATTCTCCGCTCACCCCTCCTGAGGCTGTTTCGATGTGTCTTCTTCCTTTCCCTTTCAAATCACCCCACCAGGATACGAGTTCGACCCCCCCTTCTCTTTTCCTCCTTCCATAAGTTGGTTGAGATTTTGAGCTGTTTTTTGAGTCCTCCCCCCGTTCGTTTGGCTCCCCTCCTAGACCATCCCGTGATCCTTCTTTTCCTCCTCCCTCAACCTTCGAAGAGAGTTCCTGGATTCCGTCTGCTAGGAAGCATGTAGCCACCCCTATAAAGGGGTGGCGCAGCACGAAGTCTGGTCGCTCAGGCCCGGTCTTTTTGATCTTTCCTTCTTTCTTGCCCCTCCAAGCTCCTCTTCGTTCTTATTCTTACCCGCGCTTTCGTCCTGGCACCAAAGTTCACGGCCCTTGGCTTCCGATACATACCGCAAATCCTGATCCCCTTTTTTTGTCAACATATTCCCTCTCCTCCCCTTCATGATATAGTCCTTTTCTTCCTCTTTTAGCGCAAGGGCAACATCTGGCCCAGACCCCCAAGTCACCGTCGAGCTTTGTTGACGAAAGTCCCGGTGGTTTCCTTTGGCCGCGCCCCCCTGCTCAGTCTCAGTGCTCTTCTCCCCCTCCTATGGCCAGTACCTTTAACGGAAATTTTACGACCCTCTGGAGCAGGTTGCCCCGCCCACGTCGTCAGTCAGCTTCGACACTTCCGCCCCCCCTGGGGCCTATTGCATGTGATGACTCGAAAGTAGTTCACCCAGATTTTAGAATCCGGATCGGAGTCGGCCCAATTTTTTTCTGTCCCATCCTCCTATTTTTTCCGTGTTCTATCGAGAAGGTGTCCCCTGCGCTCCCTTCCCCAGACAGCTGAAAGATTTTACCCCTCGCCTTGGTCATTTGACGGGATTAAGAGAGTCCTTCCCCCAAACTTTTTCTTATCGGATTCCGTTTTTCGTTTTTACGAACACGTGCGGTTCGTCTTAGAGTTCTTTTCCTATTAGGCCCGTAAGCACGTCTTGTGGTAGTGTTAAGAGAATTCTCCCACTAGTGAGACTCAAGGGATTCTCCCGGTCCTGGGACGCCCCGTGCGCCCTGTCCCACTTTGTCTCATAGGCGTTTTTTCTTCAGATCCCTTTTTGTTTCCGATCATTTCCCCCGTTGCAGAGTTATCCTTTTCCAGAGAGTCTTAAGTGGTAATGAGGAAATGTCACTTTTTCCCTCTGAAGAAGACTTTTTCCACTTCTTGCGATTATTGCTTTCGAGTCATTCCCCCCCACGTCTCCGATTCTACTCACTCCTCAGTTGGCTGCGACTGTCTGCAGTGCCCGCAGTCAATAAATTGAAGGTCATCCTAGCATGTCTTTTTTTGTTTTAGATCCCCACTTTTCTTTCCCCCGCCTTGTGGAAAAACCTGTACACGACCCACCCCCATTCATCGTTGTCAGTACAAACGCCGTAGCATTACCTCGTCACCCCCAATTTTAACTTCCAAGCCGGACCCAAAGTTAACATGATTTTGCTGATCTTGTCTCTTTCCCGTCCCTCCTCCCCTCTCTCTCGCAAAAATGACCAAAGCCTACCTTGCCTCTGCCCGAACTCCTACCAAAACTAGCCCTAAGAATAGGACCCCTTTTGTGCCCCTCCAACAAAAACCAAAAACCCCCCCCCGGAACCCCACACCCCCCGCGTGTTCTGGTTAAACAGCTTCCCGCACCCCTGAGCCGAACAAGCGCTTCGTAGATCTGAGCATCATCTTTTGTACGGCTCGCTTTCGGTGAAGTCACTGGCCCGGCCCTATGTGTGCCCCGCTTCCCTTAGAACCTCCCTCCCCCATAGGTGCTTTCCGGTGCGCGACCTAACCATCCAGTTCCCGATTATTCGATAGCATTCTCAGGTACCCATGACTGTCACTTATTCGGGAATTTCGCACAGTGTCTAGATAGCCTTGCCTTGTCGGCACTTCTTACTCTTTATTGTGAAGCAGGTCATAAGGAAGCCAGCTGCTCCGAGGTTACGATCCTTTTTTTACGCCTCTCGGGCGTTGCAGTCTCTCCCTCTCCTAGAGCACAAGATTACAGATAAGACAAGTGGAGCATGGTCTTAGCGATTAGCGCCGTTGTCCCCCCCAGTCCTCCGCCAGTCATTCGAACCGTCCCTTGATTTTCTTTCCATCTTCGGGAAAGATGTTTTTCGCCTCCCCGATCCTGCGCGCAGAGTCAGATTGAAATCTGTCTTTTCCTCCCGTTCAGGTGGACATTTCTGTAGCGATTTCGCGAGTTCATTGCAGCACATCGCCAGGCCTCGATATCGGCTGTAGACATCCCATCGTGAACAATGAATAGTGATAGCTTTTTTCGAAACGGATTCCTCCTTTGAGGGCCCTCCGCTTTTTTTTCGCGAAAACACCCCGCCCCCCCCTGAATAGGTATGTGGTGCGTTCTATGAGGGAAGTTAGGTTGCCTTTTTTCCCCCCCTCGCCCCTACCAAACAGACTGCGGTTTTGTTACCCGCCCTCTTGACCCGTTAGAGATACCCATATCGCTTTGGGAAAAGAAAGAGTCTCTCCGTGTAATTCCCCCCCTCCCCTTCGTGACTCCCCCCACGTAATAGTAAGAAGCTGATTCCAGGTCGCGCCAGTCGGCTGTCAGGCTTGCTCACTACTCGCCGGGCTCGATTGTCCTAGATTTTCTCTTTGAGTCCTGATCCAATTCGTATTGTGGGACTGAGCTGGGTGGTGGAGGTTTTTACAGCCCTCTTTTAAGAACAGTTACTTCGCCAAGAACGCCTCGTATATAATGCCGTCCGGTTTCCATCCCAGTTTTTTGGCTTTTGCGATTTAGTCCTTCTGCCCCCCCGCTGTCAAGTTCGCCGATGTAAACAGCGCTCCCAGCTGCCCCAGTCAATCAGTGCAATTCGGTTACCCGAGTCCTTTCCTTCCTTGTTCTGTCTTTCTTTTCCCCCCCCGGATTTTTTTTCTCTTTTCAGAACCTCGAGTATGCTTCAAACCCCCCCCTAAGTGCCTTCCTTGCGAGAACATGCCTTGTAGGTCCTTCCAGTCGAGACTCTCCCGCATAGACCCCTTTTTTGTTTTTCTAACCCTTTCTCCTTCGCGACGCCCGCGAATTGCCGTCACCTTTATCATTTTTGTTCCTCCGGGCCCAAAAGGAATTGAGAGTTTGGCCTTCCTCTCGCTTCTTCTTTTTCTTGCCCTCGGCATTGTTGGCTTTGCAGTTGGTACAACCTCTCGCTCACTCCTCCGGTTCGCTAGATTTCCTTATTGAAATAGAAAAGTAAGGTATATCGACTCTCTTGACGACCAGATCCTTCAGCGTATGACACCCCCCCTTTTTCAAGATTACTCTTTTTTTTTCACGCGACGTGTCTTTAGTTTCACCCTTTTGCGATTTTTTCCCGTCCTTTTGATTCCTCTCACAGCCCAGTTGTTTAGTTGATAGGCCTTCTCTGACCCAAAGAGAGGTCCCCCATTAATCTTCGCTATTTCTCTTCCTCCCCCACTTGACGTCCATACCTTTCTTTTATATTCTTTTTCTTGTCTGGACCGTCTACTCTCTGCCTTGTCTAGCTTTCCGGCAGATTTTCGAGGGAGAGAAGAGTGGACCGTGTGGAGGAAGATTTACCTCAATTCTCGCTGAGGACCCTATGTCCCGCTCGACCCCCGATCGCTCTTTTATTCTCGACATGTCAATAAAAGACTGACCATCTTCCCACTCCCTATCAAACTCCCCAAAGAACGTTTGGGTCTCCTCCGTTTCATTTACCCTCTCTTCATCTTTAGCCCCTTTCTCCCGAAGACCCAGAGACCGAGCCTATACTTGACCCCCTCTGTCCTTGTCCCCAAAACTAACCTGTTGCCTGGAGACGTCTTCTGAGGTCAAAGTGATCTCCCCCCTACCTATGACCAGCAGCTTTCTACTCGCTTTACGTGTGTCCTGTCCCGGACATTTTTTTTCCCACGCAATGGTGGTGTTTTCGAGATCTTCCTTTTGCATTTGTACAGACGTATAGATAAAGCCGGTGCCCCTGCACCGGCATCTTTTTTGAAGCCCCCCGACTTCCGGCGGTCGCCCCCCGTTCGAACTTGCGTTCCGTATTTTTCCGGTTCTCCCCGGCTATGGTCAGTCAGGATCGGCCACGCTCTCGCGGTACGCCGTTGGACTCTTCTGTTCCTGTTCCTTGAGAGCCCCGTTTCCTGCCCTAAGGTACCATTCGGATGACAGCTTCTTCACCTGTTCCGGCGGCCTTCTTCGTCTGATGGCGTACCCAAGAGGATCTGGATCCCGGTGTCTAGATGTCAAAGAACTTGGGATGCCATATAGAGATTTTTCGAATAACTTTTGTTGTTGTGTTCTATCCTTGAGGGACATGCAGGCAGAACTCCCCTTTTTCCCTTTCTCAGCCGTTGAAATCCAGACCGCGCGTAGAAAAGGTGCCGGAACGGTCGACGTCGGTAAAGTTCGTTTTCCCAGTTCGAACGGCCCCTCCTGACAGATCAAACCTGTTTCCGTCCAGCATTTGTGGTCCAAAGATGTCCCTCTCCTCGATGTGAAAGGTTAACTTTTTTTGATACAGGAGGGAACGGGTTCTCGGACCCCCGACCTGGATGCGGCAAGGGCATCCCCTCCCCCGATTCAGGAGGGCTGAAGCTTACGGAGGCAAGCTTTAACAAAAGCCGAGCTGCTGACATTGGTCCACCAGATGCCTTCCGTGTTACCTGCACAAGGTCCTGGTCTGAACCCAGGTATACCGTCCTTTGCTTCCCGTTCCTGACAAACATCTGCTCCAGCCTTCCTGGGAGGTTTCCCCCTCCCCTTTCCCCCCCCCAGCCTTGCTCCGGACCCGGTGTTTCCGGCGGCCACTGTAAATAGCCCTTTCTGAGGGGGCGAGGCTGCTTGCGACCGCGATTTGCCTTCCCTGATGACCCCTTCTTTTTATCTCACGGTCGTGTTTTCTTATGGTCCTCCCCTTCCATTGCCTTAAGGCAGATACCGTCAAAAAGACTGATCGTTTTCCCTAGCTTTCAATATCAAGTCCCTCGATTCGTTTTGCCCTTCAATTGCCCTCCCCCCCCCGTTCCGAACTTTCCGAGCACCTCGGACCTCGGATCTCGTTTCACAAGCGTCCGACCGGGTTACAGCCAGATCCTGACGAACTGCTGATCGATTCCTTCGTCCTTTGTTTCCCTCATGCTCCTAAGCTCGGTTTTCCTCTTTAACTGGGCTCTCTCTATTCTGATCATTATCACTTTCGTCCGATGCGCTGACAGGAATTACCCAAGGTTTGCCCGTTTCACCCCACATCACTCTCTGAACGTGACCCAAGGCGTTTGTCGGGATACTTTTTGTCTCCTTTTTCCGTACCCGCTTCAATGGGTCGTAAAGCTCTATATTGCGTTCTAAAAATGGTTCGCTTTTCATCCCTTCTTTTGCTTTTTTCGCTCAATGTGTTTCAACGGCTGGCATCCGGAGCCGAAGTCTGGTGCCCCCCAAAAGTCATCCTTTCCCCCGCGCTTCCGCAGAAGAAGTCCTTTGCCCGCGGACCGGCACAGGCACGTAAAGTAAGGAGGGAAGAATTACTTTTCGTTCCGCGCAGATTCTCAGTGATGGTCATTTTAATGCGCTGTAAGAGGATCCACCTAGAGACGAGAAGGATTTTCGGTACAAACCCTCTTTTCTCTGAGTACGTCCCCTCTTCGCACCCTTCAGCTTTTCGAAAAGAATTACGAAGGCATGGGATTTGTTTCTCAAGGTGGATTAAGATCATTTTGGAAAGTGTGGACCCCCGTACTAAGTTTTCTTTTCGAGAACGATCTGTAAGAGATGGAACTTATGGAGCTTGTCTCGAGCAGCCGTCTTTTCTAGTCATATGCACCTGGCGTTTTTTCGCTCCGCTCTCCCGCCGACTGGTTTAAGCTGGAGCCTGGCTTCTTCGTCCCTTTCTATGATCGTGGATTTGCTTTCTCCTCTTTTCTGGCGCAGAAAACTCAGCCCCCACCCCACGCCGGCACAACCTTTTTTTGTGAGACCTGTCCCCCCCGCTCCCATCTATGACCTTTTTTCTTGCCTCCCCATAGTTCCCGTTCTCTATTTAGAAACATTGCGAGATGTCGACTGTACCCCCGCAGCTTCCCGGGACCTTCCCCTTCTTTTGATTCTCCCCCCCCTAGCCCACCCCTGGCATCCCAGTTTGCTTGTCGGGGAAACGCCCCCTCCTATTTCGGGCTCGCAAGTTTCAAGTGTTCTAAGTTCTCCTTCCCGTCGTTTGGTTTCTCCTCGTGCCGCCCCAAACCAAAAATGAACTGCCTTCCCTCAAACAAACCATGAACTGCAATGTCGTGGTTTGCTGTGTTTTTTACGCGGTCTCTTTCTCCCATCCACAATGCTGCACCGCTGAACCCCTGAAAGATATTCCTTCCATTTCCCCCGTTTCGTTAAGTTTTTTCTGGGCGTCCCGAAGAGCTCTCGGCTTATTTCTATCGATGCCTGAAGATTTCGGAGAGCTTTCGAATTGTCTTTCCACACCTGCGTGAGGATTAGATCTGGCATCGGGTGGTTTCCTCGCGCCGCTTATAGAGAGAGCATTTCAGGATCGGCTGGGACGACCTTCTTCTGGAATTGAACTCTAAGGACCTTTCGTCCGCTTTTACCGTTATGCAACGGCGATCCCGCCGTACCTGTGAGATGCCCCCTTCTTTTTGGAGGATATGACCCCGGGATGTGTCCTGATTTGCTTTTTTATTAGACTGAGAGGCGGATCTGCCAGACATTTCTACTGAGATGACCCGTACCCGCAATTTGTAAGCTCTTCTCTAAATGCTGCTTAATTCTGCACAGCCGGCCCTACAGTATTTTTTCGTTTGGAGACAGCTTTTACCAGATATACAAGGGTGTATCAATAGACGGCCTTCATTTTCCCCGGGCCGATTTCCTCAGTCTTTTTTTTCGAAAACGTCAGAGATGTGGGATCGCCCGGCCCGCCAACGGACTTTTTCGATAGCGCCTTTTGAGCCCACGCAGGCTTTTGCGGGCCATGGCTGCACCCCTAGAGCCCTCGCTCCCACCTCTGTGATCATGAGCCGAGGCGTCTTTGTTTTTTCCGCTCAGGGGGTTTTTCTTTCATCTCGGTTCCATCTCTGATTCCCCCTTTGCCCCGCGCTTATTTCTAGTTCAGATCGTTGGTGAGCTTTCGGCCCTCGAGCTTGTGCATTTGAGTCGGCGAGGCCCGTCCCCACGGCCAGCACGGCCAGGTAGGTTTTTTCTTTTCTGTTTTTAGGAGTTTTTCGGCGGGACTCAGGTGGGTGACGAACAGATCAGATGCTTCAAGATCCGTTTGATGGGTCAGGCCTTTCCCCCCCCCTTTGTGCAGAAGTTTGTGCTCTGGCACGTCGGCAAGACTCCCCATTCATTTCGTAAGGTCTTCTGAGGAAGTCGGCGCCCTACATAGGCCCCTTTCAGTCTGCGTCTCCTTTTTTTCGTCTTCGACGAGCTGCGAATTCCTTGAATGTTTGCTGTGCCAAGAAGAGTTGTCAAATGGGACTGACCTATTTTTACCACGTGTAGCGTTTTAGCGGGCGAGCGCTGGTTCCCGCTTCACGCCCCCCTATCTTCCCCCCCCACGGGGTCGCGGAGGCCCGCCTATGAGAACACCGGGTGGTGGGCCGAGGTTGGTTTTCAGACTGTTCGCCGAGGCCCGTTTACTTGCTCTCATGCGCTCTTCCACCCCCCTTCGTTGATGTTGTACTTCCTTTTCCCCGCTCTTGCTCTCCCGCCCCCTGGGGCCTGCTTCCACACGCTTTCCGATTAGGATAATGAATAAATGGTGTTCCGCATGTTTCCTCGTCGTTCTCGACAGTTGCGATGAAACGCGTCAGCTTTTTTTAGGGGCGTTTTCCCCTGACGCACCTGACGACCACGTCAAAGATAAGTACAAGCCCAGCAACCCCCCCCAGGTGGAGAAGACGAGTTAGTTGGAGGCGTCCCCCCGTGTCCTCCCTCCTTTTGACCCCTGATAGGATAACCCAGGTGCCTATTCCACCCGGGTGGTTTTGTGGGGCCGTTTACCGACCCTCTCTTCAGGAAGACGGGCGACCTGCGCCAGCGTGTAATTTGACTTCGGTGTCCCTTTCACAGTCCCCTTTGCATCCTCTTCTTCTTGTTCCGACCTATGCGTTCCTCTGGCTACGCGCGGTCCCATCCGGCGCCACAGGGATGTTCGGTCACCCAAGTAGACTTATGGACGTATGCACTCGTGCAGCTGTGTCAGTGCCCCTGTTCTTCCGTTACGAGGGCACCCCCCACGGTAGCTCTACGGACGTTCGTTGATTCGGTGCCGTCTTTAGCCGGTTGATCATGAATTTTCTTGATTTAGACCGTCGTCGTGCGCCGGTCGGACCGGGCCGTCCGGGGCGCGACGATAACCATCCGGAGAGATCATAGGGAGGCGTGCAGATCCCATAGTTACTGGGCAGGGTCTTATCGCGACAGCCCATTTCCTGTTATCCCGTTCTCTTTTTTGGAATGACCGTTTTCACCTTTTTTTGGTCACGGACGGAGGCGCCCTCTTTCTGTAGAATGGACTGGAGTACCCCCGCCCTTCTTCGAGGTTATGGAGCTTTGACAATCCACCCATTCTT
>Ga0179593_1392654_pt1 | contig 10779 bp, 9 predicted proteins | sample CZODoug2_1_08_16_FD_185931 | JGI IMG/M metagenome (GOLD analysis project Ga0179593, IMG submission 185931) | Vadose zone soil fungal communities from Angelo Coast Range Reserve, California, USA - CZODoug2_1_08_16fungal (PacBio error correction) | ecosystem: Environmental > Terrestrial > Soil >... | reverse complement strand
TTGTTCGCGCCGATCTCCCTCTTTTGATGCCCCTGAGGAAACTTTAGGGGTGAGCCTCTATTACTAAAAAATTCGTTCCCCCCCCCAGGAGTCTCCAGGCCCAGTCCCCCTTGCTGACAACTTTGGAACCCGAGGGGATGAAGCCGGAGACTGTCAAGTCCTTGGCGACGCCTTTTCTTTTCTTCTTCTTTGCTGGTGCGCCGTTCACCGCCCTATGCTAGCGGTCATGCCCTTATCGGCGGATTCTTTTTGGGTTTAAAACCCTATTTTTTTAGCCGCCATTTTCTCGATTCCTCCTTTTCTGAGATTCTCGAAGTCTCCCCCCAGGTCCTTCCCCGGTTGCCGACCGTCGGCTTGACTTTCTCTTGACCTTTTTACTGCCGGCCCTGGAAAGTCGTTTTTTCGTGGGTTTGGCTTCTTTCCCCTGGCGTTCTTTTTTTGTTTCGTTTAGGAAAACCGCTTCCTTTCCGGCGCGTTCGCCGTTTTTTGTGGCTGGACCCTGATGGCTTTTAGGCGTCCGATCTGGTAGCGCCCCCAGTCCCCCCCCCTGAACAAACTTATTTTTAAGAATGAGACCCCGACGGCGGTTTTGGCTTCGTGCCCTTTGAGGCGCATTAAGGCATCGACTGCTACAATTCCTTTCCAACGGCCAACCCCGGATATGTTTTCAGTTTCGCCTACCCGGCATACGTCTTTCCCTGAGGTTTTTTTTTCTCGTTGAGCACTTGGCTCACTTGCAATAGGATTTACCTTTCCACCGCTGAAATGGCAGCGATCCCCATTTTTGGCGCACGATGGTCATTCAATCAGTTTCCCCCCCCGTTCAGAGGACGTAATCCTTGATTTTTTTTTGATGGTTTTGCGCTGTCTTTAGCCAGCCACTTGTCCTTCCCCTTTCCGGCGTCTGAAAGGGACATAAGATTTTTTTTGTCGCTATTCTCTCACCCCCCTTGACCCACACCACCCTTTTCCTCCCAAACGGCGTCCACAACCAGGTGAACCAGCCGCCCCACTGTATATGTGCGGCCAGTGACGAAGGTATCGCATACATCCTTAGCCCAGCCTGCACCCCTTTTTTTTTTTAGCGAGACCCATCTAATGTACAGTTTTTACGTGATTGCGACCTCCTTGTCTTTTCAGCCGAGTTTTTAACGCCTGCTCCTCTCTCCATATTGATGTTTTATTCCCCCTTCTGCTCGCTGACTCTTTGTCTTTCCTTTTTCTGCCGCATTGATCCCTCTTCCACCCCAGTCCCCCGAGAAGGAAGGCAGTTCTTTTATCCTCGCGGTTTTCAAACTGCCCTCGATCCCTTCTTTTCCCCTCGCAGCACCAAGGCTCAACCAGCGAACACTCTAAAGAATATGATAGTTTTCCCCAGTTTTTCCCCCTTGTGTTTCATTTTCCATGTCCCCCGTTTGAAGGTGGAAGAAATGCTGCCCCCAACCCCCGCGATGCCGGATGTTTGGGTGTAGCCACACCATCAAATAGCCTCCGTTTTTCCCCCCGACACTGACGCAATAATAGTTTGCGAATTATTTACCCCCGGCCCCGTGTTTGTAAGAGTGTAGATAGTCCCCATCTCAGGGTGATTTTTTTCTCCAGCCCCCCCTCCCTCCCTTCTATATTTTTTTGACCCGTTCCTGAACCTCTATTCTAGATAGATTCCTGAACTGCTTGCCCCTCCCCCCCCCTGTTCGTGGAAGAATCAACACCGCTTTTGAACCCCCCTTTTTCTAGGGGCACCTTTTTTTCCCCCCCCCCAGATGATGTCTCCTCTTTCATTCGACGCCCCTATTTCTTGGCATTTCCCAGCGAGTGCCCTTTTTTCGCCGACCCCTGCCATAAACCATCGTTGTTGACGGCTTGCGAACACGTTTCGACCCCAGACTCTTCGCCTCCCCGCACTGACCTTCTTTGTTTTGCGATTTGTCGTTAAGGTGAAGACCCCGAGAGAAGGTTGCGGTCCCCACTAATCCCCCTCCCTCCCAATCCGCCCCCTCGCCTCCTTTCCTTTCATTCATATTTTTTTTTAACTAGACCTCAAGCCGGGGATTGCAAGATTTTTGACAACCCCCCCATCTCTTCCCTCCTCCCCTTCTTTGTGTTTTTTTGTTTTTTGAGTGATTTTTTAGAATCTAAATCCCCGGCTTGATTTTTTGGTGGTTTATGCGCATCCCTCTCCCCCTCCTGATCTTCTGGGATTTTCACGTTAAGGGATTGGTCTTTTTCTGCCCACCCCAAAACTTTTGCCTCGTGTTACCCAATGACTCAATTATCCCTCCGGCTGGTATTTGCTTTTGCTTTGTGATCCTTGTTCCCTCCTCCCCTCCTTGGTGATCTTTGGATCCGGCGAAAAATTCACCCGATGTGTTGACCCTTTCAGTAAAGAGACCCACATCCCGTTGTGGCTCCTTTTTCATGAAAATAATGCTTTTGAACCCTTTTCCCCCCATTCTCTCGACCCCCTTTTTCTCGGTTGTGCTTCTTCCCCCGGTTGGTGTTCTTTTTTTTTTTTTCATAATGGCGTTCGTCATGCGCTCTTCCCTCGCAGGATTCGTTGTTACCTTTTCCCCCCTATCTTCTCTAGTATGATCGTTCCTGGCCTCACCATCACCCTTTCAGCCTCTCTACACGTTCCCACCCCCTTTGCCTCACCCCCTTGAGGCGCCTGCTGGAGACTTCGTAAGTCTTTTTCCCGTCATTCTTATGCGTTTTTCTACACCAAGTTCCCCCCTTCATTCAATGCCTTTTTTCTTTCATCATTGCTTTCCAACCTTCCTTTTTAGTCCCCGACTTTTTCACACCTCACCCTTCCTTGTTTACTGATCTTTCGTTGCTTTCCTTTGTTACGATGTTAGCCCGTCAAAAGACGTTCTCTTGTCGATGTCCCCTGCCCCCTTCTCGGCTGGCCCCCTACGGCACTTCGCTTTTGGTGGCGTGATGATGATGCCCGTGAGTTTGCCGCCCTCGTCGCCGCTTTCCAGAACGATTTGCAAGATCGGTGAAGAGCATCTTGAGTCTCTGGCCGTCGATTGCGCACATTTCTTTCTTGTTCGGTCGCAAACGAACTCCACGCTGACATTTTTCCGCTTGTTCTCGGGGTCTCCCCCCCTGACCAGGTTCAGTAGTATGGTGTCTTCCCCTTCCTCATGACATGATCCTTTTATTTTGACGCCCAATACTTCCTTTTCGTTTTTCCCTTTTTTTTGGTGTTCGCCCGTGTTTCTTCTTTTGTTTGTGCCATGAAGGCGTCAGTGAAAGACCTGAAAAGCGCCCCGGGGTTCCCTTCTCTCCCCGCCTGACTTTTCCCGTTTTAAAGATTTCGGAGTAGGATGGCTCCGGGCAGCGCCACGGCCATCACTCATACTTTCCCCCCCCTCCCCGTGACTTTCGGGCGAAATGTACCTCTTTTCCCGCCCCCCCCCCTGGTGGATACAGGTCTCAGTTGTAATACTATTTCTCCCCCCTCTTGTCGTTTCACGGACCCCTTTGCTCCAGAGACCGCCGATGAAATCGTTGATTCCGAAGTCTCCACCCTTGGGTCGGATTTCCATGATCGGTTCTCTTCTCTTAATGTCCTCCCTCTTTTCCCCCTCCACAGAAGGAGATGAGTAGGTCTTGCCATTTCGATTTTAGTTTGCGCTTTCTACTTCCAGTAGTGGGCCCCGAGAACTCGTCCTGAACCCAGTCCCCTTATTCACCTAACCACCCCCGAAGAGACTGGCAGTTCGGGTTTTCTTGGGAGAACTACCCGAACAGCTCAACTCCCCACCCCCCCTGCCCCGTATCTTTCCCAGGTTCCATACTTTTCCCCCCCTCTACCCCTCAGAAGAAGTAGTCCTCGAGGGTTTATCCCCCACCTCCCCTTTCCCAGGCCCGTCGAGAAAAAGGAGGCCTCCCCCGCCGATCGTGTTGAAAGGACATCGGCTCCCACCTAAGTCCCGCGGCGTAGTCCTCTCTCACCCGGGACGCGGCTTCCCCCCCCTCCCCAAAGAAAGCGAAAGGCGGGTCCCACCCACTGCCGTTCAGGGCGCATCTTTCCGTTTCGGTTTTCCTTGGTGCATTCGAATTGGGCTGTGCAGGCGACCTGGTTTTCTTTTTATTCCCCCTTTTTTCCTTCATCTCTTCTGCTCCTCCAAAAAGATCTCGTCTGCCTTTGTGCAGATCGAGCGCTTAGTTTTTGCAACCTCCCCCTCTTCTTTACCCCTTACCGTTGTGGTTTGTATAGATTTCCTTCCCAGTTTCCGGCGCTCCTATCTCCGCGCTAGCGAGATCCCTTTTGACTTCCTGGATGCATCGGACTCAACCCTTCTTTCCTAGGAACAGTCAAAGTCGGAAACACAGGGTGCGAAACGACCCTGGCAGGGCTTTCTCCTGCTTTAACGGATTTTCTCCCTGCCTTTTCTATACCCAGTGGGATGTGTGAAACGCGTACACGGAGACAATGCTCGCGGTCCCGCCTTATCGTTTCTTTCGAGGGGCTTTTTTTTTCCCCCACCCCCCTATCTTTTTAGGAAGGTATAGATCCCCCTGGAATTTTAAGGAGTGTACTTTTGTCCTTTATACCCGGCTACCAGGGAAGGTGAAGACGTCGGTCCTTGATGCGGGGCCTTGCATGAAGGCCCTGCACTCTGTCTCTTGTTTTGATTTTTTTTTCTTTTTTTTTTTTAGGTCCAGTTACCGGTAGGCGTAGCATTCCGCCTCTTTTTTTTTCTGGGGTTTGTTTGAGCTTTACTCTGTAGGCGACGCTGATTGTCGCCACCGACTTGTCATCCTATCCTTCTTACTGGATTTTTTTCAGATTTTCGTCCTCCTCCGCTGAGTTGTGCCTGCGGGACTTGATTATATCATTCGAATCCCACTGAGACGATCAGTGGCAACGTGCCCCCGGCCTTCTTTTGGTTTAGTTCATTCCCTGAATTACGATTTAAGCCTCCCCGGTTCGTTCGCACGTCGGTCTACACCTTCCTTTTCCTTAAAGCTTGGAATGTGCCACATGGATCTCTCCCTTGATCCCCCAAGCCTGTTCATTCGCAAGAGGTCCAGGGACCTCTTCCCGTCCTTTCCCTTTTTCTTTATTTCTGTCTTGCCGGTGTTCTCTTCGAGAAAATACCCCCAAACCCTTCCCTTCCTTTTCCGAACTGGACCAATAGATGGCCCTTCACTGCGGCTTTATTCTCGTATTCAGGTTTCTCAACACAAACCCCCTAATACGAAAATAACCCCCACACTAACCATCCCTTCCCCAGTATCTGTTCTTCCCCCCGTGCGGCGTTCTTTTTATGCTCACTGACAGTCAGACCCAGTGCCACATCTTCCTTGTCGTTGTCTTTCCCTCTCCCCCATCTGCATCAAGCGGTATGATGATAGGCCGTTCTTTCTTTTCCCGATTTGTCTCCAATCGACGATCCAGTCCAGATTATTCTCCCCTAGTTCCTGCGTTTCTGACGATGGCTTGCAAGCTAGGCGACGTGCTACACCAGGATTGTGCCTAGAAGGCCGGACGGCGAAGACCGATTTCTCAACCCCGCACCCCGAGAGCTCTTTAGATTCAGCACACCGTTCTCAAATGCACAACCTGCAGGCCGACCACCGTTTTTTCCCCAAGTTTGCATCGATTTCTTCTGAAGGTGTCTCAATGATGACACCCCCGCGCTGCCTTTGTTCTTGGGTGTAGCTTAGAACCCCCCTCCCTTTTGAATGTTTCGACACTGCCTCTTGCGCTCGCTCGCGTAGATCTGAATTTGGTCAGAGTGTATAGGAAGGCTCTTTTTTTTCTCCATACCTGACTCCGCTCTGAGATACCTTTTTTCCCTTTTTTGCAAAATGAACAAGCTCGCGAAGCGCATTCCCCTCCTTCCATGATGCAGAGCCAAAAAGACCGTTCCTCCGACCTCCCCCCATCCCCACCCCTTGTCGCGCGCCCCGTGGGTCCCCACAGGTTTTTCACCCAGGCATCTTTTGGTCTCGATAAGGAACGATGGGGACGGCACTTTCACATCCTTTTCCGTAGGTTACGATCATTCATCACTCGGCATTTTGTACTGCTTCTCCCAAGGTGCCAAACAGACTCCCACACCCTTTCCCTCCGCCCCCCAGCGCGACTGTCGTGAAGGGGAAGAGAGTTGTTGCGACACATTTTTTCCATTTTTCACAGCACCAGCAAAGGGAAAATTCCCTCGAGGAATATTTCCTTTGCTCTTTCATATACCTATCTACAACCGGGTTTTCCTTTTCTATGCTGCCAAACAATCTCTCTCTGGGCTCATAATCCTTTGTGTTGGATGGTTTTTTCCCTCCGCGTCCCGGCTTTGAGGATCTGAGGGATATGAGCGCGCACGTCACAACGATTAGATAGGTGGTTTCCCCGGTACTGTTCTGTTGTGATTCTTTTCAACCCTGATCTTCTCTTTCATCCTTCACCGCCATTAGAATCCTTTGGTATATTTGCCGGGAAGGCGCTGATGTCTTTTTTTCACCCGTGTTCTCCAGCCGTCCACCATTGTTTTCTTGTGATATCGTTGCTTTGATCGTCTGACCCTACCCCCGGGCTTTTGAACCGCCGTTCACCTTCTTTCTTTTCGCGCTGTATCGCGACAAGTGTTGTTCCAAAAACTCCCCTTTTTTCCTGAGCCCCCTTTTTCGCTTGATGATAGAAAACGGTTCTTCTCTTCATGGCCGGCGGCCTGCTAGAGAAGGATGTTTTTGTGAAGGGGTCACCCCCTACTCTCAGCGTCCTTTTTGTCTGGCTGACCATCCCCTGATAATGAATGCTACTGCTCCACCAGGGGCCCTATCCTAAGGCTTCCTCGCTTAGCAGTGTCGTAACAAATCTTTTATTGACGTTTCAAACCCCTTCCCCCCCCCTGCATTCGCGGTTCATTCATTTCTGCACGGCCTCGATCGCGGAGATGAACACCAACAAGGAAGTTGTGAGTCCAGGGTTTGCTTTCTTTTTTTTCCCCCTTTTTCTCTGTGGTGCTGCCTCCAGAAGTCCTCTGTTGGTACGTTCACTCCTCTTTTTATCTTCCCGCCGGCTCGAGTTTGATCCTGGTGGCTTGCTTTGATTCCTGATCGGAGACACCCCCCCTCCGATTCCTCTCCCTCCCCCTAACGATTTTTCCCGACCCCTGACCAATTGGAGATGCTGTTTCCGACATCGTTTCCTCCGGCTTGTCGAATTCCGTACAGCTGGAATGAAGTCTTTCCTCACTACCAATCGATCTAGTGCTGCTTTTCTTCAGTCATATGAGCTTGCTAAACTATTAATTGCTCCACCACTATCATGTCGGGCTTTTACTGTTGGTGTTCGCAGTTACTTGTTGTTTTTGTTTGACTCCTCTCATCTCTCCAATTTAACATCGCCATAGGCGGTAAATTTAGATATCCGAGAACCAGTTGTCCCTCTGTGGGCTTGCAGGTCAGCATCCCCGGCCCCCTCCCATCCATCAGACTTTTAGTTAACGTGACCTCGTTTTCCCCCCGAACCCCCTGACAGCTTTTCTCCCCCTTGGGGAGTCCCTCATTTGCTCAGCCTTTTGCCATCCACATTATTTACGCCCCTCCTTCTCGCAACGTGCTCTGGTCTGACTCGATTGAAATAGTATTCCTGGACCGTCCTAAACTGAAACACCGTCGTTCAATCTTTCTGACGTTTCATCCCTTAATTGACCATCAAAGTTAAAGAATCACCCCCCCGTCCGCTCCGTGAAGTCTGCTTAAAACCTACATTTAGTCGGATTTATACCCTCCGGTTTCCTAGTTTACCATCTAGGAGCCCCCCCATCCGTTCAATCACATGACACCAAACCGCCAACCGACCTTTTTTCGGTTGAATGCTACCTCCTTCCCCCTCCCTCCCCCCAAAACGGCGAGATTTCCAAGGTTTGGCAAAAGGTCACCGAGCCCCCGCGACGTCGTCCCAATCGAGCCCTTGGTATCCTTTTTAAGCCCTATTATGAACGGATCTCGACTTCCCTTTCCTCCCCCTACGCTTTGGTTCCCAGCCCGCGCTTTAACTACGCCGATCCCCTTCGAGACCGCTCATTCCTGCGTCCCTCCTGCGTCACCAGAAAAAGAACTCGCAAGCCGTAGCACATTCCGTTCATTCTTTTCTGCTCAGCTTTTTTTTTTTCCAGCACCCGTTTTTCCTCCTCCTGTTTTGGATTTTGCGCCACGTGGAGGCTACTCTAATTTTTGTCCGACCTCCCACGATCTTCTCGCGCGCTTCCCGACAAGAAATGCGTGTTTTCGTTTTTGCAAAATCCTACGTTGTGTTTTCTCTCTCTTTTTTCAGGCCAGCTTCTCTTTTCCCTCAGCGAGATTTTTCGTCTCCTCCTTCCTGCGTCAAGAGCTCCCTGCGGTCTCAGGGCACAGTCCGCCCCCCCCCCTTCCCCAACTTTTCCCTGTAACACCGCCGCTGGAAGGCTGCGCCGGCGCTGTCACTTGGAGACTTTTTAATTCGTTCCCTTTTTTTTTGAAGCCGCGTTTCCCCTCCTTCCTTCTCGATTTCCCCTCCCGCCTTACGGAGGATTTATCGCGGTTTCTTAAACCCACGATCTTTGTCTGCCGCCTGAGCGGGCATTTTCTCTTCCCCTTTGGCCTGCTACCCGGCCTCTGGAAGGTTTTGTCACGTCCCGGGAGGATTTTATCGGGGGACCCTTTTTTGACTTTTTCCCCCTCGGCTCTTTGTTGGTCGGCCGGGCTGGTTTTCCTGCTCTAAACAGCTTTTCGATTGCTGAGTTTTTCCTGCGGGTTTTTGTTCCTGTAATGTTTGTACTCGTCCCCTTCTCTGAGTTTTTGGCCCACGATTTCATCTCTCCCCCCTCGCAAAATTTAGTAAATGTATGTTTTCAGCCTGCCGCGCGAGGTTTGTTGATGTTTTCCCCCCTTTGAGGCGCCTTAATGGATCACTTTCCGAGCAGTGTTTTTCTTACGTCCTTTCTTCAGTCTCCCCGCACTCTCGCGTAGGTCTAGTTTGTCATAGTCTAGGAAAATTTATGCTGTCTAGTCTTTTCCCTTTCCACTTTTTTTCTCCTTTAGCGTCCCCCCTTTTTTTTGAGCCTCTTTCTTCAGATCCGTACGATGTCATAAATGATTGATTTGATGGCCTTTGTCCCCCCCGGCTCGTATCCATCTCCCCGGACCCCCCCTTCCCGTCTTCCCTCCATGGACTCCGCTTTGGCTCTTTTTACGTACTATTATACGTTTCGGAACAAAAACTAACATTTCCGAACACGGCGCACCCCCCCCCCTTTTCCCCAGAAACATCTTTTTTTTCGCCTTTTTCATGTCTCAAGATGAAACGTTTCAGAAAACCCAGCCTTATAATGAGTAGTGGCCCCCGCCCCCCATCCTACATCCACGTTCTTCTCTGGACCGCAGGGTTAATACTCTGTCGAAATCTTACGCTCCTGAGCTCCCCCAGTATTGATTGCTCTTTCTACCATTTTCATTTTCTTTCTCTTGAGATCGCGGCACCTCTATCCGGCCCTCAAGTCTCCCTTTTGCCCTCAGGCTTGATCTTCTATCATCTCCTGTCGAAATTAGAAAACCTTCCCCGCCCTTTGGCCTCTCCCGCCCCGTTCACAGATAACCAAAAGCGCCCACTATGCAGGACCGTCATGTTTGTTGGAATCGCCATTGATCTGCTTAGGTTTCCCCCCTGATGTAAATAAATTATGCAGTCTGTTCGCCTGCCATCTCAGCTCCCTGGTGACGACACTGTCCTATCCGAGATTCGTCCGCAAGCGGCCACTGGGTTTGCGAGTTGATCTGTCAGGATCGGGTGATGGTCTCCCCGCACGATTCAGGAAGTGTTTAGAACATTTCACTCTATCGATAGAGCCGGAAGAGGTGCTGAGAAGCACCCTCCCGCTGAGATAACCACCGCGGAAAAACCACTTGTCTCGCCGCCACGTGTCATAACAATAGTCTTCCAGCTGATCCCCCCTCCCCCGCTTGATATCCGGCCAGGCACAGTCCTCGGGCCGTATTGTTGCTTTTAGCCCTGATCACCCGTTCCTGGTGGACGCGTACACGGTGAATCATTCCCCCCAGCAGCATTTTCAAGCCAATTGAGGGCGAGGACGTGAAGGTTTCACTTGTTGCTGGAGACCTCCACCCCCCCCAGCCCCTTGTCACCCCATTCCGATAGGCCCCGGACCGTGCGCGTCTAGACCTCTATCTCCAAGCCGTTCTTCAACATCTACCTCAGTTTTTTCTCTCTCTGTGGGCTTCAGTCACTTTCCGGTTTTTTATGATATTCCCATGGCCTTGCACGATTGCGCCTATATCCTTCTTTTCCGGTACTTGTCTTTCTTCTTCGCCCTCCAAACTGCGTCGCTTCAAATTCCCCATAGAACCTTGGTTGTATTTTGATTCGGCTTCTCGTCGATTCTGTTTCTACCCCCGTGTTAGTAATCCCTTCCAAATGCTAGGGTTTTTTTTGAGTATCCCTTAGAACCCATACGTCACTCTTTGATGTGACCCCCCTTTCCGTCTAAATGGTAGACTGTTTTTTTATAATTTTGGTTTTTTGACCCCCCGTCCCCCCAATGTGTTAGCTCCCCCCCCCCCCTTTTTTGCTTGGTGATTATCCTTTGCCATGTTCTTTTTTTTTTTCTTGCATCATTCCCTGATATGCGTCCCCTCCTGATTTCAGGGTTCCTGGGTCCCCAACACGCCTTTCAGCGTCCTGATTTTTTGGCGCAACAAAACAAGGAGAATTAACTCGGAACCGATGACCAACCCTTGGTTTACCTCATTCTTTCTACGATT
>Ga0179593_1378477_pt1 | contig 10779 bp, 20 predicted proteins | sample CZODoug2_1_08_16_FD_185931 | JGI IMG/M metagenome (GOLD analysis project Ga0179593, IMG submission 185931) | Vadose zone soil fungal communities from Angelo Coast Range Reserve, California, USA - CZODoug2_1_08_16fungal (PacBio error correction) | ecosystem: Environmental > Terrestrial > Soil >... | reverse complement strand
TCTTCCTCTCCTTGTCTCCTGCGTGTCTCCGCCCAACCTTACATCTGGCCCCCAGATAGAGATCATTCTTCTTCTCCTCCTCCGTCCCTGTTATTGATCGCTTGCCCCCCCCCCCGCTGATTAAAAGCGCCTACAGAACGCTTTTTTCTCCCTTTTTTAATCGCGGTTCTGTAGCTAGTTCTCATTTCCTTCTTTTTTCACGGATGAGATTAGTTTCCTCCCTTGACAGGACTTAATGCTCTGGATATCCCCCTTTTCTTCTTCCCCCTCTTCCCCCCCCCTTTTAGTCCAAGCAGATGTCTCGACAACCCAGCTCCCCCCGTTCCAGCTGTTGCAGTGAGTAGGAAACAGGAGATCGAACAGGCTTTTTTTTTTCCCCATTCTGTCCCCCCCCCTTTGAGTACGCCTTTTCTAACTGTCCACAGCACCTCTAAGGCGAACGTCTAACTTTCGATCCCTTTAGCGATTTCCACTCTTCTACAAATCCCCCCCCCTCTCTTGAGCATTAGCAAATTGTCCCCCCCCTCTTTTTTTTGGCACCTTTTTCTTGGTTATACTCCCCCGATCGTATTATTTTTGAGGCCCGTCGCCCTGTCCGTCCAATTTTCACATTGTTTCGGCCCACGGGAACCGACACCCCACCTCCTCCAAGAATCTTCCCCCCCCAGTTAGGGGGCAGCATGATCCCCTTTGTTACCTTTCGCTATTGTTCCCCCCTTCGACAGGGAGCATAACGGCCTTCCTCCCCTTGAGGTTCTGTCTTGTTCAGAAGATGATTCCTCCGAACTCCCCGCTCGCCCCCCTCCCGAAAAACATCACTTCCTTCAGTCCACGTTTGGCCCTCCCCAAAAGATACTTTTTTCAGGTTGTAGTCTCTATCCTTTCATCATAGGCTTTGCTTTTATCGCCTAGTTTTTCTCCTTTCTTTCCTCCCGTAATCTCGCCGGAAGGATCTCTCCCTTTCCAATTTTTTTCCGCTCCCAACTTTTTTTAGGCTGCGTTGTAGCTCCCCCTCCCGACCGTTGTTCCTCCCCCTTCCCCTTTCTCCTAAAGTTCCCCCTTTAAACAGATTTTTCTTTGTGATGTTGTTTGACCCTCCCTGAACAACAGTCTGTCTTTGAACCCATCGGGCTGTCTTCCAGAAACTCCTTTCTCGCCTCTCTTTCTGTCCTCATGAATTTATTCTTCTCTTCTCCCCTGCATCCCCTAATTTATTCTCCCTTACGCATCTCCCCTTTTCTGATACACTAAAAGTTTTCTCTCCGCAGTTTGGTTCTTCCCCCCCAATCAGCACTTGATTCTTTCTTTTTTCCCCACTTCCATTTCGCCCCTATCTCCCAATTGGTCGTTCACACCCTCCAATTCCCCCCCCATTTTTGACCCCAAGATTTTTCTCCCTTCCCCATCTTTTTTTCCAATGGACAAATTAGAGGCATTTCCTCCTCTTTTCCCTGCTTGATGCTCGTCTATTCTTCTTTTCAATCTTTCTTGTTCCTTTAGCAGATTATCCCCTTTCTTCTTTGTTCCCTAAGTCTTTCATTGAATCCTTATTTGATACATGCCATAATTGGATGACCAATAGCATCTCGTCTTGGGAACGTCCATCGTCTTTCCTACCTCTATCCCTCTGTTGCTTTTCCTCTTGCTGGGGACCTCCTTTCTCCTTCGTTCTAAGTTTTTCCTCCTTCGCTTTGAGCGCCATTTTGCCTTAGAAAGAGCGCTGTGCTCTTTTTCCTCTGGAGTAATGAGAATGAATTATCTCTTCTTTTCCTTTTCAAGTGTTGTTTTTTGTTTCTTAGATCCCCTGCTTCCCTTCCTCAGACAGGACAAAACCTTTTCTTTCCCCCAGCTCTATTCCCTCTCCCCCCGGGATAATACCTCCCTCCTGCCCCCGAACCGCCGGGTTCGCAGCTCAAGTCTTTTTAGTCTTTCCCCCAAGCTGATCTCCTCATTACGCAGACGTCTTGTCCCTGTCCCCTTCTCCTTTTAATACATTCATAAGTTCCCCCTCTCGGCATCCCCACTCGAATACTTTAGAGGAACCCACCCCCCTTCCCTATGATGCCTTCCCTTTACCCCATATGGTCTCAATCCGAAACGAACCCCCCGAGTCTTTTTTCAACTTTTTTTTTCCTATATCGACCACTATTCTCCCCCTGCTTCCGCATGACCCCCGCGCTTCTTGCAAAGTATGAAAAATATCCCCCATGCGGCTGTTTCCTCGGGTTGCACTCCCCCCATTTTTGATTGCAGCATACGTTACTAGGCTTCTCTTTTACGGTGGTTTCAAATCCCCTTTTTGAAAGTTGACAACTTTTTTCTTTTGGCCCTCCCAATTCTCTTCTTCCTTTTCAATAAAGAGGTCCCGTTTCGGGCTTCCTTCTCTATATTTCTTGCCTTCGTTTCATACAAGGCGACCCTTCCCCCTCGTTCCATCCTCTTCCCCCTCCGAGGGATTTCATCCCCTCCCCACCGGAACATTCCCCTTTCACCGCGGTTTTTCTTCTTTTCCCCCACGCACCCAATACCTCTGAATAGGTTTTTTTCCCCCCTTGGTTCCCCCAACTTATTCTGATATCTCTAGCGTTCCCTTTCTGATTCGTATTGACTTCTTATTTCCACGCCGTCATAACCCCCCATGTGGGAAATCAGAAAAAGAGCCCTCTTCCCTCCTTGCAATTCCGCCCTTCTAAGTACAATTTGTTTTTGATTGTGCGCAAGTTGAAAAGACGGGTTCCTCCACCTCTTTTGAATTTTGACACCACTCATCAACCCTTTATTACCTTTTTGTTTTCTCCCAAATTATTTCTTCTTCCCTTCCTTGACCCGTCCTTCTTCTCGTTTTTTTCCTTACATCCAATTTCCTTCCTAACCTCTCCAGGTACTTGCCCACCCTTTTTTTTCAGGGGGTTTTAGAAAGAGTTCCCCTCTGATCCCGAATTTACCAATTTTACACAGCCTGAATTGGCCAATCAACGGTGTGGCTTCTGACTTTCTAGTATTTGAATGGAGTTTTTGTAGTTTTTGTTCCCGTTACCATTGTTCCGCTGTTCCCGGTTGCTCCGCCTCTTAGCAGTTTTTTTCTCTATCCCAACCTCCCCCAGTAGGACACCCTCCAAGTTTTGGCCGAATCTTTCCGCGCTTTTATTTCTTTTTTTCCCTAGTGGAAGTCTCCACTTTTCTCTTCTCTCTCCGGTGGCCTGCTTCTTCTGTACCCAAACATGTTCGCCAATTCCCGACGTAATTTCCTCATTTTTCCTCCCCCCCAGTCTTCCCCCTTGAGTGCTCTGAAGGTTGAAGAACCGACCTGACGCTCCATCCGACGTTTTGTGTCTCCCCTTCGTTTGGCGACACCTGGGCCTATTTTACTACGCCGATATTCCCGCTCCCTCTTTTCATTCAGTGACCGGTTTACTCGAATAAAGCTCAGCCGGTGCCCGGCCCTCAAAAGTTCTCTTTTTCCCTCCACTCGAGCCTTCCCCCTTTCCCCCAGCGGTTAGTACGAGATGATTTACTCGCTCGATCCCCCTGTTCATTCTTTCCCCCGGTCTCTGATAGACTCCCTTTGTATTCTATCTTTTTCCTCATTCTTGGGGTTTTTGCGCAGACCCCGCAGTGATCCCATATCGTCCCTTCTTTCCTCATCTTTTTTCCTCGAGATGTCCGCCTTTCTGTGATTTCGGCCGTGGTTCTGCCACCCCCCCCTTTTCATTCATTTAGCCTTTCCGGCCCCCGCTCTCTCCCTTTCTTCAGTCTCGCTCCCTTTTTTCCATCCCTTTTCCATTTTTCCCTCGCTCCGGTTCAAGTCCGTTTACTCCAACGCTTGCTCCCCGGATACTCCTTCCTTCGTCGCCTACCTCTTCCCGGATTTTACTTACCCTTCACCGGGCGTCCCTGTCTTGCGGTACCACCCTTCCCTGCTTTCAGGATTCTTTTTTTTTCACCCCTCCTCTTCCCCCCCTTCCCCCGTGGTCCCCCGCCGCCACATTTTTAAACGCGTTCGGGATAGTGAGTCCTTTTTCTCTTCCAACTCAAGTTCCCTTTCTCCACTGCTGGTTCGGAAACTCTGCACCATGTAGGCTTCCTGGTGAGCCCAGTTTGGCCCTCACAATAGACCTTTTTTTTCACTTTTTATCGACCATTTCTTGACAAGATTTTTTTTCCTCGCAATTTGAGTTCTCATGCCTCCACATTGTTTTGTGTGCACGTCGTCTTTTTATATCGCCCCCCTATTCTTATCTGCTTCTTATCACGTCTGTTCACCTGGTGCCTGAAAAATTTTTCGCGACTGCCCGCCCCCCCGTTCCCACATCCTCTCACCCTCCATTTCCACACCGTTGCTTTGTGAAAGGGCCTTCCTTTCCATTTTGTATCTGCTCGCGGGCCCCCCGTGAACCGTTTTAAGCCCTTTTTCCACCCCTTGTGCTGCAAGGTACATGCTTGTTTGAAGATTGATCCTCGACCTCGCTGATTCCCCTTGCCCAAAACTTGGTTTTTCTCCCCTCCGTTTCTCCCAAAATGTTGTTACTGAGGGTTGCGGTCTTCCCAGTTTTACCATCATATTGCTGCTTTGGTGCTAGCCATCGGTCGATATCCCTTTCCTACTTTTTCTGCGTCTTCATCGAGTAGCTGGTTTTTCCCCCCTTTTTTATTTCGGCGTGAACTCCGCTTCAACCCGCCACGTTTCTTCCCCCTCACGGCACATAGACCCTCCTCCTCAGTGTGGTAACCGGTTTCCCCCCCCCACTTCTATGGAGTTTTAATCTTCTTTTTCAGCAATATTTCTCTCTCCTTGAAATTCGTTCCTTTTCCCCGAGGCTAGTCTGACGAATCCTCTTCTCCTTTCTATGCCCTACGCTTCAAGACCCGTTTTTTTAATTATTTAACTTCACCCTCCGTACTGCCTTTCTATACCCTTTATGCCCCCTCTGGACGCCGCATTGGGGCTCCCCCAACCTCCCGGTTTTTAATTTTCCACTTCATTTTCCTACCCCCCGGCCTCTCATCGGATCCTTATTATTTCAATCTGTTTAGGTGCAACACGGCCCCCCAGACCGCAATTGACCCCCTAGTTTACCTTTTCCCCCAACATCTATGGCCCTTCGCGGCCGTTTATTTTAGGTTGACCTTACTTTCTCCTTGATCTGATTTCCTTTTCTTAGTACTTCTTGTCCCTTTTTCAAGAGGCATAATATTCTGTTGTCCTTTCCTCCTATGGGACTGACTCCTGATTTTAGTCCAGTTCATTATTTGTATCCCTAGCCAAGATTCGAAATGTTCCTCCATTCTCCTCCCTTCGTTAGATAGTTGTTCGAATCCTTCTTTTTAATGTCTTTTACCCGGCGCATTTTCTAATTATTTTACTGGAGCTATTGTTCAATTTTTCCCTTTATTGTCTCCTGACTGAACGTTGTTCCTTATTTATGTCTGCGCTTATACCTTCTTAATCCACTTTTTTTTTTGAGAGATACTAATGCCTTTAGCAGGAACCCCTCCCCTTCCACCCACTTTTTCATCGTCGTTAGTTCCCCTTTCGGGTGACCCTATCTGCTTCGGAAATAATTCTTTAATTTTTATCCATTGGTGTAAGATTCCCGATTGAAGATTTTCCCTCCCCGACCCTCCGCTACGCGCTAGTCCTTTTCCCATGAACCCTGATATTCTTGGTCCCTATTTGTTCCTCAAGCTCCGGTCCCATCTCCCATGAATATGATTTTGCACCCCCCCACTATTTGACTGCTCATCTTCTTCAAAAACATTCTCACCTCCGACCTCATTTCTCTCTTTTTCACGCGACATATACTCGCAAAACTATCTCAAAAACGGCTTACTTTTTCCCTTTCTGATTTTGGGAACTGTATGGGATTTGGTCACATCTTCGTTTTTTTTATTTCTCTGCCAGACTAGGAGGCGGCCTTTGTAAATCCCCCTTCCGTTTAACTTCCACAGTCGGCAGCCCCTTCTACTATGTGTCGAGCTTGTATACCTTTGGTTTTTTGTCCGTGTTTAGAGGTTCGTGATTCCCCAATTTTTTTTGATCGGCGGCCCCCTACATTCGAAAGGACTTCGTCTCTCCCCTATGCGTGCTCCCGCCTTTACTTCTTAATCCTCCGCATTTCATGTGCGCCCAAAGAGGTTTTTCTTTTTTCACACCCTCACCAAATTCCGACAGACCCCTTTTTTTTCCCGTTTTCACACCACTATGTTTTCTTTGCCGTTGAGGACGTGCCGAGGAGTCTTTCCTCGTTCTTTAAACAGCCGCCTACCACTTTCACTAAGATCCCACTCTGTCCGACGTCGAGTCCGTCCTCCCCTCATTCGCATTTATATTCGATAGGTGATCGACATTTTGATCACTCTTTCTTTTCAACTCTAGAAGTTCCCCCCCCCCCCCCACAAGTCAGTACGCTTTTTTTCTGCCAACGTTCTTCCGTTCCGAAAGGAAATGTTTTTTCCTGCCAGTGTGATTTCCGGTCTTAGATTCCTCCATTTAGTTCGCCCAGAGAAGGTAAATGCCCTCCCCCCGGAGTTGCTTGATCCCCTTTACTGGTTCACCGATCTTCCCCCCTTCCCCCGGGAGATAAGTCATTCTTTTCCCACCTCCCTTGTTTTAGTCGTCTCTTTTGAAGTTCGGAGTTTGTTTCGCAAGGGTCCCATGTTATTAAAGTTTTCTTTCTCAAAGCTAGATATCGGTTCCTATACCACCCGGCCCAGTTAGAACCCCTCGAAACTTGGTGGAGAATTTCTCTGGTCTATTAGACATCTTTTCATGCTCCGTCTTCTTACTTTCCAGACCTTTTTTGTGCTTGCTGGCCAAAGTTGTTCGCCCAGGCCGACGTCCTTTTGTCAGAATTTCCAGCGCAATGGAGCTCTCCTGCCTCTTTTTCCTCCGAAATGCGACCTCCTCCCCCCCTCGTTATTTCTTCTATACGGTCTTTCTACCCCCTTTTACATATTGACTTCCCAGAGGCCTCGTTTCCGATCCGATCAATTGGAATTTCCTTTTTGAAGACCCACCTTCGCAGCCGGTTCTCAGTATCCTGATCCATTTCTGCGCCACCCACTCGCGGTTTCTTCACCCGCAAGAGGTGTCGCTTCTCTTTCTATAGAGAGACCACAAGAAACCTGGGCCCACAAGGCTATAAACCAACGTCCGCACGGCTATTCTGTAATCTTGGCCGGAATTGATCTTCCCGTTGTTGTCACTCCCCCAGAACCATTCTCCCCCAAACGATCGGCACTCTCTCTTCCTCCTCCCCTCCCCCTTTTTTTTTTCTCTTATGACGATCTTTTGGCTGCGTGCTCCTTCAACTCGGCCCCCCACCCCATTCCTTTCTGCATTCGGGCAAGATACGTCTCTCCTTTCTTCTCTCTTTCCTACCTGGATTGGACGCCCTGTTCGTCTCCCTTGTACAGTTCAACCGATTTTTCGCATGTGAATCCTCCCCCCTTTCTTCTTGCGCAGACTATCTTTCTATCGTCCCCTTCCGGTCACCTTTTTCTCGGACTGGATGTCGGGTAACTTAAAGGCCCTGACTTATTTATTTCCCAAAGTACTAGTCTTTTTTCCACCCGCCGCGATAGACAAATAGATCACCTCTTCATTTCGCTTAGCAGTGGCCCAAATTCAAGAGGATCTCACTCTCCGTGTCGGATTTCTTATCCGTCTCCCTCGGTTGACCCTTTTTTTCCTTTACTCCCATTTTTTTTAACCTTGCCGTTCAGTCTACAGGAGGGCGCTTTCCACGATGAAGATTCAACCTCGCGAGAACTCTCCACCCTTGTCGATTTTTGCACGGCCGATTCTTTTTCCCTGCCCCTCTATTCCTTTTTTTCAACGTCTTGAAACAGTTCCGCAAGTCACTGTCCGCGAAACGCCGAACAAGCCAGTAACTTAATCCTTTAACCCCCACGTTTCCTGTGCCAGGTCATGACGTTTCCCCATGTGAACTTTAGAAGGGCCAGTTTTCCCGACTTTTCGCAGCCCCGTGAACCCCCCAATAGCATTAACTGATGCTTCCTCGAGATTGACCTTATCACATCCGGAAGCTGTATCCTGCTCCCCCCAATTAATAGAGCCGCAGTTGGCTACCCCCCAAAGGCTCCGCGGTTGAATGGTTTTTTTTTCAATCCTATTTTCCTCTTTTCTCATCATCGTGCTGACTGAATCGTGATCTTCCTAGAGTTCCCGATACTATTTTTCTCCTCCTGCGGAGAGGAAGATCGAGTACTCTCCCTATTTCTTCCCCATGTGGTATTTTTTTTTTTTCTTGGCTTCGTTGGAACCTTTCCCCCAACTCGCCCTAGATGTGGAAGAACGTCCCCCCCCTAGCACGCATAAGTTTTTTTGTACCGTTCCCCCCAGCCTAGTCGGTCCTTTTGTTTGACGCCGCATTCTTTGTCCTCCATGACGACTGAAATCGGTCTTTTTCTTATAGCGGAGCGACCTCTGCAGGCTACCTCATTTCTTTCGCCTTTTTAGCCGCGAGCAGACGGAAGATCTTTAGAACTCCCGCCCCTCCGCCGTCGTAACGTAAATTTTGATCCCATTCATTGGTTTATTTTTTCCCCATCGCCATGGAATCACTTTCAGGGTTTGGATTACCACCGGCCTCTCATATCTCCCGTATTTTCTTCCCATCGTTTCGGGTCCCACCGCGACAGTATTGTCCCCCCCCTTTTTTTGAACTTTTATTTTTTCACATTCCCGCGGGACGCTACTCTCTTGACTTTTTAGCTCGGGTCGGATTGAATTCTTCTTTTTTCCTTACGTTATCGGATATAGCTTGGTTCTTCTATTCTCTTGGTTCATTCCGCGCTGATGGTTCGTAACAGTAATGCCTGATTCCCTCATAAAGATGTTACGTTTTTTCTAGTGGTAATACTTGATCGCTGGTGAGACTGAGAATTTTGTGTCCTCTTTCCGGCTTCTGAGTTTTCCGTTCGTCGGCGTCCTGGATCCCTCCTGCCCCCTTTGCTCGCAGATCTCCATGAAGACAGTTGTCAGGTTCTTGGTTCAATGCGAGGAATCTAATACCATCCATCTTCCTTGATCCTGCGGGACAGGCAATACAGAACCTCCCCCCCCCAACTTTCTCTTTTCGCAAATTTCGGTTTTGATCCTAGCCGCACTGAAGTTAGAAACAGCGGGTTCGCAGGTAATTTTCCGCATGGATACCTTTTTTTTCAGTTTATACTGATAGTATGTCCCCCCAAATTTTTCTTTCTAGTTCCTCCCAATTCTCTCCCCCATCCTCCTGCGGTGTAATCCCATCGAATAGAATTATTGGTATTATTTTCAGTTCTAATTTACACACCATTCCCCATCCGAACCAAATCACCCGAGTCTCTCACGGTCAATGATTTTTTTTTTTTATCGCCCCAATATCGTTTTCCCCCCCCCCCCTTTCCGCGCATTGCCCTTTCGATTTTGTCCCCACTGTATGCAAACCTTTTCCCAATGTCTGTTTAGTCCTTCCTGTGTTGCCCTACCCGATGTTTGCAGGAACGTGATAAGCCCCGTTCCTCGGCCTTTGTTCATGAACGTTTTTTCTTTAACCTTTTTTGTTTGCATCCCCATGGCTTCTCTTTGACTGAGATTTAATACGTTTTTTTGATCTCCCTTTTACGGGCGTTCCGTTTAGTAATATATCCGGCATTTTGTTCGGACCCCTTCTTTGAAATTCCCTTCTTCGACCTACAGTCTTTTATTAAGAACAAGCCCGAATTTCCGTCCTCTTGTTTTCACTCGGTCTTTCTGCGTCAATTCCCACAAATTCCGCCAGACTAAGGTTTTCACCGGTTAAAACACTTATTTGATAGAGGTGAAGTCTTTTTTGTTCTCGGGCGTCTTTTCTAACGCCGCCTACTCAAACATTTACTAGCAAAAAGTTTTAGTACGTTCGAGGATTCCGCATGCCCCTTATCTCTCCCCTCAGATATTTCTCCCTGCACGTGATGCAGCAAGGATTTTTCCTCAGTCAAAAACTTTCTCCTGAGTACCGTACGCAGTCAAACCTGCCGCCCCTTTTTTGGGACCAAGTTATTCGTTTTTTTTCTGTTTTCTTTCACGTTTTTCAGCTCAGGGCTTCGTCGGAATCACTCTTCGACCCTAGGACCTTGATCCCACCCTTTATAGGAAGGGGCTGCGAAGTGCGCCACTGCCCGTATAGTGAAAGCTTACCCCCTGGAGCCCCATGAATGGACCCGCAACTGGTTTCGCGGGCTTCTCGACTTTTGTTTTGTTCTGATTTCACCGTTTCGCAGACACGGGTTCTTCTTACCCTGGTTCCTTACAGGTTCCCCGATCTCTTTCCGATTTTTCGATCAAGCCACAGTCGGTTCCCCCACCCATCGGACCCTGTTTTGGTAATTCTCCCGAGCTGTTTTATTTCTCCTAATATTTTTCAATCTCCCCTGTCTTCTTCTCCGTTCGAGTAGCACCGTTTCTGCCGTTTCTTATTGATGGACCACATTTCTCCATGCTTTCTTGTCCTGACCAAGTCCCCTGGCCCTAATGGCTAGCCTCGGCCTGTGTGTCGACAGAACTGCCCGCCCTCCCGAGTTTCCTCTATGTGTTTCTCACGTTTCTACAAATTTTTTCTGAAGCGCGAGTTTACGATCGCTCCTTCATGTTCTTTTTTCGTTACCTTCAAGTCGCAGCCGGTGCCCCGTCCCTACTTTCCGCAAATGACCTTAATAGAGTAGACCCCTCCTACACGCCCGGTTTTCCTTCACCCAAGTTCGTCCCGGCGAGTCTTGCGATCTGGCAAGCGATCC
>Ga0179593_1277514_pt1 | contig 10779 bp, 12 predicted proteins | sample CZODoug2_1_08_16_FD_185931 | JGI IMG/M metagenome (GOLD analysis project Ga0179593, IMG submission 185931) | Vadose zone soil fungal communities from Angelo Coast Range Reserve, California, USA - CZODoug2_1_08_16fungal (PacBio error correction) | ecosystem: Environmental > Terrestrial > Soil >... | reverse complement strand
GTCCGTTTAGTGTCTCTTTTTTTCTTTCCATGGATATTCAGGTCTCAGACATGTAGTATTTTGAGTTTCTTTTCCGCCCAAAATTTAAGAGTGTCCAGGTACGTTTGACGGTGCCTGCACCACCCGGCATTTCTTCCTCGATCTGGTTTGTTTCTTTTTATTTTTTTTTTTTTTCTTTATAGGCAAGTTGAACCCCCCCTTCACTGCTGTAGTCATTTCACGCCAATTGCTACATATGGCTTATTGCAACCAGTCCCTAACACTTTTTAAACATTTTTTTGAATACAACTTTGAATTTACCCAGTAGAAACTTATCCTGCTCTTTTTTTTTTTTTTTTTTTTATTGTGTATTCTGATTTGTTTGCGTTAGAGTTGGACACCCCCCGCTCTGCGATCAACCCCCCCCTGAGTTCCCTCTCCACCCCTTTGCTAAAGATATCACACCTTGTTACCTCCCCTCAATGATCCTTTTGCGCACAGGCGTGAATGTTTCCATGACCCACCTTTGGTACCCCTGCGGACGCCCCCCCCCCCCCCGTGCCCCCCCCCCCCCCCCCTCCCCTCATTTGCGAATTGTGCTTTTGGCGTTTTTCTTTTCGCTTTTCATAGAATTCCCATAACTTACGCCTTTTCATCCGATGCTAGTTACATCACTGCCCCCTACCACCTCTCCTTCCTCCAACCTTTTTTCTTTTCGAGCGCCTTGACACACCCATTCACGCTCCCGCGCGAATAAAATTGATTTTGTTTTTTTTCACTCAGAACGTTTTTCTTAGTTGCACCCGCGCGCAGCATTGTAGACTATTCCCCCGGCCCCGCGTAGCCTGAATACAACCTGCAACCTGTTTTGCAGTTACTGTCCCAAACAAATGCGGACGGTAGAAAATGATTTTTTTTCCAACCGCCCCCTCCGCCGCCCACTTCTTTATATTTGTCTCCAATTCTTAGTGCCGGTAACCCCACAAATAAGAGCCCACCCCTTTTCGTTTGTTTCTCCTCCCGATCAGCGCTCCCCCCTTGCGCCTTACCTACTTCAGTTTTCGCGAGCCCACCCCAGTTTCAAGCCCCCCCCCTAAATTGGAATTTTTTTTGAACAGAAAAAACCGTCCCCGAAACAACCCTTCTGTGCATAAAATTGTGAAACCTAGCACCGCTAAGCTCTCCCCTCACCCTCCCGTAATATCCCTTTCAACTCACCACCCCCGTTTCTCGCCTGAAGCCCCTTCCTGATGCATTGGATTTAGGTGATAAACATTTGTAGTGTATGACTTCTCACGCTCTTTTCATTGTGCCCCTAATTTGTTGTGTCATTTCGCCAACCCAAACCTTTCACCCTCAACAGTTTTTTGACAAACGTTTTCGTCTTTCACGAAACACGCCCCTGACTCGTATCTAGCCCCTGTTTCCTGCGCGCGTCTTATCTGAGTTCCCCTCCATTTTTTCTCCGTTGCTCCCAATGTAATTTTTTCCCTTAGTACAATCTCGGCGGTCGCTGCGGCCACCCCCCCCCCCTCACGAGGCGCGCCCTTGTGCCTATGCTGATCTCCCGTCTATTGCCCAACGACAAGCACGCCTTTGCCCTTCGGATAACCGATGACCTTCCCCTCTCAGAAACTAGTCAGATTAACAAATATGGCTCCTGGGGAGTGTGCTCCCCCCCAATTCTAACCGTTTTGACCCTTATCAGAGGAGGATTTGAATACTTTCCTGATTTTTCCCAGTGCTGCACTTCCGCTTAATTGATTTTCACATCTTCCTGTCCTTTTCCACGATGGCTCTGCTTCACCCAGGCGCATGTACGATGGTCCCACATTAGTCCTTGTTCTACGAAGTCCCCACTTCTGCTCGCACCAGCGTACTGCCAACCAAATTAGACGTCATTCTTTATTCACATTTTGCTCCTCGCCCCTCGTTTTGATCTGAGGCTTCCCCCCTGGGCTCTTCCGAGCTTTCTCTATCGTCAGGCGAGCCGTATAACTACCTGAATCGCGGAAGCCCTAGGTCGCGATCCTGTCCGTATCCGACGAAGGCTTTGGAGAAGATTCGAGAAGGATATGTTCGAGCTGAGAAGAATAAGTGTTGTAAACCCCGATTCCGAACAAGTCCTATTCCATGGTTGATATTCCCTACTTTCCACGAGAACTTGTGCCTAAGAATCGAACAGATTCGGCCAGTTGGAATTTGCAGAAGAATACAGTCCGGTACCACACGACGGGCTAGGCTCATTTTGAATTGGGGGAAAGAGACCCGGACCTGTTTGAAGTTATTGAGTAGAACTGGTACCGAAGAAACCACCCACCCCCACCAACCCACACGGAGGACAACAAACAAAAACCCCACCCCCACACCCCCCCCGGAGCCCCCACCCACACCCCACCCCACACAAAAACCAACCCCCTCCCCCACCCCCTAACACCCCATACCCCCCCCCCCCCCCCCCCCCCCAAAAGTTGCCCCCACCTATAGTCACCCCCCCCCCCTCCACCCCTTGGGACCCCCCCCCCCCCCCCCCCCAGAGTAAACCCCCCCCCCCCCCCCGCCCCCCCCCCACCCCCCCCCCCCCCCCACCCCCCACCCCCCCCCCCCCCACCCCCCCCCCCCCCCCCTCCCCCCCCCCCCCCCCCCCCCCCCCCCCCATGCGTGACTGCTTCTTTGGTTTTTTCTTTCCTTCCCATCATATAAGTCCTCGCGATTACTTGCTCAACTTCTGGCCCAGCGTAGTGTTAGGTGATGTTTTTTGGCATGAGCTACCCCCCCAATTATGCTTTTCTTTGACCCATTCATCGAAACCGTTTTTTTACTGCGTCATCAGCCCCCCCTCACATTTCATGCTTTTGCCATATTTTATTTTAGAGATGTCCCAGACTTAATATCCCTGGTTAATTTTGAAAGGTGATAATTCCAGCCCTGCCTACTATTCCGTCTCCTCCCCCCACTCAAACTATGTTTTTTGCTCAGGCACACACGGCGCCCCCCCCCCCACACACCTACCCCCCCCCCCCCCCCCCCCCCCTCTCCCCCCCCCCCTCAACCCCCCCCCACCACACCACCTACCCCACCCCACCAACACAACCTCCCCCCCCCCCCCTCCCTCCCCCCCATACCACCCCACACCACCCCCCCCCCCATGGTTACAAACAACCCAACCCACCACCCCCCAACCAACCCCCCAGGCCCAAACCCACCCCACACACCACAAAAACACCACAACTCAACCCCCCCCCCCCACCCACCCCCCCCCAACCCACACCCCCCCCCCCCCCCACCAACACCCCAACGTGCCCACCCCCCACCCACCCCCGACCCCCCCCCCCATTTTAGAAGGATCGACACTTCTATACGCCAGCCCACACCCACAACCCCCCCAACGACACACCCCCACAACCCCACAACCAACAAAACACCCCCCCCCCCCCCCACACACCCCCCACCCCCCCTCAACCCCCCCCCCCCCCCCCCACAAACCACCACCCCCCCCCCTTGACACAACATTAACCACCACAAAAAACACACACCAACCCCAAAACCCCCCCACGCCAAAACACCCAACACCACACACCACCCACGAAAAACACCAACCAACACCCCCCCCCCACCAAAAAAAACCCCCCCCTACCAAACACTAAAAAAACCAAACCCCCCCCCCCACCTCACACCAACGCACACACAACCCAAAACCACAAAACCCCCCCCCCCCCCCCCCCACAAACAACCCAAAACCCCACCCCCCCCCCCAACCCCCCCCCCCCCCCTCCCCCCCCCACAAACACCCCCCCCCCCCCCCCCAAACCACCCAAACCACCCACCACACCACCAACAACACCCCCCCCCACCCCCCCCCACACCCCCCCCCCCCACCCCCCCCAACCCAACCCCCCCACACCAACAACCACACCCCCCCACCACCCAAAAACCCAACACCCCACACCCCCCCAACCCACCCCCCCCACCCCCCCCCCCCCCCCCCCCCCCACCCCCCACCCACAGAAAGAAGTTCGCCTTCTTTTTTGTTTCCCACTTTGACGTAATAATAGATTTTGCCTCCCACACTACGCCAACCCCCCCTCCGTTTTTCTTTCTCTCTTCAATTCCTGACAGATACCGCCAGTCCCGAGCGCTGACCCCACTTGACCGAAGTCAACTTATTGAGCTATCTTGTCTGTTATTTATTTTTCTTTTTTTCCTTTTTTTTTTTTTTTTTTCTCTAGCAGCGTGTCTGCGAAGAGATGTTGAACTTCTCCCTCCGCACCTCGTTTCTCTGCGCCGTTGCGTCCTTCAAGCCTCCCCCCTCTACTCCCCCCATCGCACCATTCGTCCCGCACAACCCTACCTTTCTTACCCCCGTTTGACCTGTGCCCCCCCCGAATAAAGGGCGAAGTGTTCTATTCCCGAGACCCCATTAGCTCTGGAGAAAATGGCCAGCCGGGCCGCCTGTCGGGGAACGCTGCAGCAGAAAACGCTGATTTTCACCCCCATCACACTGATGAGCCCCTTTCCTAAAGCCCCCCACTCCTATCCTGCTCCCTTCCCGACTTTTTTTTCTTGCACCCCGTCACCTCCGAGACCTCCACCTTCCCATTTCTTTGTGAAAGACCCCCCACAGATCTTTTAGCCTTGCACAGACTCCGTATCATTTGCTCATCTACTTTTTCTTCTTACATTCCCTTCAGGCAGTATCCCGTACAACCGCATCGCCGTGCCTACCGCATCCATTCCTGACCTCTTCCTTTCCGCTTTGGGTGTTTTTGGGGGCTTGTTTGGGGGTGTTGTTTGGTTTTTTGGGGCTTTTCTTTTGGGGGTATACCTCGCCGTGCTCTCATATGAAGAACCCTTCGCTCAACCCCCCAAACCCAACCTCACACCGCAAAACCCTTTTCCAGAAAGAATGACAACCCTTTTCTCCTTTAGCTACCTATTCTCATCTTCTAGAGAGATCACTTGCCCCCCCCACCCCCGATGCCCGAACCCCCCCCCCCCCATGTTCATTTTAACGTAAGCTTTCTCCGCACTTGTCTCTCATCTCACAAGCACTTCCTCTCTCGTGTGTTTTTTCTTTCAACCTCCCTCACCGTTTCTTTCTTCTTCGATAGCCAGTGATGTGGCAGAACATCAAAGCATGCTCCCCTTTTTCGGTATAGTACTCTCCTTTTCCCTGGTACGCTGGCTTCGTTTTCTTTCATGATCCCCAATCTTTTTTCCCCATTCGGCCGCAGGATAGGAAAAGATGAGTCCCTTTCCCTTGCTCTTCCTCAGGTCTTAACTGCCCCCCCCTGGTTGTGACCACCCACCCTCAAACCCAACCACCCCCCACAATCACAATTCGTGCTGCGGTCCAGACGGTTTTTTGTGCGGCAACCCGTATGTAGAGAGCTGCGCCTTCTCACTCAAGATGCTTTCTATAGACTATCGTTTTACCCTACACTAGTTCCGTTAGTGAAGCCTTAGAAGATACTCTCTCTGGGACCCCGCGCCGATGCTCGTGCTTCTGGTCACAGATTTTTATAGCTGAACTCCCATCGATTGTTTTCTTAACTTGACATAAGCTGCTTCAGGGCTCCGTGGCCTGAGACGCTTCATGAATCGACTTTGGCGTCGACCCGTCATGCTAGTTACAGCCCGCACCCCCTATTCTTCATGCTTCTCCCATTTTGAATAGTGTTCCCCATCGGCCTCTCCGGCGCATCCCCTGGAGATTGACCCCTTTCGAAGAAAAATTTCGCCTGTGCCCCCACTGCATCGCCTCGTATGAGCCTGGCGGTCTCGAGATTCTCCCCTAAATCTTGAGCGGATACAGTGAATTCACTATTTTCTAGGAACGCACAAGCCTTATGCACCGCACGCCATGTCCGACGCGGTTCCATGGACACACCTTTTTTTTAGATGCGGCCAAAATGCGCCCTAGGCTTGAAATATTCCTTCCCTCATACTCATAAGAATGTTGTTTTTGAGCTTCTATTTTCCACGTGCATTGTTTCCGGTCTTTCCGACAGCTGGGGGCCCGCTCAAGTTCACATTCACACAGCCTTTGCTTCCGCACACCTTTTCGGTTGTCCACAATTCATCCCCCTCCTAGATTTTTCCTCTTCCTCAAATGCTGCACCTATGGCTATCATGCACATCGGCCCGTGTCTCTATCTCGCTTTCGGTAGTTGCCCTCTTTAGTGACTGGTCCAATGAGAATCTTGTTTTGAACATGATCAGCGTCCGTCCTCCTTCGTCCCTTCGCCTCTCTCCCCCACAAGTCTCATTCTAAAAGAGAGAATAGGTTTTCTTCCATGCCCCATTCATTCTATTTTTTTCATTTTAAAATGCATGCCCTTCTTTCTTCATCCTGTATACCACCCCATAGTTTTTACTGCAGAATGAATCTTCTGTCTCAATTACAGTCTCCGCATTCCTCGTACAGCGCCCGAACAGGCTCCCTGATTGTATTCCATCTCCTCCCCCATCCGGCAAAGAATTTCTACCTACTGACTGACCCCCCATAACTTTTTTCACCACCCCCCTTCTAGTCCCATCCTTCCCTCTTTTCTCTTTGGCGTCAACCCATGCCGCCTTTTCTTTGAAGCTTCACTTCAACGTCTCCTGATTTTTCCCTTACCTCCTCGTACCCTATCGTCCTATTTCTCTCTCCGCCCGTCTCTTCCCCTTAAGCGAGCCATCATGATCTCTGCGGGAGAAACCCTTCTCGACCAGCTTCCACGAACTGTGATCGTTCTCCCTAAACCTTTCCCCGACGAGCTCTCCCCCTCTGATGACTTTTACCCTCCCCCCCTCCCCTTTATAATGTTTTGTATTAACTCCAGCTCTCTCTCCTCCTAATGTCCCCCCATTGACTCTGTTTTTATCATCCATGGTCGGTTTTTTTTCCAAGCTGTTTTTCGCCCACATTGATGCCCTCCTCCCTACTACAGACGGATAATACAGCCTGCCACCTGATTCATTCCTGATGCTGATGTTTCTTCTACGCTATCCGGATTTGTTATTTTTTCTTTTCCCGATTAGACGTGCTTACCTAACTTTTTGATTTTAATGCCTGGGGCTTCAAGAAAAAGTTCCCCTTATGCTAAGAGCACTCAGTCAATCCCCGCCCGTTTTCAATCCATGAAGTTCTGTTGGAATACTCTCAGACCTTCGTACGATTGAGTCAGGATCCGTCCCTACAAATCACGTACGCCGAGCTTTCTAGCCACACCGCGAGCCGGTCCAAGCACCCATTGCGCCGACCTGTTTTTCATTGTCCAGATTCCTTTTTTTTTCCCAGTTCAAAACTGCAGTTAATCAGCTTCTCCCCTCTTGCGCTTGACGATCTCTTAGGTACGCTTCTTTCTCTCCCCTCTGGACACATGTTCCCTTCAAATGGAAACTGCTTCCCTCAGGAGCCTATTTAGGTCTTCCACAGATCCTCTCCTCACTCATACCTAGCATTGCTCCGCTCTGTTGCTGCTCGTACCGTCAAAGCCCCCAGCTTTTTCCTTTCCCCACCCTATAATTCCCCGATTCTAGGCTTTTTTTCTTTCGTCCTTCAAGATTCGTTCCCTTGCAGTCGCAACATTTGTTGAACGCCTTTTGTTCAGGACCACTTTCTTCCCCCCTCTCCCTTACCTGGGTACCAACCCCCTTTTTCTCACTCCGCCTGATCTCCCCCTCTTGCTTTTACACCCCCTGAAGAACTTGCCTGACCTCCTTCGTCCTATCCACCTGAAACCCAGTTTCCCTGCTTTTTTGTTACTCCCTCTCTCTCAACAAGCCTAACCGCCTCTGAAGATATTATTTCTACCTCACCCCAACCTGACCCCCAGCAAAACCCTTCCGTTTTATTTCCCTGAAGACCAGGATACAGCGCTCCGACCCCCTTCCACGCCGCCTCTACCTGTCCTTTGTCTTCCTGGAATGGACGTCTCGGCGGACCGTCCGACCCCCCTCCCCCCTCCCCTCTCTTTAGCCTCTCCCCCCCTTCTTTCAGTCTGTGGTCGTCACACACACTTCTCGCTTTTCTCTGCAGGCATCGCTGCCTTCCTCCTGGAACACGTCCTATGCGTACGTTTCCCATACTTTCCCGATTAACCCGCGCGGCTGTAATGATTATTTCTTTCTACACCTTTACACACAAAATGCCTTCTGATCTCTGGTTTTCTTTCTTCAACATACCTTTCTGACGACGAATGCCAAACACCTTCCGACAAACGGACGTTTAACCAATATTAGACCCTAAAACCGCTAATCTGATATATCTACCACAACGGCAAATCGTTCCACGGACCATCACCCTCACCAAAATTATTCCCTTCTTTGAGTATATTTTTCCTGGACCCGAAAGATAATTTACAAATTCCTTTATTTCTGTGTGTGTTTTCCCCCATACCCCGTTTGGTCAGCCCCTCAGCCACGTCATCTAAGTGATCATCACCTCCCTTTTCCGCACATTCTTTTTACTTCACCCCCCGTCCAAAGAAAAGTCCCCGCATGAGAACTCTTTTCCTGATTCTTCACACTTGATAATTTCTCTCCCACGTCGAGAAACTACTCGAATCCTCCTTGTTTCAGTTCCCCTCTAGTTTTTCTTCTTTACACCCTCTAACTCACTCCAAAAGGAATGTCCCTCTGGTCCTGACTTCCTTATTCCCAGCCATTCGTCTCGTAGACGTTAAACGTATTTTTTTACCAGGAACCCCTGCTGATATCCCCTTCTTTCTAATTTGCTAGTATATTGACGTCCCATTGCAATCATTACTCAGACATATTCTATATCCCAAATATTTTCACCCAAAGAACCTCCCCCATGCCACAAAGAGTTAAGTCCGCGACGGACTCCCCTGTCCTTCCTTACGAATTTCCATCTCTTAGTGTTTTTTTCCACGTGTTTCTTGATACCTCAGACGTTTTTGGTAAACAGTTAGACAATCTTCCTTTACTGTTGATCCTCCCCACCTCCTTAACACCTCCCCTGTGTTACACCCCCCTTCCGCGCCACGTTTACTACTTTCCCCTGCCAATCCTAATTTTCCCAAGCCCCCCCTCGGACTCCCTCTCCCCCTTCCTTCAGGCCCAATGATTTTCAAGCTCTTCCCTGGGGTACCTCCCTCCCGACTCTCTTGGCCTCCCTTTTATCCCACCCCCAAGTAGAACGCCACTGTTTAGTGTTCTTTCAAACTGTCGATGACTTTCTTCTCCAGCTAAAATCTTTCCGACCTTCCTCGTAGGTTTCATGATCACTTAATCTTTCATACGGCTCCATAGTCGTGCCACAAATCATTAGAACGCTTTTCTTGCTCCGTTTTTTGTTTTCACCTCAAGTACCTCTCTATTTTCCTCAACGCACCTTTTTTTTCCTGGGCAACCTCTTTTCCCCCCCCTTTTTTCGTGGGTGAAGCCCCTCATCTCCCTCCTCCTTCCCCCTTCTTCCTCGTTCCTTTCTTTTTTTTTTTCCTTCTTTTTTTTGTTCTACAGTTATTCCTATGTTCCTGTGGCTCGTTCTTTGGCTTTCCTTAAGTACCCCAATGCCCCCCCGCGTATTTGCTCACGGCGTCTTCCCTCCTCCCCCCCCTCCTTGCTGGTCCCTCCCCCGCTGGGCCTTCTTCCTGCCCCTTCTTAGTTCCTCGCTCCCTAGTCCTGCTTTTGCGCTTTATGTGATATAAGTGCTAAGCAGACTTCTCCCCCCCCCTCCGGCCATTTTCTCTCCTCTTATTTTTTTTTCAAAATTCTGTGACTTTTTTCCTTCTCAACCCTTTTTCTGCCCTCTTTAAATGAGACCTTTCTACTGATCTTCTTGATTTTTCCAAGCCCAGAAAGCTTTTCCTCTTGTTTTCTCCTTTCCCCATTTTTCCATATTTTGTTTTTGACCTTCCTCTTCCCTTTCCTTTTTGACACCCATCTCCACTTTTACACTTTACCTATATTTCTATTTTTCTTTTAAAGTTCCAATCCCCCACCACACCGGTTTTCCTCCCTTTTTCTCTCTCCCCGGTGCTTTCCCATCACAGAAAGGCTTTCCTACGTCCCCTTTCTAGCGAACTCTGCACCTGCAACCCCCTGAGTTTGCTATAGTGAATACATTAGCCTCACATTTCTAGCTTCCTATCCCCATTTTTGTCCCCCCTCATTGTCCCCTCCCCCCCCCCCCGCTTTTATTTCTGTAATGATCTGTGGTTCCCTCTATTGCGGGCTGGGGACTAGTGACCTACATCTAAGATTCTAAATGACCTTTAACGTCATTGATTCTTACTCTTCCCCCATCCCAACAACTTCCCCCCCCCTTTCAGCTAAGACGCGGGTAACCGTTTTCCCTTTCCTGAAACTTAATTTTCACCTTAGCCTCCTGATTTATTACTGTAAATAGTCCGCGAGTATGTGCCCCGATTGGTTTCATCTTTCTTCACGTGCACATTTTTTCTTCAAGTTTTTGCCCTCCCTCGCTTTTTTTTCTCTCCTTTGCCCCCCTCCGCCGTGTTGTCACCTTTTTTTTTCGCCAACAACCCTCCTTTCCCCCACAATGAGTTTTTTCCAGTCATGTCATTTTTGAGGATCGGTAATTTTTTTCCCACCACCTGTGTAAGTTTCATCCCTGGTTTCCCACTTCCCTTTCCTCCCCGATGTCCCTTTTGACCCCCTTCACGCCTTCCGGCCGTCGCGTCCCTGATCCAGTTCCCTCAGCCGCATCCCCTTCCCTGCCGCCGCATTTTGTGTCCTTCCCACCCTTTCTTCACCCTCCTTCTTTTTTTCCTCTCAAACACCAAATTCTTTCTCTTTTCTCTCTCTGCCGCGACCCTCTCTGCCACC
>Ga0179593_1736999_pt1 | contig 10780 bp, 8 predicted proteins | sample CZODoug2_1_08_16_FD_185931 | JGI IMG/M metagenome (GOLD analysis project Ga0179593, IMG submission 185931) | Vadose zone soil fungal communities from Angelo Coast Range Reserve, California, USA - CZODoug2_1_08_16fungal (PacBio error correction) | ecosystem: Environmental > Terrestrial > Soil >... | reverse complement strand
CGGAGCCATGCAGCCTCGGGTGTAGGTGTCCTCTCCTCCCCTTTCCCCCCCTTCTGAAACCACGGACTGCCGCTTTCTTCTTCTTCAATGAGTGCATGCGACGTCGGCCCCTTCCCCCTGTCAACCGAAGGCAAACGCGGCTTTTCTTTTCTCTTCCGAGAATCGATCGACCCGCCTTCTTCCTCGCCCCCGAGATATGCCAACCACTGTTTCCACACCCCCCCCCCCCTTAAATGTAACGGACCTTCCTTTTTTTTCCTTTTTCCTTCCCTCGATCCTCACGAAAGTGCTCGAGCCTCTGCAGCACCGACACCGAACTTCGCGCTCCCCTCTCTTCCATTCCGACAGACTCCTCTTTTTTCCCTTCTTTCCCTTTTTTCTACAGATGCGGGCGGTCGCCCCCCGGATTCGCAAAAGCGCTTCGACCTTCGGTGCGGTCCTTTCTACCCCCCCCCCCAATGTCGGAAAGGTCCCCCCCCTTTCCCTCCAACAAGGGCAACGCGAACTCCTCCTTTCCAGTTTACTGCTCGCGATCCATACGGGATCTTTTTTTCCCGGTAAAGAGAGTCTTTCCCCCCCCTTTTCCTTTCTTCCCAATCACGCGCGATCGACGCGTCCCAACATTCCGTAGGGTAACAAACAACCGGGGTTTTCTCCTTCCTTTTTCTCCGTTCCCCAAGGCAGCAGCCGCAGGGAAAGTGCACTCTTTCCCTTCTTTTCTTCTCTCCCCCCCAGGGCCACGGGCGCCGATTGACCCCCTTCCCCCCAATCCCTAGTAACGCGCCCAAGCCGAAAGCGTTAGAGTTTTTCCTTTCCTTTTCTCCTTCTTTCGACTAGGCGATGGATAAGTCGTCTTCCTCTTTTTTTTTTTTTCCCCTCCCCTTGAGAATTTCACGTTCTTATTCGCTTTCGGCCTTCTTTTTCTCTCCCCCGCCGACACACCCAGGGTCAAAGCCATGCCCGCAGCACCTCCCTCCCCTCCCCCCTCCGTAAGAAGAAAGGCCGAGCCGTCTTTTTCCTCCCTCTTTCTTTCGACTTCGAACCCGATGCCGATTCTCCATTGCCCCTCGAGCACCGACAGCTATTCAGAGGAAAACAAAGGCCTCCCCCCTCGAGTGTTCATGCAAAAAAAACTTCCCCCCTTCCGTCTTTCCCTTTTCGCAGAGAAGGACTCCAAGATTCCAAAGGAACCCCGGTCGACAGGCCTTTGAATTACAAGGAGAAGGGCCGTTTCTGCTCCTCCTCCCCCTAGAGCCTCCTTCTCCCTCTCCCAAAGACAAGCGATGCTCCTTGCTTTTACCTCGCCAGGGCGAGAAAAGGTGGTCGGCGAATTGTTTCTCCTCCCTCCCTTCCCCCTGCCAAGAAAGATTGGAAGGAAAACCCTTTTTCTCCCCTTCTTGTTGGCGTCCTCGTCCGCCGAGGGGAGATGGCCCCCCCCAGCCACTAACCCCCCCCCCTTTAGCAGCGTGATCTCGTTGTGCAAGATAGAGAGGTCCCCCCCTCAGAAATAGCAATTCCCCCTTCCCTTTTTTCTAAAGCTGATGGGTATCTATTATTCAGTCCCGCTTCCCAAGAGATGTCTTTCCCCCCTTCCTCAAGAAGTCGAAATAGAGTCCCTTTCACTACTTCGGGAGAGAGACCACCTGCCGGGGCCCTCTTTTCTCCTTCTACTCGAGCGAAGGGAGAGCCCCTCTCTTCTACGGACAAGTTCGCTCCCTCTTCTGCCCCCCTTCCCCCCGTAGACGTCAAGAGCTTTTTCTTTTCTCCTCCGAAAAACAAGTGTGCGCGAGCCCATGAGAAAGGAGAAAGACCTCCTCTTGAGAGGCTGGTTGTGGAGGAGACAGTTCTAGTCTTTCCTTGCAGCCGCGCTCACCCCGCCTCGGGAAAGAGATAGCGTTTGCTTTTCCCTTCTACCTTCCCCTTAAGGTTCTCCAGAGTTAGCGAGTCCGTTCCTTCTTGAGAGGAAAATCTACCCTCTCCCTCCCTCTCGAAGACCTCTTTTCCCGGCAACGTAGACGTCTCCCGCGGAGGACACAGTCGGCTTTCTTCTCTGGCAAGACGGGAACATTTCGGACCGGGGGGTTTGTTCCTCTTTTTTTTCCTCTTGCAGACGGGGGAGGGACTTTTTTTTTCGAAACTCGACTTTTCTTCAATACGGCCCCTCTTCTCCGCTCTCGACCTCTGCGACTCTGTACTGCCAACCGGCAGGCGACGATCTTAAGAAAATAGATAGTGACATCTAAAAGAAGTTTTTTTTTGGAGAAGGTATCGAATCCCCAAATAGGAAACGGACCTTCTTTTCCCCTTCTCTGAAGGAAGTAATCCCTCCTCCTTCCTTTCTTCCTCTCGAGGTTAGAAGATCCCCGATAGCGCGAGAGAGGATCCCCCTCCCTACTCCTTTTAGGATGGAGAATGAGGTGCTCCCCCCTTCTTTAAAGGGAGCGGTTTGATATGTTAGCAGAGCTCATCGATTCCTTCCCCTCTTAAGAAGAAGAGGTCGGTAGCCACGTGGGAAGATAAAATCTCTACTGTTTACTGGTGGAGAGGAAGGGTCCCTCTCTCAGAAAAGCCATCAAGTAATTCAGAGGAAATCCCTCCCCCCCCCTCCTAGTTGGAGTCCCGCTCCCTATTGACTGACAAGATAGACCTTCCAAGAAAAGCCTTTTTCCTCCAGATAGTTGACAGCCGTATCTGTCCCGTAAGTCCCTCGTCGCCGTCTTCCCCCCCCCTTTTCACTCATGGGAGAGCGACCGCCTTCCTTTTTTCAGGATAGAGCCTCTCTCCCCCCCTCCTCTCCCTCCCCTTCCCTCAACGCAGAAACCTCCCCCTCCGACTATGACCGTAGACGCACTTTGAGGTAGCCCTTTCCTCTTAGCACAGAGAGTAAGAACGGCGTATTTTTCTCCCTTCACACAGTAGTCGCGCGAGCCGACCTTCCCATCTCGAGAGAGAAAGAAAAAGACTCCCTCTTCTCCTCCCCCTTCCCCCCTCCCTCCTACTCAAAGATCGCGGCTAAGAAAAAGCGTACGGCATTTCTCCTAGAACCTTTCCCCCTCCCCGATAGAGAGCACGACGTCCCGACTTCGCGTATAGACACCGCCTCCCCTAGAGAACCCCCTCGCCGGACCCGACGCAGCCCCTTTCGTACCCTTGGAAGCATCCGCGTCGACGTCGTTCTTTTTTGACGCAGCCCCCTACCAGCAAGCGTGCAACCTCCTCTCCCCGCGTCGACACGGAGACGCTTTTCTTTTTAGTCGCAGCTAAGCTTCGGCATGGTTGCCAGAAGAGATGAAAGCGGCCTCTGCTTCTTCCCTTTTCCTTTTTCTCTGAGAGAAAGTGAAGGAGATCTTTTCCCCTTCCTTTCTTTATTTTCGTCTCAGATGAACGACAGAACGTTTAGGGGCGAGCTACGATAGAAGATTAAACTCTATAACGTGAACAAGACCCCCCTCTCCCCCTCCCTCTAGTAAGACGACGTTTCCCTCTCTCCTATTTTCTTTCTCCCTCTAGTACGTAATGAAGCGACACAAGCGATATTCTTCTGGGAACAACGTCTTTTCGGCATGGAGAAGAGGCTCGTCATCTCTCTCCTTTCCTTTCTTTTCCGAGAATAGGGATAAATGAGACGCCCTCCCCCTTCTTCCTACCTCTGCTGTTGAGAATTCAGGACTTTCTCTAGGTAGACATAGGTCTTCTTTCACTTCGGAGGGAAGGAAGGTCTTCTTTTCCTTCCCCCTTTTTCCTCTTCCTTTCACTTGATAGAGTTATTCGAGTATAGTGAGCTCGCACGTAAGACGGTTCTTGCTCCCCCTCGGGGAGAAGAAGAATACCCCCCCTTTTTCTCCCTGCTGACGCATTAACGTGCGAGTAGATCAGATTGGTGAGCTTTTTTTCTCTTTCCTAGGATACGAGGTCGAGTAATCATCTCTTCCCTCTCTCCCTCAGAGGAGATTCCTCCCCCCCCTCGCGCGAGCTAGGCGACGCGGCTTCCTCCGAAAGTAAAGAAGGGAGGGGATGGCTTTTTCGGAAAAAGGGACGTTTCCTTCCTCCCTTCCTCTTCAGATGAAGAGAAGGGGAGAGTAGGGTTGAAGGAGGTTTCTTGTGGGAGGATAGGCGAAGAGGCTCCCTTTCTACCCCTTCTTTGAGTAGTGAGGAACTCGTATAGGCTTAGGAAAGAAAGGAGATGTAGCCCTTTCCTTTTCTTTTCCTCCGGTTTTTCTCCTCTGCTGATGCGGTGACGAGGTCCATAGTATCTCATCTGCAGAGGAGGGGTTTTTTCCCCTTGCCGGACGTCGGCTAGAGCAGTTATTTTCGGCTTCTGTAGAAGATAGAAGTGCGACTCTGGGTAGAAGGTCTCTCCTCTTCTTGGGGCGAAGGAGATCGCCCCCCTTCGTCACCCCCCTTTCTCTCGGGAGGCCCCCTTCCTTTCTGGAGAGAGGATAGAGGATCGTCTCCTTTTCCCTTCGGACTGGGCGCTAGGAACACGATGCTTTTCTCTGAAGGACGGGCCTCCCCCCCCTTTTCTCTTCCCTTATGAGAAGAAGACGTCGGCACGTCCCCGGCGGAGCGGCAGGAGGCGGCTCCCCACATCCCCTCTTGGAGGTAGCCCTCTACCCTTCCTTCTCCCAAAGAGTCGGCGGTTTTTCCTTTCCGCGGAAGGCCTTCGGCGAGGCGCGACCGCACGTCTCCTTCTTATTTCGGGTTTATTTTTTTTTCTCCCGGAACTCGGATCGGCCTTTTCCCTCCCCGAGGATTCGCAGAGCGAAAGTATGCCTTTGCTTCTTTCTGGAGGATATCCCTCCTCCTTCCCTTTTTTCTTCTCTCTGCGGTGGATCTCGCGCGCGTCCTCGGGCTTACTGCATGAACAGCGAGCGGAGCCTCCCTCCTTCGTTCATTCCTCCATGGAAGGACTGAAGCGAATGGGAACTCGGGTTTTTTTTTTTCTTACCCTTTTCCCCCACCTCTCGATGGCACGAGACGATGGAGTCCCTCGTCTTCGGATTCTATCCGAGCGTCAGAGTAGCAGCGGTGTTCCCTTTTTCTTTACCCCTCCCCTCTCAGGAAGTGACGGTTCTTTTCTTCTCCTACGGAGAGCTCGTCCTCCCCGTTTTTCCTCCCGGAACCTTTGATGGCCGTCGGAGGTACGAAGGTTCCTTCTTTTCCTTCCTTTCTTGTTTGTTCGAAAGGGAGTACGAGTAGACGGCTCTCCTCTTTCCTGTCTCGTTCCTTTGAGCTCGTAGAGGGGCCTCGCCTTCTTTTCCCCTTACCGTGTCTCTCGAAGCGGCGAAAGTAAGTGAGCGGTTCTCCTCCTTCCTTCTTCGAGATAGAGGTAAGAGTTTTCTCTTCTCCCATCCTTTTCACGGGCTAGGCCACGGACCCCCCTTAGAGGATTCCGATGGCGGTCGAAGTGCTCGCGTCGGCTCTCCTTCTCCCCCCTCAAGCTCGAGGACGGAGACCTCTTTCTGAAGGAAGAGGAGCGAGAAGTGGTCCTTCCCTTCGCGGACAGTTCTACAGGCGAGAGATTAGCTCTTCTTTCTTCTCTTTCCTTTACCTCCCCAGGCAATTAGGTATGGAGAATCTTTTTCCCTCTTCTCTTTGGCTTCCATATAGGGGAGCGGCATGATACTCCGAGACCCCCCCTCTGGTAGAACGCTATGGCCGAGTCCATGGGAGAGGGATTTTCCTTCCCTTAGATAGATATTGACCAACGTCCTTCTTTCCCCCCTTCCTCTTCTTTTTCGTGGAGATACGGGCCATACTCTGCCGGTGAAGCTCGTCCAAAAAAGGAGGAAGGGCGGCCCTTTTTTCCTGTAAAAGAGGTAGTTTCCTTCGCTCACCTCCAATGGGATGCTAACAATTCGCCGACCACCTTTCTCCCCTTTCCGACGCCCAAGGACCGAGCTTTCCCCAGGTAGTTTTTTCCTCCTCTTTCCCTCTTTGTACTTCGGCTCGAGTTGAGCATGGAAGGAGGCAGCCCCCTTCCCCGGCGCCTGTCATGCAAGAATGGACCGCCGTTTTCCTTTGCCGCGTTCTACTTTTCTCCAGCAGAAGTACCTTACCTTTTTTCTTCTTCCCCACTCGGAGTTTATTCGCGACTTGTGTTACTCTTAATTCTCCTCTTGTCGTCTCTATCTTGGACAGGAGGATTTTTTTTCTCCCTCTAATTAAAATATACATCTCCCCCTCCACGCTACGCGCGGCCTTTATCTTTTCCCTCGATGTTTTGAGGAGTGCTGGAGGGAATGGCGGTGAACTCCGGGTTTCTTTTCTTCTCCAGAGAAGGAAGAACATTAATAGAACTGAAATTCTCACTTGTTATGCGTCTGCCCCTCCGCCTCTTTTTTCTAGACGGAAGATAAAATCCGCCTATTTCGTCCCCCCCCTTTCCCCCCCCCCCAACTCTACGCTTCGCGCTGGCGCGTTACTTTCTTTTTTTTTTTTTTTCATCCTGCGCCCGCTGGCCCTTGTTTTTTCGCTCTGGCGGCGTCGATATATTGCACTTTCCTCTGCTTTTTTCTTTCCTTAAGAAAGCCTCCCCTCTTTCCCTGACGAACCACGGTTTTTCCCCCCTCCGCCCTGTTTGTTCAGGTCGATAGCGTATTTTTCCCTCCCCCCTGAAACGACCTGTTTTTTTCTCCAGTGCGGGGGCCTTCTCGGTACCTCCCCTTCAGACAGAAGCTTTGTCTTCTAGCAAGATACCTGGCCGATGCGCTCGTTTCTTGGGCTTGCCCCTCTTTTCCTTGCAGAAATTGGATTTTTTCTCCCCTCATGTCAAGAGCTTTTGCGGAACCGGCTTACCGACGTGATTTCTTCAAACGGGCCATAAGTGGACGTCTGCTTAATGGGAGGATGGTACCCTTTTCCCCCCCCTTCCTAACTCTGCGAGAAAGTTCGGTGAGGTGGTGCAAATAGGCGCGGATCCCCCCCCCCTCTCTTCTCTAAAGGAAAGAGAGTTCTTCCCCCTTTTTCTTACATTTTATAAGTTGTTGGAACCTTTTCATCTTCATCGAGCGATCAGAGATGGTACCCCCCCTTGACTATTCTCCTTGTCCTCCGAGGTGAATGAGGTTTGTTTCCCTTTCCTCTTCATTCCAGAAATAAGATTGAAGAAGACGGCCCTCTTCAGGTGGGGGCAAGGACGGTGGACCGTGTTTATGCTTTCCTCCTCCCTCTTTCTTTCCATTCTGTTGTATATATATTATTTCTCCCCCCTTTTCTCACCACCTGTACTGACAATGCAGCCTCTGGTTTCGGTTGATGAAAGCATCTAAACACGGTCCCCCCCCCTTCCCCCCTCCCTTCTCTTTCGTCCCTTAGGCAAATCGGGTGCCTTTTCTTTCTTCCTCACCCCGACCACGGAAAACCGAAGGCAACCCTTTTTGACATCCCGGAAATAGATGCCGACCCGCATCTTCCTCTCTTTCTCCCCCACTTTGTTTCCAAAAACGTATAACTTTATTCTTCCATTTCCTTGCACGGCCGCGTTCCTTTCTCCTCACGAAGTGTTTGATCGCTCCGTTTTTCCCCCCCTCCCCGGAAAAATGAGCGCAATTCCCCCCCTCGTCCCATTCGGCCTCTGCATTCCAGAAACGTCCACTCTTTTCCCCTTCTCTCTTCTTGCGGTCTCTTTCTTTCCCTTTTTCTCCCTCTTGCTATCGGCCCCAATCCAATTTCGGTCCCCTTTGCACCTGGGAAGCCAAAGGGCAACGCGTGACCCTCTTCCCCCCCCCTTTCCTTGCTCGACGATCCATTCGGGCTTTTTTTTTTGTGATAACGAAAACGGTAACGCGCGTTCCCCCCCGCCCTGCCGCCAAACAGGTCGTTGCATTCTTTCTTTTCTTTCCCCCCCGCTCTTCGACGCGGCCCAACACTTTTTGAGTTTAACCCACAAAACCGTGGGTTTCTTCCTTCTCTTCTCTTTATGACGTCCCCCCCAGGCAAGACCACCCAGCCCCTCTTTCCCTTGCAAGAGGACCTTGATCCCGAAATAGAGAAAAAACCAGGGCTTGGCAAGCATTTTTTTCCCCCCTCAACCAATCACATAACGCGCAAGAGCTTGAAATCCTTTTTTTATTCGAGTTTTTGGGCGCCTTTTTTTTCACTTCCTGATGGATCCCTTCGTCGGCAAGATGAGGGCCCTTTTCTCTTCAAAAGTGAGCCCCTCTTTTTTCGTTTCGGCCTCCTGTTTTCCTCCCCCGAAGCACCACCCTATTTTTCCTCCCCCTCTCTCGCAAACATAGCGAAGAATAGACCCTTTTTTCTTCCCCCCCTACCTGAGAGGGATTCTCCGTCGACCCGATTCATCTCCATGCAAAGATGAGCACGACAAAAATATCCTTTTCCCCCCCCCCTTTCTCATAAGAAACATTCCGAGGTTCTTCCCCTCCTTACTTCGGCTGGAACTTCGCCCTCTGAATTCATAGAGGAAAAGGAAAAAACGGCCCTCCCCCTTCCTTGAAGAAGGGAAGTTCTTTCACTTAAATGCTCAAATAGATCCCTCTTCCCCTTTCATTAAGTTACATGCGATCCACCCTCCCCTCCTCTTGTTTTTCTGCGCTCGTCTCTTCGTCGTCGGCTTTCCCAGGTGGTAGGCGCCTTTTTTTCTCCTCTTTTCCCTTCTATGAAAGACTTCTTACCCGGCCAACGGGCCCTCCCTTCCCTGGTTGGCTTCTTCTTCCCCTTTCTCTGGAAAGTTATAATTCCCCCCTCCTTCGAGCGTGCAGAGTTGGGAAAGATCTATCCCTTCCCTCCTTTCTATCAGACCGACCTCTCCCCTTTTCCTTCACCCTCGCTACCGCTTCCTTTTTCTATTATATCAGGCGCTACAAAGGAGGATGGTCGCCCCCTCCTTCCCCCTTCCCAATCGAGAAAATAGTCCCCCTCCCTAAGATGGGAGCGCTACCTTCCTTCCGCGATCAGCAGAGCTGATAGCGTCCTTTCGCCTCCCTCCTATGTAGAAGGAAAAAGGTTCACGCTTTCCCCCCTCCCCCACCTCCTCGGGTCGCCGTCCGCGCTTTCTGGGGACTACGAAAAACGTGTGCGCGCCTCCCGACTCTTTTTTCCCTTCCCCTTTTCTCTGAGCGGCTGGTCTTGGCATACTCCCCGGAAAGAGTGGAGGACGTGCCCCTCCTCCTTCCCCCTTCTCTTCTCGCAGAGGTATACAGCAGCACTTTTCCTTCTTTCATCGGAACGGTACGGTTGTCCCCCCAGCGGCGAGAACTATACGATCTCCCCCCCCTCCCTCCTCCATAGTAGCAGAAGTCTACTCCTTCTCTTACCACCTTCGCCGAGACCTACCTCCCTTCCCTTCAGTAAAGAAGAAGGTGCCTCCTCTTTCTGTACGAAGTAGAAGGAGATTTTTCCATCGACGCCTTCCCTTCCCCCCTCTCGCGAGCTCCCTAACTGATGAGTCTGACGCTCCTTCAGTCTCCTCCTTTCCCCCCCCTCGTAAGAATAGAGTGAAATCGACTCCTTTCTCCGGTCCTAGACTCCGACCTACGACACGACCCTCCACTGAGTGAAGGAGCGGCAGGCGTCCCTTTCCTTTTTTTTCCTTCTCAGAGAGATGGTAGAATAGCGGCGCGCGAGATCCACAGCATCTGATCCTCCCTTCTTTCTCCTCGGTCTTCACTAGACTAGGGCGGAGAGAGCGGCTATTCTTTTTTTCTTCTTCCTTTTTCCTTCCCTGGATACCGAGGGATTTTTTACTTTTGTTGGCGCGGACGGGCGGTCCCTTTTCATCCCGGCCGAAGAAAGTCTTAAGGCGGCCCTCCCCCCCTTTCTTTCTTTGAGTCCGATCCGTTAGAGGCGACTTTTTTTCCCCACCCCCCGAGCCCGCGGCCGCGCCGCCTATCGGTTTTTTTTCGGCTGCCCCAGTCCGTCCTAGGAGTACACGATTCTCCCTTTTTCCTTTCTTTTCTCTCTCCCGCAGGAAGAAGGAGGATCTCTTTTTTTTTTTTTTACGGCCGGCGCCCCGCGACGCACCGCCTGACCTCTCCCTTCCTCCAACTTTGTGTCTGTAGACAGAGAAAGTAGCGTCCCTCTTCTCCCCGAGAGCGTCCCCCCGTTCTGAGAGAGCCGCCGTCCTTCTCCGATTTGAGAGCTCTTCTCCTTTTCCTCTCGAAAGAGTGACGGCTCCGCCTCGCAAAGAGCCGCCGTCCGCCCACGAGTAAGAAGCATCTTACTCCCCGGAGGAAGACCCATTCCGCTGCAGCCACGACGCTTCACGAAGAGTCTCTCCCCCTTCCCTTCGAGCCGTCTTTCCCCGAGCCGCCCCCGGCTCGTATCGGGACAGCTTCCGCGTCTCCTTTCCCCCCCGTTGCACTTGCCCCCCAGGCCCGTCGTGCATTTTTTTCCCCCCCCTCTCCCTCCTTTTTTTTCTCTTCTGGCTGGTCGTAGCATTTTTTGGTAGATGTAGCGATTGCTGCTACTCCCTCTCGCTCAAAGAAGACGAATAAACAATCTTTCTCTCTTCATTTTCCCCTTCGTCGAAGGAGAAAGCTTTCCTTCCTTTTTTCTTTTTCGTATAAACGCTCCTGCCATACGAGGACGAGAGCACTATCGTCCTTCCCCGAAGAAAACACATTACAATCCCTCTCCTTTTCTCTTCCTCTATCCGCATACCACGCCGCTGGGGCTCGACCTCTCTCTCGGCGCACATCGCAGATCGCGGCGGAAACGCGGCGTCTTATTTCTCCTCCCCCCCTCTTTTTCTCCTAGAAGTTGTGTGGTTGAGAGGACCTCTTTTTCTGCTCCATGAGCGCCGCGGGTAACGACTAAG
>Ga0179593_1554400_pt1 | contig 10780 bp, 14 predicted proteins | sample CZODoug2_1_08_16_FD_185931 | JGI IMG/M metagenome (GOLD analysis project Ga0179593, IMG submission 185931) | Vadose zone soil fungal communities from Angelo Coast Range Reserve, California, USA - CZODoug2_1_08_16fungal (PacBio error correction) | ecosystem: Environmental > Terrestrial > Soil >... | reverse complement strand
CGTCGAATCCACCCTCTGTTGAGTCGATCTTCGAAACGTGCCTTCTACCATTGTCTTTGACCTCGCCAGCCTTCCTCTCCCCCACCCTCTTTCAAGACCCGTTCCTTTCCTGGTGGCTTTTACCGTTAATCTTAGCGCCTGGTGATTCCCCCCCAAGCATCCCTGATAGCAGCGCTGTGAGTGGTAGAGTTGATTCCCTATCCTTACTTTTCCTTGGAGTTGTGAGTTTACACCAGAATTGCCCCCCCCCCCCCCCCCCACTTACTCTTCGAACCTGTTCCAAGACCTCCCCCACCAAAACGGTTGCCAACCTGGGGGAAACCTCCTTCCCTGTCCCCCCAAGTTCTTCAACATGCCCCACCCTTCCCTTCATAGATCGGTACGATCTCTCATTCCTTAGACAGAACTAATGCCCCGACCCAGTTTCTTGGCCTTTTTTTCTTATGACACTCGCTGCAGCCCCCTTATCAGACTACAAGAATTTTTCGTGAGTGTAACGCCCGTTGCGTAGTCCTTTTTTGTCTCCTCCTGAGATTTAATTCTGACTTTCGAGCTTTGTCCAACACCGCACCCCCCACCCCCCCCACACCAACACCCCCCCCCCCCCCCCCGCCCCCACCCCCCCCCCCACCCCCCCAGAGTGGTTTTTTTGAACTCAACCAGCCCCCCCCCCCCCCCCCCCCCCCCCCATTCTGTCCGGAAAGCAAGTTCGCAGGCAAAGTGTAAGCTATCTCACGAACACCCCCCCCCCCCCCCCCCCCCCCCCCCCCCCCCCCCCCCCGATGCCCCCCCCACTTCCTTGGTAACTTTAGACCTTGACCTTGGTGTGTAGAATTGCCTACTTGCTTTCCCTAGCGTTGGCAGACCGACCCTCTCGTTCCTTTTGTTTAAATAGCCCCTTTTTAAATAGTCTTTTTTCTTCCAGATGACCCCAATTGTTCACCTGCAGACATCCAGCTTCCCCTTGGTATATAACTCCCGTCTTTTTCTTCCCCCCGAGCATTTCAGCTACGAAACCTCATCTGAAGTTCATAACCAGAAGCGGGCCCCCCCCCCCCCCCCCCCCCAACCCCACACCCTACTTTTCTTTTTTGGTGTTTCCGACATCAGGTACGAAAACAGTACCTGTAGCTGACGATACCTTGCCAATCATTTCCTGTATGTCTTTTGTTTTTTCTGACTTACTGTGACATGATACCCCTCTTAGCACTGAGTCAGAACAAGTGCGTGACAAAGCAGTAAGGACTTAGTCTGCTTTCTTTCGCCTTTTTTCCTGAGCTTTTTTTTTGAATGCAGCATTTTCCGCCCCCCCCCCCCCCCCCCCACCCTTTATCTTAGTGAACACGATCCCTTTCACTCCGTTTGAGGCTACTATTAGAATAGTTCCCGCTGGCTCTATTTGACCGCCAGTACTGTTTTGCGTGAACCTTGGTTTTTTTCGGGATTACCTAAAATCATCGTATCCTTAAATGACATAGTTCCACCGATGAAGCAGTTTTTTCCCTTTCCCCCCCCTTTGAGCGGTCCCTTACACTATTGTTTTTCCGTTCAGACCCCCCCCACTTTAGGCATTTTTCTTTTCGAACTGTGCCATGTGTGATCCGCCGCATTTTTGAAGTCCCTTCCCCCTCTCGGGGCTCCCCCACATGAGTCCCCATCTGGAGTTCGTCCCCCCACCCCCTTTTTCCTGCCCCCTTCCTTTCGAGAATCCCACGAGCTATTTTGCTCCTTCCTTTTCTTCGTGTCTTTGGGAGCCCGCAGACGACTCACTTTTCCTGCGGGTTTCTCCGCCACTGGCAGAGTTGCAATAGTTGACGACTTTCTTTGCCGGTGTAGAAACCCCCTATACGCGTGCGGAGTCCATTAAGTGAAGTAAATTCTATTAGCCCGTTTTATAGGTTTCGTGGAGGTAATAGTTTGTGTGTTTTCTTTGTAAAAGTAGGTGTGATGCTCCAGGTGCCTCCAATGATACCCAGAGCGTTCCAGTACCCCACCCCCCCCCCCCCCCCCCGACCCACACCGACCCCCATCTGGACGGACCTGACAGTTCACTGTCCTTATTACCCGGTACCCAGCCGTGCAAGTCACTCCGGGAGGTGCCCCCCACATGTACATAGCAACCCAGATCCCAGGGGAAGGGTACCAGCCCGTCCCGCCAAGAGACCAGAGGGAGAAGGCTCGAGGCCAAGCTTGCGTTTGGAAAATGTGAAGTTCTTTTGGAGAATACACCACAACAAGACACGAGTCCCCCCGTCCCCTGGCCGTGTCCGTAAGTTCCGGAATCCCCCACTTAGTGAGTCATTTTATTTTCTTTCCTTTGCGCAGCTATTCGTCGTCGTTTTTCTTGGTCAAGCACTATCCGAACGTCGGACCCGCTTTCTTTGCTTCTAAGATCCCTGTCTATGTAAGGAGTAGTCCAACTGTACTGCAACATATGACCTGAATAATGAGTTCGTCCACGAGGTTTTTTTTTTTTTTTTGGTTGGGTACTCACCCCGTGCAAGCCAAACTACGATCGTCCCCCCTCTGCCCCCCCCCCTAACCTTCCCCCCGTTTCTGGCAGATGCATGCGTCTCCCCCGAATGCCATTCCTTTCCAACACACAGTACGGAGTATTGCACAGAGGTGTTTTGCCAGAAAGCGTCTTTTTTTTTTTTAACCACACAAACTGACCCCTTTGTTCCGTAAGCGTCAGGTACACACACACTCACAGTATCACACAAAGACAAAATCTGACATCAATGTCCCCCCCCCCATTGACTAGTGTGGTGCTTCAACCACCACTCAGACAAACGGGGACTACATCCCAGGACGTGTTTGGTTGTTGATGACACAGCTTCTTCTCTCAGTATAATTCTAAAACGTCGACGGACACGAAACCAAGATCCCCCCCCCCCTAGTGATAGAGTCGAGCTTGTGACGTGCCCAATTTCCCACATAGATCTCCCAAGATGACGATCCCCCGTCTGTAAGCTCTACCGCCCCCAGGGCTCTGCATTATCGTTCGTAGCGCCGTCATTCCTTATTCCCGCGTTGTAGGCCTGGCCCCGAAGACAAACCTGTGACAACCTTGATATCTGCTGCACCTCCTCTACTTTTCCCCCCTTTTGCCGAGCCGACGCCCGATTTTCTTTGGTTTCTCTATTTTCCCTTCTTCACATACTGTGGTGTGCATTTCCCGTGAGTTACTTTCCCCGCTATTACTTTCCTCTAGATTTTTTTTTTGTGTCTGATTGGCAATTCGAAGAGTTCCTTCACTTGAGTCGTGTCAGAGTATCTTGTACACGTATCCGCTTCACTCCGTTGGTCTTTTCCTTGAGGACACCGCTTTTTCCCAGTTGTAAAATGAGCCGGGATTCCCGGCCCCTTTCTGCCACCACCACGCTTCTCTAGTCCCCACACCCCACCTATGACACAGATGAAGCTCAAGACACTTAAGAAGCGAACCCATACCACCCCAAAACGCAATACACAAAGACAACCTAACCTAAAAGTAATGCAACAATAAAAATAAGAGGCGACGTGTGTTTGTGGGATTTTTGGGTGTGGTAGTTTTGGCGAGAGTTTGTTGTGTTGGTTGTGTGGGTATTGTTGTGTTGTGGTGTTGTAGTTTGGGTTCTTTTTTTCTGTGTGGATGCTGTTTGTGCCCCTTTTTTTTGGTGTGTGGTGGGAGGGTTTTTTATTTTTTTTTCTTGTTTTTTTGTTGGTGGTGGTTTGGTGGTCCTTCCACTTTTTTTGTGTGTGTAGTTTTTTTTTTGTTGGTTTTGTGGTATTGTGTTTTGTTTTCTGTGTGGGTTGTGTTGTTCTGTGGGTTTTTTTTTTTTTATTTTGGGTGTGTGGTGTGTCTGGGTGTTTGTGTTTGTTTTATTCGTGTGGTGGTGTGGGTGTTGTTCTTTTTTTTGGGGGGTTCTTCGGTGTTTTGTGTGTGGGTTGAGTGTGTGTTTTTTTATTTTTTCTGTGCAATTTTTGGCATTATGTGTTTGGTGTTTTTTTTTGTTGGTTTTTCTGAGAGATGAGTGGGGTTTTTTTTTGTGGGGTGGAATTTGCTTTCCTTTTCTTTTTTTCTTTTTTTTTTCCTTTTTTTTTGTTTCTCTTTTTTCCTTCCTTTCTTTTTTTTTTGTTATTTTTTTTTTTTTTTTTTTTTTTTTTTTCTCCTTTTTTTCTCCTATTGTTTTCCCTTTGTACTTTTCTTTTTTTTTTTTTTTTTTTTTTATCTATTCTTGTTTTCCCCTCATCCTCTTCTTCCCCTTCTACTTTTTTTTTTTTTTTTTGATTCCTTCTTTTTCTCTGTTCTTTTTTTTTCCTCCCCCCTTTTTTTTTTTTTCCTTTTTCTTTTTTTTTCTTTTTTTTTTTCTCCTTCTCTCCTGTTCTACCTTTTTTATTATCTTTTCTCGTTTAAAAAGGGCCATGTTACTTACACATTCCTATTCACAGGGTCTACTCCTTTATCACTGCAACCCCCCTGACTACACAATTTACAATCCATGCGATGGCCCCACACTGTCCCCACACCCCCCCCAAACAACAACCCCCCCCACACAAGTGCCCACCCCCCTGCCCAAGGGACCCGCTATTCAGTCCGGAATAGATCCTGTCAGATTGGTTCTATTTGTCCTTCTGGCAGTTCTCTTCATTTGGTTTTTCTAGAGAACGTTCCCCTGAGTCCGGAGTTTTTTCCTTTTTTTTAGGTTCGGTTCAGTATATGCCTGTCAGTCATCTAGCGTCTCTGATTTTCCAAGTTAAAACCCCCCCCCCCCCCGCACTCGATGCACGTCAGCCCTAATTCCCTGTGCCGAGTCAACCTTCCCCTAATATAAAATTTGCGGCACGAAGATACCGTAACACCCTGGATTGGGCCCTAGAGGTTTCTAGCCCCTTTCTTTTGTAGAAATGGCCCTGGATAGTAGGCACCCTGAGTGTATTTGAACCTTGCGAGGGAGGCCACAGCACATTAGAGAACTTTTTCTCCGCCGGTTCCCGCACCATGTGGTGTGATTTTGCCCGATATGCCCGATCTTAGATTGCTGTCATTTCAGAATCTGAGCGTTTTGTTCTCCCTCAGGTAATTCTTGATGCAAAGATGGTTAATTCTTTTCTCCCCCCCGACAAAGTTCATACCGATAAGGAAGCCTCGGTCCGGCCCCGGTTTTTTTTTGAGTTTTGTTTGTGATTTGATGGTTTCCACACTGAATATCTCATTGTTACAGCGGCCCCCCTACCCCCCCCCTTTGCGAATCAGATCCTCTATTGGAAGAGATCTACTAGTCCGTCAATGCCGGTCTGAGTTTGGCTATGGTCCCCGGCCCTCCCGTGCTGATTGCTAGCCGTCCCATTAGCCGTCAGATTTGGATTTGTGGTTGTGTGTTCGACCTTTCAATGATTCGCGTGCTACAAGATGACCCCTATTTTTTATTTGGAATTGAGCTTGCTTAAGCGCTGGCCCCTTCACCTTCTCTTCACCCAACCGTACACGGATGGTAGAAGGTTTCTTTCATTACCTTTATACCCTTTTTTTACCCTGGACCTTTTTTACTTTTTTTTGTTCTCAATTTTTTCCCTCCCCCCTGTTTAACTTTTAACTCCCGGATGTCCTCTGGTGTCGATGTAACAGTACCAACCGTCTCCTCTCCCCATTTCCCTTCCTGCCATGGCCTTAGTCCGATAAACGTGCACGGGTATTTTTTTCGTAGAATATGAGCGACATATAGCCACACTCCTTTCTAAGTTTTCTTTCTAGAATGAAACCCTATTTCCCGCTCTAGGCTGGAAAAAGACTTCCCCCAACTATTGCTCTTTTAGCTTCCTTACAGGCCAGCAATTCTTTGTGCCACATGCTCCGCCGTTGCCACATTTCCAGTCATCCCTCTTGACAGACGGCATCTAGATATAGACGATCAGTGGTGGCTGCAAGATGGCTTTCTTGCCCAATTTGTTGAGATTTATTAAGAATGCCACCACAGCCCCCCATGCGAGAGTCTTTGAGATGATCATACCAGGACTGTCCTTTTTCAGTGACGATCAATTGCCAATCACTTTGACTGTTAGTTTAATGGTGCTAACATCCTTCCATCTGGGACCCAATGGGTTGTATTTAGTCTTTTTCCCTCTAAACTCCTGGAGTGCTGTTGATTGGGGTTGTGTGCAGAGTGAAAGTGAGCATGGCCTCCATTTTATTTTCGTTGAATTTGACACGTTACCAGCTTAGATTGTTGGCAATTCATTTGTACCGTCTGTTTTTGCGTTTGTAGCCAAGAAAGCCCGGCCCTTCAGCTGAGAATAATAATGATACGTCGAATGCGCATTCAGCTGCCATTTGTGGCTCGCAAACGCGGTAGTGAGTCCCAAACTTCAATCTTTCTCTTCACAAGGTAACTTTCTAGGTTTGTCCCCCTTGCCATAAATTTCCCGGAGTCCTACTCCATTTCCGTATGTACTCGCAACCCTTTTTCCTGTGTCCTTCTCGATTTGGGCATGCCCTTTCCGTTCTTTTACGAACGCCATCCCCCCCGTTTCTTGTCAGAAGGATGCGCCCCCATCTTCGCCATCTCGCCAGAAGTGTGCCCGGCTTTCAGACGAAGATATAACCCCCGTCTTGTGCCTCTGCTACTGTGGTTGTAGTTTTTTATGGCTCTCCTTTAGGATTGTCGCATACAGCCGTAAGCATTTCGACCCAAGGCTCAGCGTCTTTTAAAGGGATTCCTTTTAAGCGATGTGTAAATTTGGCACATCATTTTAGAGTTTATTTGTTTTTGTTCCTCGCACTCCCCTACAAGAATCATCACCGGAGTTTTCCCATTCACATCCCCCCCCCTTCTTTATTACTTATAACTATCCACCCCCCCTGACGATTGTCCAAATTTTCCCGGCTTTTCCCGATGTTTTCGGAGACCGCTAATAGACCAGCGCCCTGCTTTGTGAGGTGCATTTGAGTGATAAAGTAAAATCAACCTTTCCCCTCCCCCCTATTAATGATAGTTTCTACTTTCCTCGCGACGGGGCTTTCTGATCCCCTTTTACTGCAATTCCCTCCCGCAGGGTGACCTTCAGGGGGAGCGTCTTTGTTTCAAGGCATATTCAGTGATTAAGACTTCGTCGGCCTGTGTTCTCGCCCGGAACACAGTCCCCCACCTTTTTCCCGCCGGCAGTCGTATGTCTCCCAATACCGCCGGCTTTTTTGCCCTTCCTTTTTTTGATCACATGTGCAGTGCCGAGAAGCCCTACTTTCTCCTCTTTGTTGTCCTTTTGGTCTTTTTTTTTTCTGTTATGTCTGCTTGACGGCCAGATTTCCCATCTCGCCACGCCCATCCCCCCCCCCCCTTTTGCCCGCGTGGTTCCCTCTTGACTGCTATGGTGCGTGTCCTCCTTCCCTGTATTTCCTCACCATAAAGCCTTTTACATACCTACCTGAGAGGTCCGTCCCGCCTGTTCCGCCTCTCCCCATTCTTACAAGAAATTTCCGGTGGTTCTTTTTTTTTGTTTTTTTAGAGTGGCCTTGTGAGTTGTCCAATCACGTTGTGTAACCTTTTCCCCCCAGTTTTTAAAGAAGCCCTTTGACCTTGATAATTCCTTTCCTCGATAGTCTCCGTGGAGCCGCATCTTGCCCTTTAATTAATTGGAACCCGTTCTCCTTGTTGTCGTGCACCTCCGCCCCCCATAATGCTGTATGCGATGACACCAAACGCCCCTTATTGAGTCGCCCTTTACATTTTCCGAAACCACATGTTTTTCTCCTCGAGCAGCAGATCAGCCCCCCATTTTGTCCGACTCTGCCCAAACATCTTTCTAAACCTCTTACTGGTCCCGACCTTTTCCTTTCCCGCCTCCTTGTGCCCCCCCTCTGCAACCCGGTGTTTCGTTTTTTGCTTCGTCAGCCCTCCCGTCATGCCCTATGACAACACGTTTTTTTTTTGTTTTTGGCCCCTTCCCCTTACTTCTTTCCGAATCGCGATCAACAGTCGGTCCCTTTTTTTTTTCTCCACTACTCCCACGAAACCCTCTCCTGCCCAAAAAACCCATGCAGACCCTCCACATACCCCGCATGCGACGCCCCAGACCCAGTTTGAACCCCAGCCCCCCCCACCTGTTACTTGCTCAGGCACTGTCGCGGAAAGAGTTTTGGGTTGCTTCCCTTCACCATTTGTGGTGTGTCCCTTCCTATGGCTTTCCTAGGACCGCGTCAGTGTGGAGGCGTTTTTTCTTTTTTTACGGTTAATTCTGGACGTTATATTAGAATTGGTTTTCCTTTTTTACGGAATTCTTCCAACACAAGGATTTGATGCTCATTCCTTCACGAATGATGGGCATTACCAATTACCCGTACTCACCTCGGCCTTCTTGGGTGCCTGGGGTTTTTTTTCGGGCTTTTCATTCCAGCCCTTTGTTTTCAACTATGTTAGGATTTTACATACTTGGTTCCTCTTCGGACACATCCTACTTGGCACCCTTCCAGGGCCTTTTATTCCCCAGCAAGGTTCCCCCACGCCCTACTCCATGCAGTGTGGACCCCCTGGAGTTGACGTTTTCCTCCCCTCTTCACCAGACATCCCATTTTTCCCGCGCCCGCCGTCCCCCCTTGCCGTTCTCGCAGACATTCCCATTTTTTCTTTTTCCTTCTCTGACTCCCCTCGCTTTGAGCTTCACCATTCCTTTTCATACGACATGTCAGAGCCCTATTCTTTTCCCCCCGACAGAAGCCGACTCCGTCCACGTTTATGCAGGTCTCTCGTCTCCCCTTCTCATACAATGTTTTGTCTAGTCACGTTTCTACCCCGAGGTCCGACTCAGTCCCTAGCATCGTCCTTTGTATTTTGGTTGCTAACGATATTCAGCTGGGCAGTATCCTGTCCCCGTTTTCTTGGCAGATTTCGGCCTTTCCCTGCAGTGATCTTAAAGGAGGCGTTTTTGGATATTCCTTTCCACCAGACCCCAACCTGCACATCTACACTTCCCATATTTCCCCCCCCCCCCCCACACCCCCCAACACCCCGCCCCCCCCCCCCCGACCACAAGCTATGATCCCTTTCCTCAGTTTTTCTTTTGGTTCTTTGATTTTTTGTGGCCCCCCTTTTGTTACACTATCCGCCCTTCCCCCTTTCAACATCCCTTTTACCATAATTTTTGCGCCCGGGAGTCTCTCCTCCGAGCCATTATGTACATTCCCTGGCAGCGTCATTTTTTTTTTTTGGCTCATTTCCCTTGTTAGTGAAATCGTGACTGGAGTGACACTTTTACCTTTCCTCAGTAACGCATGAGACCGTTACTAGCCCTCGACCAGTATCCGTGACTCCCCATATGCCACGAAGACCTTGAAAAATTTCGGCCACCTGACAGGTTTTGACCTAGAAAAATCTGCTTTTCATTGTCTCAAAGATCCACGTTTGTCAGGCGCAGGCATTTCAGGAGGAGGGACTTCGCGCGCAGAGTCTTAGTCTCCCCTGACTGTCTTCCTTGGCAATAACCTACCCACTGCAAAAACCGATTTGGAAACCGCTTTTTCAAGTACATCATGGGTTGGGTGCGGCCCCAGTGGTGCTTAGTCAGTTGAACACCCGGAAGTAACACAAGTCTAGTGAAGTAGGTCACCCATATCTGCTATGGAGATCGACGGAGTCCTTTGCAGCTGAAAACCCCTTTCTGTCACCCGAGGAAGAGTATAGACTCCCCCTTGCCCGGGGGTTTTTGATAGTCCCCGACTTTCCTGGTGTACCAAGCCCCACCCTGCGGCAGAACTCTGTGTATTTTTTTTACCCCCCCCCCCCCCCCCGTCCCCTTTGTTATTTCTCGTGGGGCCTTTACCTTTACTCTTTCGACTTCGGTCTCCCCCCTTTTTTACCCCCCTTCCAGTCCCGCCATGTCCCAGTGCTTTTAAGCAGTTATCACAGGTAGCAGTGTTCTTCCCGGTCGAGGGATTTAGGCTGCCAAGTGGCTTAGATGAAGGCCCCCCCCCCATTTTCTCTATACCAGAGCCGAAAGAGGAGAACGTTCTTTCCATTGAAGCCCCCCCTCGTTCGTTCATTTTTGAGGAAGAACTCACCCCAATACCTTTTCGCACACCACCTCCGTTCACTCCCGATTCCGAGATATAGGGAATTTGTTGCTATAGCGAGTCGCATGTGCCGAACACACCCTGTCCGTTCCCGGTCTTTAATTGCAACTTTTTTTTGCTACTCCACGCCCCCCCCCCCTCCCCCCCACAATGGTCATGATCCCCCATTTTTTTTTATACAAGACCCCCCGTAGGATTGCTTTTCCCTTTTTCAACTTCCCCCGATTTTAGTCGACGTGTTCGCGTACGTCCTTTACTTTCCAAGAATGGCATATTCCCCGCCCCCTTCCCCGCCACCTTTCCTGATTTTTTTCTGAAAGCAAGGAGGCTCGAAGCCTTTTTCCGGACTATGTAAACCCTTTTTTTCCGCAGGTCGGCGACCAGGAACGCACCCCCTTACGTAATGAATTTTTCACACGGAACCCTCCTTTCCGTTGCTCACTCCCATTTTTTGTACCGTTTTTCTGCCATTTCACTTCCCCAGAGCAGATTTTGCGGATCCCATTCGTTATTTCTTCTTTCACCACTACAGTGCATTGAGACTTCTTTCCCCCCCCTGCCCCCGTACTCATCCCCAACATACATTAACCCTCTTTCGCCGTGCTTCGTACGCTTGCCAGGGTCCCAGTAGGTTTTTTATTTTTAAAACACCCCCCAGCCCGTCCCCATAATGTATCAGCCCTTTTAATTCCTCTCCTCGTCCAGGAGGGCCACTTAGGGAAAACGGCTGGAGGA
>Ga0179593_1514444_pt1 | contig 10780 bp, 16 predicted proteins | sample CZODoug2_1_08_16_FD_185931 | JGI IMG/M metagenome (GOLD analysis project Ga0179593, IMG submission 185931) | Vadose zone soil fungal communities from Angelo Coast Range Reserve, California, USA - CZODoug2_1_08_16fungal (PacBio error correction) | ecosystem: Environmental > Terrestrial > Soil >... | reverse complement strand
GATATCCCCCCCGTGGATCACCTTTCTCGAAGACGAAATGACCTGGCACCGTCAGTCGCGCCAGCGTTTTCTTCTTTTTCGGAGAGGTGGCGTAGATTCGTGCTTATCTTTTTTTTTTCCAAAGTTGGCAGGGTCTTTACCATGCTCTTTTCCGGTCAGTTCCCCCCCCCCACCCCCCCCCCCCCCCTTGAGTCTGGCTAGAGAAGCCCAACCCCGACTTCCCCGCCCCTGAGTTGTTTTTTGATTTTCATAATCGAGTTGAATGACCGTTTAGCGCTCTCCTGAGTGCTTTCTCTCAGTAGTCCACGCTTTCACGCGGGGACTCCTGTTTTTTCGCTTTTACCTGCCACCTAGGTGGTGTCCCCCGATTTTTTTCGTTAGTCCTCTGCATCCCGTCGAGGGCGTTCCAGCGTCGGCGGGGCAGGAGTTGCTGCTCGACTTCCCCCCTAAGATCATCCAGCGATTCTCCCCTCTGCGCCTTCTCCAACAGCAATTCTAGTCCTTTTAGAGGCCAGCTGCTGACGCCCCCCCGGATGGAAGATGTACCCCTGCGGAGCCGTCGAAGCTTCTGAACACGTCTTTTTTTCTTCAGGCACCTCTCGGCGAGAGCCTTTTTGTTGTTCAGCGCTTCTCCTTTTTTTTTATGGCAGGTGTGCTGGACATGTCCCAACGGCCTTTTTGACTAAGCCTTATTCTTTTTCCGGCGGGTCGTGTGCACCCTTTTTAGTGTTCTCTTTTTCCTCCGTTACCCGGATGAGTTGTGTCGGGGTCGAGTATCACTGCTTAATGATCCTTCCCTCCTCTTCCCTTTCAGAGTAGAAAATGCTTTACTCCTCTCGTGTAGTTTTTTTTTTCCCCAGTTGCCCGACCGATCTTAGCCATTCCACCCTCACTGATGTTCCCGGACGTTTTCAGTCCTTCGTTCGAACCCTGCTCCCTTTGATTCCCGGCGCAGCGGGTTTTTTTTTATTTTTTCCGAATCTCTCTTCTTCTTTTGGTCCGTGCTAGATTTGCAAGCTAGTCTGCCGCAGATATGTATGCGTATTTTTTTTGCAAAAAAAAAATTTTTACCCTTAGTTGCTGGTCTTTCCTTCCCGTGAAAAAAGACCCCCCCCGGTCCCGGTCCCACAGCCCCTACGCGTTTTAGCTCGTTGTCATTTGCCTTCCCCATCTTACAGCTTTCAGCTTTTCCTAGTCTTTCGTTTTAGCGGTGCTTCTTTTTCTGCGCCTCTGAGTTGTGGAGCACAAAGCATGGGTCTAATTTTTTTGTTCGAAATCCGGAGATACTTCTTTAATTCCTCCCCAAGAACCTTTTATTTTTTTCTTGCTGTAACTCAGTCAGACACCTGGCTTGAGAATTTTGTATTTTACCCTTTGTCGGAGAAGTGACTACCCTTCCTTCTTTACCAGATCTTTTACCCTTTTCCGACTTTTTCTAACTCTAATCGAGAGGGATGGTTTTTGCAGACAGATGCCATCCGACCCCCCCCCGTTCAGCAGCTGAGCGCTTAGATACGCCCCCTAGTCGTTTTTCCCCTTAGAGAAGTGAAGCTTTCTAGGCCTATTTAACTCCCCCCCCTAGTGGCCCCCCTTTGTCGACCTGCGAGAGCTTTCGAATGATCCATTGCCACTAAACGAAGTTTGGACGCCGAGCCCTTTTTTACCCCCTTCCAAAGATCTTCGAATTAGAGTGATCTTGACCCCCAACCTTTTTAACCCCATTTTCGATTTTTGTTAGAGTTCCACAAAGATGCTATACCCCTGCGACCCCCCCCGAAGCCTCGGACTTTACCATTTGCCCTCGCCCCTTGGTTGGGGTCGTTTAATCACAGTGAACTTTCTCACGTTTCTTACCAGGTTCCCGTGGATGATAGAATGTATTTTTTAACCCCTCTCGCGCCGTCACCGACCCTCCCCTTTCTAATACGACTGTTGCCGACCCCTACTCCTTCCTTTTCTATTGTTTTTCCCGATCCAAGAGACTATTGGCGGTGCATCATTGCTGATCATATCTCCGAGCCCTGACTAGACTTCCCCAGAAGAAAAAAAGATCGATTCCCTTGTCCCCGCTGTCGGGACCTTTTCTTTTCAAGCCTTTTTAAAAAAGGTATCCCATCTAGGTCCCCCCATTCTTGGTTCACCACCTCGCTTTCTCTTTGTTGTTTTTTTTATGTAAGAGCAGATTCCTGTGCAGCCCTCCCCCCGGTGATTGCATCGCACTTGTGTCTTTGTTACTGTTGACAAGAATCACTTGTCTCGTCGGTAACTCCCCCTGTCAGTTCTGGCCTTCACCAGCCTCGGATTTCGCGGTAGTCCTCTGGCTTTTTCGACCAGAGCACCTCCTTTTTTTTCCCAGGCAAGTGGAAGAAACTACCTCTGTTCTCCCGGATTTCTCCTTTCCCCCTTCAAGATTTAAAAGCGATTTTTTGCACCTTGAACGAACAACTTCGGCTGTCCCCCGTCCGTTGGTCTGGAAGTGTCTTGCCTTCTTTCTCCTTTAGTGGATGTCCCGCAGGAAAATTTTAATTCTCTGATACGCCTCTTTTTTTCGCGAACTTACGTGGGGCCCAGCGTCCCCGCGGTGTCCCAGTACTTTTTCTCCCGCCCTCCCACTGTTTAACAGTGCATATTCTTTTTCACCTCTCGTTGTTCTTTTTCCTGAGATGCGCCTCCACTTTAGTGTTCTTAAACCCGCAAGGCGATCTTACCCCCCGTTTTCAAAGTTGTCGCAGCGATCCCCTCATCGGTATCGATCGATTTCCCCTCATCCTGCAGGTTACTCTATTTCTTTTTCCCATCTAGATGCCCCAATTCCCCCCCTCCAACCTCTTTTCAGAAGACTTTCGCCTTCCTTTACCTTTTTTGCCTCTCTTTTTTTTTGGAGAGATGACTGACTCTGATTTCCCTTTCCCCCCTTGTATAACTACCTTTGGTCGAGGGGCCCCTCGGTTTTTCCCCTCCTTCGGTGGTTCATGATATTTTCTTGACAGGATTTTAATCGCGAATCTGGTGATTAGAACGTCTCCTTAGTTTTCTTACCGAACCCTTTTCACCCCCCCAAAGGTTTTTCTTGTTTGTCAAACGCCCACTTTTCACTGAACGTCCCGATTTTGACCCCTTATGCGTCACTGCTAACCACGTTCCCTGCTTCTGTCTTTTTCCCTCACCTTAAAACCCGCGTGTCTTTTTTTCCAGCCGTCGACGGTCGTGATTTTACTCCTACGCATCCCTGGTTTCTGGCTTTGAAAAGTGCACCTTTAACGAAATTTCGCGCCAACTCCGTTTTTATCTGGTTTTTTTGGCTATGTGTTCTTCAGCCCCCCCTTCTTTTTAGGAAGTGCGAAAAAAATTCTCTTTCCCCCCTCCCTTGCGCTTTTCCTTCGCTCCTTTCCGATCGCCGCCGAGCGATACTTCACGTCTCTCCCCCCTGGTGGGATGTAAGGACGAGTATTCCCAGGCAGCTCGAGACCCCCATTTCTGGTTCGCCGCGTGCGACCACGTTCCCCCCTAATCCCAAAAAAAACTTTTATGGTTTGCCAATTGATTCCCCTCGCACTCGTGCGAGGTTGTCATGAAGATTTTGTGGGGCAATACATATAAGATTTCCCTTTATTTTGGTCCCGGTGGTGGTCCCCGTTCCTTTCCCCGCGCCGAAGTCTTCCCGATCTATGGAGATTACTTCTTTCTTCCGTTCGTCCCCCTCTTATGGCACCAAATTGACTATCCCCTTCCCTGTATCTGCGTCGCAGTGCGATTTGAAAGTGGGATAGGGACCTTTCCCTTCCCCCCTCCTCCTTAGCCCCCTTCCCTTCTTTCCGGCCCACCGAATACGAAACCTGTCTTAGACGCTGCTTCCCTTTTTGCCGTGGTTTTTTGAGGGCTTCACCTATTTCTCCGGATCTCTCGTGGATTTTGGTAACCGAGCGGTGGCCAACTCCGCCTTCTCTTCTTGACACAAGCGCGTCCAACCCAACTTTTTTTCTACGTTTTTCTTCCGGTGATCTTTACCAGCAATTTTTGGACACGAGCTGTGGAGATGACCTCTAGTAGAGTTTTTTTTTTGCCTTCCAACAGGTCGTCAACCTTTCCGGTTTCCCTCCACCCCGCCCCGCAGACCCTCGGTCTGGGTTCCCCCGTTCCCCGCTCATCCCACCTCGCCCTTTTAAGCCTTTTGACAGAGAGCTGGGCTTGCCTCCAATTTACCCTTTTTTAAAAGAGCTCCCCTTTCCGGGCCCCGGCCTAGGGCTGGTGCCTTGATTTTTTTTCTGGTTTCCCTTCTTTTCGAACCACACATGTTTGGTTTAAATTTCCTCTTATCTGCCGGACCGAGCTAACCTCTTTGATTTCGGCGCCTAATTCGGCAAGATCTCGATATTTCCCCCCTGCCCTCCCCAAATCTTGTTTGGAGTCAGAGAAAATTGAGACCCCTTCCACCGGAAAACGCGAACGGCCCCCAATTCCTTTTCTTTTTCGGGATGGAGGAGGCCTAGTAAAGTTCGGCTGCTGGTCGACCTTTGCATAGCCTTCCCGCGACATGTTCTACCTTCATTATGGGAAGGATACTACCATTCGTTCCCCCCCAAAGCCCTCGCGGAAACTTCCCCCCACCTAAGCCCCTTAGAAGGTCTTCGTGGGTAAACCCTTCACCCCTTTTTATGTGATGCACCCTCACTCATTTCTCCGTACAACCGTTTACTTTTTTTCTCACCGGGACATGCGGGGAGCAAGCACTACGCCCATTCCTCCCCCTCCGCGACATTTCCCGACCCGCTCAACCCCAAGGATCAGACGGATTTTATTTTTTGAGTTTAAAGCAAGTTTGCCCTCTCGCTGTTCTCGAAATTCTAAATTCACCCCCACTTTCCTCCCCCAGGTAGAGGAATTCGACCCCCCCGCTACATTTTGGCGAAGCGCTTTCCTTGCCTTTTTCCTCGTAATCTGCCCCCCCCTCTGAAGAACGCTGCCACGCCCTTTGGTTCGGCCTGCTCCCGAGGACCTCTACTCGCACATCCTTCCCCCTTCTTGTGGATGAAAGGAGAGGTCATTTTCTTCCTTATTCACCGCCTTCCTCTGTAAGAGCCTCCCCCTCCCTCCTACGTAGAGAGTTTCCCCCCGAGGATCAAAAATCCCACCCCTTATTCGCCGGATATGCGTTTGCTCGAGTTCCCTTCCTTAATATGTACGTTCCCCCATCTCATTTATCCACCCCGTGTTCATCCAACATGCATCCCTCCCCACTCATCGAGCCCCAAGACTGATCATTGGAGAAGACTACCTTTCCCATTCACCTTAGGTTCGCTTTTGCCCCCTTTCCCAGTCTTGCCGATCATCTCTCACTTTAACTCGTTGTTGGAGATAGATTTCTTCACCCTTTTTGCGCCCCCCCCCTCTCTCCAAATGGACCTTTTCCCTGTGGCAAGAGCTTATATCAGTTCGAGTGAATGGATTGCGTCTTCAGTGTTTTTATTTAGAGAATGTGTTCGTTTTTTCCAAAGTTTTTTGTTCCCATGGACACAATTAGCTGTCAATTTGTTATGAAGCCTCCAACTCAGATCGCGCGACCGTCCTTTGGTTTTGATTTTAATATAGTTTCTTTCCCTCCCCTTTTTCTACAGTCTCGTGACTCGATGCTTTCAACGTCCCGAGGAATAATTGTCCGACCGACATTGAAGACAACTATGGTGTTTCTTCTTTCCTCTGGTGTTTTTTTCCCCCCCCCCCCCCCCCCGAGAGTCCTCGAGCCAGAGAGCGACTGATTCTTTGTCCAGTCTGGGCAGTGCTTGGCCTTTTTTAGTAGTCCCAGAAGTCTACCTATTTACCCCCCCCCCCCTTCTGAATTCCCGCACTTCATAGACCTAGGACCCCGAGGTTTGCAATGTCGGAAACCTGAGGAAAGATTCTCCCCTTAACCAGTGCTTGTCCCTCTCCGCCGGCACGCTCCTTCCTGCATGTCTCGAGTTTCGATGGTTGACGCCCGGCCCGATTCGTGAGCAGGTCTTCCTTGTTTTTATGACGAGGAAAGGTTGACACCTCATTTTCCTTTTTCTGAGGCCCCAAGTCGTGGTTTTGAACTTCTTCCCCCCCCTGGACGCCGCGTTCCTGATCCTTTTCTTACATTTGATGAGGGGTTTGTTTTTTCTTTCCCCCCAATTTTCTTTTTAATTCTCTTTCACACACCCCCCTAGCTCCTTTTTTCGAAATGTCCGTCTCGCCCCCTTGCCTCCGGACATTCCCACCCTCCTCCCCCTTTATCCGCCATCCCCGGAACTTTCCTTCTGGGACGGAGCTTTTGGGGTCGGTTTTTTTCTCCCTTTTGTCTCCTTGGTATACACCAAGAGAGGGTTTTCCGCACTGTCCTCTCTAGCTTGATAGGGGTTTCTTGTTCTCTCCGACCTCGTGATTCTTTTTCGTTCCCGAGTTTGATGTCATGTTTCCCCCAAAACCCAGTTTTGGTGCAAGCTCCATTGAACGACGACATAATGTACCCTCGGTCAGGAAAGACCCTCCCTGTGTTTTACTTTATCTATCTCCTGGTCAAGATTCCGATGTGTTGCCGGTTTTTCCTTTGCGTTTTAAAGTAGATTCTTTTCTTGCTTGTTTGTTGAAACTCTCGAGGGTTTCTCCCCCATGTTGTTAGTTTCACAACCTCTTCCCTGCTTATATAGTGGTAATAGACCTCTCTTAGATGTTATAGCTACGTTCCCCCCCCCCCGGTTGAGTCCTCCTTCTGTTTCCTTCTGTTTTCCTGCCGTGAATCCCCCATCTCTTTTTCCCAACCTTGTAGGTGTTGATTTTTTCTTTTAGTCCCCATCCTCTATTAGCCTCGCTTTCTGGGTCATCCCGCCGCACACGACCCCCCCACCTTTTTCACTTTTGAAGAGAGAGTTTTTTATTTCGCCTCAAGTTCTTCCGAGTCTTCACAGTCGGCCTGCGTTTTTTCTGCCTGAAGGATACCGATTCCCCCCCCCGTAGTTTAAGCCCGAGAGCGGCAGGAATCCTTTCATCTTTGTCTCTCCTCCCTTCCCCTCGAATCTAGATCATCACATCCTCCCGAGCTCGGCGACTTCGTCATTCGCGTCCCCCCACCTCAGGGGAAATCTTTTACCTTCTTCAGTTGTCCACATATTCTCCCCCCGGCCGCGCCCCCCCACCTCTAACCTTCCCCCCCCCGCTCCGTTGCCCAGATTTGGGGTTAGGAAGCCCGTTTTACCGCGACGTGTTTTTTCCATAGCATGTGACTCGTAGAGCAGCATTCCCGTCTTTCCCCCACCCCGACGGACTTTTTCAACTCCCATTAGACCTTTTAACTTCTTTTGTTTGTCTAAGCCCCTTCTTGCTTTTGCTGAAGTTTCTTCCCTCTCCCAGCGCCTCTAGGCGTTGATCACTTTGTGTTCAATCCCACCTGGGCGAATTCCCATAGCCGTACAACCCCTCGAGGCTCTCGGTCTTTTTTTAAATGTCGAATTTCCCTTTTTTTCGCTCCCACATGGCTTTTAACCCCCGCCCCCCCCCCCATAGATACGACGTCCGGGGGCACCACTCTCGTCTTTTGCGGTTGTCGGTGATGTTTACCCGACCGCAATTCCCTTTTTTGTAGCAGCCACAGGTGATCCTCGCGCGGTGTTTTTTCAGGGGGTTTTCCCCCCACAACCCATGCCCTTGCCCCGTTTCCCCGTCACCGCGTTTCTATTTTCCTTTTGGACTCCCAAACCTCCTGCGGTCTCGGAGTACTCCTTGAGGACCCCTTCCATTTTTCCCCGCACCCCCACCCCACCCACACCCCCCCCCCACCACCCAACAACTTTTTCACCTCCCTGAGGAAGACCACATCCCCCTCCCTCCACCCCTCCTTCTTCTCCCGCGGACTTTAACTTTACCTCTTTAGTGGGCCCCCAAACCCCTTTCACTCCCCAGTTAGCTCCCTCCATCTTGTTCTACGTGGTGTGCTTAACATTGGGCGCGGGAAACTGCGTCGTTTTCTCCTTAATCGTTTTTCTGGATAGATCCCAGTTTCTTCGGCAGACGTTTCTAACCGCTTCCCATCTGCCGCATTTGCGTTTAGATTTTCCCCTGTTACCAGAGTGCTTTCTCTCCTCCTTACTGTTGTTGTTGTTCCTCTTTTATGAAGAAGGTGTTCAACACTCAGCCCCGTCCTCTTGGACCAAGGCGCTAGGTACAAGGCTTAACCCTATGTTCGTACTTCGCCCGCCCTTATTTATCCTATCCCCTAGGAATAGAAGGTTTGACCGTCTCACCCCCGATATTTCTCCCGCACCCTTCCCCTACAAAATTCGAATGGTTTGAATAAAAGTTTTTTGTCTCCTTGATGATCTTCCCCCCTGTATTTTTTATATACGATAAGTTCCCGGTTTTTCCCTTTTTTCTCTTACCATTCCACACGCTGGTTCCTCCCGCCCAGGTTTTCCCCATATCCCTTTTCTTCTCTTGGGGAGACCTTGCTCTGAATTCCCGCAAATCTTTAGGACCTTCCCATAACGTCACTCCTGGGTATCTACCTTCGCCAAAGGTGGATTCGTGTCACCCCCGAGGAAACACGCGACCATTCTGCGCTATACCCCCCTTTTAACTCCAACCACGTTCTGCGGTCTCGACTCCCCACTCAAAAATAGTCTCCCTGGTTAGTTTTTTCTTTCTCGTCGGAGCTAAGCCAGTTTTTCCCCTCATATTGGTGGTAGCTGCGCCCGGATCCCAACTCTCCCTTCTTTCAAGTTCCTCCCCTCTCGTAGTTGTTTCTGCTCCTGGCTTAGACTTGGGCTCCGGCGGATATGTACGAAGCTTAATAACAGCCCTGTTTCTCTTGGAGTCCGAAACCCTCCGATCTGGAGTTCCCGCCACCGCGAAGCTCCCTTAGGGGTAGTTTACCTGTCAGTGTTACCCCTCAAATTTTCATTTCCTTTCCTCTCCCCTCGATGGTCCTTTCCGTTTCAAAAGGCCCTCTCCACCCGCCCACCCGCTCTTACGGAAAGGGATTTTACCTGGTAGGCGGCCTTCTTGCAGAAATGCCGATTCCTAGTGGGGTGAAAAGACTCTAAGTCCCCTTTTTTGTTGTACCTCGGAACGTTTACCGTCGCCCGATCTCTGTCGTCTTTGTGCTTAGGCGTCGAATTTCTCTTTTTTTTTTCACCTTTACTCCAGCTCCTGTGCGCTTCTTGTCCCCGTTATTGGCCGGGAAGGGCTCACCTTCTCGGCCCGCAGACGTTGGTCCGTCTTTAAGAACTCCTCATAGACCCCTTCCCGTTGCCCTTGTTTTTTCTCTGGACGCAACCCCCCTCGGACCCTCCCAGAGAGGATTTTTTAGCTTTGCAGGCCGGCCGGATCCCCGACGCTTGTGGACACTCAGCCCTTTCCTGCCTTTCCGAAACAGCCTTCAAACCCCCTACCATGTTGGATTGCATTTGAATCCCATCCCAGTCGCCACAGAGATTTTTTTTTCAAGACCCCTTCGATAGATTCATTTGATATGATCCTTTCTTTCCCCACTAGCGTGTCAACCTTGCCACCCCCCCTCCCCAGACCCCCCATTTTCGAGTGAAAGACCCTTCAATAGATAATCCCCCTATCCTTTACGATGCTTTTTCCCCTCCCGTTCTACAAACAGTACTAACGAGTTTTTGAGGACTGGCCCGTGTTTTTATGGTTTCACTGGTTGCTTCGAGTTCTGCTAGAGTTCTCCCCCACCAATGTTTTTTGTCCCCAGAGCCTCTATAGATTTCCTGGAATGAGCCCTAAATAGGGACTTTTTTGGGTCGGAGACCTTAAATTAAACTCCCCTTCATAGTAGAGGACACCACTCTGACCATAAAACAAGTCTCGCGCTTTCCTAGCACTTTTTCTTTTTGCCCCCGACCCTTAACCCTAGTTTAACCTCTTTTTTCCGGATTGAAGAGGTCCGTTCAGGTATTCCCCCGACGCGCACCCCCCTCGCGCCTTTTTTCCGACGAGTCACCCTCATTGGACAGGTTCCTTAAATCCACAAGACCCTCCCTTTCCCCAATGATAGTCACTCAAATAACCCTTTGACAATGAGCCCTTTTTAGTTTTACGAGCCTCACACGGTGATGATGTCCATCCCCCTTTGTTGGAAATCCCCCAGCACTCCGACCACAGGGTTTCTTTCATGGAGACCCCGCCCCATCAGACTTTGACTAACGAATCGGGCGGCAAAGAAAAGCCTACTTTCAGGTTTCTTTACCCTTCTCTTTTTTACGGAGGAGCTGCACGCTTTTGCAATTGATTCGCACAGATCTGTTCCCTCCCCTCCGCTTGACGATGGGCAGTTTCAGTTTTCGGCAAGTCGGTACGTTAATTCCCACTGGGCTCAGGGAAAGCGATGAGATCGGTTTCGCTCCCTTTTCCCAGCACTCAGAGGAATATTTTGGTCACGCCCCCCTTTTAGGTCCCCTCTTTCCTCGAGGACCTTTATAAGAGCCGAGCTCACCCCCTGTTTTCTGCAAGGGCAATGTCTGGCCGGATAAAAGATGGGTCTTTTTTTTCCCCAGCCGCTTTTCCGTATCTCTTCATGATCTCCCCCCCTTATATCATCACCACCAACCATTTTTCGATTGCGTTGGGATTAAGTTTTTTAGATATTTTCCCCAAAAGTCCTGTTGCTTCCTGTTATTAAACTCCCGGGTACCCCACTTTTCCCCCTTTTCCAGCCCCTCTCGGAAACCCACCTAGATCCCCCCCCCTTCCCTCAAACGATTCAGGCGAGACAACCTTTTTTCCCTTCTCATTTTCCTCCCACGTTCCCCCACGG
>Ga0179593_1446059_pt1 | contig 10780 bp, 11 predicted proteins | sample CZODoug2_1_08_16_FD_185931 | JGI IMG/M metagenome (GOLD analysis project Ga0179593, IMG submission 185931) | Vadose zone soil fungal communities from Angelo Coast Range Reserve, California, USA - CZODoug2_1_08_16fungal (PacBio error correction) | ecosystem: Environmental > Terrestrial > Soil >... | reverse complement strand
CATCATCACATGGATAATTTCCCTCCTCCTCCCCCACCCCCGACCCTTGGCCCCAGGTTTCTGCCCCCCAGATGAATGATCAAAGGTCAGCCCTCCCCATATCTCCCTTCGTAGCGCAGCCGCGTTTAACCCCGTTCTATATTTCTCCTGCATCTCCCCCAAGACTCTTTGGATTTTCCAGTGGGGGACATAAATGCACCCACCAGGTAGAATTATAGCCTCCCTTGACCCTCCGTATGGTTGATGGATGACCTCGTCGTGTTGCAAGTCTTGTACCCCTTCGCGACATGTATCTCACAACCTCTTCCCCCCCTCTATTCAAGTCAATCGTTCCTACCTAACTTCGGTCGGTTCTTCCTAGGTTCTTCGGCGTCCTTTCTTTTTTCTTATTTTTTTACTACGTTGTAGAACGGTTACGTTTGTAGATAGGTCGACCTCAATTTTAAGGCTCAGTTGGTCTTTTTTTCTCCTTCGGCTTCTCCTCCTGTTTTTGTGCCTCCCTTTCTTCGCTAGTTAGACCATTTTCTCTAGAGATATATCAAGTTTGTCGGTCCTGAAGGTCCGTTCTCCTTTGTTTCTCACAGCTCGTTCCTCAAGTTTATACCTGACGCCCGTTCTCATCCTAAAGGCTCTGGCTATTCAGTATGGTTTGCTCCGTAGTGGTGGGACTTCCAATTATGCAATGCATAGGGAGTTCTGGACCACTACCCTCTGGCCTGGCTTAAACGTTATTTCTTTGTTGTATTTCTTCCTTCCCAGTTTGTAGGGTCCCGAGTGGTTGTTTCGTTAGGTGTTCCCTAGCTCCTGACAGACTTTTTTTTGTATATCCCCACAGCTGAGCCTTCCACAAGCAATTATCGCCGGCCTCTTCTCGGCTCACTTTCCAGCTTCTCCCTGCCCTTCTGACAAGTTTTTTATGATAGTGAGTTTCAATTGGCTCAGGGTAGTTGTCTCTCTGTAGATGATCGAGCTAGACATCGAAAGTTCCATTAGATCAGCCTTTTCGTTCCCCCGGCTGAACTGTGATTGAAATAGATCACATTTTTCGATGCGAACGGATTGGAGTCCGTACACCTCTGAGCCCGATTGCTCACGTCTCTTTTCCTGTAGTTTTGACCTTTTGTTTATCTTCTACTTTGCATAGTAGAACGGCATTATCTCCGTACTGAATAACTTTCCTTTTTTTAGCAGAGAAGAAGCACGACCAGAAATTTTCCTCCCTCGTTACTATCCCTTGGGTTAACTTCACATCCGTGAGAGTGGACTCTTTTAGTATGCGTTTTTTAAAGGCCAGCAGATACTTCAGTGCGATTCCTTCGGGGAAAGTTTGCTGATGAGACTTGTGGCTCCTTGTAACCTGATGTCGCTCTCCCAAAGTCTATTTCCCGACCCCGAATCTTATAGATCTTCGGCAAGTTCCTTCCTAAACCTTATACTCCCTCTATTAGATAGTGTGCCGTTTTCTTGCTACACAGCTCAATCCCTTTTCCGTGCGAGCCGGTCCCTTCCCGCCCATCCTTTCCAGAGGCAAAACTTCCATCTTTTGTGCTTCTGGCTAGTTGTATTCCTCTTTCTCCCCCCGATTTCGTCGCCCTGGAGTACTTTCCGAATGTGGCTTTCATCTCTTTTCTTTTCTTTTCCCCACATTCCTATCTAAACCCCCAGTTTGGATCTCTTCGCTCCCCCCCCCCCCGCTGTCTCCCGCCTTATAACAGTCCGTATTTTTTCGGATCTTTCAGACCAAGAGTGAGACCTTCCGTTTTCTTTCGCATTCTTCTTATCTCGAGCTTCTACTCCGTCTGTGATGCCCTTTCCCCCAGACTACGATCTAACCATGCCGTTGCTCCTTACAAGAGACTTTTCATCGGCGATAAGAGCTCAGGTTCCCTTCTTTTCGGGCTGTATCCTGTACCGCGGTAATTCCCCTGCTGTCTCGTCATGTTGTCACTCCCGCTTAGTCTTTCTACCTAGTAAAATCTTCGTGCGGAAGTCCAATGCCGGATGTCGTATTTGCTTTTCATTCTTCTTTTGTATTCTTATCCATCCTGTTGTGTTATTGATGGGAGAGCGAGTTTGTTGACCTTTTGACCCCAGTTGCGAGAGAATCCATGAAGTGGTCTCCTCTTCTTATCGTTTTGCGGCTTAGGAGTCCCCCTCCTTCGCTACAACCTAGTCATCTTGTCTGTAAGAGTGCGCCAACTCTTCTCCTCAACTCCTTCTTACATGTTGCCTGCCCCGCTGTAGTCCTCCGTGAACGATGCGTACCCCCTGTTGAATTTTAGCTTGTAGGATGATCTTCTATTCTCCCCGTCCTACCTTTCCCCTCCTCACCCCCTTTCCGGGCACGGCCAAAAAAGAAGGTGGACTTTTATTCGTTTATCCAGAACCTCATTCACGATTTCATGTTTCCGCGGCTTTGGGCGTCTCGCTAGCGCCCTTTTCTTTTCATGTCCCTTGTTTTACTCGAGCGGCACTTTCTTACAGTCCTGCGGTCATCCCCCATTTCGGCTGCATGGGAAAGTGGGTGTTCCTTCTGGATTCGTTTCCACTCCTTTATGATTGTAACGACCTCATCCTCTTCCCTCCCGTGTCTTGGCCGTGTTCGTTCTGGCGTATTCCGGCCTATGGCACGGTCCTCCCACTCCCCCTCCCGTCATGCAGTACTCCCCCCCCCCCCCTTGTGTTGCGCCGTTTCTTTTGGTTCATCTCTGGTACATGTACCCCGGAGGTAAGGCGCGGCTTTTTTTTCAGCGATCCTTTGCACCGCATCTCTCTTCTACCTTATATCCTATGATTGATGTCTCGTTTTTGAAGCCTCTTCACCGAGCACGTCACAGAATCCCTTACCACTTCCTTTGCAACGTTTCGATGTATGGGGGGCGTCTTCTTTCATGTGATTCCGCATGGGCAGTAAGTAGCCTATGCAATGTTCACCTCTCCCCCTCTGTTATGATGATCACCGTCGGTCCTTCGTGATCCTCTTTTTTTGGGTTTTTGAGCCCTTGAAACCGGTAAAGTTCTTTTCCGGTCCTCTGCACGTCGGGAATTGAGGTGCTGTGATCGGGTTCTTTCTCCGATTCCTCCCCCACTTTCTTTATGGCCGCGTCATCTCTTCTTTTTTTTTCTCGCGGACTTTATCTTCTTCTTGCTTTCCTTACTTACTTCGTAGTTTCCAGAGCTTACCCGACTCCAGCACTTTCGACTGAGGCGCTGTTTCGGTCTGCTTTTCTTTTTCGAAGAGCGTTACCTGTAAAGGCGCCCTTTCTACGCTGTCTTTGTTGAGACCAGGCAATGCTTGCAATTGATTACGCTTCCTGCTTTGCCTGCAATGCTTCACCCACAAGGCAACAAGGTGAACTGTCCCTTTCTCCCTTTTTTGGTACGGGTCCATTTTTCCTTTAGACATTTGAGGGTTTTCGTCCCCCAAGACGCGATCATAGTGCCTACCAACTTTCACCCAGCACCCCCTAGTTATCCCTAATTTCCGCGCCGCCTCCCTGGACCCCCCCTTCCTGGTCTTTCTCTCCTTTGATAAACAAATAGTCCCAACTCCGCATCCCTGGACAGGTTTTGCACCCGATTTTTGCCCAATCCTGCCAGGTTCAAATTCTCCCCCCCCTTTGACGATTCTACGGAGCTTCCCCCCATCGCGGACTATTCTCCCCCGTTTTTAAAAGTGGCTCTCAGGTTGTGAAAGTGCTGTGACCTCCATCCCCAGAAAACATGCGATTGGAATTCGTTCTCTTCTATCTTGGTCCCCACGAATCCTTGCCGCCTCCTTTTCTCTTGTGCCCTTCCTGTTTTTGCTAAGAAATACTTACCCCCCCCCCCAATAGTTCTTTAGTTTGTGTTTCCTGTGACAATTGCCCTCGTAATTACTCCTCGACTCTCTTTTCTTATTCATGTGTTGCGGCCCCCTAAACCAAAGCGGTCTTTGTGGAAGAAAGTTTTCCACACGTCTTGGCTGCGACTCCCCCTTCAGGTTAAAGACTTGATGGTTGCGCCGACTCGCTATCCAATCTTTCCCGTTTCTCTCGCGGCGCCGGCTCGTAACCGCAACCGTGATTCCTAGCGCGTGTTCTTCCTTTGGAAACCACTCTTGTTTTGCGATCCCTAAGGTCCCACTCTCTCCCTCCTCATCCGTGTGTTTTTTTTTCGCAGACCTGTGAAACGGCTTGTGATCCTTTGTGTTCATCTTGTGTGACAAATTACTCCCCCCCACTTTTGCACTAGAGCTGAGTTTTTTTTCTTTTTTGGGGCAGTTGCCTCTCAAAACCCTAACACCCCACCATAACCACCACTACCTCCAAACCATACTAACGAAAGTAAAGGCAAAGCCAACAAACAAACAACCCCAAAAACCACAACACCAACCCGACAAACCAAACACCCCTACTAAACACCCCAAGACCCATAAAGTTGCGAGGTTTAACCCACCCCCCCTTCACTCACTCGCACACAACACCCCACCATCCCAAAAACCACTCTCCCTTCCCTCTCCCCCAACCCCTGAACTCCCATACACACCCCCCCCTCCATCTCATACACCCCCCACAATCCCCTACCCTCCCCCAACACTATTCCACCTCTCTCTACACCCCTCATCTACATCCTCCCTACACCCACACCTCCACATTTCCCTTTACCAACAAATCCAAACCCATCCCAACCCCTCACCCCAATACCCAAACATAACAAATCCACTAAAGAAACTTCCCACGAACCCCCAAACCCAAACATTACCCACACAAACCATCCCCCACACACCACACCCACCTCACATCACCGTTGCACCCCCCACAACGCCAACAACACAAATACCCACTCCCACCCATCCCTCCCCCTCACACTCCCCACCCCACCTCAACCATCACACTTCCCCCTACATCAAAACTCCAACGAAATCACTCCAAACTAAAAACCAACTTCCGGACATCACACCCCACTATCACCCCACCACGCTCACCCAACACTCCAATAAGACGACCCCACCCACATAATAAATCACTCCCCATAAGACACCTTCCTAACCTACCACCCAAATCACAGCAAACCCCAGACACCGCATCCAAAACCCACTTCCACCGACATACCCCCGCTCACACAATACATCAACCTCCTCCCCCCCAACATTTAAAACTAACCACTTTCACCGATACCCTTAATCCACCACGAACCCCCCCCCCAACACCAACATTAACCAATCTCAAAAATAAAAACTGACCCCCCCCCCATCCCCCCAAAACACAAACCCGCCCTTTCTAACAACACACTAGGGACCTCACAAAAGACAAGACCCCAATAACCCTTTCCCCCGCCACCCCTCCACGGACCCAAGTAACCCCCCCCCATTGCCTCCCCACATGAAAAATCTATTCATTCGAATATTACCTCTCCCCCACCTCCCCCCCCTGTCTCGCCCCCCCCTCCATCTGGTCTTTACGTTTGACTTGGCGGTCGGCACCTCCCAAAACACCATGAGCGTCCTAACATAGGACTGATGTTCTGCCTCCCGTTGATTTCCTTGAGACTATTTGTGCACGTGACTCATTTGTGCCTCCCCGTCTGTCACGAATTTTGTCCCGCTTTCCTCGCCCCTTTCGGACTAATTACGTTTCCTTGATCTTTCGTCCTGTTTTTGAGGTTCCCGCAGCCCTCCCTTAACAATATCTCGTCGCGATTTCCTCCTTAGGAGGTCCCTTTTTTTTTCCCAATACTCCCCCACTCCTTTATTTAGAAAATATTTGGCTCTCATGTGGCAGTTGTTATAAACGTGCGCCCCGGAGAGGCAAGGCGTGCCATGATCGATGTTTGTTCCAATGTCACGTCCGCCGTCCCCGCTTCCCCGTTTCTTTCTTCTTTTTCCTTAATTTCCCCCCTTCAAGTCATATCATTCTCCTCTTCCGCGCCACGTTGTATTCGAAAGCTTCAACCGATGGTTCCGGAGAAGTCGACTCCCAATGGTTTGGGTTGCCTACTTTAGAATGTCCCCCCCTCTTTTGATCGCCTCCTGCGCCGCGTAGCCTAGTGGCCTGCATTGGTATCTTCTTTTTTTCTAGTCCCACTTTGCTGGGCCTCGAATTCCCGTCTCCTCGCGTGTTGCCAAGAGGTTTTTTCCTGCTGTTTCAGGTTTTCTTTTTTTTGCCCTCTTCCTCTCTCTTTCATTCCTCACCTCTCTGTTTTTTTCTCCCCAATTGTGTTTCCGCACCCTTCCACTGGTTCCTTGTTCTGGGGTGTTTAGAGTTAATCGTTATATCACCTGGCGTGTTGTAGTTGCTCGGCCGATCCAGAGTATACCCAGGTGGAATACGGTTGTCTTTCTGCTCTATTACCGCACCGCCACACTGCGCCTACCCCTGCGTCCGCATGTCGCACCCTCCGGCTCGGTGATTTCCCACTCCCCGCCCCCCGCGAAGTGTCCCCTTTTTCCTAACTGCTCAGAAGCGATTCCACCCGCTGCTCGTTATGATTACGGCCTGCATACATCGCCCGTGTGCGATGTCTTTCTCCCCCAAAGCCCTTCCAGATACACTTTTTTTTCCCAAATCCGAAGTGCACGACCCGGAGTTCTGCCCTCCGTTGAACGTTGTTAGTTATTTTTTCTTCCTCCATCTTCTTTCCCCCCCACAGGTCTTTTCTCCGCTCATCGTCTGAAGTGATCAATCAGGTATCTCTTTCTGTTGTCTGTAATCCCCTTTCCCGGAGAATTGGTCGACCCATACATGGAAAGGTCTCCTACCAACTTCATTTCATGGACGTCGTGTGTGTCCTTTTCTTTCGTAGTCGGTCTACGTCCCTTGACATGAACATTCCTCTTCCTCCTTTTTGTTTTTTGGAGGCTGCCTTATTTTACCGCCCTCTGCCCCCTCCTTTCGGCGCTGTTTCCAGGTAAGGCTTTTCGCCGATCGTACGATACTCCTACCCACAATTCATTTGGTATTTGCTTAATTGAACGATGATCGGCATTCCGGCTAGGCCAGACACTCCCCCCTTCTTGCCCTTTCCTTTCTTTCTTGCTTGCGGCTTTTTCACTCCCTCGTTTGTGTTCACTAATCCGCGGTTTGTACGAGTATGCGTTACAACGTCAGACTCGTTGTTCAAGCACTTTTTACTCTCAGCTCGTGGACTCTCCAGTTAGACCCGACCTGCCATCGACTTGGATATGCTCTCTATCTCCCCCCAGTCAGCCTTGAAATGAGCAATTTACAACCTCTGTGCTGTCTCACCATTTGTATGGTGGTTTCCGTGCACGCCTTATCTTGACAGTTTCGTTTCTCCCCCTATCTCCGAACCCTTCATACGGAGGTCCCCCCGTGCTTTCCCTGCCCCCTTCTCGTTGAGGCGTTTCTTGCACATTCCTAGTAGTCAGTATTATGACTCGTATTGTTCTTTTTCCTTGATTGACATCCAGAGGCACGTCTTTGCTGGTCCTTATATTCCGCCTCTTTCCTATCGTCTTCACACTTTCTTTAGTTCGCCTCGCCGGTGAATAACAACCCTTTCCCACAAAACTCGCTAGCCTAGAAGCCTCTTTCTAGTGTTAGATGACCACTTTGACCCCTTCTCTCCTCAAGTCCTTTCAGTCTTTCGCCTTCCTACCTCCAGTTCTTAGGCCAAGCTCCACTCTAGGTGTGTAAGATCCACATTTCCATCTCCTTCGTAGTCCGAGTTCGTACTTCCACATGCGACTCCCGTCGGTCCCTCTCTTCTCTCCACGTGGAAGAGCGGCGGCACTGATCCTTGTGTTACTCCTCTTCCCCTTGAGTAAGTCACCCCGACTTAGATCCACCTATTTGTGCTCTCATCCCTCGTTACCTACACACGCCTCGCCACGAGTGGCCTGACCGTCTTTTTATAGGACTTTTTAGACTTATCGAAGCGTAGTTTCGTCCCCTTCTATTTCCCTTCTATCTGTAAGAGAGGGTTCGTTTCCCCATGCGACCCGACCGATGTTTGAACCTGAATTGCACCCTCTATGCGGGTCTCTCTCTCGCAATCCCGACCTCCTCGAGCCCCTGCGACCATGCGTAACACATGATGCGTTTGTGCTTTTTCTTGTTGCCGTACTTATTTGTCTCCTTCCCTTTCCTTCCCGCCGTACCTTTTTTTCCTTTTTGCTCCCTCGTGCTTCTTGTGTCCGCTCGCGTTGAACCGTTGGCACTTGTACCTCTCTCGTATCCCTTTTTTCGGAAATTGACCCCTGAGATGTGAGGGTAAATAGTTCCTTTTTTTTGGAAGAGCTTTTCCCTTTTTTTTAAAGGACACCCCCCCACAACGATCCTTAAGTCCTGTCCAAGCTTCTTTTCTGCCCTACTTCTGACTTCTTTCCGCGCCGTCCCCCTATTCGCCGAAACGTATCCTTTTCCTATCTTCCCTGACCGCTTACCGTTGTCAGTTCTGGTGTAATTATATTTTCGGGATCCAGTTTTGAACCACCTCCCGTTATCTACTTCCGCATTCCTTTCTAGAATCTTTCCTTCTCCGAGAACCAACCCAGAGCCGTCCCCCCACTACTTTCTAAGACGTGAATCCCCTTTTTCAGATAGTGTCTATTTCCTCCCAATAGCTTTGAATCCTCCTCCTTCTTCCTCGATCAGACGTTCAGCGGTGTTCTCTTAGTCGTCTGCCGACGTCGATTAATTTTCCGTTGATCCTCGACTTCCTTTCTCCTAGCTCCTTCTCTCGGCCCCTACTCTGGCGACGTCCCCGAACCGTACCCGACCCAACGACCCAGCAGTTGGACAAGAGGCGCTCGATGTACCTTGTTGAGGTACGAGCGAGTGCCTTCGAAGGTACTTGCGTTTTGCGCGCTAGTCCTGGGGGGTTTTTGGGGGGTTTTTTTTGTTTTTTTTTTTTTTGTGTTTTTTGTTTGTATCTTCGCATCTCCCCGCCTGATGCCACTGGGAACCCAACCAGAACAGACCCCCCCCTCCGACCTACCACACCTTTTTTTTTGAGCGGTGAACACCCACCACCCTCCCTGTTATACATTCTCTTAGGTCTCTCCTTAAGATTTTTTTTCTGGGACCTCTGCTGTCGTGACTCTCCCCCCCCCACCCCTGTCGACACTACCTCCGTCAGCGCCTCGAGGCATGGCTAGCCCCTTTATGATTCTCCACATGTCCCCAAGTAACCCTTCCTTCTCTTTGTTCGCCCACCCAACGGTCTCGACTGCCTCCCTCTCCCTTACCAACTGGCGTTGGTATTTTTCCGTCATAGAGCGTTTGATTTTGAAGATTGAAGTTCGCAGGCCTTTGGGTCCCCAACAAGGCGGAGTCTCCCCGACGATATAATTCCCCCCCCACTTTCTCTTGACCCGTTCTGAGACCTTCTCTCCAGTCCCTTCGATGAAGAGGTGATCTGTACTTCTCTCCCTAAAAAGACCAGCTCCTTGATCCTCATCGACTTACTGGACGATCGCCTTCTTGTGTCTGGTCACTGTTTTCAGTGTTGTTTTTCCGCCCTTGCGCGAGAGTCCAGCCTGGCCCGTGCGACCAAGTAAGCATGCCAAAAACAGATCGATTTTCCGCTGTCGCCTGAGACTGACTGGTTGTTCTGCCCTTTGGGTCCAACATCGTCTCATGTCCACGCCTCATAGGGCGATAGAAGACCTATATTTACCCGGTGCCCTGCTTTATCTTGCCAGCGCTTTTTCCGACTATGTGATGCGCGCCGCCTTCTGATCAGCATGTTCGTCAGATACTCCTGTGTCGTTGTTTGAAAGCTGCTTGGGGACCATCTCCTGGTTTTATGTTGTTCTCCTTTTCCCCCCTCCTATTTTTTTTGTTTTTCTTTTTTCGGATATCATCCTCCCCTTTACGGGGAAACCAGACTTTTCCACCACTGGACGTTTATCCTTTTCTCCCGTTGATTCTCACCTGCGCGCGCATAAAAATTGTTTTGTTTCAGCGTAGACCTTTTTTTTACAGTAGATCTTTTTGGGTGGTTGCCCCTCGGCCCCGCTCTGTTCTTAGATTCCGTCTTGTGGGGTTCCCGCAATGTTCCCCCAACCTTCCCCGGGTTCCCTCCCCCACTCGAGTCGGTTGATGCTTCTTGGTCGCTTTTCCAGGTTTGACTCGCGCGTTCTCCCCAAACAGACACTGCTTATCACCCTTGTTGCCCAATTCGATCGCATCCAACTGCACTCTCCGTTTCGCGCTTCTGCTAGTCTTGTTCGCAACAGAATTAATACGTTCCTTCCCCGGCTGCTGAATTGTATAGATTTTTCTAAGCAGTTTCCGGATCTTTGGTTCTGATGATCTCGCGGCGAGATACTTTGGTTTTGATTGTCCGCTGAGACGAACCGTCACCTATGTCTGCGAGATTTTTCCCAGAAGTGTTTCCCTTCGCCACTGTTGGCATGCCACATGAGCGGTGATCTTTAGGATAGCCATTTGTTGGGACCTCCTATTTTCTTTTTCACCTTGATTACACGCGCTCCGCCTTCTCTCTAGTCGCTTGTCGCCATGTGGTTTCGCTTCCTTCATGAAGTGTCTTCGTGATACCCCTTGACCTCCTCTGCGGGAAGTAGTGTTTAGCCCCGTTTTAATTCCGATGGTCCTTTTCCCAGCCTTTTTTCTCTGTCTTATGTTCATCGTCATTTCCTAGACCTAAAGATGTCTTCTCTTTGGTTCCTTATCCAAAGTAATTCCAGCCCGTCTTTAACGTGGTCTGGATCTTTCTTTCTTCCCGTTTTTTTTTTGCCACTTCAGCGTGTTTTCCGTTCGCGCTTGGTGGTGATTTTTAGGGCTTTTGTCGCTAATTCTCCCCTCCTCCATCC
>Ga0179593_1426376_pt1 | contig 10780 bp, 12 predicted proteins | sample CZODoug2_1_08_16_FD_185931 | JGI IMG/M metagenome (GOLD analysis project Ga0179593, IMG submission 185931) | Vadose zone soil fungal communities from Angelo Coast Range Reserve, California, USA - CZODoug2_1_08_16fungal (PacBio error correction) | ecosystem: Environmental > Terrestrial > Soil >... | reverse complement strand
CCGCTCCCTTACGCTGACCAGAGTTGCAGTTCGCGACGACCCTGTCCCAATCTTCCCCCGTCGGGATTGCTCCCGATAACCTCGTGCTTCTTATCAGTACCAAGTCCTTCTGTGCCGTCATTTTCCTGGTTTTTGATGAAATCCTCCGCCCCCCTCCCTTTCCGGATAGATCAAAGTTCATCTGATTCCAGGAACTTATCTTTTCTCCACAACCCCACTCTTTCGAGTTACAGGTCGCTCTTCTATTTCTAGTTATTCTCTCCCCCAGGTACGTAAGGCCAGAGCACTTTACCAGGCAATAGGGCAATACTTTCCCCCTTTTTTTGACCCCCCTGTCGGGAGCGCTCTGTATATAATCTTATGCTACTCCTTGTTATGGCTGCTTTCCGGTATTTCTATGTGTTCACCCCCCCCTGTCATATAGAAGAATTTTCTGCTGCGTGCTAGCCCCCCCTTCTTGAAAAATCTTTTGAACCTATTTTATGCTTCGGCGCGCGGTTTTATTGATTTTTCTGTTTTCCGTTTTCTTTGTTTCCCCTTCCTCGTTCTCGAACCCTTTTCTGAATAATCGCCCGCAATGGCCCCCCATTTTGAGCAACAATTCGCCCCCCGGTTCCCACCGTCCCCCCCGTTTCCCCGCCTGGCGGCCGCCTTAGACCTGACTTTTTCACTTTTCCCTTAAAGCCAACAACCAGTCTGGTCAGCTTTCGTAGAGGGAACCAGTCTTGTTCTCCCCACTGTCGATTTCTCAATTCCAGAAATCATTCAATTTTCTAGTGGTTCCCCCACCCATGTCTCTTTTCACTCCAGGACCCTAATCCAGTTTTTCCCGTTGCTTCCCCTTTTTCTTTGACGGCCTTCAGGCAGAAACCCCTCCCTCGTACCCCAACTTTCTGTGTCAGGCTTTCCCGACCCAGTTTGGGCCCCTTTGTTCCCCTTCCCCTTTTCGAAATGAATGGCCGAGTTCGGGTCAGCCTTTTTTGTTCGATTCACACCCTTATGCTTTTTTCTCTGCTCCCTTTTTTTTGACCCTTCCACACTCCTTTGGCCTCTTTCCTCCTTGGGAACCCGCTGGCCATTAGGGGAACGACCCCTGTTCCCCGTCAGAACTGTCTCTTAGCCCGAACCATTTTCTCTCCCCTGTCGTTGAGGCTCCCTCCCCTCAATCAGCGCCGTGCTTTGTGCGCGGCCTGCCCCGACTTGTCCTCTCAATATAAACCCCGTTCGGAGATTCGACCGTCGCACTCTTTTCACTCTCCACAATCGATGCTCTCGTTTTTTTGCCTCGTTTCTTTCCCTTCGAACTTTCATATTGTTTCCCACGCTCTGTCCTGACGCACCCCGTCCCTCTTTTCCTCCAGATTTTGCCCGGTTTCCCTGTTCGGCGTGGTTCCGGGATTCGTATCCCCCCTTTCCACCTTTCCAGGAGCTGCTCTTTCCCCCAACCCCCCCCCTGTAGATAACTTTCCGGACTTTCAAATACACCATCACGAACTTGTTTGACTCCCTCGACTGCGAATGGATACTTTGACTTCCCAAGATTGTGAGAATCACCTAGTCTGTTTCCTCCGGCCCCCCTCCAGTTCTCACTTTTTTTTTCCCCTTTGGTGCAATAAGAGGTCAGCAGCGGCGCACCACGGTACTCCAGAAAATATCCCCTCCTTTTTGCACATTAACTTACCACTGCTTTTACCTGACCTGAATCCGTTCCCGCCATCCCTCTCTTCCCCATGGTCAGTTTCCTTTCGATTCATCTCGCCTCCCGCTTTTTTTTCACTTGTCAAAGTGTCCGATCTTTAGGATTCCCAGTCCCCACCAGTCGGCCACCGATTTCTTTTCCCCTCAGCGCTGACAAATCTCGTCTTTGCACTCTTTACCCTCCCCCCTTCTCGTAAACAGGAAGGGGTCCATGGTCTGCTCGACCTTGTCGGAATCCTCCCCTTGAGTCTTCCTTCCTTCCCGTGATTTGACCCAACCCAATTTTTTATATTCGGCTCCCTTGTTTGTTAGAACCTTTCCTCACTCAAATTTCTCCCTCTCCAAGGCCCGGTTCTTTTTTCCCGAAGGTGTTTTCCGAACTGCACTTTTTTCTTCGCTTCCTCGGTTCAAAAGATCTCTAACCCCCCCCCATCTTTCTTTGAAAAGAACCGAAATAACCCTAACGTTTTGATTAACCCCCCACCCCCTAACTCGCTGATTTCTTTCCCTCCCCCCCGAGAATAGTCAACCTTCCAGAGCAAGAAATGCCATCATTCCTCCCCCTTTATAGGATTACGGCCCCGTCGCTTGTCCCCTCGGACCGTCCCCTGTCTTCCTAATTCCACTTTTTGTTTTTTGACAAATCGCAGAGTCCAGCTCCCCAGCAACTCTTTTTCCAAGTATTCGCACCTGCTGAAGGAAAGCAACTTTCTTTTACACCACGAATCTTTGCGTCTGTCGATCTCCCCTTCTTTTTCTATCGCTTTTCCCAGCCTTTGCATCGCCAATCACTACCCCCTCGTGAACAGATGCCTCCCTCCGACTTCCTTTTTTCCCCCCACTTACCCCTTTCTTCTTATCTTTCCCATAGTTTGAGGATGTACAGGTTTTGTTAACACCCCTTTCCCACACTGACACACTTTTTCCCCCTCCTCACCCGTATAATGTACGTTTTTATCTTCCTTTCAGGAGTAGTTTCCCCCCCCCCAGGTTGGGAAGTTCTTCTCCAGTCACTCGCGGGTCCCGCCGACCCGCAAGACCATTTCCCTCTTTCTCCCACCCACGCTGGAACATTTTTTTCATTTCACCTTCCTTTTTCGCCCGCAACTTCCTCAAAAGATGGTTCCCTCGGCCCTTAACTCAACCCCTGAGCGAAATGAACTCTTGTTCTGCCCCCCATGCTCGTTACTATCTCCTGAAAATTTCCACTCCCTCTTCCTCCCCTACGTAATCACACCTCCCCCCGCGCTGGGACCCCTTGTCAAGTCCCCTTCACCCCTTTAAAGACAGCTTCCTCCCCCCAGATCGGCCTCCCCCTAAAGAAGAAGATAGAATTTCGGCTCGTCCCCAGGATTCTACAATGGATAGAGCCCCCTTTCTACCTCCGAGGGGTAGTCAGTCCCACATCCTTCTTTCTACTAGATCGCTCCGAAGTTCGATTACCTCTAAATTCTTCCCCCCTCTCTTCATTATTTATGTCGACTATATCGTCCGCGCTCTCGGGATTTTGACACAAAACTTTTTCTCCACCATTCCTTTCCTTGAAAAGATATTTTATTTCGTGCTCCGGTCTTCTCACGCGTGTCTTTCTACGCCTAAGATCTTCTTCCGTCTTCTCAGCAATCCCACCTTCCGGTCGGTCGGGGCTTCCTGGCGGTGCCTGCACTGCGACTCGTCTCAAACCGAGGTATCGCCGAGGGTCCGCGCCCATCTATCAATCTCGCCCCCTCACCCTCACCCACAACCCCAACGGCGCTTCGACTTTCCCCCCCCTTCCCCATCTTCATTTCCCCTTTGCATGGGCGCCTTAGAGAGACGCGCTGTCTCTACGTGCCCTTTTCTCCCTACAGGCACGGCCAGTATAGCCCTTTCGACTTTTAGTAATTCGTTTCATCTGGTTCCACAACCCGAGGAGACTTTTTCCACCCAAGGCTTACCCCCCCGAGGAGGAAGTCCCATTCATGCCTTATTAGATCAAGGTAAGCCAGCCCTGGTAACTCGATCTTTCCTTCCTGATCGCGAGCTATGTACAACGCCCCTCCGAACAGAAGGGATTCCCGGTCATGTCACAGTTTAACCACGGCAATCCGTGTATATGATGTCCCTCATCCACCGGCGTCACAGAAAGACTACAAGATCGACCCTTCCTCCTCGCTCCCTTACTGGTTTCAAAGTCTGGGATGTCTTTTTTTTTCCCACCGGTCGGCCAATTTTTTCAAAGAAGCACTTAGGAGAAGTGTTCCGAGCTCTCGTCACAAGCACTCCGAACGCGCTCTTTTCCTTTTGAATAGGACGAGCCCCCTCCTTTACCGCGGATTGGGTTAAAATCCCTGCGCACAACGCCCGATGTTTCAATGAATGGTTTACGTGATCCTAATACTTATTCCGGATCATCCACGAATTGCGCTCTTTACTCTACTACAAGCCCAGGTCACGCTAGCCAACTAGGCATTTCCCCTTCCTAGACCTCGTTCTTCGCCCTGTACTGTCAATCGAACAGCTGGTTCTTGTTAGGAGGATGACAATTCTCATCTATAACGCCGATTCCTTTAACTCTCTTTTCTATCTTTTTGGGGGGTGGTTGGGGTGGGGTTTGGGGGGGTGGGTGCCGGAGGGGGTCAGGCTTTTGTTTTTTGTGGTTGTGGGTGGGGGGCTTGAGTTGGTTTTTTGTTTTTGTTTTTAGGTTTGGAGGGGGGGGGTTGGGGGGATTTGGGGGGGTATGGTTGGGTTTTCTATTTTGTGAGGGGGTTGGCTCCGTGGGGGTGGGGGGGGGGGTTGGGGGGGGGTGGGGTTGGCGGGTGGTGTTTTGGGGGTGTTTTGGGGTGGGTTGTTTTTTTTTGTGGGGCGTGTGTTTGGGGTGTTTGGTGGTGTTTTGTTGTGGTGTGGGGGGGGGGGTTTCTTCCCTCGAATTGGGACAGAAGGTCGGAGTGGGCAATTATTATCAGGTAATCCACCCACGGCTCGCACCCCTCCCAAGACCCCCCCTTGTGTATTCCCCAGGCGCCCCTATATGCCTGGGCTGAGTTGACAAGACTTCCTTCCCCCGTTGTGTGATCGCCGGGAGAAGACGGTTCGATTTAGATTAGTGGTCTCTCGACTCTTCCTCCCCCCTCCCCGTCTCTGCGAGATTCATGAGCATTGTTTGCTTATTTGGACCCCGCCCTTTTTTCATCGCTCAAGAGGACCCAGGGACGATCTATATCTCCTCTTCCCCCCCTCAAAGGCCCGAGAACAACGTTCCTGCCGCTCTTGCTTAGGAGTACCTGTGACGGTTTGAGTCGCCCCACGCCTTTACTGCGGGCAGGAACCCAATACATGTGGTCCTCGTTGCTGCCGCGCTCGTCCCGATCAAGGCTGTAAAAGCTCCTTTCGTGGGTTTGCGACGATCGATCGAGTTGCTTTAGGCTTTCGCCGCTGAGGAGCCTTTCCCTCAGCCTCTTCCCGGCGCCACCCTGACTGCCAGGGTGCCTTTTCGTGGGAGTGATTAAACCAGGACACATCTCGGCTTTCCACTATCTCCCCTCAGACTCTCCCTCCTGATCGATGCCGGCCGGACCGCGTCTCACTAATGGCACTTATGCGCCCCTCCCTTTAGGGGTCTTTTCCGTGCTCAGAGCAGACCCCCTCTTTTTTTGACCTATGACGGAAGGACTCTTTTTTCAAGTTCCGCCGAAGCTCACTCCAAGCGACGTTGCCTCTCAGGACGAAGCGCTCTCCCTCGAGGATCCGGGAGATGAGCCCGCTGCGTCAATTATTCCCTCCTACCGATCTTCTCCTCGTGATGCCCTGAGTTCTCATTAGCTCCCGGCGGAGGTCCTGCCCTTCCGTTCCTAAGGATGAGAGCCTTCCTCGCGAGAGAGGACTTCCCCATTCGCGATCCTCTTTGTCATCCTTTTGCCTTGCCGGCACGTAATTTTTTTCTCTCTGGTCGAGGGGTTCCCCCCGAGTCTGGACGCAAAAGGCAGATTAACTAGATCTTGTCGGTATTCCCGTTCGGATCCGTGTTTAAACGTTCCTATCCTCCCCGGCTTCCAGGAAGATAGCCGCGTTCTTCGAGTCTGCGAGCATTCCCACTACCTTTTTTATATTCTCAGACCGAGGATATGTATGGATTTTCTGATCTCCCCCAATGCGCTACCAGCGTTTTTTGCCTCTTCGATGCCGCGCATCTTCCCCCTTTTCGTGCCGATGAAGGAGCCACAATTCTGTAGCAGCAATATCTGTCGCGTACGTTTTCCTGGGATAGCAGATTTCCTTAAACTTCTCTCTCACCCTCTCGGACGGTCATTTTCACCCGGCCAAGTGGGACTTTGTTTTTTGTGCCACACGAGGCCGTCCCCGCAATAAATTCCCCTATTCTTCCTTTCCAAGGAGCACGATCTGTACCCCCTCCAGGTCTTTTCTTACCTCCTCCCCAGGCTCAGTTTTGCGCTCTATGCCCGATCGCTCTTTCCCGCCCTTGCTCCATACCGGCTCCGTCCTCATTTGACCTAACGAGTTTTCGCGGTCGACTGGTCGGCCCCTCCATTTTTTTCGTTTTTTTGCCCCCGCCCTTTCCTCTTCTATTTCTTCAACTCGGCCAAAGCCTCTTGCGAGCTGCCGGTCCTCCCTGACCGTTCCATTTTCGTAAGCTCTCCGCATGAAAAGATCGTTCCCCCTTCAAATTCAGGAGCTTCGCGCCACGGGTCCCCGGGAGTGCGACCGCTTCGACCATCCTTCATAACCATCCCGAGTGTTCTCCGGGCGTTCCCCATCTCACTTTTGATTTCTCGTTTTAGGCCTGGATCTAAATTCCAATGCGCCCCCTTTTCTAAATATCGGGCGCAGCGTTACGAATTTCCCTCTCCTTCGCCGCGTCCAGAAGAGTCTGACCCCCTTAGCTCTTCCCCCCCCGTTAGGAACGGGTTTGCTATTCCTCTCTTTCTCTTTTCTCCTATTTTTTTTTTTCTCCTCTTCCTCAGGCATGCCCGGTCTGAGCGCCTGATTTTTTTTCTCGTTTTTTCTGAAGCTGTCTCTGAATTAACTCCCGGCGCCTCGTTTTCTGCGGCGGACGCCTGGCGCTGGGCTCACTCTCTTTTCTGCATTAGGGGGCTTTTTTTTTCTTTCATATTTTTTTCTGGCGCGGATGTCGAAGCGTTGGCGCCCGTCCCCCCCCTTTGTCTTTTGAAGCTCCTTTTCGCTTCTATTTAGGAGAGAGCTTTGCCGGCGAGAGATGCTAGTGATCTCTCTCTCCCTATAAGCGCTGGCTGGCCGTCTTTTGTTTCTTGCCCCTCATTCCTTCTCGTTTTCTTTTGGCTCCAGGCTTCCCTTGATTGGATTGAACTTTTCTCCTTTCATAGGACCGCGCGCCACATTGATATCTCCTTCTCCTGTGACCTGATTGTAGAAGCCCTGTGTAGCGATCGGACACGAGTACCCAGCTTCGCCGTAGGTTTCCGGTAGCCGCCGTTCTCCTGTAATTTGAGTTTTTTTTGGCCATTTGCGAAAATTTGATGTGTTCTTTCTTTCCTTTGGGCACCTGACATCTCCAACGTGGACGGGGGCCCCCGACGGCCTGAGGTCCCTCTAGGGCCGGACCGCGGCGAGCTACCTTTCTATTTCCAGCGATGCGCGCTTCTTGTTCTCCCCCCGGCATCGGACGACACCGTAGTTCCCTTGCCTGGCTCCGAGCGATCGGCTTTGGAGCCCTTCGGATCGGTTCGCTTTCTTCGTATCTCGCGCTTCCCCTTCGTCTCTCGGGTGTCTTTGCAATTTCCTTCAGGGGTCGTGCGCTTAACCGACTCCCGCTGTGAGCCTCTCCGGTTTGAATCGGTTTGGCGCGCCTTCCCCGTTACCATCTCGGCAAACTATTTATGAAAAAACCCCCTTCCCCGGAGACCCGAGCATTTTTCGTCAGACTGCGTGTTTTTGACTGTCTTCCCAGATAGGTCCCCCCCCCCAGGACTGTTGAATGTTCGGCAGCGACTCTCGACTTTGGGGGGTCTTTACCCCCTATCTCCCCTATGAAGTTCGCTCCCCCCCTTCCCAGCTGGAAGCGCACTCCTCTCTTCTGTATTGCCCCTTTCATACCTTCCTTTCCTCATGAATCGTCGTCCTCCCCCTCCAATTAGAAGATTAGCGGGCTCGTCGTTCTCCGACCTGAGGACCTTTTTCTTCATGAGATGGAAAACGTCCGTCTTTCTTTTTTTGGAGGAGTTCCTCCTCGCTTCTAATTCCTTCATTCTCGATATTTTTATTCTATGAGCCCTTTTTCATCCCTCGTAGGCTCACCTGACCTTATTTCCTTCAGAGTTAAGGGACCGAGCACTTGATCGATGAGATTCTTCCCCACTTTTTTCATTTCCTTTTGATTTTGCAGGTCAGCCCATTCCAACAGAGCCCCTGCTCCCTTCCTGAGCAGTTACTCTTTCGTTAGTTCCTCTCCCAGGCGTCGAAAGATTCTCGCTAGATAGTCTCAATTCTCCCTCCGTAAAGTCGCCCTTCTTTAGAGACTGGCCTTCTCCCCCCTTTAGCTTTCGTTTTGCCAGTGCTTCCTAATTCAAGTGGCGACTCCTCGTCCCTCTAGAGAATGTACTTTTTCCCTCTGAAGAGCGAGCATGTGTTCTTTTTTTTCTTTAATGCTCTTTTCCGCCCACCTCTTCCGGACACGGAATTTGTCCTGGAGATCTTACTTGTTTAAGGTGTTTGCCCCCACGATTTCCCTAGTTCCTCATCTCCCTTGGAGCTCAGCTCGAGCCCCTACTACCTTCTTCTCTCTCAGGCTCCGGCCCGCTCCTATTTTAAAGAAGGCAGGCAATCGGTCTCTTTTTTTTTTTTATTTTTACTTATTTGTAGGGGTGTGAGTAAGCCTTTTGCGATCCTCTAGAAGTGACACTCGACCGGCTGTCCATTCATATCCGCAAGATCCCCTTTACCCTTTGATCATCCCGGCGCGTATTAAGTCCTTTTTTAAGCGGAACACCATTAGGGCGAATTTTTCGAGTATTGCTGTCTTTCTTCCTGCCTTTGGGTTCTTTTGGGTAGTAGCGGCCAAGGGTATTGAGGACGATTCTATAGCATCCTTGTGGCGACATGTCTAGGAGCTTCAGTTCCCTTCCTTTTCACGCTTCGAGGCCTTTGCGCACGGGATTACACCTCCCTATAGAAGCGGTATTTCCAGGTCCTCGTTCCCCGTCACATCTGTAGTCGGAGTGTTTTCGGTCCGTTTCCCAGGAGACGTGTGCGAGTTCAAGTTTTTGGAAATGACTCGTTATAAATTCCTTTCAACCCCGGAGTTCTGCGGTATGGCGTCGACTGTAGTCGGTGGTGACCTCAAGTGGGAGTGATTGCCACCACATGATCCGGCCCGTGATTGTGAAGAGGCCGATGAGCCATGTAGCCTTGAAATCCCGTGTGATCTGCATGATCGATCTCTTTTTCATGTAGATATACTCCCCGTCCGCGCGCTCATTCTAGTTTTTTGTGAATGACTTACCCCAGGGTGGTTCTGAAACCTCTTTTTGAGTTTGTCCAGATTCCGATGAGACCCTTTTGCTCACGTTTTTCGATTTCTGGAAGTCGGTTGGTGATCCTTTTTCCCTCAGCTCGTCTCTTCCAGTTTAAGTCCTCTTCCCTTACAGGCACTAGATGCCAGGATTTGCCGGGATCTGACCGTAGATCCTCTTTATTTTTTTTACTGTTGGTTTTCGTTCTCGCTTTCTCTGCTTGAGAAGACAGGCCCCACTCGACTCTCTCCTGTTCAAGGATCTTTTCTCTTTGCGACGAAGCCTTGACCCTGCCCTCTTGACGTCGATTGCTTTGCTCTCCCAGGAATCTGTAGTATCTTTTTGATGCCGAACAAGAGCTCGACTCTCTTTCTTCATTGGCCATCGAAAAGAGAGGTTTCCTTCCCCCTTTCCCCCTGAGTGGACTTTTACCCCTTTTTGCCAGCCCCTATCGCCCTTCCGAGATAGCCCCTCTCCGGCGCGTCGAGTGAGTTTTATGGACGCAAGTCACTTCTCTTTCTCCCTGTGCAGGGGGGGAAACAGATCTCTCCTGCTGGTCAGGAGCTATGACGTGATTTCTGTTGATAGATCCCTTTCTTGCCTGGTGACGGAGGAGCAGGCTGTTCTTTTCGAGGTTAGCGGGCAGGGCCTTTCTTTTTTCTATATTGGTCTGCTTGGAGGGAGTTTTTATGGTCCTTGTTTCCCCTCTTAGGCGGGGGCGAGTGTTGGATTTTCTTTCTTGTCGGTCGGAGCTCGTGAGCCCTCTGCTTTTTGCCGGCGCCAGAGGCTTCGGCCATGTTGCGTCGGCTTTCAGGTTTCTTTGAACGGTTTCTCTGTTTCGGACGCCCTTTTCTTTCCTTCAACTTAGGCCCGACGGCTTTCTCCGGCGGGGGGATAGCAGGGCTTCCTGTTTTCTTCCCCGTTTTCGAGACCCGCGTCTCTTCCCGTTTACAACTCCCCCCCTACTGTTGTTTTTACTCCATAGATTCCGCGATCCAGACATGAAGTCCCCCCCCTTCCCTCTCCGGGTGAGAGAGAGACTTAGATTCTTTAAGATTGAGGTCTTTCGAGTTTTCCCCATCTGTACATCCGCAAACTCGGTTTTTTCACCCCATCGCAATTGCATTTTGCCCGCCGAGATATTCATGCTCTGAGCGCTTCACGGCGAGCGTTCTCTTCCTTCCCGTCCGTCGAGAAGACGACCCTCCCTTCCTTCCAGCCGAGAAAGATTCTCATTTTTCCTTCTTACGACCAGGTTGACATTCGATTTTAATTGTTTTGCGGTTTCCAGCTGTTATCGGCGATTTCCACCTCCTTTCATTTCTTAACAAACTCATTTGATTAAAGATTCGAGCGGGTGATTCCTCCTATCTTCTTTCGTTTGGGCATTTTCAATATGGTTCGTATTTTGTACTATAGTCGACTGTTTTGATATGTGTTATATACAATGTGTCACTTTGCATATTTTCTGCTTACTTTTCTTTTCTCCCGCAGGTTCATCCCTCACCTGGTTCTTTGTGTCTCCCTGGCATCTTTGCCGCGCTCCTCGCCGCCAGATGCTACAGTTATGTAACCTCCTCATTCCTCCATTACGTTCA
>Ga0179593_1325763_pt1 | contig 10780 bp, 8 predicted proteins | sample CZODoug2_1_08_16_FD_185931 | JGI IMG/M metagenome (GOLD analysis project Ga0179593, IMG submission 185931) | Vadose zone soil fungal communities from Angelo Coast Range Reserve, California, USA - CZODoug2_1_08_16fungal (PacBio error correction) | ecosystem: Environmental > Terrestrial > Soil >... | reverse complement strand
TGGTTTTTGGGTTTCCATTGGGGCAAACCCCCCATTTTCTCTTTCCTGAGTGCCCCTCTCTCCCTATTTGATTTTATGTCAATTATTTCCCTTTCCAGGGTTCTTTATGGACCCCCAGAACCGTAGGGACTGGAGCTTCTTGAGTTCCTTTTTCTTTTTTCAGACGTCTATTTTCTTCCCTTCCCGCGCCTGACCCTCCTCCCCTCCCCTGAAGAACCCCCCCTATAGAGGTGTTCTTTTTTAGGGTATTTTCTCCTATCATAGACAAAGAAAGTGGCTACCCCCCCTATTGACTTCCTCACACCCCTCCTTCTGGTTCTATGGTCCCCTCCTATGACAATGGATACCCATCTCTTGGCCTTCTACTTTCCCTTTCCTCGGTCCAAGGTCAGAGACCTGAGATAGCTCTTCGACCACCCCCTCTCAAGCTGCACGTTTCCTATTCTTGACCCCGAGGTGTCCTTCGTCACCGGAAAAGACTCATTTTTGCTTCATTGACCCTGCCTATTTCGGTGCTGGTGTCTCCTTACCCACGGTTTAGAATTTCGGGAAAGAAGAAGTTTCATTAATTTTGTCCTCCTCCTAACCATCCAGACTGGTCTCCTTCTTATTGGACCGCTTATTTGATCGATCTCCAATTTTCACATCTTGGTTGGGTTATCAGAATTGAGCCCTTCCCCTAATCTTGACTTCTTTTACCACCTCCATACCCTCTCTCTCTTCCCTCCTCCCCTGATAGCCCTCTTTCCTTTAGGTCAATTCCCCCCCCTCCCCTCCCGTTGCCCTTAGCCCCCCCACCCGCCCAGCATCTCGCACCTCGAGTTCCCTCAAAACCGAGTTTAATCTGTTTGAAACCTCCCCAACAGTCTTCTCCGATGCAGAGGTTTTTTCACCCGCAACGTTTACTGTCTCTCTCGTTTTTTTCTCTCCTCTCCCTCGACCCTCCCCTGAATCACGAAATATTTGTAGCCAGTTTTTCTTCGGCGTGTTGTCTGAGTTTAATGGAACATTCTCTAGGTTAGGCTTTCCGGTAATGCTTCCCCTCCTAGTCTTCATCCCTTGGACTTATTGATCCTCAAGTAGAAACCTTCTCTTATCTCAACTTACCCCAGTCGCGATTCCCCCCCTTTTCCATCTGGGTCCCTTGATTCACTCAATCTGATAACACCCCCCTCTCTTTCCCGAACCCGGTCATTGAGAGTTATTGTGTCCTCAGTGTATTTTTTTTTTTCAAATTTCGACTTCTTCTTTTTCGTCAAACTTAGAGTTCGCCTTCTTCCATACGAAAGCGCCCGAAATAGCTGGGGACCTCTTCCCCGGTCCAGACCCTTTTTTCCTAAAACATTATATTCTTCTATGATCTTCGGACATCGTTCCCAATTTAACCCACCTTCTTCCTCTTCTTACATAGTTCTCCCTTACTGAGAGCTTTTTGTAGGGCGTCCTCTTCTTCTAGCCATGTTTGTTGGGTAGTTTTCTCAGCTAGAACCTGAATGTGTTCCGGTTTCCTTAGTGACCAGTCGTTTCCCTACACCAGCGGGGGTTGGACTCTCTCTCTCGCCGGAGTCTTTCGTAGGGGAGAATTCTCTCTGCCATGAGTTTTTTCCTGAGCTACCCCCTCCTCATGCTTCCGGTGTAACTCTCGGTCTCCCCTCCCTTTCAGGCTGGCTCAGCGCGGCTGCAGATCGTCCGAGTGAAGGCACTTCTCTTTTTCCTCCCCTCGATTGTTTTTACCGTTCTCTCTCTCGTTCCGACACCTCTACATATATTCTGAAGAAATGTCAAATCTTCCTTTCCCCCCCCTGACTTCTCGCCAGCAACTGTCCTTACGCGAAGTGTCCCCCCCGTACCACTATTTGAGAGAAAGCCGATCCGAGATCCCCATCAAAAATTTCTCTCCATCTTACCGCCTTCTCAACAGTGGTCATTTGATAGAGAGTTAGCGGTCTTGTTCAGGAGTCAGTTTTTTCTTTCAAGAGCTTCCCTAGCCCCTTTTCTATATTCGTCCCCTCCCTCACGCTTCCTCAGGAACCAATTTCTTCTTCCTAGGGAAAAACGGAGGGGGGCACAAGTCTTTCACTTACTTGGAATTAGGATGATTCAGGAGTTCATTCCCACCGCCAGTCTCTCTTTCCCCTGTGACTCTCTTCTCTTCCATTCGACCGATACGATTTCTACTTTTTGCTAGATAGTCTTGGTATTCTTTCCAGTTTCTCTCCCCCCTCTTACGTCTCATCTATTGGACATCGTGATCGGCCCTTCTGAAAGACATTCTCTTCACTCAAAAATCGTTCCCTCTTCTGATGTGGCCTTTCGATCTGCTAATATCCTATTTTCTTCCTTTCTTTCAATGGAGACCCAAACACCATTCTTCAGGAGCCATTCGACGGATTCTTTTCCACGAACAAGACCCGCCACCAATCGTACTGTCACCCACCTACCCTTACGTATCTAGGATTCTGTGTGGTCTCTCCCCTCTACCAGGAGCCCCCCCTTTGCATTTGAAGTGAGCAAATCGGGCCCCCTCCTCGAAGCTATGTTCAGGCCGCAGGGACGATAAATTCCGATTAGATATGAAGTACCGCCTGTTTTTCTCCAAGGTCCCTACCGTAGTATAGTCATATTCGGTCCCCCAACTACACAACGACGACCCCCCCGTAGAACCCCGAGGCGAGTAACTTATTCATTGGTATTAGATTACACGGAAGACAAGCAAGGTGAGATGTGAGAAAGTAAAAAAGTGGCCGTTTTCCCCTGCACTCCCATTACTGCCCGAATCCATCCTCTAACTACAACTTTAGAGATCCTCTCCTATTAACCTTGCTACACCTCCGTCGGCTGTTCTACCATCTACTCTTCTTGTCTCTATCAGGTAAACCCCCTTATCCCTTTCATCTCCCCTCGCTTGTTTATTCCGACCCGACCTGGCCTTAACCCACTCCCCATATTTTACCCCTTTTTTTTCCTTTTTTCTTTTACTCCCCCTCTTACTGTCGGACCTATAGATTTCCACATTTCTACCCATTCCCCCACCCTTATGCCTCATGTACCGGTCGTCCGATGCTACCCCCACTATTATAAGAACTTCGGACGACATTTCATGTAAACGCCTCACACACTCCCACTCAATAGTCTATCCCCCGCTTACCTGCCCCCCTCTTACTGTGTGTCTATCTGCCCTCCTTGACCAGACCAACCCCCTTCCCACTGGGTCGCCCGCTGTGGGAGATTTCATAAGGATTGTGCTATGTCTATCCCCTGCCTTTCCCCTCCGTTCCCCCCCTCCTCTTTGTCTTTTATCCCCCAATTCCTTCCCTCTCGGGTTGGAGCTCCTCCTTCTCTTCTCCTGACACCAGTGATGTCGACCCGTCACGCCAAGTACCGTTATGGTAGACTTGGCCGGCTTCATAATAGGGACTCACCCCCGCATCACTTTCCTCCCGCTTTTCCCTCCTCTTCTACTCTCATATTCTATGAGCGGGGCGCTGAAGGCATATCACCGGGCACACCCCATGATCCCAGCCATTTGACCGCGAGTCCGGCTGACCCCTGCCGCCTTCTTACCCCGGTCGCCTCCCCGTGCAAACATCCGGCCATGCCCAATCGCCTTATTTCGGCGTTACTACGTTCCTCGTCCAGACCTCGCCAGACATCACATTGAGTACAATTCCTGCACCCTTCCTTTGTCCCACCGCTCCATCACCCTCTTTTTATCCGGGGGACTCACCACTCAAGTATCACTCCCTCTTAGCAAACTTCTGTACCCCCTACAGGTAGCTCATAAGCCGACCCCCCCTTGCTCACACGCTTCCCAGACGAGGCGCACCGTCGGTTGATTCCCTAGTTAACGTGGCCCCCCGTCTTTTGGACCTTTCATGGGTGCCAGTCACACGCATTCTCCACCCCACCATCGACCTCCCCAGTGTGTATAGATTTATTGGTGCGCATTCCACCTCCCTACCCAAGTCCCACCCACCGCACCAACTGGCGCCAGGGTTCGCGGCGACCCTGATATAAACTAGCCGCCGCGCTTTTCCCATTATGTTAAGCTCGGCCGGGGGACTAGGGAGGGTATGGTACTTGTAGAAGCAGTAGACACTTCAGGATCCACAATTTCTTTGTCGACAGCACGTCTTTGGGCTGTTTGCGTGTGACCCGGACCTCCCTTTTGATAACAACTCCCCGAAACTTGGCTCAAAACCCACCAGAAAGCCACTCCTGCAGAGTCCCCCCCCCGCCTCCTACTCATTTGATCACCATAGAGTCATGACCAGCACAACTCCTCTCGCACCCACCCCTCGTTCGAGCGTCCCATCTTACTTCCTCCTCGTGACCTTGAGATCCAGCGGTCGTAGAAGCACCCTCAGTCCCAAGCCCCCGTTTTCGAGACTCTTATCTCTTTGAAATCACCACCGTGCTCCTGTCTTCTCCCCTGTCTTTCTATCTCCGTCCCTCTGGGTGATTAGACCACAGGCTTAACGTCGATGTCTCTTCGCAGTAAGCGCACTGGACCCCCCCATACCCCGTCCACTTCCTTCCGCTTCTATTTGCGCTCCGTTATTGATTTCCGCCAGTTACACGTCGTTCATATTCAACCACCTCCCCAGAACAGCCGAGATTGGCATCCACTACCCGTGGCCATGACTCCCCCCATTCTGAGGACCCACGTCCTTCCGGCTACAACCCTCCAGAGTCCCACTTGCACGCCGGCTCATTACTTCGTGCATAGAGATTATGAACGCAATGCTGAAGAAAGACGGGGCAATTCCACGCCATCTACCCCATTAAGCTGCTGTTCTGCTTAACCCACGATAACCCTAGCTCTTCCCACGCCACCCCCTGGGTCACCACCCAACACCCGACCCCCTACCCTAGCGCTGCACAGCCCTCCTCTGAAACTCACCCCTCAAAATACTAGGCTCCAGACATCTGTCGTGGGATCCCTTGTCCTCATTGTGAGCGCGTCCTCTGATCACCTTCCTGACACCTCCACCCTCCTCCCTCCGTGGGCGATCGTAAACGTCCCCTCCCTGCTGCTCACTTTGATGACGATGTTCCCCTCCCCTTAGCATGACAGTACCTCATTGTCACTACCCCCTGATTAATAGATCCTGAGGTTTCCTTTCGACCTCTACATCTATGTAGCATGCCCACCCTTTGACAACAGCAAGTATGCCGAACCAATGCGGCTCCTCATAGCGGTGTCTAATTTCTCTTCCTCCGACCCCCTCTCCTCTGCACGTCACCTTCCCTTCCCAACGCTCTCCCCCTCTCTCCACAAGCGCTCTTCTCCCTCTGTTTCGCCATTCACCCCCCCCCGCTCCGCTTGACTCTCCGGTACCGCCTACCCTCTTACCGGGCCCAGTCCGGCTCACGAGCTGACATCTGTGAGGGAAGGTCCGTTTATACCTTGTCGCGCTCGGGCCTGATGTACCTTCCATGGGATGAGCATCACTTATGCGTTCCCAGTGAATACCCGGATGCGTGACTTCTTCCTCTCCCTTCCCCAACTCCCCGCCCCCCTCCGCTTTAGATTACCTGCCTCAACGCTGGCTCCGTGGCCCTTTAGAGGCGTTCTTCCCCGGTCCTTCCTTGTTCCACCCTCGTAGATGCAGGCGTAACAGTGCATTCCGATGCGACCCGTTCCTGGTCTTGTCCAAGCACGAATTGAGGCTCACTGACTATGTTTCTGCCTCCCCTATTGTCAGCCATATTCACGAGAGTCACTCCCCGTATGTCACCTCTTGTCACGCTGCAACCCCCCGCACAATGTAAGGTGCAGCGACCCAAACTCTCCATCTACTCTCGAACAAGTATAGCGGAAGTTCTAGCCTCCTCGGTCTGTTCGAGGCTCAGTCTCATCTATCTACGAGCGCACCATTAACAAAATTGAACGCAAATTTACATCCTAGCGCCCTCCTCATCTAGGGCGCTTTTATAACCTCACTATTCTTATTTCTAGCACTCCACCCCTACCTCCCCCCGCACGCGTTCTCCTAATACCCCTCTGAGACACTCCCCCGCTACCCCCCTGTCTACTCTACCGAAGCCCCGCCCGTCGCGTAGTATTTACGAAAATCGTAGCCCGAAAGTCCGAGTCGTGTTCTACCCCCAATCCTATGAACTAGGCACTCGAGAGAGGCTTACAGACTACGCCCCCAGACTACCCCACCACCCCCGCTTGTGGACCTCTGGGTTAAGCAATCTCTATACGGTCCGCCTCTTTCCCAGAGCACTGGTAGCATGAAATGTAAAACGGATGTGATGGCCAGAGAGTTTCTTTTGATTTAGAACCAAACACGTGATGAAGTCGAGACGCGCGCACAAGCGACTCGCGCAGTCGACTGTAGAAGAGGGACGAGGCCGACGCTTTTCTTGATACCCCTTTTTCGGGTTGTCGCCTCGTTCGCGGCCCAAGCGTTTCCTCGAGCTCGTTCAGTGCTGGCAGGTCGCCGAGGTTTCTTTCCAGAACTCATTCACTAACTTTCCTCTAGACGAACGCTTCCTGATCTTTCCGAGAGGTTCTGTGGTGCTATGGAATCGACCTTTCGTCTGACAAGACACGCTTTACGGTTACGTGAATACTGCGAGTTCGCTTCGCGTCCCAATCAGCGCATCTGATGGCCTGCCTCTCGCGAACTCCTGAACATGACAGCCGACTAGCGCCTGCGGAGGCAATCGAGATAACCGACGTCAGCCCGTTCCAGAGGGCTGAGGACGCGTTTCAGCCGAGACCGCATCACAAGAGCGAGCCGTTTCAACGGCAGGCGTTTTCGGAATCTATCGCTGGTCCTTTTTTCCTCATACCCCGCGTGCGTTTTTCGTCGTGTGTCGCGATGCTGGTTGTCGTGGGGTTCAGCGGCCGGCGTGCGTCCGCACGACCGATTTGTTTAGTTTATCGGGCTTCGGCAAGACGCCCCAGCTTGATTGGCGGGACTACAGTCAGATTCTTTTCTGCGCACCCGCCACCCCTTGTACACCCCGGTCTCCTCTCATCCACTACGGCAGGCTTTTGTTAGCTCTTCTGTTCCCTGCATGCAACCTGGCTTCGTGCCGACCTTACTTGTCAGTCACATTTTCTTTTTAATGGGCAGCACGCAAGGGCGTTGTAGTGACCTCCCGTCTCAGTGCCCTTTTTTCTTCAACTGAGTCATCGGACGTTTTCTAGTAGAGCTCCTCGCCCCCAGGGGCCTCGTCCGGAATCTAAGACCTCGGGGATCATCCCAGTGTCAGGAGTTTCGTGTCGCCCTTACCATCTGTTGCATTCTGAGATGGAAGGGTACCACTTGCTGGCTTTGAAGTGTCGGCTCCGTCCCTCACAGCACGTTTTTCTGTTGTGGAGGCTGTGAGAGGCCGCCTACACGCTCCCCTCTTCACAGTGGACCTCTGCTCTCTCGGCTACGTAGCGACCCTTTCCTTCATTTTCCCTTCCCGTTTTTTTTTCGTTCCCGAGTACCTGAGTCCCATTGGGGGCCCCGAGATGGCCCCCAAACTCTCGTCCGCGGTCTTCCAAATTTGAGCGCCTCGATCAGCCTTTCCCGTTTAACTGGGCACGAGATGGCGAGAATTATATGTTTTCTTTTTATGGCCCCTCACCTCCGAGATAGTTTTTGACAAGGACAAATCCTTTCTCGCCCGATCCAGGCGTTGACTTACCGAAGAGGTTCTAGCGCGGCTTCGCCGCGGCTTCAGTATCGCGGCCCGTCGGCCCTGCGGCTGGTCCGCTGTTCTTTCAAACATCCTTTTCTTAGGACTTCCTAACACGTCGGTACCCAGATGGCTATGAATGATTGGAGAGCCAGCTAGAGGACAGTAGGCGAAGGATCTTCGCCCTTTATATACTTTTCCTCCTCAAAGTGGTGTTTGTTGATGCGCTCGTGTTTCATATAGTCTCCACGGAATGATTCTTGAGTGTGACTTACCTGAGAAACCCCGTCTACGGAGCCCGTTAGTGCATTGCCGAGCTCGATTTCAGGACCGTCCGGCTTCCGAGCGAGATCTCTTCGATGCCTTCTTTCAGGAAGCGGCGAGAAGCCGGGTTCTTTTCAAGGCGACGTTTAGGAGCGCCGGGCTCGAGGAGTAACGGCTTTTCCTTTTCTTCTCGATGCTGGGGAGTTTGGGGGACCCCTCGGGGCCCAACGATAATTCTCGCTTGCCCTCTCGGGGCCCCCCCCAAGATGTACTTGTCTTCCTTGTGAGCAACGTATTTTTTTCGGGTTCGCTCCCCGTAGCGTTTTTGTTTGGGGCCACCTGGGCCCCCCCCCTCTCAGGTCGCTACACGAGCCAGGACGTTGAACCCGGCTGATGAAGGCCTTCTCCTTTACCTTTTTAGACTACGACTTCGTAGCTTTGCCTATCTGTTATAAGTGTTGACATTGGCGTTGGATTCCTACAGCGCTGCGACTTCCGAAAACGATTCGCTGTAGTGATGTTGGTTTCTATCGACCGCACTTTCAACAGACCGTGTTTACCTTCCATCCCTCATTTGAACCCCTGAATGTCTTTTTTAGACCACCTCAAGTCACCCATGGAGGAAGCTTGGGTGCGAAGGACGGCAGGACCTCTTCTGGTTTACTCATCTTTTGCGCTGAAGAGGTTGTCAAAAAACGATCCGAAGGACCCCCGTTTGTCAAGAAGGACGACCGAGATTACCGGTCACGACCAGAGCCTTTGCGATTTGAAATTTTTTTTTTTTAAGATGTAGGTCCTTCTACTTCTTTCTTTTCAGTCCGGTAACCCCTTCACTCCCAAGTGCATTTAATTGTTTAATCCCATAAAATACTGCCGAGACATTCCAGGCTTTTTTATTAGCGCGCCGTGGACAGCTTTGGGGGCGCCTTTTTGTGCGCCTTGAAAAACAGCCTCTCTCCCCTCCTCCGCGTTTTTTCCGAATTACAGACTCCCCTTTGTCGGGCAAGATTCAAAGCATCCCTGAACACCTTCGGCCCCAGGCCCAGTCTGCAGTAAGTCCTTCCCCTCTTCCATGAGGTGAGTAACTTTTCTAATCTATTTTATATTCGACTTGAAATCAAGACTGCATTTGAGTCTCTTTGATGTTGCTGCGCTAGGAGTCCTCCCCGCTCGGCAATACTCCCTTGTCGATGGACTTCGTCGTTTTTTGCGCGCTATGGCCTGCTAATGCTCTATGGTTTCTATTGTAAGTCTGCAGCTTCTCTTTCTGATTTTTCTCTTGTATGATTCTCAATTTCTAACCCCATAGATTTTTTGCAGCACTCGTTCGCCTAGTCGCTCTCGTCTTCTTTGCATCTACTTTCTACCTTCCATCTTTCAACAGGAAAATATCGTTCCCTTTTTTCAAAGGGAGAAGTAAGGGTTTTTACGTCGCCGTGTGTTCTTTAATGTCTTAATGTGCGTTCTTTTATAACCTTTTCTCTTTCCCCTCGTCCTAGATATTGTCCCCCCTCCTCTCGATGACCCGCGATTTTTTTCACGCGACTCACGATGACCCCCTCTCAGATAGGTAGTCCCGGACGTAGGCATCGTCCTCGCGTCCGTTTTACATCTCAGATAAATTCGCCTCTCTCGATTTTCCTCGTCGTGCTTTCTTTTCCTCTTTTTTTTTTCTCGTGCTTTTAGACTTCACCATTTTTTACGTTTCTTTATCGCTAAGTCGATTCCCAGTAGCTTAAATAAAAAGATTTTTACTCTCTTAGACTGATATTTTATTCTTCCCTAAGATTAGTTAATATTTTCTTTTTGAATATCTACTACTCCATAAGAAGGCGGCGTCCCCTAGCTTTTTCCTAAAATCGGTCCCAGTATTGTCTATCTCCTTGCGCGATCTTTCACGGTTATTTAAGGAGTCTTTTTCGAAGAGATTTTTGCCTAAGATGCGAGGGCTTTTTCCCCAAGAGCCTCTTCGCCTCTCGAATCGGGACCTAAGCCCCCTCTCTCTCCCTCTCAGCTCCCAGAATCTCCTTTCCCTTCCTTTCTATTTCCCCGTATCCGGAGCCTCACATGAACATAGTAAAGATCCGAAATAGATGAACCCTTACTGTCCCCAGAGAGTCTTTTTTTTGCTAGGTTCTCTATTTCCTTAGCTTGTCCCTCTGAATTATACTACAAGAATAATCAGGAACCCCGTTCCTGTTTCGGTGTCCACGTCTCGTTTACACGCTTTTACTTCCTTGTCCCTTTAGGATGAGGTGCTTCTCTCAGTTCCAGCTTCTTGCTTTTACCTTCTGAATCTTGTCAACATTCTTTCTTTTCGAGACTTTGCGAGGGGTCGTATCTTTTCGTTTAAGCTTCGTTTCCTGGGCGACATTCTCTCAAAAAGAGTCCTTCTTTCTTCTCGTTAGAGGCACCTTTTTCTATCATCGCTAGTCTCCCCCTCTTTTGAGTCTTTTTTTGATTTCTTTTGTGGTTTTAATATAAGAGTGGCGGTGGTTTAGACTCTGCCTTTCCCCCCCAATCGCTGACGCTTCTCATTCGGAGACTCACCATCCCCCTCCCCCCTGTTCGTTCCACTTATTCACTTACTCGTCTTCCTTTTGGAGAAGCCGCTAACCTCCCTTTTCCAATTTCCGTACTTGACGGTTTGACCTTAGGAGCTATCTCTCTCTTCTTCCGTGGTCCTTTTTTTCTTCCCCCCTATAAGATCGTTTCTTTATTTTTCTCCTACTCTTAAAAGAGACGCTCTCGGTTTTTTTTCCTTTCCGTTCGTTAACTGAAAGACTTGAGTTATCAACTGACGCCTTCTTTCCTTACCGGCTAGCCAGCCTCTTATCCTCATCCCAAAATCAAGTATAAGTTCCCCTTT
>Ga0179593_1584745_pt1 | contig 10781 bp, 18 predicted proteins | sample CZODoug2_1_08_16_FD_185931 | JGI IMG/M metagenome (GOLD analysis project Ga0179593, IMG submission 185931) | Vadose zone soil fungal communities from Angelo Coast Range Reserve, California, USA - CZODoug2_1_08_16fungal (PacBio error correction) | ecosystem: Environmental > Terrestrial > Soil >... | reverse complement strand
GTTTCTCTTCAGCGGGTTCTTTTACTCGGCCTCTTCAAAAAGTCGGCCCCCCTTTTGGAAGAAGATCCCCTCCCTGAGGGAGGGGGGGACTCTTCTTTCCTTTCCCCCAAATGTACATTCTTTTCCAAGTCTTCTTATTCCTAGTTCATTTGGGAAGTACCCTGAGTTAGACTTTTTAGTTCCTAGGTCGGCCCTTCAATTGGGTACTTGCGTCTTCCCCCTTGGCTGCGTGTCTTTTTGTCCGTCCCCGGGCCCCCCCCCCCCTTCCAAGAGATCGCCCCTCCGACTTTTTCCCAACTCCCGTCCCTTTGCCGCTTTTTTCGGTTGGCCCCCCGGCATGTCTTTTCTGCAGACGTTCTTTTTATTTTTTCTGTTTCTCCATTGGGTGGCCATTGATTCCCTTTATCGTCTGACTTTAGGTGAGTGGAAAACAGGTTCTTTTCCTTGCCGGCCTTCTTCGTTTGCTGTCCCCCCACTCGGCGCCGCGGATTTTAAGAAAGAAGACTCTTCCCCCCTTTCCCCCCCCCCCCTTCACTCTCCCAGTCACCCTTTTTTCCGGGGGACCTTCTTTTTTTCCCCCCCCGAAGAGTAAGCAGTTCAGAACGTTCACAGGTCTCCTCTTTTTTTTCACTGTTATTTTTTGACTTTTTCTGATGTTTGAGAGGCTTTCACCTCCCCCTTTCCAGGTCACTGCTTTTGTCTGCATCCCCCCCCCCCCCCCTTGGGGCCGCCCCTGAATTCGGGCATGCAACCCCTAGTTAAAAAGTACGCCCCCCTTTCGTTTTTCTTTCTCCAGTTCCTTTCGTGCTCCCTTTTTTGCCAAACTCCCTTCGCCCGCCAAAAACGGCCCCTTTTTTTTTTTTTTTCTCACCGTAATATTCCTCACGTTCTTTTTCCCATCGTCATTCGTCCGTTTTTTTTTCTTTGGGGACAAGTGTTTCTCCCCCCCAAAGAACTGTCAAGGTCCCCCCCCCTTTTTTTTTTCAAACAGTGTGCCCTTCCCCGGGGTTTCGGGTTTAACGTTCTTTTTTTGAAAGCAGGATTAATAACTGTCCCTTTAGATAGGAATCACCGCTTGTTTCAGGCAGATAATCTTTTCCCCCCGAAATTCTTTAACTTGTTTTTTTTTCCCTGGTCCTCCCCCCTTCTTCCGCGAAAGAGCGGTAAGTTTCTTTTTTTCCTTCGTCAACGTCCCTCCCTTTTCCCGAAATTTAAGGTGTCCCCCCCGACGATGGGCCCTCCCTCCTTCCGCCGATTTCCCCCCCCCCTCCCCCTCTTCTGGTCACGTGTTTTCTGTGCCCTTCTTGGGAGAGCCTCTAAAAAAGCGCTTTTCTCCAGATCCCCCCCCCTTTTTTCTGCTCACCCTTTGGTGTCGCCCTCCTTTTTCCCCGCTGAAGGTCCTGGCGTCTTCCCCCCTTTTCCCTCATCTTTGCGACCCCTTTTTCTCAATTCCAATTCCCGAAAAAGCCTTTGCACCTTCCCACGGAATCTAGTTTCCCCCCCGAGAAATTTTCCATGTGATACTTTTCGAGATTCCTTTTACCTGGGAACTCTCCTCGGGTTTTCCCCGGAATAAATTCGGTAAAAGGATCATTTCGGTCCTATCTCTAAAATTAGTGATTGAGAGGTACCCATTACTTTTCCTTTTTTTGATACATTTCCAAACGAAAAAGTCCCGGCTTTTTCGGAAAATTCTGCTCTTTCTCCCAAATGAACTTTCCTCTTGGTTTGCTTGGTGTCTTCCTCCGGAGATGAGGATGAGGTTTGCCCCCTACAATCCCTCTTTTTTCCCTTCCCGTACCCCCTTCTGTGTACTTCTGTTTTGGAGATGGTAGGGGTTTCTTCGACTTTTTCCCTTTTGCAGTTTCATGAGGTTTGATAAAAAGAAAATTCCTTCCCTCACCGGGCAAGGCCTCTAAAGACCGTGCCTGGGGGAGGGGGAAAACCCCTTTGAAGAGGGTATTCCTCCCTCCCACCTCCCCCCCGTTGAATGAGTGGATTAGAGCTTATGTAGATTTCTCCCACTAGGTGAGGGTTTAACTTCTTTCCCCTTTGACACCTCCCCCGAACCACCGCCTCTTCCCAAAGGAGATGAGGACGTTTTTCAAAATTTTTTCTTTTTGTCTGATGTACTATTCGGTTACTGGCGTTTTGATGGAGGACGTTGATAACCCCCCCCCTTCCTTCGCCACATCCTTGTATTTTTGGTACAAGGTCTTTTTCCCCACAAAGATGATCCATTTCCTTCATCCTGTATGCAGGCGGTGGGGATCTTTAGTTTCCCCCCGCCAACGAGGCCCCTGCGTGCTGGGAAAACCACGGGAGAGAGGTTTTTTGTTAATGTATGTCGTTTTTTTTTCCCCAGTGATCCCGGTGGTACCTGCCCCCGATTTCCCCCTTCCTCCCCATCGTCTTACCGTGGAATTCGGTATAGAACCCCCAAATTAGGACCCTTCTTGGAGATACCCTTTTTTTTAGCGGTATCATTTTTTTTGAGAACTCGTCCTTTTTCCGGGAGGGTCGAAGAATCTGTCCGGATGAATTTTTTTTCTGTTTTGAAGTAGAAGACCTTCGATCTTGAGGGATTGGGTTCCCTCCCCTCCAACCGGGAAACTGCATGTCTTCGTGGTCGAGCTTTTTTCTCCCGGTGCAGGGAGCACTGGTTTCTGTCTCTTGGGTGGGTCCCCCCGCTGGGGGAAACGGTTTCCCTGGCGGCTGCGCTTTTTCCTCTACGGCTGCTCCCCGGGCATAGCTTTTTCCTTTTGTTTCGGGGTGGAAATCCGTCCTTCTTTCTTAAATTGGTCTTTTCTGTTCCCAGGAGGTACCGTAAGGACAGTATTTTTTTTCCAGGAAGAAGTCTCCTTTCTTTGTACCTTTCCCCCCCCCCCCTGTGTTTTTCCCTAGGAAGATTTTTTTCGTCAAATTCTTTTTTTTTTTTTTTTTTTTTCCTTTTCCCCGGGTGCTGGGTCACTTTTCTACTCTTCGATTCTTTTATACGACGGACTCTCGTTGGCTTCGCCGATTTTCCTCTCTCACCATCACGAATAGGAATTTTTTTTCGGGCAAAAGCTTCTTCCTCTTTTTTCAGTTTGATTTTTTCCCCGGCGTGCTCTTCCCCTTCTTTTTTCACGGCTGACCCCCCAAAAAGACACCCCCTTGCGCGTTTTGCTTTCTCTTCCCCCGTCCGCCTCGCTTCCGTCGCGGACCCAATAATGTTTTTTTAAACCTTTTTTCTCTTCCCCCCCCTTTTTTCCCCCTCGTTCTCCCCTCCCGGTGATTTTCTTCCCTTCCGCGGACCCAAATAGGGGACCTCACCCTTTTCCTTTTTTTTCAACCGAAAACTTCTTCCCTTCTTTTGCGGTCCTTTTCTTTCTTTGCCTGGTGTGCGTGATGCGATACTACTTTCCGAGGTTTCTTTTTCCCTCTTGTTTGTGCCACCCCCCCAAAAGCAAACGGGCATTTTCCTCCCCTAAACCAGTTTCCTTTGTTCCCCGGCCTGTTTCCTTCAATCGCCAGGAGTTTGATAAGGGCCTTTCTTTCCGCGATTTTCACTGGGTTATGTGTTTTTCCTCCCCCTGCTGGAACGATTTTTGTTTATTTTCAGCATCATACAATCTTTTTTTTCCCTTCTCTACGTTCCTTTTGGACCTTTTCCTTGACCTCATAGCGTCTCCTCTTTTTTCCCGCCGGCCAGGCTTTTTCTACGCATCAGTTTTTTTTGTTGCGAGAGATGTCCTTACTCCTGCCAGAATTGATCCCCCCTTTCTTTCAATGACAAAAATTTTCCCTTTCTTTTCCCTCGGCAACGTAGAGCTTTTTCCAGCAGAAATACCGCCCCCTCAATCCAGGCGCTTTTCTTTTTTTGAAGGAAAACCGTGTCAAAGAGAGTATCACTTTTTTTCCCTTTTTTCAGCGCGGACTACGTTTAAGAATGTAAAAAACCCCCCCCAGGCCCACTTTCCTGAGTGACATTTTCCCCCTTATCTTTCAAACATCGGGATCCATGTGGTATGTAACTGTATCCTTTTCCCTTTCTTTCACTCAAACCATGCTTCTTTCCCTTCACGCGCTGAATCAGTGAGTAGTTTAATTAGGGTGGGAGGGTCTATCTTCTTTTTTTCCCCGGACTTTCCTCCCCCTTCAATGGTGATCTATTTCTTACGATGACCATACAGGTCCCACCGAAACATTTTGAGGGACCGTCTTTCCTTCGCGGCGCTTTCCTGTTTTGGTATTCTAGCCTATTTTTTTTGTTTCAGAGTGGACATTTTTCCCCAAAGCAATTCCTTTGGACTTGGCTTTTACCTTCTCTGCTCAGCATGTTTTTCTGCCATTGGTAAAGGTTTTTTTTTTTTTTTCCCCAGATCTCCCCTGCGTCCTTCACCCTGACTTTTTTTTTTTTTTACCCAGGGGGCCCGTTTAAGGCAAGTTCCTGGAAAGGGCATGCTTTCCTTTTTTTTTTTTTTTTCCAGAACCCCCCTTTTTTCCCCACTCTTCTTTCCCCCAACAGTTTTTTTTTTTTTCCTCCCCCTCCTAAAGTCGTCCGTACGGAATGAACGTAACATCTCCCCCCACTCCCTACCCATTATTCCAGGTAACTCCTCCCCACCCTTTCCAACCCTTTGCACCCTTCTTTTTTACCAGACCCGCAAGCACCTCTTCTCCCCTTTTCTCCAGAGGGCCTCTGAGTGAAAAAGGCGAATCCCCCCTTCCCCCATACGTCAGTTCGTCCTTCCCTGACACCTCTTTTCCCCATACTACCAGTGGCGTACTCCCCCAGCGAGAAGTTCTTCCTTGAAGTTTCCTCTCCCCCAAGCCCCGCCCCTCTCCGGACCTGTCAGGTTTTTTTCCCCCGGTCCCCACTTCCAAGATGATCTCCCGGACGACGACTTCCCCGATGTTGCTCCCCCCCCCGTCGTCTTACTCCCTTAATCACCGTTTTTTATCGCCACGAAGATTTCCGATGCTTTAGGGATAACCGGCCGCCCCCCTTCCCCCCAGACTACTTCTTCGCGTTCCCCTCCCCAGAAGAGGAACGTTTCAAAGCGTCCTTTCCCCCATGGCCCCCGCCCCCCCGCAGCTACCTTGTTTTTTTTTTTTCTCCTCCCCAGGTAAACAGGATAAGGGGTTGTCCCCCCCCTCGCACTATTCCAATTGCCCTTCGAATTCCTTGATGATTTTCTCTAGATGGGGTTGGACCTGTTTTTTTTTTTTTTTGCAACAGGATGTTCTTTTCCTTTCGACGAACGGTCGTTTTTATCACGTTGGCAGCTAATAAGAAACCTCCCTTTTTTTTTGTCCCTGTGTCGACCCGTTTTCCCTGAATTTCTTTCTTCGGGCCGCCTTCCCCCGGGTGAAAGACAGATAGGGGGACTTCTTTTTTTTCCCTACTTTCCCCGCATTTTTTTTGGAACCACACGTCTTCTCGTTAAACCCAGCCCCCCCCCTCTTCTTAGAAGTGCTGAGAGGTGTGATTCTCCGTCCTGAACACCCCTTTTTTCTCTTTTCAGGATTCCACCCCCCCCTCCCCGCTCCCATTCCCCTGGAAACTTTGGAACGTTTTTTCCCACTCGAGGTCGTCCCCGTTTTCCAGTCTTTAAGCAGCATCTCCGTCAGGACCCCCCAGAAAAAGCATCTCTTTTTTTTTTCTGTTGTTAGTCTTCGCCCCCAGTTACGCTGCCCTTTTCGTGCTGTGACAAGAGATCAAGTGATCGATTTTCTCGGAAAGGGCGTCTTTTTTTCCCCTATTTCCTCCTTACAGTTGGCTCTTCCAGGGACGAGTCTTTTCGCGTCCCTTTTTCGGCCTGCAGCATTTTTCAAGTCCGTCCCTCTGGGCAGTAAAGGCTCTTGCGAGAATACCCTAGTAGGATTTCCCTTGCCGTCTCATTCCCTTTTTCGCATCCAAGTTTTTTGATTTTTTTCTTCCATGATTCTCTGGAAGGGGGAAAAGTCCCCTTTCTTTCCCCCCCTTCCCCTTCCGCTTTTCTTTTTTCGGCACCAGGTTTTCTTAGGGTCCGAGGTTTCCGAGCTCTGATCTTGCTGGCCCTCCTCCGTCCCCCCTTTTCCCCCAGCACTTTTTGACCATTCTTTGTAACGCCGCGCCTTTTCCTCCTTCTCGTAGATTGCTTTTTCCTTCACCTTTCCCCGTTCACGTAAGCCGTTTCCTCTTCTTTTTCGGGGGAAAGCGCCGACTTTAGGACGGAGAGTGTTTTTCCCCCAAACGGGCTATGGCTTTTTTCCCCTGTCGTCTCTTCGCCGGCCCCCCTCTTTTCTCCTATCGCGATATTTCGTGAGGCAAGCCTTTTTTTTTTTTCTCTAGGCACGGTACCCCTCCTTTCAGGTTTCTCCCCTGTCATTTCCCCGCACGGAAAGTTTTTCCAAATGTAAACCAGTCTTCCGATGGCCCCTCCCCTTTTCTTTATTCTTTTTTCCCCTTTTGCTTGTGATCCTTTTCCCTTCGTTTTTTTCCTTTCCCAGGGATCTGGAAGGAGGAGACTTTTTTTTTTTTTTCCTTGTTAAGTCTTCCCCCTCCCGACCCATTCCTTTTTTCCCTCCGGGCCAGTTTTCTTGTTTCAGACCGTAACTTTTTGTGCCGGATTGTTTTTTCCGCAGCTCTTCCTTCTTAAATCTCGTCTCTTTTTCCCCTTCTTTCAAAGTACGAGGGACCTTCAAAGAGTCAACCCCTTTTTTACGGACAGTTTTCCTCGAATACCCACTTTCTGTTTTTTGTTTCACGGGCGAACCCGCCCTTCCCCCTTTTTTTGGACGAGAAGTTCGGAAATGTGGTCTTTTTTTTTTCCACTTCGCCGTCGACCCTCCCCTTAATTTGCCCTTCCCCTGATCAGGACCCCCTTAGCAAATGCAGTAACTCTCCCTGCACCCATGCCCCCTCGATTATTTCTTTCATTCAAACCCTTTTTCCCGAGTCCCCTTGTTAGTTGTTAAAGGAGGTTCCCCGGCACGATCCTCTTTTTTTGGCTTTTCAAAGGTCCTCTCCTTTCCGAGGGAGCCCCCAGGACGCCTTTTGACCATTTCAGTTTGCTTTCCCCGGCCCGCTCGAAAAAGTCTTTTTTCAAGAATAGAACCCCGGGGACCTCCACGGGTATTTCCGCGTATCCCGTCATCCTTTTCGAGGACGTTCCTCTTCGTTTTTTCACTTTGAGCTCCTTCAAAAGTCCGCGCTTCCTCCCCGGGTTCTTTTTTTTCCTTCCCCTCCGTTTTTTTTGTCTCGAGGGCCTTCCTTTTTCTTAAAGGTCTTGTTCACTTTTCCCCGCTCCCCCTTTTTGGTGCACACTTATTAATTACCCCCTTTCCCTCCTGTCCTGTCCAGTTACAGATTAAAAAACCCCGTTGTTCCTGTAGGCAGACTCCGCCGGTTTTTTTTTATTCTAGTAGTCAAGGGTTTCTGAGTCGGAAGGAAATAGCTTCAAAATGGTTTCTTATTGTCTTTCCAATAGGGCTTCCCAGAGCCTTCGGACCGACCCCTTTCTATCTGGTCTTTCCCCCAGCTGAAAAAAATATTTCGGCCGGCCTTCCCCCAGCTTTTCCAGGAGTAAGCTTTTCATGGGCATCCGCCGGCCCGTGACCGGGATATGTTTTTCTGAATCCTTTTTTTTTAGAATCCATTGTCGTCTTGTGGAACCCCTTTTTTGCCTGGCGGCAGCCATCCCCATACGGCGACTTTCTCGCGTTTTCCAACGTCAACCATCCTTCCCCCCCCATTGAAACTTTTTCTCGCAGCGGTACCCTTTTTCCCCAGGAAGTTTCCCCCTGCTTACTTTCCCCTCCGTTTCAACTTTTTTATAAAAATTGACTGACTTTCTCCCCCCGGATGACCCCCCCCTCCTGTCCATCCCGTTTCCCCCGTGTACGGTCGTTCCTGGCCTCGAAGCTTTTTTTTGCGGGGCAGCTTAAAAACCCTCCTCCCCCCGGAGGTTTCCTTTTCTCTGGAAGTCTTTTTTTCTTTTTGACAACCTGAAAGCCCTCCCCCCCTCCAAAAAGGCCTTTCGTAGAATGAGGACATGTTCGGTTCCATAGTTCCCATCCTTTTTTTTTGGGAGGGGTGCGTCTTTGGGAAATTGAGTCTCTTTCAGGAGGGGCAGCTACTTTATTTCCCCAGTTCTTGGCGGTGGTTTCAGTGATAGACCCCCCCCGGAGGCCCCTTTGAACACCCCCCCCCCCCCCCCAGGGGTCAACCTCTTTTTTTTAGACGTATTAGTTTCTTTTTTTTTCCAAGAGTTGGGACTTTTATAACTGTTTCCCCCCGACAATACCAGTGTTTTCTTTTGCATGGTGACCTCCACGATCGTTCCTTTAAGCGTTTTGGCTTTCTCGCAGGCACCGTTTCCCCATAAGGTGACGCCCCGAATTTTCTGTTCGTCTTTCGGTTTTTTCCGCGCTTACCTTTTTCCCCCGGTTTTTTTCGGTGCCGGTAGGGCCACTTTCTGGAGACCCCAGAAGAATTGTCCGAACCCGGTCCCCTCCCTTCCACATGATCACCTTTTTCTTCCTTCATTACTGCTTTTTTGGTGATAATCATACGATCCCTTTCCCCCTGATTCACCCCACCAAAATAAGGAAGCTTCGGCCCTAGAACCATTTTCTTCTTGCCCTGTTCCCCTTCGAAGTTTTTTTTTCTCATCCTTCCCTTTTTCAGAAGATCAATGATTTCCATCTTTTTGGGGCTCATTCCTCCCGGACACCGGGAAGACCGCGGCCTTTCTCCTTTTCCACCTTTCCCTTCTCGGCTCCTACCCTTCTTCTTTTATCACGGGACACCTCTGCTGGCCCTCTTCCGTTTGGCTCTAGGGTGACCTGCTCTAGATCTCCTTGGAACATCGTCTTTTTGGTTTTTGAGATGCCGGTCCGGCGATGATTCCCTTCGCTGCGGGTTCCAACATTCTACTCCTCTTTGAGGAACAAACTTCCTTTAGGTCTTCCTTCCCCCTGGGAGAGTTTTTGGGGAGAGAATTTCTTCCTCGGCCCCCCCTGTGGGAACCCCCCTCTTCCCACAACCCAAAAAACCCCCGGGCACCTTCCCCCCTGGAGGGACTCCCGTTTTTGAACTACGCGTCCTTTTGTCCCTAAACCTTATTGATAGATGCTTGGTCTGGCTATCCCGTGTTTCCCCTTTTTTTTCCCGACTGAACGCCCCAACAGGAATTATTCTTGCCGTTTTCCTGGATGATTCTTTTTTTTTTTCCTGGCTTCTTTTTCCTTTGATCGAAAGGGTCAGTCGCTCTTCCCTGAACTTGGGTTCCCTTCCTTCCCCGGTACACCCTCTCCTTGGCATTAAATTCATTTTCCTCCCAGTGGTGTTGTGGCCCCAAACAGATTTCAAAGGGGGAGTCTCAACCCCCATTTGAAACTCCTTTTTTTATGGAATTTTCTTGTGGCCACCCCTTCGAGCGTAATTCTTCCGCTTTTTTTTTTGGGGCAGCGCATGCCTGAAACGTTTCCCCCTTCGCTGGAGCACTTTTGCCAAATTCAGCTAGTCTTTGCTTTTTCCATGCTGGCGGTTTGATCAAGGGGTTTGTTTTTTCCCCATAGGTACAGGGCCCTTGCTGCGCCTTCTTTTTTCCTTTGCCTCCTTGACCTTTCCCCCCGGGAGAGGAAGACGGCTTGCTTGGAATAAGACTCGGGATGGCTCCTTCCCGGGGACTTTCCCGAGAAAGGAGCCTCGTCAGTTTTTTTTTCTTCCCTTCCACTGGGTCTTCTTTTCCTCTTCTGGACCTTTAAACGGGGCCCCCCCACGACCGGGAGGTTTCCCTGGGGCGGCTTTGGTGCCGGTTTCCCGGGTGCCGGCAGGTTCTTTTTTTCTCCTCTGTGCTTGCGTTTTTTTTCTTTCTTATGGTGGTTTTTTTAATAAAGGATAGCGTTCTGGAGTTCCTTTTTTTTTTTGTGTTTAACCCCTTCCTTTCTTTTCCATTGCCCGTCGGAGGCTCTCCCTTCCGACGGTTTCTTTTTTGACGGACCCAACTGTTGGGTTTCCCTTTCGGTCATGAAGGGTTCCTCGATTTTCCTTTTTTTCCCCCTTCATCAGAATCTCCTTCCTTTTTCAAAGCTATCGCGGCCTTTCACATTTTTCCTGAGGAAGCAGATTCCTTTTTTATAGTCACCCTCCCCTCCACTCTCCCCTTTTGGAATAGGAAAACCATGATTTCCCCCCGGAAACCCTTCCGAGGGCCAGGCCCCTTCCTTCTTACCCCCCTTCCTTCCGGTCCCCCCGCTGAACCCCCACCCCCCAAAAATCTTTTTTCTCCGCTTCTTACCCCCTCCCCCCCCCGGATTAACGTCTTTTTTTCCCTTTTCCCGACAGGGGGAGTGGACCGGTTTAGGGCCTTCCCCCCCCCAAGGAACGGTGATTTTTTCTCTAGGACGAACCTCCTTTCTCTTTTTTTCCACTTTCCATATGTCCCTTCCCTTTCCCCCCCCTAAAGTTACTTGCTAGATCATTACTTTTTTTGATGGGAGATAGCCCCTGTTCCGGTTTTTTCCCGATGTTGTTTGCACCCAGGATAGTTTCAACGGGGGCAGGGGTTTCTTTTCCCCCCCAGTGCCCGGTGGTTTGACGGCCTTTTCCCACCGTTTTCCTTTCCGCTGTTGCTTTTTCGCGCTGTTCACGGTGGCCTTTCCTTCCCCCTTTTCGCTCGCGCCGATTTCTTGTTTTCGGGAGTTCGCTCCACTTCTCCTACGTGGCTTTTTTTTTTCTTCCTCCCCCCTTGGTTTTTTTTTGTCTGGAAACCTCAATCCTTCTTCCTCTGTTTCCGCTTGTCAAGGAC
>Ga0179593_1577069_pt1 | contig 10781 bp, 13 predicted proteins | sample CZODoug2_1_08_16_FD_185931 | JGI IMG/M metagenome (GOLD analysis project Ga0179593, IMG submission 185931) | Vadose zone soil fungal communities from Angelo Coast Range Reserve, California, USA - CZODoug2_1_08_16fungal (PacBio error correction) | ecosystem: Environmental > Terrestrial > Soil >... | reverse complement strand
CTTTGGTGAGCGGCCCCCGGTTGTCGAATTTTTCACTTTGCAAGTTTTTTTTTTGATTCTTGCAAAGCTCCTCTTTCTGATCGGGGCCCACCCTTCTTCAGCTCGCGTTCTTCGATCTCGGCAGCACTGAAATTTTTTTTGATACCCGGCTTTCCTCTGAACCTTGGCGCAACCCTTGCCCGCTTGCCCTTTTGCTCCCGATGTTTTTTTTTTTTCGCTCGGCCTCGGCGCGTGGCTCTCCAGGAAGCAGATCCTCGACCAAACTCCTCTTTTCGCGAGATCATTAATCCTGTCCTCTCTTCCGTCGCGTAGAGGGCTCCCACCGTTTTTTCCCCTCGCCCAGCTTGACCCCTAGAGGAGTCTCTTTTAAGTTTTCCCTTTCCGTCGAAGCACCTAGAGCGTACACTCTTCCTTCATCACCACTCCCCGCGAGACCGTACCCAAGGGAAAGTCTTGTCATCTCCGGGGAAGAATCGGCGTCCTCCCGCGCAAAACCCTTCCTGTGGTCGAGTTCGTCTGAAACTTGGTATCGTTCCCCCTTTTTTCCCAAATTGAAGACCATATTGCCCTCTTCGCCATTTAGAGACGCCTGTTTCCTTAGCGCGGTTTTCTTGGCAAAGCACTTTCTTACGGACGACGCCACCTGGGTTGCTTTCTCCTCGCTCGACGGGCTGATGGCTACAAGAGGCAAGGCGATTTGGTCGTTTTTTTAGTTCCATTATGCGTTTTTTCCCCCCTCATGCGCCTCCAAAGTCTCCTCGCCGCAGCGATTTTCTTTGAAGAACCTAGAACCCCTTGTCAAGAGAAGGACCCTCCGCGCCAGGAGGTTTTCCTCGCCGTTTTTTTTATGAGTTGCGCCTTCCTTTTCCTTCGCCGGACGTGTCTTCCCACCACGAGCGTTCTGGCGACCCCTAGGACCGAGGTTTAAGTCCTCTTGCGGTTTTTTCACGGGTCCTTGCGCTTTCCCTCTCCTCGGCCTTATTCGCCGTAGTTTTTGCAAATGAGCTCACACGCTGGGGGGACGATCCCGTTCGCGGAGTTTCATTTTCCCGAGAAAAGAGATTGGCTTGGGCAGGGCTCCCGGCCCCCGTGAAACAAACTTACTTTCCCCCCCGCGCGCCCAAGTTAGACGTTTTCAACTGAAAAGCCGGTTCCCTGCCGGCGGCCCAGCGTTCCGCTGTGATCTCTGCTCTGGTGCAAAAGCCTTAGACTTCCTCTTCTCTCCTGCTGCGACTTCGTTCGGTCTCTTTGCGGTGGTACAGCTAAGGCCCTCGGACGAGGGCCGATCGCCGACTTCCGCTCTCCTCTTGGCGACCCGCCCCCCCTTTCCGCTCGGGCAACTGTACTGATGCTGGTCCCGCAGGCTACTTTTTCTTCTCACTGTCTGCAGGCCCTATCTCTGTGGTCTTGACCTTGGAACGGCAAACCAAAAAATTCGTGTTTACTCTATAGGAAATATCTGCAATCGGGATTAGAACTGCATGCCGGCCTCCCCCCCTACTATTGCGCTTTCCGAACGATGATATAGTCCCTCTTCCTAGTGAATGAGTTTTTACCTCTCTCGGACGAGAGGACCAGGGATGTCCCTCTCTTCGCAACTCTGAAGATGGTTCCCCCCCTCCGTTAGCCGCTACCGATTAGAAGTGCCATACTGAATAGCTGGAAGTTCGATCATTCCTCGACTGGAACCTCTCCGTCTTCCCCCTCACTTCCGCCAATTAGCTTTTTTGATGGCGGGCCCACAGGCCTCTTCTTCCCTCCCTTTTTGAGAGAGCCTTTGGTTCCGCCAAACGCCCCCCAATTGAAAAAAAAGCGCTAAGTTTCAAGTGCAGGAGCGTCTCTTCTCCAGTCGCTTCCTTATAGACCCCTCCTTTCCAGGATGGTCAACTTACAAGCAGGGAGCGTGTCCCCTTCTTTTTCCCCCCATCGGCGTTTCATCTCGGTCAGCCCGCCATCGCGTCCGCTCGCTTTCCCACTCCAGTCAAGAGTCCGGATCCGTGGACGTAGAAATAGCTCTCCTCTTCGGCTATTTTCGCCTGGCATCTTTCGGATCCCCTTTGAATCGTAGCCCTAGTTTCCAAGAAGGTGGTGTTTGCCGTTAAACGGGTCACTTCCCCTCTTCGGTTGGAAGTTGATGGCTCCCTCCCTTTCCTAAGCTGGGGGGTCGCCTTTAGTAATACGGAAACCTCCAGTCTGTGCCATCGCGGAAGGACAGTGGTCGCCTCGTGACTTTTCTGATGAAGTAGTGGTTTTTTTTCGCTGCTCGCGAGAGTACCAACCTTCGAGCCATCAGCATAGAAGACTGCTTTCTCCTCCGCGGGAGCGGTTCCTCCCCTTTTCCCGCTATAGCACTCGCCACTCGCTTCTCCTTTTTCCGGCGGCGGGCACTCAACGTCGACCTTTTTTCGCCGTAGGGGAGTGTCCCCCTTTTTCACTGTGGAGGGGAGCTTTCTGCCACTGCCCGAAATCCCCCTGAAACCCGCTACTGCGCTTCCCTCCCCACCGCTTCTCGCGCATGTGAATGTCTTTAAGGCAATCACTTGAGGTACGGAGGACTTTTTCCCTTGAAACTTTTTCCCGTGGGCCATTACGTTTTTTCCTTCAGCACCCCTCCGTCGTCCTTTTCCCTCCCCGCTAGTGGGCGTGAGGCACGTCCGGCTCCTCGGGATGATTTTCCCCCTCCTCACAGCATGCCGCGAGGCGACATTTGCCTCGGCCCCCCCCCCTTTCTTTTCATCTGCGTTTTCCTGGACGTTCGCTTCTCGGCCAGATCCTAATCGCTGCGGCGCGTTGCAAGTTGGCTTTTAGTGCCACCTGAAATTTTCACGCGAACCGACACCTTTTCCTCAAACTCCAGGTCTTTTCGCTCGAGCCGGAGAGCGATTTCGTTTCCCTCGTAGAAACGTTTTCTCCTTCCCCCTCCTGACATGAAATTGGTTGCCGAACCTAGCGTCCTCTCTTCGAAAGGCGCGCGAGGAGCATCGTCACGATTGGGAATAATCATCTTCTTGCATAAAAGCTTTCAGACCTAACTAGACCCTCTTTCTTTCTGCGTGATCGAAATCTTTCCTTTCCCGACTTTCCCTTTACCCTGTCTCTGGGACGATGGTGCTGACCGTCTACGAACATATATTTCTCTTCGACAAATTCTTCCGTTCCGAAGTTGCACGTTCGCTCCTCCTCTTTCGTGGTCTCGCTATAGCGTCTGCCGCGCCCACGGGTTTTTGCGAAGCAGGCAGCCGCGCGGGAAAGTTTGGAATGCTTGATATCACTCCAACACTTCTTGCGGAGTCGCGCGTGGCCTTTTTTCTTTTGCGAAACTCGCCGAGGAAGCGAGCTAGGATGGCCCCTCGTTGGGAGCCTTCCGACTTGTGCTTCCCCTCCGCTTCGGCCCTGTCTCCCCCCTCTTCTGCAGTGGCTTGATTTTCTCGAGCATCGCAGATTCCAGTTAGAGGTGTTATCGTTTTCCTCTCCCCTAGTGTGAGCCTTAATTTCTTCCCTCTCCCACTGTTGAAGCCTATCACCTCCGGGAGACGTGCCTCTCTCTTTTAATCCTCATCCTTTGGTGTTGCGACTTTTCTCTTCCGTGAAGCTGCTTCACCATGCTCCTAGCACCGTTGTAAGCGCGCACAATTTGATTGAATAGTTTAGAAAACCGAGAACGGATCAGCGCGAGCGCCGACGCGCGGCATCATGTTAATTTTTCCCTGCGAAGTGCCCCCTTTGGGGCAACCGTCGGTCTCCTTCTTTTCCCCCCATACGCTTGAAAGCACTCAGCCGAAAGCGCGTCCTTCTCTTTTGTGGCGCAACAGCCAGGGTTGAGAAAGACTGTCTCTCCCCCAATACGATTGTGTTCGAGAATATTCACCCTTAATAATTTCTCGGACTTCTGCATCAGACCCCCCCCGTTTCTTCGGGCTTCAAGAGAGTAGCGATTGAAAAACCCCCCCCCCTCCTGTTTAGCTCTCTTCTTCGTATTCGAGAATTTGTCTTCGCGCAGCGGATTTTAGTAGCCGACTTAAGACCCCTCTGTCCGATCATCTTACCAAGGGCCCCTTATTTCACTTCGGCGCTTCTGATTTCCACTCCCCGCGCGAGTTCGGTCTGCACATGGTATGAGGAAGTGTCAGTCAAAAACCTTCTCCTTCCCCATAGTGCACTCGCCGTGCCTTTCCCTCTTTCCCTTGGAGCTGAGGTTCTTACCTTTCTACGGACGGACTCCCCTTTGACTCGGACCTTTGAAAATAGGATAGAATTCTTCGACCCGTGATCTCTTCTTTTTGCGGAGGATTGGCTTTCTTCCCTTTCATTGCTTTTTCCTACCTGCGATCGATGAGTAAATAAAAGCATTTCCCGCGCCGACGATTCGGCATTCCCCCCTCCTACCGTCGTCTCTCTCCCCCTCTTTGCGTTTTCGCCTGGCTTTGATGAGTGTCAGTTCGCGCAATCCGCCTTCTCCGGGACGTTTCCTCGCGGTGTATGAAGAATGCGCGGTCGTATTGGATGCTTCTCCGTACCGACGGGAAAGGTGCCACGGCGATGCCCTCGTGAGATTTCCCCCGTCATCCGGCGTAGCCGTTTTCTCCCTGCGCGCGACTTCCGTTTGCCTCGAGCTCTAGCGGCGTTTCATTTTCCCCCTCTCACGGATTTTCTCTTTTGCAGAGCGCAAAGCCACTTTGCAATCGCGGGACACGCCTTTTTTCCAAAAACGTTCCTTTTGAAAAGACGGTTGTCCCTTAAGAAGGCAACGAGTTGCGATTTCGTAGGTCCTCCAAAAGCCGTCGCGAATCAGCCGCAGCTTTCCTACCGCCGGTCCCCCTGCAGGGGTTCTTTCCCTTCGGTGGTCCCCGCCAAATTCGGCCTCAGACCAAAAGTGCTCCGACTCCGCCTTATATTCTCTCCCCTCCCCCCGAAAAAGTCCCCCTTCCTTTCCTCCTTGTGTTTCCGTAGCTCCTACGCCCCCCTCTTTTCCGCACTGTCTTGAAGGCCCTTCCCCTTAACGCCGTCCGCTTTTGGTCCTTGACCTTCCTCGCGGACCACCCCCAGGGATTCCCCTTACGATGCAATTTTCGACATGAATCCTTCCCCGTAGGCAATTTCTCGCCTCTGAGTTTTGCACTCCCACGATGATCCTCCGAGACTCTTTTCCTGAGTTTTTCACCGTCTTGACGCCTTCTTTTTTCACGAGATGATCCCCTCTTTGGTTTGCCGCCGGCCTCCCGGCTACCGCAGCCTGTTCAGTGCCTCATTGAATTGCTGGCCTTCGCTCCCTCCTGGACCGAGTGACGCTCGCACTTCCCTTTACGATTCTTTTTTCCCCTTTTTTTTTCTGCGTTCGGCCCCAGCCCCCCCCCTCCTACTCTTGTGAGAGAGTGCCTGTTTTCCTCCCCTCCAACGCCAATGTGAGAAAACGCAGTAAAGTTGGACTTCTTGCGTATCGGTCCCTTTTTTTCTCTTTTCTCGAAATTCCAGCAATATGTAATCTCCCCCCTTCCCCTTTTTTCTTGCCGGCGGCACCCTGATTGTATCATCTCGGTCCTCCCCAACTGGACAGCGATCCGACTTGAAAACCTCAGGACGCGTCATCTTGACGATAATCATCTTATTTTTTCGATCTTCCCTTTTTTTTGATTGCGACGGTCTTTCCGGATTCCGGTCGATCCCGATTTCATTTTCGAAGAGAGAGGTCCACGAAAGTTCCTCTTTCCACGGGTCAAGGCCCCACCTCGATCCCCCCGGCCTGCACGAGCTGAAGAAGCTGGGGGCGTTATTCCGTAATACGGAAACAAAGCCCCCAAGTCCTGTGAAATAGAGTTCCGGAAAGTGTCTCCCCCCCTTTCCCGCGAGATGATGAGAGGAGATTGACATTTTTTTCCCGAATTGGGCGGTCTCCCAAACGACCTGGAACTCCTGGCCCCCCCCTCCAGACTGAGTTAGTCTCTCCTCTTCCGAGGCTTTTTTTTCCGACTTTCGACCTACCACGCGTTCCTTTGCCTGCGGGTTTACCGGCGTTTTCACGTGAACGTTTTGCGCGCCGTGACTTTCTGTCCGAGTTCCCTTTTTGTCGGGTCGAGTTCTTCACCACTCCCCCCTCTCTCGTTTCCCACCCCCCCCCCCCCCCGTGCAAAATGACCCCCTCGCGATCCTTCAGCTTCTCGCGCATGTTCTTTCAGACGGCGAACACTTCTTTTTTCCGCGGGAAAGATCACCTGAAGCATCTTCGTTGGCACCTTTTTTTAGCGCTCAGCACCCCCAGCTACTTCGGCCATTCCACCTAGTGTTTTTGGATCACTTCGGCGCGCGGATGTTTTTTTGCGCACGGTCTCATCAGCTTATCCTGCCTGACCCCGTCGTAGTGGGTCTGTCCTTTTCGGACTTTTTCCCCTTTAATCGGCAGGAAGCTCCTCGCTAGGAGCAGTGTTAACGTACGTTTCTTCTCGTGAGCCCACGCAATGAATTTAAACGCGCCCCGGACCAAAGACTTTTCCCCCCCCTTCGGTTCTAGTTGCAGATTCCTGGTCCCGTCGTCCTTTTTTTTCCCTCACCGTTGGCCTGCGTCCGAAGAATTCTTGCAGAAAAATCATTCTTTTCCCCCGAGGAAAATTTTCTCTTCCTGCGCAGCCGGGTGATATTTTCTTTTCTTTTAGCCTTTTTTCTCACAAGCAGTTTCAGCCACTCGCCACTCTGTTTGTCCCTTTATCGAAGAGCGCCCCTATGACCCCCCACGTTCAAGTGGTACTTTCTTTCGGGACTCTTTGCTGCAAGTCGGATAACCCCTTCCCTCCGGCAGCTATTCCTGCGGAAAAGTTGCCCGTGACGACCTTCCTCGTGGTCAATATAGCGCGTGCCCGCCCAAGGGTTGCGAGCAGGCGCCTCCCCGGACGCCCTATTAAGGTCGGAATGATGCCGCGCCCTCTTTTGGGCGTCGACTTCTCGCTGCATGGATGTTTTGCCTCCAACTAGTCCCGAGGGACTCCCCGATCGTGCTGGCAAGAGCCCTATTTTTCTCACGGGGTCGCGTTCTTTGCAGAATTACCCTCACACCATATGCATTTTCTGCGCGATAGCTTCTTCTCACGTTCGCGCTAGCGTCCCTCTCCTATTCGGTTGTGCGCGCTTACGCTCTTTCCTGATTAGAACACTGTTGAAGACGAATAACTGACGCAATATCCCTTCCTTGTTTTTGTTGTCGAGAGTTTCCCTTCCTTTTGAGAGGCGAGTCCCCAAGGTTGTCAGATCAGGAAGCCAGAGCGGAAAGCCTTTTTTCCCCGATGATTTGATTCTTCCCCTCTGAGAACGAACGTGAGTCCCAGCTTCGAGAGCGATCCCCTTGTCAGAATTTGATTCCCGCCTCCAGAGACGTTTTCCCCCGTCGGCGGCTCCTACGCTTGCACAGCCGCCCCAGAAGTCGCGCGTCCTTTCTTGAGCAACAGACAGGGCGAGGCCTTCTTCCCCCCCATTCAGATGTGTTCGCGATCCTTAAATAACGAATAGTTAAAGGCGTAGAAGGATAGCTCCGTCGTAGAGGCCCCCGATTAGAGATTGTCTTACACACTCCATCTCTCGAGAGAGACCTTTCCCCTTAGTCGACCGGATGTCCCTAGCTCCTTTTTTTTTCCTTAGCCGACTTATCCCCCCCAAGAGTCACGCGATCCCCCAAGGAAAGTCTGTAATCTCTTAGGGGAAGCTCTCTCCTTCCCTCCTCACCCCCGAGGTCGGGCTGTTTCATTTCCCCTTTTTATGCGTCCCTTTAGGAGTACCAAATAGTGAAGACAATATGCCCCCCCGCGAGCCTTTTAGAGGAAACGCCCCTCCCCCTTCGCGCTGAGGTTCCCCCCCTCCCCCTTTTTACGGGACGTGCCCAAACGGTGTAGGTCCACTTTCCCCTTTTTCTAGCGACACGTCCCTAGGATTTGAGGCGCTTTTTTTCGCGTTCAATTTCATTGCGTTTCCACTCACGGAGTCCAACGTATGAGTACCCTGCCCGAGCATCAGGCTTCTTCTTTTCCTTTCCGTTCCGTGTTTCCCCAACTAAGGAGAGGGCTTGGTTAGGCCTCGGATTCTGCTGATGAGTGGATACTTCGCTGCATCCCGCGGCCTCCCTGAAGTGTCTCCGAACGCCCCGTATCCTTTCTCAAGGACGACGGTCGTTATTTTGATGATCTGTAAAGAGTTCGGTTGCCCTGCGATGCTTATTACCCTTTTTCCCCCTCCTCCCCCCTTGCTTCGCCGTCGTCTCCATGCACATGCGTCTAGGACTAACGCTTTGGTCTCGAGCGGTCGGTTTTTTTTTCCTTTCCCGCGATTCGGGCTGAGCGCTCCCCGCCCCCCCCCAAAAAATCTCTTGATAAAAGACCTACGGCGGCAAACATTTTCGAAGTTGACCCTCCCCTCCGCCGCAGTCCCGCGGACTCTGAGCGTCTTGCGAGCTCGGCCCCTTTGCGAGCATCCGACTTCCTCTAAGAGGCCTGACGACCGCAGGATTCGGAATCCTACGGCCCAAATTCCGGAAGATAAGGACTTTTCTCAGCTCCTCGGCTTACGAGGCTACCCTTTAACGTCCTTAAGAGATTCCAGAGGGACTGGAGGATTGGTTTATTACGCAGGCTTCTCCCCCCCTCTTTCTTCCTCAATGTCTTGTTTCCCCTTTTTCCCCTCTTTTCCGCTTTTTTTTTGGAAAGGCATCTTTTTGGGGAACAAACTCGTGGAGAATATATAGGCTGCCAATCGGGATCCACTCCTGATCTTTTTCTCCAATCGCGCCTCTTCTTTTTCTCGCACGGACCGATGTCTCTTTCGTAAACTAATCCGGACTTCTTGCCTTTTTTTCCCCTCGGATTTGCGAGTCCCTTCGGGCTCTCTTTCTCCACTCGAAAGTCTGCCTGCCACCCCTTTTCTCCCTTCCTTGGAGAGTGCCATTTCCTGGCAGTTCGAGAAGGACCGACTGGACAAGAGAAGTCCTCTTCCGCCATAGCTGAGTTTTTCACCTGGTTTTGTCGTTCGGCACACCTTTTTGTTTTCCTCCTCCTGTGTGGTTGCTCGATCGCTTTTTTTTCCCCTCCCAATGTGAAAACATCTACTTTTCAAGTTGCGGTGAGCGTCCGTCCAGTCGATTTCTTCTCGACCTTCCCATTCCAGGATGGCACTATCCCCCCCTGTACTTCGACAGGAGGAAGGCGTCCCCCCTCTCGTTTGATCATATCGGTTCACGCACTGACTTTTCTCCTCTTTCCAAACCAGTCCCTTCTAGGAGGGGACGAATCCTCTTCCCCCCCATGCTTTTGTCGCGCCGAGGGCGATTGCTCTTGATTTTTTCTGTCTCCCCCTCTTCTTCTCCTCGAGAGTCGCCCCGTTCGGTTTTTTTGTTTCCACGGGGCAATGACAGCGGACGGCGTCTTGAAGGGGCCTGCAAGACATTTGACGAGTGGGGGGCGTAGCCTGCGACCTAACCAGCATACAGGCCCCCTCGATTCGGACGTTTTTCCTAGCGAGAGATGAGGCCTTTATTTTCTGCAAGTTTTTCCTCGTCCGAATTGTTTGCGGCGTACCATCTCCCCCGAGACTCCTGCTCCCTCGTTTGGTCTTACTAAGCAGGTATTCCGTCTTTCCGAGCTCGCCCCTCCGGTTTCCAGAGGAAGACTCCCCCTGAGGGAGCGGGAAAAGTTTTTTTTCAACGTAGATCCTCTCCGTGAGCGGAGTTCCTTTATTTTTTACCCGTGGAGGGGAGCTTTTTTCCCATCCCTCCCTTCCTTTCTCGGGACAAATTCACGCCCCGCGACCCGTCGACCTCTTAGTCTGCGCAACATTCCCTTCGGTACCGGCAATACCCTTTCTTCTGACCGACTCCCCCAGGTAAGCATCGCCCTGTGCACCCTCCTTTTACGGTCAGCCAACAGACCCCGTGTACTTTGCCATCCCACCTAGTGGTCTTACAATTTCCAGGCGTGATGGATGCTCCCCTCATCAGCTGCCTCTCGAACCCGACGCTCTTACTGAATATGGAAGGAGTTCTTGAATAGAAGAAAGAAGCCCCCCACGTCGCGGCTTGTATGGACTTCTCTGAGAAAAAGCAATCCCACGAGACCCTTTTTCCCCAAAGCGCCTCACAATACTAGGGTATTTCCCCTGATAAGAAGTAGAGAAGTTTCTCCCTCCTCTCACCTTGGCCCCCACGTAATACTCACTTTGACATCCTAAGCGCTAAGATAATTCTTTCGAAAGGGAAGAGAGTGCCAATATCCCTTTCCCCTAATTGAAGATAGCAGTCAGCCTCCCTTCTCTCATGATCCGTCTTTTCCGCCGCATGACAAGACTCTTGGTAAGGTATATCTCTCCATTGGTGGCTGAAGTAGGATAAGCCCCACTCTCGGCGGCTATCTCCCCTCCGGTGCGTAAGAAGTTGACCATCCTCCCTCCTTTTCGGAGTAGGGGGTACCTCCCCTCTCTCGAGCGTTCCTCCTCCCACGGGGGAGCCCTAGAAGGCGCCTTGACCTAAAGATTTCAGGTAAATGATGATAGCTGCCCAAAAATCGGATTGGGTCCCTCTCGAGTGACTTCTTTTCTCCAATTATACCTTTCTCTTCTTCTGGCGATGGCCATTGTATTGTCCAGACACCTTGGTTTTTCTCCCCCCATTGCAAGTAGAGTTTTCTCCCCATCTAAGTTGGCTGCGTTCTCCTGACTCGCGGATTGCTCGTTAGAGGTGTTATAGTCCTATATAATTTTTGTTTCCGCGATTAACTCCCCTCTCGTCTACCAACTGTTGACCTTCCCGCCGGTTT
>Ga0179593_1501405_pt1 | contig 10781 bp, 17 predicted proteins | sample CZODoug2_1_08_16_FD_185931 | JGI IMG/M metagenome (GOLD analysis project Ga0179593, IMG submission 185931) | Vadose zone soil fungal communities from Angelo Coast Range Reserve, California, USA - CZODoug2_1_08_16fungal (PacBio error correction) | ecosystem: Environmental > Terrestrial > Soil >... | reverse complement strand
TATGTGAAAACGAAGGGAACGCTCTTGTGATCGCCTGTTTTTTCTTCTTTTTTCCGAGAGATCTCTTTTTGATGCCTCTTGCCCATTCGGAGTTTCTTTTCGTAAGGCTTTTCTTCTTTCGTTTCAGTGCTTCCCCCATGGAGCCTGGCGGATGGAGGGCTCTATCTGCGAAATATGTTCCTTTTTATCGAGTTTTTTCTCCTCCGACCCTCTTTAAGTCCCCTCTCCCGGGGATTTATTCCTTGCTGGCGTCTTAGCGATGGAGGCCCCGTTCGTAATGATGAGCCCGGGAGACCTGACGTTTTTTTTGGAACTGGTTTTTTTCACTGGGTTTTCTTTTTTCCCGAGCGCTTTTTTTTTCCTTGATTAGCAGCTCATTTTTGGTTCCGTCTTCTTTTTCCCTACCCATCTACTCGCTGCCGCACGCAAAATGGGCACGGTTAGGGGTCGCGTTTTTTGGGATTCTTTTTTTTAAGCCCTCCTGTCTTAGTTGTTTTCCCTTCCCTGGGTGAGAAGGTGCTTTTTTCTTCTTTTCTTTTTTTAGTAGAGCTTCGCTATTTTGTTTTGGAGACCCCAGCGAGATCCTCTTTCGAGCCTTTTGGGACACTCGGACTCCCTGTTGGTCCAGAATTCGTCGGCGATATTCAAGCAGCTCCAGCCTTTTTTCTTCTTCTTGCAGCTTCCTCCCCCCTCCCTTCTTATGTTTCAGCCGGGCAGTTCACCAACTCTTTCCGTGAGCCTAGGGAACAGGTCTTTTCTCTGCGCTCTCACGAGTGTTTTTTTCCCTGATCTCTTCCCCGTTCCAGAGAGTCCCCCCTTTTCTTCAAGCCTTCCCCCTTAGAAGTGAGATTAGGAGGGTAGCCCCCTCTGTTCCTCTTTATTGAAATTTCTTTTTTCCGTTCAGATTATAGTTTTTCTTTTTTTGATCCTCTCTTGAGTCTTGGGTAGATATCATTAGGTTGAATTGATTTCCCTTGTATCGGTTTTCTTGGTGCTTCCTCCTTTCCTTCGGCGGCTTTTCCCCTGGTTCCCACTTAGCAGCTTCGCTCTCGTAAAGTAAGAGTCAATTTTTCGAGGCTTGAGGCCCTCCTTTCTCAGGTTTTCTCAGATTTTTTTCTTTGCCTTCTCCTGGAGTCCCTTCCTTCAGGACCCGTCCCCCCCCGCGCTCGGTCTTCAGTTGATTTTCTTTTCCAGCTCCTCTGACGGTTTTCCTGAGATTTTTCCAGATTCACCTTTGGTGTGTTCCTTGCATTGCTGTCAAGCACCCTCTGGACATGATTCTGTTCTTTTGTGATCGCCCCGCATGCTTTCTTAGCACCCCCCTACATCATTGATGAGGGGATTCCTTTCTCGGACTCTTCTCATCTTTACTGGCGGCCCCTTCTCTTGCTGACCCCCCAACTAGCCCCTTTCTACTCCCGTGCAGTCTCTTGCGCTCTTCTACCCACTTTGGTCAGGCGATTTCCTGTGTTCCCCGCGCCTTTTTCCTATCTTTGACTCTCTCTGGTTTTCTCTGAGCGGTTCTTCGGGTTTCGCGCGGTTATCTGACCTGTTCTTTGGTCCCTCCCCTCTCCGGTCTGTTGGCCCCCTCCCTCGACCCGCTTTTTGGCCCCGAAAAATGGCTTCCGTCTCATCCCTCTGCTCCGAGCTTTCGCTCCCTTCCGCGCTTAAGATTCCTTTTTTTGTTGACCTTTCTTTGAAAGACGATGGCCAGCGTTAGGGAGGAGGGCCCCTCTCTAAGCCCCCCTGATTTCTTCTTAGAACCCCCCCTTCCGTGTGGGGTGAGTTTTTTTTTTTTTCCTCTCTTTCGGATAGACTGACTCCAATTTCGGCATTTTTTATCACCCATTCCTTTTTTAGGCCTTCTTTTAAGGGTGTGGATCTGCGACTTAGTTCGATTCCCCTTCCTGTGCCAGGCTTCTACTTTTTTATCTTCATCCACCCGGAACTGGATTGAATAGGTGGAGGTCTGGGTGGGCCTACCTCCTAGGGTGTGCCCCTTCATTTCCCAGACCATTTTTTTTGGAGTCGGTTGGCTAGAGGGAGGGAAAGTGAGTGTCCGACCCCCTCCTACGGGATCCCTTCTGGAGGGTTATTTCCTTTCCTTGGAAGGCGCGGACAAATTTTTTTTTCCGGTCTCTCCCCCCCGTTTTTGATTTTCCCTCGGACTTTTTTATGGAGGGAAGGTGTTGTTCAAGTTCCCAGCCCCTGTCTATTTGTGGAGTTTGGACTGAGGAGGCCTCTGCGAATGTGCGCTGGCGCCCATGTACGAGACTTCCCCCCCCCCGAGAGCTCTTTTCCTGGTCTCCCTTTTGCCCCCTTAGTGCAGTTTTCTCAGATGATCTTCCTCCCCCCTCGTGGTGTGAGAGAGAGTTTCCAGGACTTTCCCGTCCCCTTCAGCTTCCCTCCTTTTACTTTCCGAGGTGACCCCCCCGGAGCGCCCAGGCCGCTTTCTGAGCGTCAGAAACCCCACCACCTCTTTTTCATCTGGCCTTCTGACCACGTAAGTGTCCAGCGATCTTCTCACCCATTTTTTTGCAATGTTCTCCAAACCCCCTCTGAGGTTAAAAACCATGGCCTTTCCCCCTTCTAGACTCGATCCTTTTGTAATTTTAAAGAGAACCCTTGACAATACCCTTCTCTTCAAAGACGATCTCTATTTTTTAGCCCTCCGCCTTTTCAGTTCACACCCTTTTACTGTGTCAGACACAGCCGCAGCCCCCCTTCTGTAGGCCCTTGATATTTTCTTTCCATAGGCAGCCTTCCGGATTGCCTTTCCTTCAAGGAAAAACAAGTTTCGATGCTGCCGGCGCCCCAACTTCCGACCCCTTTTGCTTGATTTTTCCCTTGCCTCTTTTTTAGAGCGCAGGAAAGCTCCTTCTTTTCTCGTCCCTCTCTCCTCCCCCTATTTTTTTCTACTTTATGCAGATGCTCACTTCGTGCAGCAAAGATTAACTCCCCCCCTTCCACCAATTTCCGCTCCCCGCGTTAATAGCTAGTCGCACGAATCTGTGTCTCTCGGCTCCGGTTTCCGACTTTTCCCCTGAAAATTCTTTCTTGGAGCTTTTGGATCCGAAAGTCCCTTCAGCCTTCTTTCCTAAGGCCCTTTTCATTTTAGAGCTTTAGCGGAACCAGGGAGCGAAACGCGGTCCCTTCTTTATAACCTTTTCTTAGTCAATCGTGAGCCTTAGGTGCAGTCCTCCCTGGACTTTTGTTTTCGATTCCCTTTTTGCAGCTTCTTTAAAGGGTTCCTAAGATACTGTCTCAATCAAAGCTCTTTTTGCGAACTTCTGCAATCTTTTTCGTATACGTTCCCAGGGGATGGATTCCCAATAATTTTCCAGGTAACTGGGGGGTCCTCCAGACCCCCCGGAAACTTCTCCCTCGAATGCCTCTTCCCAGAGGTTTTCCAGACCTGCCGGGAAAAACCCACCCCTCCCAGGACTTCCCCAGGACTGCAATTGGCCCGGTTTTTCTATCCTTAAGACCCGCCAGACTGAGGAGGGACGGTGCTGAGCACTCTTCCTGCCCCCTTCCCCCCACGGTTCAGTGTAAGAACCGGCAAATTCACATTCCACCGAACACCGCCGAGCAAGTAGCCAACGGAGTCCCCAGTTCCAGAAACCACTCCGGACGGATCTCTCTGGAGTTCGAAGGGCGGCCCTTCAAGTCTTTCCTTTGACTTTTCCACCACTTCTTCTCCAAGCTCCCTAGCTAGATTTTGTGGGGCCGATTCTCCCCTTCCTCTGACTTGAGCCCCTTCAGCCCTCCACGGACCCTAGGATTGCTACGCCTCGGACCTCGAGCCTTCCGCCTTTTATTGATCTTTTCCCGAGTGACTCTCATGAACGCGTTTTATCCCCTTACACTTCGGACCTTTTCGATCCCCCTCGCCCCCTTTTTCCGGAACCTCTCTGCAGGCGTGGAAGGCGTAAGATCCTTTGTATTTCCCTGCCGAGTTTTTCGAACCCCTCTTCATCTTAGTATTTTTGTTCTAGACTTCCCCTCTTCCTTTTGACCACGCGCTGCTCGTCAAAATCGCCCTTTGTCCCATATCCCTTCAGCTTGATTTTTCTCGCTTTCTGCTGCGTCGCCCCTCTTTTTTACTTACTCAAGTATCATCCACACCGCTCCCCAATACTCCTCCCTCCAAACACCCGAGGCCTGAGCCCCCCGCTGCGCGATTCTTTTTCGGTAAACTTGCTTTTTCTCCGGCAGCGTACAGAGGGATGACCATTTAAGCCGCCCCTTTTTTTTGCTCCTCAATCCCTCCTCTTCCCCCCCCTCCACCAGGTAGGTCATTTTTCAGAACTGGCTGGCTAGTCAGAACGGTTCTTACTCGTGATTCTTTCCCAGGCCGCATCAGCTCTTCCTGTAAGTCTCAATCTACCAGTGGTCAGGAACGAACGCTCCTCCAGAATTACTTCCCCCTCCCCCGCGCGAACCCCTCTGGAGCTCCCCCCTTCGACCACGAAGGCCCCCTTCGATCGGATTTCCTTTGGCCGTATCTAACATCTTTTTTTTTTTTCCCCCCATTTCCCACAAATATATCTCTCCTCTCCGTGTCTTCTTTTCAAACAGCCTTTTGGAGACGTTCGTTTTTCTCCTCCCAGTATTTTCGTGGGGGCCTTTTTCGGTCCTGTGCGATTCCCCTTGGATACTTCCTTGAAGGCGGAGTTCGTGCGGAACAGATCTTTGCTTTTCCTTGTGACTCTCTGGATTTTTTTTATGCATAGACATTCTTCTGCCCCTCTTCGATTTTTTATAAATCTTTCTTCTTTAGTCGTCGTATGCTTAGGAGACTGCCGGAGGACATTTCTTTTGTTGGATCCCCCTGTAGTTCTCTCTTTTTGGCTGGATCTTCATTAAATTCCCCAATATGGATTTTTTTTTCCTGGAAGGTGGCTCTTTCTCTTGATCTTTTAGCTGAAGGACTGGAGAGAGGGGTGTCTTTCTCTATTGTCCTTTTGGAACCTTTTTGATGTTTGCGGGATTGATAGTTCTCGGGTGTGTCCTTTGCGAAGAGATAGATAAGACCGATCTCCCCTCTTACTTTATGCGTGCACTAATCTTTTTTTGGAATCCTTCCCTTTTTCTGGAAGTGCGAGTTATGTTTCTCTTCGACCCCACTATGAAGATCACTCGGCCTATTCTTCCTCCAAACTACCAGAGGCTTTCTTCCTTTCGCCTGATTTTTCCTTTCGTTTTTCTGCAATTTCGAACGGTCCACTTTTTTCCGAAGGTTTGATAGCTCCCTCTTCGAGCTTCTTCTCCTAACTCCTCCTTATTCTTTCGGTGATAGGTCGATGTACCCCTACGACTGAAGATTCGCCTGCGGTAAGTTGTTCTCCCCCTCCTACATAGTGCGTAGGGGAGACGACTGATTTTGAGTCTACCTAGTATCGGAAGGTTTTTCTCTTGGTTCTTCCCCCCACCTTCGATGAAGTCCCACAGAGCTTTCCCGCGGACTCTTTGAAGAGGTGTTTTTCTGGACGACCTTGATATCCTTTTTTTTTTCTACTGGTTCTTTCTCGGTTTTCTCAGCATGAGTTTCCGGACCTACGAGTTTTTCCTCCGGTTTTTCCTCCCCACCAATTTGAGCGGTCTGCTTCTTTGCCTAGAGATGGGGACAAATCCTCATGACTCTTTTTCTCCAGGTTTCCACGCCTCTGGTATTTTTTGTGGGGTCCTCTCATGCGGGACCCCTTTAGATGTTAGGAGTAGCTACACCTGTCTTTTCAGCTTCTAGCTCTTGACGATCTTTCGGGGCCTATGCGCATCTACTTTCCTTTTAACATTTAGACTCGAGGTCAAGTTTCCTTAGAGGTTGATTCCTTCTTAGTTTCTCCCATGACTCCCCCAGGACTTTTTTTGCTCATTCTCGCTTTCCCCCCCTCTGAAAATGGTTTGAAGGATGATCATCCTTCCTTGTCGCCTCCTCGTTGAACATACCCCTATCCAAGAATACGCAACCTAGTGAAGAAGATTGACCCTTCCAATCCGTGTTCTTCACTACTCTGATCCAAGCATTGGTCACTTTTTTCACGACATGTTTCATCTTTGTGCTGCTGATCCGCCCGGGATTTAGACACCAAGGAATATTTTTTTGAGCCGAATGCCGTTGTACCCGTTGGGATTAACTTATACAAGCGCAGGGGCTCCTTCTTTCCCGTTGTTTGCTTTCTTTCGCTATAGATTTCGAATTCTACATTTGCGCATGAGGGAAGAGAGTTAACACCCAACTGCCCCCGACTGGATTTTAGGAGCGCTTTGTTGAACCCCTGGTCTATCTTTCGGGAAGTTCCCATTGGCGTGTCCCCCTTTTTAGTCTTGGCCTGGTTGTTCTGTGATCCCCCGTGATCTCACACCGATCGAGCCTCGGGTTCTCCCTCCCCCCATCCCTTTCTTTCTCCCATTTTCCCTGGCCTTCTGGAATTTGTCCAACCGAAGACGGCCCTGCCGACTTTTCGTTTTTTTAGTCTTGGCGCTTTTTTCTGGAGGGTTGGGGCTCCCGGAGCGAGATGTCTGCGCTGAATTTGTTCTCCCCACCTCCACCCGGGCCCCTCTGTGCCTTTTCCCTCCCTCTTCCCCCCCCCGCTGTTTGGGAGGCTGCTCTCGCCGTGCCTATGCCGCCGCCTCCGAGAAGGTACGTCCAACGTTCTTCCTCAGCTTTCGAGCCTCAGTTATCGTAAGAGGAAACCCCAACCTAGAAGCTCTTGGGCAATTAGCCCAACATTTCAATTCTTACTTCCAGGAACAAACAGTCGGTGGCCCCTATCCCCTGCAGTTCATATCACTTAGCGTATGACCAGAAGTTAGAAGATGAACCGGAGGCTCGGTCATGGAATCTCAGAGGAGTCCTGACTGTAGGCGAGACCCCGCCCGTGTCGTTCAACTGCTGTCCGACACAACCGTAGAGGGAATGGTCCCAGCTCTCATTGCCCTCCCCCTTCGGCCCCGCCCCTGTGAGAGGCCGGAGTACTCGGAAACGTTCTACACGTTACGCTTCGATCTGCTTTTTCCACAGATAGACTTGCACTCTCTGACCCTTGGTTTTTCCCCCCAAATGGCGCTGGAGATAACTTGCTTTTTCCGATGCCGTCTCCCGGGATTGAGCTCGAAACCGTCATCTTCCCTTTGGTTTTCCCTTCTTTGCTACCCCGGGTACTCTTTTCCCCAGCCCGAGAAAAGGTAATATTTCGCCCCCCCTGCCCTCTTGCCCTTCCCCGTTTTTTTATCCTAGGTAGACGGTTCGGACGGAGAGCAAGCCTTGGATGCATTCACTTCTTGAGTATTAGTAGCGTATCAAAGGAGGCCCGGAGGGATCTCCCTTCACCTCCTTTTCCCCAGCTTCGGAGCCCCCTCAGAGAAGGTACCCAGCAAGAGAGAAACGTAAGCGCGTTAGACCCTCTTCGCTTTTATACCCCCCCAGCCTTCCCCTGCCCCTTTGATCGTCTGACCCCTGGATAGAAGGTATATTTTGTTCTAGGCCTCCTGCGCTCTCCTTTCATCCCTTTCTCCGAAGGACTGAATCAGCGGCAAGATCCGAGCCATTGGTTTTTCATTCCCTCTCCTGAGGGTCGGCCTCCCAGTGAAAACGACCAGATACGTCGTAGACAAAGGATGGCCAAAACCCTGACTTTGCCCACACCTTAAGATCTAAATCGAAGCACTCTGAGGGTTCTATTTCCTTCATTTTCTACAACTTAAGGAACCCAACAGCTTTACTGGCCCGGGCCCACCCCCCTTCCGACTCTCCCATTAGTAGTCGCCCAGATCCCTATAAGAGATTTCCCCTTATTTCCCACCCTTCCATGGATTCTCGGCGCACGGTGTCGGCAGCGAATTTTTTAAGTTTTCATTTCACGCACCCTCCCCCCCTTTCGAGACCTCTATTTTTTTCTTCAACCTGAATGGATTCGTCTTTCCCAATAAGCAACTACTCTGTGCGCCCCCACGCAGGCGTCCTCACTACCCCCTCCCTTGTACATTCCACGAGCGCTCTTTTTTTTTAATACCGAGTCTCTCTTCCCTGAGGGATACGGTAGAGTCCTCCTTCTGGGCCTTCTCTTCTTGACCCCCCTTTTTTCTGGGGCGTCCCTCCCCCGCTCTTCTTCTCTGACGGAAGAGAGTTTGCGCCCGAGCAGCGCTTCAGGTTGTAGACTTCACGCTTTCTCTTTTTCCTTTTTTCCGTTTGTTGGTTCCCTCTTCTGTCTTCGATCCTTTCCTTCGTCAGGATTCCCCGCAGCTGCTCTTCGGCGCTGGCGGAGGAACCCCCTCTTTCTCACAAATGGCGTGCAGTCTTTCCGACCGGAAGACTCCTCCTTTCCTTTCCTCTTTTTTTTAGGTAGGGCCCCCCCCCCGACTCCTTCCCTACCTTTTTCAATATACTCCCACTCCATGAAGGCGTCCTCCCCCCCCTGCCAAATGAGGATCCCGCCCCTTCCGTTTTCTTCTTTTTCACGGGTAAGAAGGCCTTGGCCGCTTAGCCGCAGGACTTTTAGCTTTTCCCTCCTCCCCTAAACACGCGTCATATCCCTCGAAACTCCCCTCACCCCTTCTTTATGCCCTGAAAGAAGTATCCGAGACAGAAGGGTACTCCCCCCCCCTCTCGGAAGGATGGATCCTATGCCTAGACATACCCCCTCCCTTTCGATTTTCTCTTTTTCCCCACTCTGAAGATGACCTGGTTTTGTTCCTTCAAATCTTCCTTTTTTTTCCAGGTCACCTGTAAGAAAGGCTCCGCAATACCTCCTCTCTCCTTTTGCCCTCACGCTTCGTTTTCAATTCTTCCTTGCCTGTTAGCCCCGCTCCCACTCCCCCCGCCGATTCATCCCTGGCATTTTTCCCCCATCTCCCCCTTTTCCACGAAGTGGAATCTGTCTTCGATCGGACGACCCAAACTCCCTTTGTCTACAGAGGCTGTTTTCACCCCCCCCCCCCATTTTTCTCTTCCTCCCCTTTTTTTTTCTCTATGGGCTGGTGCGCAAAAGTTTGAGTTTGGGTCGTATCTCCTGGACTCGATTAAACTTACGTTTTAGTCCTTGATGATGAAGGTGGGGGTGCCGCTTATGATCGGGCTTGAGTTATTTTCTAATGGGGGCCTTTAAGTCGGAGCGTTTCTTCTCCCTTTTCTGTGCGGTGGCGTTCCTTTACCGGTGGACCCCGGACTGAGAGTTGGATTTTTTCCCCACCACCCTCTAATAGAAAACCATGTTCTTCGAGGATTCCCAGGAGCTTTTCTTTCGAGGCAGTGCTGTCTTTTTTCCTTCCCTCTCGGCTTTCTTCGGATAGGACCAGGGCCGGAAGTGTGACTTTTTTCCAAGTGGTGGCGACTGGTTGCTGGAGGTATTTCTCTTCCGAGGGTGGCTTTCTCTTTTGACCAGTCTATACCATTTTCCCTGCGTTCTCCATCTGTTCGGAAGCCCTGGTCCAATTTGGACCGGCGGGCTCTGTCTCTCCCTAGCGAAGGAGATGGCTCTTTTATGGCTAAGTGGCTCCCTCCATTCTTCGATGTTTTTTTTGGGAATATGTTCTTGATTTTTCTTGTTCTCGGGTATTTTTTCTCTGCTGTGTTTCAACGCCCTTATGAGAACAGACAGTCTTGATAAGAGAGATCTTCCTTTTTCTTCAAGATGAGAGCCCCGAGATCCACGGTGGTACGCCTTATTCTGGCCGAGCATTCTGGTTTCCCCTGTCTGCTTCCGCCAGATCCCCTATCGGTCTGACGCTCTAGTTCGCCCAAGCGGATATGGTTCCTCGACTTCCAAGAAGGGCAGCTCTACAACCTGCCGGGTGGTTGCTGCTCGGGAACCCTTTTTCCGTACCTTGCCCCTGAGCCTTTTTGGTTTCTCAGTCGTCTTCCCTTCCTGATCGAAGATCGCCGTCAGAGAGTTTTCCCAAGTATCCCTCCCGAAGTGAACGATCTTTCGGGCTTCGGCCCGAGAGTTCTCTGTCCCCGGTCTTTTTTGGGTCGGTCTCCCCTTTTGAGCCTCCGCAGTTCGAATTTGCAGGCCGTTTTTTGTTCGCAGCCCCGGGAGTCTTGGGGGACGAGTTTCACCAGCCCCCGTTTCCTTTCCTTTTCTCCGGTTTTTTTTTTTCTTGAGGCCACCTTTACGGCGCCTTCGCTTTTTTTTCCCGCCGTAGCCGCTGCCAGAGCTCCTTCAGTACGCCTTTTTGCGGTCTGGCAGCGGGTTGATCGATGGTCGCCTCTGGATGCCAGGTGAGCTCCTAGCGGTTGCGCCTCTCCCTTTTTCGGGGTCCCCGGCCCCAGCGTCATCGTGTTCAGGACGGGGCTCGGCGTCGAATTCCATCTTGCCGAACGGCCTCGGTATGAAGGATTCTGCACGGAGCTCTTGCCTCATGACTTGTTGTTTGTTGTTAAGGCCTTGTGTCCGCCCAATCGGGACAGGAGGATCTTTCTTTGGGGTCGGTGCCGCCCTTCGTTCCGGACGCCCCCGATGCTCGGGTTATTCGCCAATCCCCTGGTGATGCGCGGGGGATCTTTCGGCCGTCCGTTTAGGAGATCTCTAAGCGGAGTCCCTGAGCGCGCTGGAGTCATGCCTGTTTTCTCATCGAGCCCCTTTTCGACGCGCTTCGCCTTGCGCCACGAGTTAAAACCCTTGTTCATGCTGGTGTTACGGAGGAGGTGCTCTTTCTCTCCGGGTCTCGCTGGTCCGGACTCTGACTGGAGCGGACCGTTTGAGCGCTTCGAACCTGGTATGACGTTTCAGGTTCCTGGATCCTTGAGTACGCGTATCACATCTTCTCCCTACGATTCC
>Ga0179593_1448815_pt1 | contig 10781 bp, 15 predicted proteins | sample CZODoug2_1_08_16_FD_185931 | JGI IMG/M metagenome (GOLD analysis project Ga0179593, IMG submission 185931) | Vadose zone soil fungal communities from Angelo Coast Range Reserve, California, USA - CZODoug2_1_08_16fungal (PacBio error correction) | ecosystem: Environmental > Terrestrial > Soil >... | reverse complement strand
TTTCCAGATCCGATATGGTGGTTTTTTTTTATGAGAGTCGTATTGCGTTTCCTCTTCCCATCTTTCTGACTTCTGGGCATTCGACCTTCTTTTTCCCTAATCGTCTCCTTGCAGGTGACGTCCTATCTCTACCCTGGTCACGAGTTTGCTTTGAGTTCTGGGCGCCTGACCTTCTTGACGCTGAGGGACCCCCTGGTAATTTTTCAAACTTTTGGTCACATCTTTCTTTTTTTTTTTATGTTGATACGCCGAGGCCTTGGAATGTGACTCATTCCTTCCGCTTTCTCCTCCTTTTGTTTTTTCTTAGCTTTTCTCAACCGGTATCCCTCAAGGTGGCAGGTGAACTTGTTGTGGTCGTTGGTGGTCTTTTTTTCCTATTCCTTCTTACACCAGCCCCTTCCCTGAGTTTTTGTTTGACTGATTTGTGTCGCAATATGATCCTTCGAGTGCCTCTCCTCATTGATGACCCGTCCTTTTTAGCTGGTTTCGCTTACGGAAGGGTTAGTTCAAATATTGAAACCTTCCTTTCACGAAGGTTGGGGAGCTTTTTTCGTTTTCGCTGGATTCCGTTTATTTGCGCAATCTGCTAATGCTCCCTGCGTGTCGGCGACTCTTCTTTCTTCCGACCACTCAGAGGCCTGGCCCCCTTTTCTTGTTTCTGCTTCCTCTCTTCATTGAGAGGTTCTTTTGGCAGTTCGTTTGTTGCTTTAGTGTCCACACCAGTCCTTGTTCCTTCGGGTACTCGTACACGCAGTTCCGAGCTAGCTTTTGACCTTCGCCTCTCCTTTTGGTTCTTCAGTTTTTTTAGGGTAAGACGATACCCACTTTGCTTTTCTTCTGCAATCGAAAAGTTTTTGATCCCCTCCCCTTCGTCACTGATTCGTTATTGGCGGACATTCGGTCCATGCTTTTCGTTTAGCTGAGATGTCGGTCGAAACTTTGCCGCTGGCGCTTTTGCTTGTTTTTTTTTCTGGTTGGGACACTCGCATTCCCTCAGTACCGCGTTTTTTGCCAGTTTTTTCTCTGCGTTTTCGGGAAGCTTGCCCTGACCCTCTGACGATAGAACCCCTTTTTCCAAAGTTGATGCCCAAAGAATCCCCACGGCTCCTTCCCGTTTCGTGAGCAGTCTTTTTTTTTTTAGGAGATTTCGTTTCAGCGCCAGAGTGGCCCCCCACTTAGAGATTGGCTCGAGACTTCTTATTTCCATTTTTGTGGAAAGATCGGTTTCTTTCCCTGTCATGTTTGTTTCCTTTGACCCTCGTTCTATCCATCCCACTTTTTCGCACTGTGCCCCCCTGGTACACCTGATAATTACGCCGCCCTTCTCCCATTTGGTTGAGTCTTTTTTCCCTTTTCGTAATGGAGATCGCTTCTCAATGGTCGAACCTACTCTCTTTCTCTTTCTCGTCATTTCAATTCCCTTTTGTCGCTGCCCTGGTGGATAGGGGACACCCTCGTTTTTTTTTTAATTCTGCAATTGGTTCTTGGTTCGGGGGGGGGGTTTTTTGTGTTTTTTTTTTTTTTTTCTGTGGTTGTTTTTTTTTTTTTTTTTTTTTTTTTTGGTTTTTGTTTGGGTTGTTGTTCCTTCTTCGCTTCTCATACGGCCTTTTTTTTTTTCTTCTAGTACAGATGCTGGTTTCCTGTTGACGATCAACTTTGGCTTCGGTTTCCCCTTGTTGTTTTGGCGGTCTGTCCTTTCGGCTTCTTTTCAACTGTTGGTTTGTTCTTTACCGCATTTGGTATTTTCCGTTACATTGCTCTTTGACTTAGACGCAACTTGTTTGTTCCCAGCATGGTGCGGGGCTTCTCATGTTATGATTTGTTCGATTTGATCCATGGCAACGGTTCATGGTGCTCCCCTTCGTTTTTTTCTACACGGTTCGTGCCTCCGTTTTGTACTGAAAGTCTCATCCCTTCCTGTGGTTCCCTAGTCCGCTCTCCCTGTTTTCTTTGCAAATTCTATTTCAGCCCATTTCCACGTTTCGGCCCTTTCTATGGAGAAGTTGTGCTCTTTACGTGACGCGTCTCTTGCTATCCCCCCCCAAATGTGCCAGTCTGTTGCCGGTATCGTCAACTTCTTTCCTTTTTTCGTCTTGACCCATTTTTGTTTTAAAAAGGAGTCTGCCTCCGACAGTTCTGCCCCGCTCTTCGAGTGCTGTGCTGGTCTCTTCGGCAGTCTCGGCCGATCGGCCTTTGATTATTTGAGCGGCTTAAGCTGAGATCGTCTCCTTTTGGAGTAATTGTTGCTGAGTAGACCCCCCTTTTCATCGGGCACCGACTTTTTAATCCAATCTCTCCTCTTTTTTCCTGTTCGGTGAGTCTCTCTTGATGAGCCCCCCACAATTTTGCAGTCTCAACTATATACTGGCCTTCTAGACCTCTCCTTTTCTCCTATACAGACGCCAGGTCAAAAAATCGCTTGCCTTGCTGACTTTCTTTCCCTTGGAACCGAAACTAAATCCTCATCCCCCTGCCCTTGCTTCCTTTGCCCCCCTTCTTTCTCTCCCGTTCATACCAAGAATTTCGAACGCCCCAACCTTATCTTCTCGCCGAATTCCTTTTCGGCACATTTCCGTTTTGCCGGGTGGGGTTTTCGCTTCCTTCACACATTATCCTCGCTCTCCGTCTGAGCGCCAGCTCTACAATTCTTCGTCTTCTTCTTAGGTCTGCCAGTTTTTACACGTTCTTATTTGTCCTCTCGTATTTCATGTCTACCATGTTGTCTCCTTCACAACGTGTCGTCCTCACCTAGTTTCCATTCCTTGCCTTTTCATTGTATCCAATACGCCCCCAGCGCTTTAAGCATAGCCGTGATCCCTGTCCTTCCACCCAGTTTTGCCCGTCACCGAAACGATTTTGCATATCCCCCCTCGCCAATCAATGTTCCGCAGTCCCCCCAACGAACTTACGCCGTTCCAATTCCCAGACCGCCCCCCTCTCCTTGGCAAAATCCCACCTTTTTTCGTTTCCAAAAGCCAACTTCGAGTGATATGGCCGCTTTTAACCTTCGCCCGTCAGTTCTCTTCCCCCCCACTCTCCAAGAACTCTTCCGAAATTCTCGCCTAATTCAGTAGATTACTTCGACCCGAGGGTTCACCTCGGCCAACACTTGGGGGCCTCGTCTTCTTCTATCTCCCAAAGATCCTATCCTTTGGCGTCGTTTAGACCCCTCTTCGAAGACTTAAGCCCGGCCTCGGATACATCCCCTCAACCCATTTGTTGCTGGCGTTCAGCTTTTTCCGGGCTTGACCCCCCCCCTCCGGACTTTCGCTGCCAGTTGGTCACCTGGAACCCTCCCACACCCCTTGTCCGCACCGCCGAATTATTTCCACCCTTTCCGATCTCCCCTTAAACGAATTGTTTTCCCCATCTCTTCCTTGAATGTCATCTTTTTCGCTTTGACACTTGCGACATCTACTTCTTTGCTAGACCGTGTAGCCCATCTCTTTAAGTCTTTTGGGCATAACCCTTTTTTTTTTTTGCACCTGTCTTTTGCGAAAGGGACCCTTTAGCCCCTTTCCCGGCGTGAAAAGCGTTCTCAAAATTTTCAGTCTTCTCCCCTATCTTTCAACCCCCCGTTTTCCAGGCTCTTTTTTCCCCAATCCCTGGCTTTCTCCCCCGCACGTCCTCCCGCTGCCCCCCTCCCCCGTTTTCTCTCATATCCCCTTGTATGAATCTGAGTCGACCCAGGACTTTTCGCCAATCACTCCATCTGTCGTGAGTCCTCCAGCCGAACTTTTCCGAAAAGCACTGGGCGATTCGTCCGTCCTTTACCTGTATCAACTCGAACCACCCGTGCCGACTGATCACAGGTCCCCATCGCGAGTTTTTAATCGTCTGGGCTGGTTCCAATCCATGTGTCAATCTTCGAGATTTGGTCAAAAAGGCCATTACCGGCAAGCCACTCCCTTGATACTCATAGTCGTCCCCGCTTTCTCTTACACGAGGTGCCACCGTTTCTTGTCGGGCTTCGGTTCTCCGGCGCCCGTGGGCCGACGCTTCTTTTGCGATTCTATTTAGCCAGATTGCGAACCCCCACCACATCGGGTCTCCTCCGCTACAGGCAACGCACCGGAACCAAAGCCTAATGCCGTTCCAGTCCCCTCCGCTTGACGTATCCTCCACCACCCACTAGCGGAGCTTTCTGTAACCAGTTTCCGGCTTTTTTTTGATTTTTCTGCATCATGGAGCCGATTTTTCTTATAACATTGCGCTAGTATAGTTCCCCCCCTCATGCCTGTTCGCTCGTTTACGCCTGTTTCGGCGCCGCTTGCCCTTTCACCCCGCAGGCAACCCACGGTGGTATACCGTGGGTTAGAAACGTTGGTGCGCGTGACAGCCCTTTTTTTTCGAAGCCGGGATGGATTCCCCTGTACAATACCACCTCGTCGACGGCTACATTCCCTGAGAAGTCATTTCCCGCCTCGCTGTACAAATGGGGAGCCTCGTTTTAGACAAGCCAATTCCTTTTCTTTCTCACGTACCGGATTCGTTTTCGCGCTGCCCCTTCCTCCTTCCCTCTTCAAACTGGGCGGCTTTGACGTCAATGCCTGCGGTCCACGTCGGCTAAACACCCACCCCCTTGTCGGTATCTCTCTCTTTTCCTCGAATTGTGTTGTTCTCTCCTCTTTTGAGAGTTCACGATTTGGGTCCTCCGAGCCTGTCCGCCGGTCCAGATTTTCCCCCACATCGCTCATTGCGGTCTTCCGCTTCAGATCCGTCATTGCCGTTGTTCATAATCTTCTTCACGAGGGTTTTTGTTTCTCCCCTTTTCTTGCCTTCAATGTCTTGGAAACTTCCTTCTCGGTCGGTAGCCGGCGGGTGAGGGTCTTCGATTCCATGTGAATCTCCCCGTTCTAAAATGATTTTGGGTTTTTTTCGCTCGTTACCCCCCCCTTTTCACAAAGTCAAGGTTGGTGTGACCCAGGCGGGTCAATTGGGCATTTGGGGGCCGGGACATTCCATCTCTTTTTCGCTCAACCGCCTTCGTGGAACGCGAACGAGCGCATTTTTCATCTGGCTCCCTTTCCTGGCCCCTCAAGCGGAACTGTTGACCTTCAATTCGCTGTGTTGGCGACAATGGCTTTTTGGCAATCCCCCCACCCCAACTCAGGGCTGAATTTGGTTGCGCTTGGTCCGGTATAGTATTTTCTTTTTGTTCTTTTTTTTGTCGCAATGCCTGTCGTCGGAGTACTGGAGAAGCCTCAAGAGGCCTGGCTGGCCAAATATTTTCCGCTTCCCCTACTCATCATTGAGCGGGGGTTTTTATTGCCGTCGGCAAGCCTGTTGGGACCCCCACTCTCCTGGAATGGGCCGCTGTGTTACTCCGCCCAGGCTGTCCCCCCGGCCCTTCAGTTGATTCTTTGGATGGAAATCCCTTCGGCACTTTTTTTTCTTTGATCATGGTAAGACGGTCTCGGCGACTTCTCCCGTGTTTCGATCTTTGACCCTTCCGGAACACGTCGCGACGCAGTTTTCTGTGGACTGTTCTCCGCCCCTTTTATCCAGGTCTGCCTTTTGCAAGCCATGAGACCAATGCTGCATCTGGTGCTGGCTCAGTGCAGTGGGCAAGCAGGGACCTGAAGTCCTTGGACCTTTTTCCCCTTCCCTTTTTTGTTGGTTTAGGCCCTGAAAGCCTATTATGGACTCCTTCACCCGTTCGTTTCCCCAGGTTGACTACTCTCGTCCTCTCGTTTCTTGTCACTTTATTTCTAGTCGTCTCTGCATTGTCACGTTTTTTGAAGTCCCACATCCCAGGGCTTCCTTCTAGCCCCTCCCCTACCATTTTAGACCGGCCTCTTAAAGTCCTTCGTTTGCCCGTTCAACCGCCAGCCGATAATTAATTTTTTTTTTCCCGACCCTTTCTTTGGCGAGGTCATTCCCCTCTGACGGCATCCAGCACCCTCACTGTGTCGACTGTTGAGTTCTTTTTTCTTAATGGAGATCGACCTCTTGATTTTTTCCTCCCCCTCGTCCGTGTGATTGTACCCCCCCTTTTTCTTCCTCGTCAGTTCCTTTTTGTCGCTTCCCCTCGGTGCACACCCTCGGCCTGCGTCCGTTCTTAATTCGTAGTTCTCTTTCTTTGGAAAATACGTCGGTTTCCCGTTTTACGCCTCCAATTTGTTTTTTTTGCTTGACAGTACTCCACTTGGCTTCGCCTTCTTTTTCTTTTTTTTTGCTTTTTCGGCAGGTTTCAAGGGCGGAAGTTTCCCCCCCTTCGTGGTGGATTTTCCTGGGATTTTCTGGCTGGCCTACATTCGCCCCGTGCGTTTTTTTCAACTTTGACCGCTTCCCTTGAGCTCCCCCCGATGCTGGCGATTTTTTATCCTTTCCCTGCCCTTTCTTCCAAGTATTTTTTTCCGAAACGGTTGTCTTTTTGAACAACCTTTTTTTCCCGCATTTCCTCTTTCCCTTTTCCGTGGGGACAATAGCAGCTCCCCCCTTTCACATCCCCCACAATACCTCTCAGACTATAACTCAACGGTTGTTTTTCTCCTTCCTGGAGATAGAGTTGCTGACGAGTCCGCGTCTGAGCACCAGGCCACTGTTCCTCTTCCGTCTCAGGTGTTTTGAATCCCGCCTATAAGTTGTGCGTTCGAGCATTCCCCTGGGCTTGTGAAACGGAGGTTTCCCATTGGTCCGTTTTTTTCTCTATGCAGTTTTGAGGTGATTGGATTTTTTTGAGTTTTTCCTTCTGAATGCATCTTGTTCCCCGATCTGTCCCCCTTTTGCGGATAGTTTTTTATTTTTTCGTCCGGTCACGCGGGTTAGGTTTTATTGGCGTGCTTCGGATGCGCCCCGCTTCCCTCCTTTTTTCTCCTTTCCCTCTCTCTCTTTCCCGCCTCCTGTCTTTTTTTTTTTTAGGAGCTTTATGATGCCCCCAATGTCCCTCTTTTTTTTTTTTCTCCAACTTAGCAGCCAAGGACTTGAGCGCCTTACTTCCTTTGACCGACGCCGCCCTTCCTCAAAAGAATCCGCTTCTCCTTTGATGCCTTCCTCCCCTGCCCTCCTCAAATCGCCGCACCTTCTGCTGTTCAGATCTTTCGCCTACCCGTTTTCAAATCCCCCGGTATGTTTTTTTTTACCGTCCCAACTTACGATGTCTCCCGCCAGCCCCTGAGACTCCGCTCAACATTTCGTTGCCTGGTTGCTCTTCTCTTTTGCCGTTCTCGCCGCCCCCTTAGCCCGCCTTCCTCGCTTGCAAACGTTACCCTTGCCGATATCGATTGGAGGTTTTTTTTTCTGTTTCCGGTTTACTTGACCCACCGGAGAGCGATGTCTCCCTTGTTTCGCTTCCCCCCTCCCTTTTTTTATTAAAAAGATTTTACATGACCAGACAGTGCCCCCTTTTCCAAATTGCCCGCGGGTCCTCTCCTTTGAGCCCCTCCCGCAACAAATGCTTTTCCGTCCCCTTTGCCTTCCCTGCCCTTCACTCTCTTCCTGCTAATTCCCGGCCGCAACCCCGTCCCATCCGAACATCCACCATTCCGTTCCACCCGCCCTTTTCCACCTTTCAGACAGCCCCTCCTTCGTTCCACCTGTTCCAACCAGTGGGTGAGGGCCTTATTTCCCCGCCCCCCAGCCATATCTTCCTCCACCTGGTCTCCAAGTATGGTCACCCTCCCTTTCCGAAACTTGTGATTTACGGCTTGACATGGGTTTTCCCCTTTTTTTTTCCTCTCCTTTTTTTTTTTTTGTCTTCCTGTTTTTTTCTCCCAGGCCAACCCTTTTTTCTGGCGTGTTCCCCCAGTCTTTCCCCACCCGCTTTTTTTTATACTTTCCCTTTCTTCTTTTTGGAGTCTTTTCTCCGATCCTGCTTCTGATTCCTTACTTCCCCACCTTCTTCTTCCCTTCTGTGCCTCCCCTTTCCTTCTGCTGTTCCCCCTTTCCTTTTTCTACTTTTTTCTCCAGTTGCATTTGGATTGTCTCGGCCCTCTTTTCAGGTTTTCATGTTGACCATGCTCATCAACCTCTCTGTTCCAAAGTATTTTTTCCTCGTTGGTTCTCACTCACTGGAAATTCCCCAATCTTGTCTTCTTTTACGAAATAACCCCTTTTCTTTTTCTTGCAATATCCCCCGGTACCATTTGACACCAAAAGATATATTTGGCCTTTTCCTCCCTTCCTTAAAATGCTTTTTTCTTTCCTTTTTTGTTGTTCTCATGGTCTCACGGTTTCCCTCGTCCTTTTCCTCCCTTATTTATTTGAGCTACTTTCTCTTTGTTTTTTTTTCCTCTATTCTTCATTTGGACACGGGTTGTTTTTTTTTTTTGCATATATTTTTCCTTGCGACGCCCGCTCGTTTTTAGTTTCTAATCGTCCTTTCTAGGGCTACCTTCTCTCCCCGAATCACGGCAGTCTTTCCCCCCCCCTTTGTGTGTTGTTTCCGCTTTCCTCCTCTGAATTTTCTTGTCCCCCATCTTCGGAACCGCTCGACTCCTCGTCTTTGGCCAGCGGCAGATATTTTTTTTTATCCCTTTGTTTTGTCTGTCCTCTATTTCGATGTCCCTCGTTTTTATTTATTTCCCCTTTTTTTTTTCTTCTTTCTTCCCTTTCTCTTTCACTTTTCTTCTCCCCTTTCCCTTAGCCCTTTTTCGAACTAATGTTTCGTGCTTTTCTCTTTCTTCAGAATCAGTATTCTTCCTCCATTTGGGACCTGCCCATGCCTCGATCCTCTGTCTACTCTCCTTATAAATTTTTTTATCTCCTCCCCCTTCTTTTTTCACCCCCCCCCACTTCTGTGGTTTTGTTCAAGTCTAATTGGCCTTTTCCGGACTGCGTGTTTGGCCCCTCTGATAACCTTCTTCTGTATCACACGTTACCCTTTTTTCTTTCCCGTCTGTGGGTCCATCCCCTTCCCCACGAAGTGCTTCTTTTTCTTTTCCCCTGGCTTTTTTTCTGTCCTTCACATCGTGATTTTTCTCTCCATATTTGTCGTTTTCGCTCTTTCCTCCCTTCTCCCTCCCCAAGATTGTGTCCCATCCGTTTTTCCTTTTTGGTCTCGCCCTGAGTCTCGGACCCAGCTGGTTCCTTCTGTATTGAATTTCTTATGTTTTGCGCCTTTAACTTCTTTTTTTTCCATTAATTCCCTTCCGGCCCCCCCCCATCTTCATCCTTCTTTACCTGAGCCACCTTCCCCCTTTCTCTTTTCTGAAGTTGAGTCCCTTTTTTTCCCCTTTCAGCCCTTCGTAGATTTCCCAACATCTCGATCGGACTCCCCGTAAGGTTTCTTCTTTTGGCTATGATGTTTTTTACGTCTTTTTCAGTTGTTTCAACCTTGCGTCATTTTTTGTTCTCTTTTTTTCCCGGTCTTTTTTTTGACTTCGTTTGTTCCTGCCTCCTTTTGTTTCTTCTTCATCCTTCCACCTGGCCCCTTTTACCTAGCTTTTCACCCGGCACCTCTTGTATACCGTGTTTTAGAACTCGCGGATCTCCTCCCCCCCTAGTCGTTTCCCCCTCAAGACGGTTCCCTCTTCCCAGGTCAAGGACCCTCGTTTTCTTGAGCCTTGTTTAACACCCGGCTACCTTTCTCCTTTTCCTTATTTACTTTTTTCTTCTTTCCACCAAATTTGTTTGTGAGCCTTTTTCTAACCACTTCTTTCTTTTCCGCGGCTTCTTTCCCTCCTCCCTTTCACTGGAGTCTTTTTTCCGTTTAGTCAAGACGCGTCTGTTCATCTCTCTCCCTTTGTTAGTGCGGGTCCTCTTTTCTCTTCTGTTGAGGCAAGGCGTCTGTGACCCCCCACACCCACTCTGTTCTTTTTTCGTTTCCTCTATACATCCGTTTTTTTTTTCTCTGTTCATGTCGGGATCCTCCTTTTTTTTTTTCTCAGTGTATTTTTTCCTTTCTCGATTTTGGACTTCCCCCCCCCCTTCCCTAACTGAGTGTGTCTCCACCTCTCTCTTTGAATCTTCATTTCGCCTTGCGCTTTCTTCCTGTACCTGGCGTTGGGTTCTCTGTGATGCCGTTTCGGTTCCTTTGTCGCAGATTTATCTCGGATTTACCTGCTATTTTCTTTTTCCCTGTCCGGTTTTTTTTAATATTCCTTCTTTTGGTATCACGCTGTGTTCTGTCGGGTTCCCTTTTTTTCTGCCATTCGCTACTGTTGAACCTTCTTATCGACTTTTGTCTAACGTACCATTCTATTCTCGCTCCTTTTTGTCGTTTCTACCTCCCCCACGGTTTGTCTGCCCCCCCAACCGTCACGTGTTGTTTTTGATAGGTTCAAAGGGGGGTCTAACGTGTGTTTTCTATTTTTTTTGGCTCGGCGCGTTTTGTACCTCCTTTTTGCGGAAACTAGCTCAACATTTTTTTTTTTGCGATTTCCGCTTGTGCACCCAATCGACCTTTTTTTTGACCCACGCGGCCTGTTACTTTCATCTGTTCCCTGGCCCCCCCCCCCTTTTTCCTTACGCGAATCCGGTGATGACGTTTCCCTTTCACTCCTTTCCCTTTTTGATTATTTTCTTTTTTCTTTTGCAAAGCCATCCGAAACACTCACTTCCGGCGTCCGTTTTGGTTTTTTTTTGGTCATTTTCTCGCTGGGATTTCCCCGGATTTTATTTGTTTTTTTTCCATAGGATCATGCTCTTGTCGGATGATTTGGTGCTTTTCGCCACTCTTTCCTTTCTTCCCCAGTGTTTGTGGACTTTTTTTTTCTCCTCCGTCGAATCTCTTTGTACGTATTTCCCTGATTTCGTGGTGCGAATTGTCCCTTCCTCACGTCTCTCTTTCGCCCCTTTGGTTGCTTTTAGTCCCTTCATCCCCCCTTTTCAATCGGGCC
>Ga0179593_1287842_pt1 | contig 10781 bp, 8 predicted proteins | sample CZODoug2_1_08_16_FD_185931 | JGI IMG/M metagenome (GOLD analysis project Ga0179593, IMG submission 185931) | Vadose zone soil fungal communities from Angelo Coast Range Reserve, California, USA - CZODoug2_1_08_16fungal (PacBio error correction) | ecosystem: Environmental > Terrestrial > Soil >... | reverse complement strand
GTTTGCACCGTGTTGCCTCTTTCACTGGACGACGACGCTGATTACGTATTCATATGGTTTTACTTCCTTCCCTTCCCCCCGTCCGGCTCGGGTCGTTGTCCCCGGACCTCGTGGTCAACATGTCGTCCAAATCGACATGTTTCTCTCCAACATCCTGGCGCTCCCCTCTCTTTCCTTCTCATCGACCAAGTATTCCCCCACCTTCCGTCTCAGCCGACCTATCTCTACAGATGAACGCCAAAATTTTGTTTTGAAGTCCCCTCCTGGTTCCTCGCCCGGGACTAAGCCCAGGCGGTTCTTTCGTGTCGTTTCCCCCCCCTCCCCTTGATCTCTTTCCGAGCCCTCCCTTGCTACAGTTTTACGCGAGTTTTCTTCTGCAGGGTTCCTTTGCTGGTAAAATACATGCTCCCTTCCCCCCCCACACAGCCGATGTTGTTTGGTCTGAGATAATGATCGAGCTTATGCCCCTCATTCCTGCGTCCCCCTCTTGACTCCCCAAGGGCCCCCCTGCCCCCGAATTTACTTCCTGTCCCTACCCATCCTTTGTGCCGAATGTTCGCAGTTCTACGCCCGCCCTCGGGTTTTGGTCTACAGCGCTTCTCACTTTCTCGGTTGATTTTCCACCGCGGGCTAACCCCGCCTCTCCCCCCCCCCATGCCTAAGGAGGCCTACGGCGTTTTTGGCCTTAGAATGGGTTCGAAGTCGCCGACAACGGGATTTCTGCGGCGCTCCGCCGAAACCGGTCTCCTATTGTCCATTAAAGATTTCAATAGATTGTGTCCCGTTGTCCTTCCTATTCTCAGGCCTTCTTCATTTTCGACCATTTCGCCCTTCTGGCTGTCGCGTAGAAAGCCGCCGTCGATTTCCCGGAGGGCGGCTAACAAGTTCAGGCGATTTCTCCCCACTAGGGGTTAAGGTGGTATTTACAACAAGGACATGATGGTTTCCCCATGGTCGACTTCAATCCGGTGATCGGAGGTTCAATTGTTCGGCCTTCCCCTCGAGAGAGTTCCTTATCGAGTTCCTGTTTTTCCCTTCCCCTAGGGCGGTGTTGCTAAACCTTTTCTCGGCCCGCAGTCCGGTGACATCTTTCCCCTTGGATTTAAGCCCCGTCTTTTGCGCTCTGCTGACTTCCCCCTACGGCCCTCTCGAACTGATCGGGCGAAGTCTTTTGGCTGGTCCTCGACAGTAGGAACATACGAACTCTTTCCGCCGCTCTTTACGCCAGGTTGTCTTCTTTCTTTCTGATGTTTCGAGATTTTGTCCCCCCCCTTACGGATCGGCCCATTTCACTCTGAAGGTCCACAAAATGAGAACATGGCTTTTTTCCTTTACAAGCGTATTTCCGATTGCCGCTCTTAGGGTATTTCCCTATCACGGCTTCTTTTGACCTGCCGCCCCTCTCTCAAGTTTCTTGCAATCCGGAAGCCGTTCTGTCCTTTGGAAAAATGGGTTTTCATAGTTCCTCCCCTCCTTTTGTGGAGAATTTTTCCAAGTAATTGGCTTTGCCGCTTTCGCTCTTCTTGTTGACTTGACCATCGTCCTTCTTGATACTTCGTTGCCCTACCGAAACGAAGCTGAGTATCTAACCGTTCTTTTCATGGCTCCCTCAGTGTCCTTGTGCCTGCGCAGTCCCAATTCTGACCCTCCCTTCTTCACGAGAGTCATTGTCTTCTTTGGCCCTTTGACACCGCAGTTCTTCTTGACAGGCGGGGATGGTGCGGGGTTTTTTTTTTAGGCCCAGCCGCATTCGACGCTTCTTTGCCGCGACCCCATGACCACGTACCCCTCCATAGGTCGCTCCCTTTCGTTCCCCTTCCAAGCCGATTTCTTTTTGCCCAGAATGTGACCGTGACGCTGTGCAGGTGGAGCTACGACCTAGGGGTGCCCGAAGTTTTCCCTTCTTTCCCAAGTCCGTCCCACTGCTTACGAACACTTTTTTCCCGATACACGCGGTAACTAGTGTCCTTGATACGGAATGTCACTCCCCCTTTCATTTGCCCCCCTACTTTTTTTCCTTCCATGACCATGACAATTGTACGCTCTCAGTCTTTCAGAAGTCCGGGTCCTTGGGGATCTGTGAGTTTTCCTTCCTTTGCCGAGCTAATCCGTCGTTTTCTCCAAGGGACTGAGTTTCTTATCTTTCGGGCTCGCGCCCCTCATGTCCTTGGCCCTCGTATACGGTAAGAACCACGTTTTAGGCCTCAAGTGGCCGAGACCTCTCGGACAATCCCTTAAGTCCTTTCGCCCAGGTAAGACCCTGTAGCTCCCCGGCAGCCACTTGCAGAGGACTGTCTCTCTTTAGACACATATCCCGCCTCTGTCTAGACGTAGATAAACGTTGGATTTTTTTCAATTGTACGCAAAAACTGCCCTAGCTTGCCCTTTGCTGCCCTAATCGACCCTTTGTAGATGAATAGACCTTCCACCAGAGGCTCGTCGGTGAACCCCAGTGCGAGCTCTGCGCAGTTTACCCCCTTTCCCATTCACAGGGATCGCGGTTATAAATGTACCCTTTGAGTTTTAGCCTCTTCCCCCTTTCGCTCTTTTTTGGCGGTTGTCTCCCCTTGCGGCGCTTATTTTCGGCGCGGTACCCGTCATAGGTAAGATGCTGTGGAATGCGATACCGTCTTTTTCCCATGTCTTGTCATCCGGTTTAGTTCTAAATTGTGGTTACATGCATGTCCCCCTTCCCCCCTCCCGTTCGGTGCGGATGACCCGATGTTTGCATCTGGCCCATTCCCTTTGTTTTCCCAACGCCCCGTTATCCAGTTTTCTTTCCGGCCCTGCGTCAAAACAAAGCCGTTATCAGAGAGGAGCCGCGTCTGTTTGTTTCTTACCTTTCTCAGCGCAACTCTTTTCGAACGCAAGACCGCCTGCTTGAATGATGGCGCTCATGGGTCGTTTTTTGACGGTTCCGAACCCAATTGCTTCTCCCCTTTTTTTCCTCCTCCAGTTTTTGATCGGATTTCCTGACAATGGTCTTCCCCCCCCTTCTGGTAGTGGCCCCTCTCCTACACTTTAATCCCCAAGGTCTTGCGTTCCCAAGTTGTCTGTTAACCAAGAAGTTGCCTTCATCTCCGAGACGGCTCCCCCTTTGACGCTATCTCCTCTTGAAGTTCTCCCAGTCCCCTTGTTTTTACGACGGTTCGATCGTTCCCTCCGATTGTCACCTGAGGCACCTGACTTGTTCCACCTGGCCTTGCCCTTTACCAGTCCCCCCAATGGCTTCTCAAAGCGCTCGCTAACGTCTTGACGACCAGTTGGAGCACTGGCGTGAAGCCTCCCTCCCCCATCATGAAAACAGCCCCTCCCCTTTTTTTTGCGACATCCCCTCCCGGTTCAGCTCTGACGCCAGAGAATCTGACGACCAGATCTACCTTCCCGTCCTCCTGTCTTACCCTCCTTTACTTCGATGCTATTTTTCCCTGATGAACGGTGGGTCCCACGTCAAGACTTTTGGGCAACAGTCTGGTTGCGCCGACGGCCCTCTGGTCTTTTTTTCTCACGAGTCCCTTCGCTAGGATGCAAATCATCGACCATCGATTCATTTTTTTCCTTCTTCCTCAGGGCAAGCCACAGAATTGATTCAGCCCGTCGGCACCCCAATTTTTTTTACGACTTTCTTCTCAGAAAGGTCAATAGACGTCGTTTTGTCGACGAAAGCGACTTTCCCCATCTTTCCTCCAGGTGATGTACCCTCATAAAGGTCCGGTGAACCCGCGCTTTGGGCTTCGCTCGTCCCCTCCCCTTTTGACTTGGTCTGACGCCCCCCCCCCGCTGTCCCGTTTCCATGAGTGTTCGAGGTGACGGAGTTATAACGGCTTCTTGAGGACTTTCGGTCTTTTTCGCCTTATGGGCCGGCAGTCTTGATTACACGAATATTTTGCCAGTTCTTCGATGCTCAACATCATGGTCTCGACCCCAAGTCACTGTTTCCTTGCACCTTCAGCCGGCCTCCAGGGGTGAGCCTCCAAGGCAGAGACCTGGGCCACCCCCTTCTTCCCCCTCCCTTAGCTGAGGTTTCATGGTTCGGTCTTCCTAGTATGCGGGTGTAGAGTTATGATGCTGAATCCTTTTTCTTAACTAGCGAGGTGTAATGCCGCCCTCCGTTCACCGTACTCCCCTTCCCTGCGTTCTCTTGCCGAAACCTGACAGAACGACGCAAGCCTTCTTCCTGTCTTCTCGTCTCTGCGCTTTTTAGTACGCTCTTTCCCCAACAACCTCCTTTCTGCGGGCTCTCCCGCTTCTTCCAAACCCGTCCAACCCCCCTCCAAGATGGCAAGCTCCCTTTCCGGTCCTTCTACTGATATCTTCGACTCCGTCTCGAGATTTGCCCCCCCTCTTCCTCCTCAGCTTTTTCCTCCCCCCCCCCTTCGCGAAAATCGTATGGTTGTCCCCCGAATCAAGGGTTCGAGCTATTCACCCAGCCCGAGTCTTTGTTTCTCCCCGAATTCTAATCGACTCCCTTCCTCCATGCCGACTCGCCGCCTTTTGAACCTCTTTCCCTCCCCCTTTCCTAATCTTGTTTGAGACCCCATTGGTTCATCGACAGCGCTTCTGACAGCAGTCTTCCTTCTCGCTAAAACCCACTCCCTCTCTCCTTCTTGAATCGCTTGCGTTCGCGCAACAAGACAGTTTTCCTTCTGACCTTAAAGATGAGCGCCCATGCGGAGAGCGATTTCAAATATACCATTTTCGACAAGGCTTCCCTTCTTGGTCCCCTCTTCTGGCCTCTGAGGTATTTAACGTTCTCTGTAGTTGCACCTTGAGGCTCACGATGATCTTGAGCCGTAGGCACTTTTAGACACAGTCCCCCTCTCCTCGTTGTTCTTCTTCCCTCAGAGGGGCCCCTTTTTACCCCCCCGGTGCCTGCGGCCCTCCCTCCCGTTTAGTCGATGTTGGCGATGAGTGTGCGTACACTGCGGTAGCCCTTCCGGTCCATTCACACAAGCCTTTAACCGCAACCTTGCCTTTTCCCCCCCAGCCGACCGGTAACCTATTCGCCTCCCGGGGGTTGTCCTGGATCCTTTTCCCGTTGCTCTTTTTTTCTTACCGTCGCTCCTTGTTCTTCCCTCAAGCCGTCCTACTCCAGCTGCATCATAACCGATTTTTCCCGACGTGTGACTTGTGCGACAGTTGGAAGCATCGGCCTGCCGCGCTCTGACTGCACGCCAGCGTAGGACTCCTGTGGCCGCGTACCCCTTTCCGAGAATCGTAACCTCATGTAGTTCCCCGAAGTCCCCCCCCGTAGGCACCCTCATTGCGCCTTTAGGACCCCTTAGTGGGGGGTTCTTGCCCTCGCTAGCTCAGTCCATGGCCCCAGATCCGGCCCTTCTTCGATGTAAGCGATGGTTCGCCATCTCTTGCCTTCTCGAACCCCTGTGACTTTCCAATTGGTGGCCTGCTCCCTCCGCTTTCAAAGAATCCCTCCCTTCTCGATCCCCTCCTTAAGCCTGACGTGATGCTCTTTCTCCCCCGCCATCGACGGACGGGGACCAAGTTTAGGCTCGACTCCCTTTGTTTTTCCCTGCACGCGGCATACTGTTCGTTCTCAACCATGCGCCTCCCCTCTCCGAGACTACGTGAGATATCCCCGGAAGTGGTGAATAACGTTTTATCACGGCGTTGTTTGATTCCCCATGTTGCCTTTCATGCTGTTCCATTCCCTTTGCTTTGTCTCCGGTCGGCGAGTTCGCTGCTCATGGTCGATTGATTGATCCCAGGATGGTGTTGGCAGCCTCTTTCCCCGCAGTTTTTTGTCCTTCCTTACCCGATTCTCGGTTTTTCACTGAAGTCAGACGCAGAGCGACTTCTTTTCCACGTCACTTCTCTTGAGGATTGCTCCTTTTCGAGTATTCAGTTCTCCTCGCCCCTGTTGGTCTAACCCCGCAAGAACGGGGTCTTGGCTCTCTCCCTGAGTTTGCGTTAAAAGCTCTACTCATTTCCTCTTATCTTTCACTCCCCTTTTTGTGATCTCGATCATCTGACACCGTATGTAGTAGAGATGGTGGTTTCAGGGGCCTTTTACCGGTCCTAGGAGACGTCTTTGCTACCAGTGCCTTCTTGATTCTTGCTGACTCTCCCGACCTCATCACCGATCAGAGAACGTCCTCGTGTTGATGCACGTATAACCGCTTCGGTCCTGACCTGCTTCCTCACAGTTTTTTTTTTAAGCACCGATTCTTTTCCCACCTTCGGCCTATTTTTTACGGCCACACCACTGTGTTCTATGGAGACATAAGCCCAATGGTCCCCTCAAAGAGCTCATCCCGCCGCCTTGCTCCCCCACCCCTTAGATCGCAAGCTCCCTTGCCTCTCCTTTTTGCTGTGTACAGACAGGAGGCCCCCGCTCTTTTTGATTTTTCACAGATGCCCCCAATCTCAATACCTATACCTCCCCCATGTAAACGTCGCTAGTGCCTTCCTTGTTCACTCCCGCACTAGGGATAGCAAACGCTATGTGTACGAAGTGTCCGACCGGCGACTGATCCCCCCTCCTCCAGTACGATTTTTTTCAACCCCCGACGGTGTATGTGATTTTCCATAGGAGAGTTTAGCACCGGTTTAACTTCTGGTCGCCCCTATCCCTGCCGACTGTCGCGCCTTCGACTGATTTCCCCCATAGCGTAAATAGTAGTGATGCCCTGTTTTCGAGCAAGAGCTATGTGGATTAAAGGATCTACCCCTTCGAGTAGCCCCCCCCCTGCATTTAGTTGAATTCGGCTTCGATGTCCCTCCCTTTAATTTCTATGGCTCTCCTGCGATCGACCTGTGTCGGCGGAACTTTCTTACTTGAAGACGTTACCCACCCTTTTTAGTACTTAATATCGATTTGTCTTTTTCGCTTCCGGCGATCGGAGCAAAGGACGGATTAAACTTCCCATTCTGCCAAGTTAGAACAGGGCGATCTCTCATTCAATCTCCCCAGGTCTCTATGAAACCCCTTTTCCCTCAGGAACAGTACTGTCTCATTAAGTTCGACTCCACCCTGCCCAGACCCGATTGCCCCAATTACCAGGTCTGTCTTTACTTTACGGCGTTCTTATGCGTTTCTGATGGGTAAATGTCTTTTTCATTCCTGCCTTTCAATAGATCGCCGTGTGATTCAACCTGTTTTTTGCGGTGGTTCTCCCTTTCGGCAGTGCCAGAATACTCCTCTATCCGATTATTGTCTGTAGCTGGCCGGTTTCTGTCCCCCCTACGGAATCCTGATCGACAAGATCGTGAAGTCTTCAGACCTCCCCTCCGGTCAACCCCTTTCCTCTCCTCCTTCCCGCGCGCCCCCCACTTTGGTTTTTCCAGACTTTCCCTCCCCTCGTGCTCGAGATTTTACACGATCGCCTGAGACTTGATTCCTTCACCTGGCCGGGCCTCCCTCTCAATGTATGTCGTACTACCCAGCGGTTTTCTTCCTCGCCTTTCTTGCTTTCCCAATCGAGCTTTTCCTTCCGAGGATTCCCCTTCCCGAAGAGATTAAGCGCGCCATGCCGGTGTTTGACTCGATTGACACGCCTGTGGTATCTTCTCTCTTTCCTTCATCGTTTTTCTCGATTCGTCCCCGAATAACGGATTTCCTTTTCAGTGCGAGCCTCCCTTGGCTCTGTTCCTCTGAAAATTCCCTCCTCGATTGGTAAGGAGTGAAACTATCCTCACGAAGCTTGATGTCGTCTGTACCATTCCATTTCCTTAGCCCTATCTTAGTGGGCTCTCTATTTTCTTTAGACGTTTGGTCCCCCTCCGATCGACTCTTCCGAATGCCGTCGAGGACGGTTTCACCTCTTCGAGATTGAAAGCGGATCGAGGTTGAATTTAGGCTTCTTCTTCTCAGAGGATTGCACCTTCTAATCCCTTCCTTTCTCGGCTTCTCGAAGCCGCCATCCGGCGGTTCTTCGTTCTTCTTGCAGCCGTAGGCGGTCCCAGTCCTCCCCTTGAGACTCCTCTATTGCCTCAGGGTATAGCCTCCCTTCCCCCCGCCCGTAAGTCGTTAGGTACCACTAACTTTCGATCTTCACGACAATTCGATCCGCGGTAACTCCTGGAACGCTTTTTTTTGTCGCGTCTTGTTGTCATGTTCCTAACCTTTCCGCCCTGTTTTCCTTGTCCCTTTAACTTCCTCTACGGGTTATTGCGACCGCGCCCCCCCGCCCGGGCCGGTAGACTTGGCCATAGTAGCCGCCCTCCTTAATACGCCTCCCGAGTCCCGCGATCTCGGATGATCAGATTGTTTTTCTGCCAGCGTATCCCGCGAACTCACCTTTCAGGGATTCTCAGCGACATCTTAGTTTTTTCTCTCTCCATGAAACTTCCTTGTGGGAGGACTTGGAAATTTCGAAAAGGTCCCACCCCGGCCCCTGCGGCATCCTGATTTTATTCAAGCACCGTACTCTTACCGCGTTGGTATCTTTTCGAAGAAACCCTTCTTCAACGCACATGGGAGGAAGTGCCGTCCTTCCATCCCCTACTGTGGCCTTCTTGACAACCTTTTCCACGTCTGCTTTCTGAGATGTGCCGACCCCTCCTACAGATGTCTTGTCCCCTCCCTAGACCATCCGATTCCTTTTAGTAGGGAAACGTTGATCTTTGCCTATTTCCTTCTTTCTCCTGACCAAGTCATCTCCCCCAGCCAATCCCTTGGGTTTCCAAGGTAATTCCAGTAATCTTTCATGATCTTACTCTAGATTCAAGGGGGGACAACTTCCCGATCCTTTCAAGAATTGGGACCCGGCTGTTTCTGAGCCGTTTCACCACATTGGATGCTGTAGTCATCCCCCCTTCTGGTAGGGTGTGTCAGGCGACGTCGCGCTGGCGATCCCCCTTTGGGGCGATTTTTATCCTTATCTGCCAGATTGAATTTCCATCCTCTGTATTTCCCTCCCTCTTGACTTTCACAAGATTTCGGTGTTGAACACCTTATGTTCTAAGAAGTTCCCACGTCGTCCCAGTTGTAATTTAGATTCTTCTCCGTCTCTTAGATAGCAGTCTTTAAGTTAACTCCCGCTTTAAAACTTCTTTTGCCCAATGACCGCGTTCATTTTGCTCAGCGGTTTCTCGGTTCACCGCCATCTCTGACTCGGATTCTTTTTTTCCCCCCCTCCTCCGTGTTGTTTTCTCTAGCCCAATTTTTTTGTCGAGTCTACTGCCGCGTCCCCAGACACCGCCGTTGCAAGGAAAAAGCGTCTTGTTTTTTTTTTTTTAACCCTTTGTTAGCTGACCTGAAGTGCTTGCTACAGATGCCTGCTACTTCTGAACGGCTCATCGTTTCTGGTTGACGACCGGTTTTGCCGTCCCCCCGTTCGATCGTACATTCACACATAGTACTCCGGTTTTGACAGATTTTAGTTGCCCCATTTTTTCCCCCCTTTAATTCTGTCACCATCAGTTTTGAAGTTCCTCCTCTAGAACACGGACACCGCGCTCGGCCGTCCTCGGCTCTTCCCGCCCATTGTCCCTTCTCCGATTACAAAGGCATCCTTCCAAAACTTTTTTGACCTCCCCTCTCTCTGTTGTTTAAGAGCCTGAGCCCTTTTCTCCAAGATCTCTAGGTCGTCACCCGACCTCGTCTCTCCCGAACAAGATCCGCTTAGGAACGGTTTGCAGTTACCCTCCCTTTTCTAGTTGACTGGCAGATGTAATATCCTTTAAACGACTCCTCTCTTTTTTTTAGGGAGACGGCTTCCTATTTGGTTCATTTGTTAGAATCTCAGAAACTTCGAGGAGCTCCCCACCAGCACCCGGCGCCTGCTTCCGCGTTCTTATTTTTTCTTCTTTACAAGTGAACACCCCAGGATCGACTGTCCCCGGCCCAACTTCCCATTTTGTTATGAGCAACTCGCCAATGGGATCTCCTTAACGACTCCTTTTGGATGCTCCTCCAGCCCCTTCCGCAACATGGTTTCGACTTCTTTTAATCCCGCGGGCTACAAGGCTTCTCCCCCAATTGGTAGCCAGACCCTCCTTCGGCGTTTTTCCGATAGAAGTAAATTTACTGGGTCGCTTCTTTAAGACTTTCCGCCCGTTTGACCACCCATCTGAGTCCTCATGATCATCGCTCATCCCGTTGGAATTCCTTCGATCGTTAGCTTCCTGCCGCTTACCGCCTATGGTCGCCACCTTTCCTCCCCCCGTCACGGGCTGTACTCTAAGAACAGACCCCCAAGTCCGAGGGGGAATAAACAGTTCCTCGGGTTTCTTGAGTCACGCTATCTTTGGAATTTACAGGTTTCGAGCATCCAACTTGCAGCCCCCCCACTTTCGAATCTGTTCCCCTCGGGCTCATCTCCCCGATGTCGGTCCCTTTTGTCATGCGGCCACTTTGAAGCGTGCCCTCTTACTTCTTCGGACAACATGCGTCATGATCCTTTGGTACTGCCTACAGCCCTTTTGCGTATTTCCCCCCTTACGTTACTTCATCGCCCGATTTCTTCTTTTGTTTTTGATCTGATGAGCTCTCCTTTTCGCTCTTTCCGTTTGGACCGACGCCAGCCGCTGTCTTTGCAAAACCAATTAACCGATCCAGCTCAAAAGCTCTCCTTTCCCCCTTCGTTTCAGCTTGGTTACGTAATCTCCGATTTAGCGCTCCCCAGATCGTTTTTCCTCCCTGCCCCTAGAGATCACCTTCACTTCTGTTAATTCTTCCAACATTATCAAAATGAGGGTGTGCCTCCTCAAGGTCGTCCGATAAGATTTCGATCTCGGAGATGGATTTTCTTTCCCCGATTCCTAATATCTAGACTTCGCCGCTCTCCCCGCGAACTAGTTAGCTATTGAACATGCCGTTA
>Ga0179593_1758931_pt1 | contig 10782 bp, 14 predicted proteins | sample CZODoug2_1_08_16_FD_185931 | JGI IMG/M metagenome (GOLD analysis project Ga0179593, IMG submission 185931) | Vadose zone soil fungal communities from Angelo Coast Range Reserve, California, USA - CZODoug2_1_08_16fungal (PacBio error correction) | ecosystem: Environmental > Terrestrial > Soil >... | reverse complement strand
GCGGTAGGCCGTGTTGGGCCGACAAACAGTTTTCTTTTTTTTTTTTTAGTTCCATTCCTAAAGGCATTTCCTTGTCTTTTTCTGTGTTAGAGGTTCGTAGTGTTTTTTTTCCGATCAGCGGGTAGCCGGGGAGTCACATTGATTTTTGTTGATTGGGGTTGCTCCGTCGGCCGCCAATAAGTGCTTTTTTCCCCCTGCCGAAAAAAGGGCACGGTTTTTCTGCGGTGGGACCTGGCGATGTTTAACTTGCCCGACGGTTGTCCCCGCGGTGAGTAACTCTTTTTCTTCCCCCTTGGTTTGCGGCTTTTTTTTTTTTTTTTTTCGGGTCCGATGGTCCCGCCTCCGGGCAGGAGAGGTTCTTTCACTGCCAACACTGCACCTCTTTTTTTCTTTTTTTCCGCCGCGCGGAAGCCTTTTTCAGGGGGTCTTTTATTTTTCCTGGCGGAGGTCCCTGCAATGGGGGGGACACCCCCGACATTACATTGTTGCAGTCCCTTTTTTCCCCCCCCCCCCAGATTTTCGCGTCGCCTAACCCCACCAGCAGGGCCCCTTTTTGGGAAATTGAGAGCACTTTTTGGGCGGCGCCCTTTCTCTCGGTTTGTTCGCAGTGCTAGTCCTTTTCCTGGGGGGGGGGTTTCCCCCTTGAAGGAAGGTGGCGGTGCCCTTGAGTGGCCCGGCGACGTGTGGGTCGGTGGGGTTTTTTTTTCTCAGGCGAACAGGGTCAACGTTTTTTTTTTTCCTTCTCGATCAGCACCATCTGCTCTGGTCTTCCGTGCATCGAGCCGACTCGTTTTTTTTTTTGCGTGCTCTAGGGCGTCTTTTTTTTTTTTTTTTTCTCACGTATTTGAAGTGGACCCCTTTTTTTTTTTTTCCTTTTCTTCGGGCAGGGTTGGTACACATTGCTGTAGCCCGGCTGGGGTAAGGCCATTTTCTCTGTAGACGAAAGGTCTTCCTTTCCTCCCCTGGTTTGTATGGACCCCCCCTTTTTTTTTTTTTCTGATTTCGCGCCAAGTAAAAGTCGCTCGGTGATCAGGGAAGAGTCCCCCCTCTTATGCTAATCCGGCTTTCTTCTCCTTTTTTTTTTTTTTTCTGTTGCGGAGTTCGCCTTCCTTGCAAGACGGCCCCCCCCTTTTTTTGTTGAGGTCCCTTTGCGGCACGCCCAAACACCAAATCAGTGGGGGAACATTGGGCTTCCCCACACGACGGCCGAAGCCTTCCCCCCCCCCCATTTCTGGCGCCACCTTGTGTCCGTCCGATGTTGGATTCGCCCCCAAGCCTTCCTCCCCTCCGAGGACGTTTCCTTTTCTTTTTCGCGTTTGGGGACAACCCCCCAATAGGGTGCGACCAGAAAATCTCTCGGCAATGCTCCCTTTTTCTCTTTGAGCTTCATGGTGGGCCGGACCGCGCAAGGCGGGAGGACACCTCTGTCGTGTTAGTCCCTTTTATCGGCGAGGGATGGTTGTTTCACCGGCGGCCGACTCTAAGATAGTTGTCCCCCCCCCCCCTTCGATCTCTTTGTGAGCTCCTCAGTCTGGTTATACGGCCAACGATAATTTTCCCCCCCTGGTGCAACGTGAAGTTCTCTTGATAAAGTCTTTTTTTTTTCCTTTCAGGGCCGAACCGGTTATTGGGGAATGTTTGCCCCCCCTTTTCGGTCGAGGATTAAAGTTTCTTTCTTTAGGCGATCATTGAAAGTCTCCCCCTCCCCTTTTTCTTTCACAACGGAACCGTTCTGGTTCCCACGATACAACATCAGTCCCTTTCTGGCTCGGGCGGAGGGGCCTTCCAGGGAGCACCCTTCTTTTGCCAATGGCCTCTGCCGAAGACGGTTTTATGCAAACATAAAATATTCATTTTTTTGATTGGCGTTGGGGAGACCCCCCCCTTTTTTCTGTGATAAGATCCTTCCCTTCTGGAAAAACGGGTTTTCCCATTGGATCTTTCAACAAAGGACCCCCCCCCCCATCGAGAACTTTTTTTTCCCAGCGCCTGCACGTTGACGGACTTGGCGCGATTTTCATTCGTACGGGGGAGCGGCCTTCTCTTCAATGGACCCTCCCCCCTCCCCCGACGCTTTGTCGATGACCCCAAGACATGATTCTCATGGCCTTTCCCAAGGCTCAGGTATTCCTTTCTTTTTCCCTCCTACAAACGATGGACTTTCCCCTTTCCCTTTAGAGCGAAAAGTTCTTAACTTTGAGAGCCCCCCTGGGTCGATCATTTTGTTTTTTTTTTGTCGGGCGCAGCACACCCCCTTTCAGTGCCAGGATCTGTTTTTTTTTTTCCCCCCCCTTTTTCGCAATCCTGTCCGGCTGTCATTATCGGATTGCCTGACTCGATTCGTGGACGTTTTTCCCTTTTCTTTTATTTTCTTTCCTTTCGTCAAAACAGTGCTCGGCGGAACTTTTTTTTTCAATTTTTTTTCTATAATTTTTGTCATTCCGGAAACAGCCTAGCTTTCTCCGGAATCCCCCCATTTGGTGACGTTCCCTTTTCGAGCTGAGGGCCTTCCCCTCCCCCCCCCTTTCGTGTCCCTATGAGGAAATCTTCGACCTGGATTTCTCTTGTAGGGGTCCTTTCTTCTCCCAATGAACGGGGCATCCCCCCCTGTAGACTATTAAAGTCTTTTTACAGAGCCCTTCCACAAAACATTCCTGCGGGGACGCTCCCCGGTGCAACACTTTTTTTCCTTGGCGCGGTTAGAGATCCCGACTTTCAGGCGCGTTTCAGGAGGCTCCTCATTGGTTAAGAAGGAGACTTTTCTTCCCTTCTGTCCCCAGTGCGTATGGCGGCTCCCTTTTTGCAAGGAACTCGGTCTCGATTCATCGGAAAACCCCCCCCTCGAACCTTGATCTCCCCCCCCTCGGGGCCTGCCCCTGAATATCGACTAGACGTAACCGGGTAGGTGGCTTTGGTTGAGATCTTAACCAACGGGACGGCCCCCCCTTTCCCCCCTTCAAGATGGTGACCGTCCCCCTCCCCCTCTGTCATCGACCTCAAGGTAAGCCTGAAAGGCTGGGCGGCCCCCCCGTCGGCAAGCAGCCCTTTTTTTTTTTTTTTTTTTTTCTTCAAATTGCAAGCATTTTTTTTCCTTTTCCCCATCGGGGCCGACGGGGCCACAGCGTGCTCGGGGCCAACGCCGTTTTTTTTTTACTCGATACGGTCAGTGTTTTCCTCCCCTTCCACACATGGTCGCCTTCACCCCCGATGTTTTCGGGCCCTCGCAGCCCAAGTATACAAACCCCCCCCCTGATGTTGCCGGCCTCCCCCCCTCCACCAAGGATCGGTCTCCTTTTTTGTGGCCATTAAAAAGTTGCCAGTTTTCGCCCCTGAGGCGGGCACCCCTCCTTCACGGCGGACATTCAGGGCGGTCCTTCTTTTTTCCACCCGATGTTTTTTTTCCCCCACCTTTTCCCGTCATCGGAATACTGTTTGTCCCACGCACGGCCAGCTGTATGTATCAGTCGTCTTTCTTTTTCGTGAAAAAAAAACCCTTTTCTTCTTTTCGCCCTCTGGCAGGTGAGCGGTTCTCCAACCGTTTCGCCGCCCCTTTGCGTACTCGGAAAAGTTTTTTTGTTATCCAGTATTGTTTTTTTCCCCGGCATGTAGTGGCGCTGTTTTTCCGTACCGAAACATCCTTTTTTTTCTTTCCCCCGTTCGCAAACCCTCCTCTTCCTCAATTTGTTGACTGGTACGCCCATTGGCATTTTTCTTCTCGGGAAAACATTCCCCCCCCCCTCCTGTTTTTTGAAGAACCGCGTAAGGTCTTTTTTTTCAAGAAGTGAGCATCGTAAGACGGGGTATGGGGGGGGGGGGGTTTTTTCAGATGGCAGTTTTTCTTTTTGGCGCGGGCAGCTCGTTTTCTCCTTTGCCTTCGTGCTTCGAGGTCCCCTTGAGGGTTCCTTTCCCCCCCCTTGTTGGAGCGCGGTCCCCCCCCCTTTTTTTCCTCTTTAGTATCCCGGTGGGAGTCCCCCTTTTTTTTCTTCTTCGGCACACGATTATCGGGGCGGGGACGCTCCTTTTTTTTCTCTCTGTGAGCTTTTTTTTTTTTCTTCTGTCAGGTCATTTCCATCTTCTTCCTTTCCCTTAACCTTGTGGTTCGGCTCGCGATTTTTGTCTGACTCGAGGTAAGCGATTTTTCCCCTTCGTACGCGGGAGTCTCCTCTTTCCTTGGCGGGGTTCAGGAGGCCTCCCCCTCCGCGGGGACCGCTTTTGGCCTTTCCTCAAGCCGAACTTGGGTTTTCCTGACGGGCGATGTCCGGTTTTTTTTTCCTTTTTTTCCTGGGATTGGTATGATTTTTCCCCCCCCCCCCTCCCTTGTGTCGAGGGCAGATCTTGAGGCTTAGTACTGTTGCGACCCGCTCCCCCGGTTCGAAGCGAGTTTCCTCTTTTTTTTGATGACGAATTTGACCCTTCCGTTCTTCAGATCTGGCCTGCGCCTTCTTGGGGGATCAGTCCTTCTTGCAGGGACCTTTTCTTAGCAAGAATTCTTTCCCCCCCCTCCTCCCCCTTCTTCCATCGTTCGTGTGATTCAAGGTTGTTCACACCTTTTTTTTTGCGCATCACGCTTTCTTTTTTTTTTTTCACACAGAATTGTTTCTCCCTGTCCGACTAGGCTTCACGCATTTTGGACGATGAATTCCATTCACCAATCTTTCCTTCTGTCCAAGTGGAGTGGTTTGAATGAGTACCCTTTCGTCGGATGATGATCCTTTTTTTTTTTCCGCCTTGCTAGAAAATTTTTCCCCCTGCCGATGAAAGGCCTTCCCTGGGCGTACGCCGGCCTTTCCCATGATAAGTTCCCCCTTTGAAAGTCAGGAAATTCCCTCTCATTTCAGGTCCTAGCCGGTCTCTTTAGGGATTTCTCCACCCTTTTTTTTTTTTTAATCGCACCAGGTCTTTCCCCCCCCCTCTTTTTTTGCGCGGGAGTTTTTTTTTTCCCTTTTTCCTTCCTGCGATCCACGGTAGGAGAAGTTTTTTCCCCCTTCTCAAACGGGAGGTCCCCCCCCCTTTTTCCCTTTGCTTCCTCTTTCCCTTTTTCCTTTTTTTTCTCCCCGGGGTCCATGTAAAACGTCCTGTCGATGGTCTGCCCCCTCGCCGATAGCTCTCCTTTTCTTTTTTTCCCCCCCTTTGGTTGAGCGAGGATTCCCGCGAAGTGATGGTTTTCATCGACAAGAAGAAGTTCCCCTTTCCCCGAATTCCTGCCGGCCGCCAAGACCTTTTGCGGCGGCCGAAGGTTTTTCTCCCCGGTTGCCGAAAAATACTTTCTTCGCGAAAACTCTGATCGACTTTGCACCTTTCTACCAAAATCCCCTCCTTTCAAACATGGGTGTTCTCCCCTGAGTTTTTTTCTTCTTGCCCCTGGGTGGATCCTCCTCTGACGGCGAAGCCTTTTCTTCTTCGTTCAAAGGGGAAGGCCTTTCCCCTGTGGTTTTTTTCTTCCCAGGGGAAACTTTTGTTTTTCCAAGCCCCCTCTTACGCCAACCGGGGTTCAAGGACCTTTTTTTTCCTTTAAGGGGGGCTCCTTTCCCCCCCTTTCTCTCAGGCGGTGACCAAAGGTCTGAGTCTTTTTTTTTTTCATAAATTCCCCTTCGAGGTACCTCCCTCCCCACCCGGCCCACGCTGAGTGGACGTCCGCTAGAAGGAGCTTTTCAGCTTCGGAAGCTGGTCCGGCCTCGCCGATATGGAGTCGGACCGCGGACACGGTCTGCGGATCTTCATCGAGGCTTATGTTTGATGCGAGGTTTTTCACTTTTGAAAAAAAAGTTACACCTCCCCCCCTCTCTGCAGACAGAAGAGTTAGTTTTTTTCATTCTTGCTATAGTCGACTCCTTTGTCACCTTGAGCCTTCCATCTTTTTCTCTTCAGCTATTAATTACCACAACAGACAAATTCTTCCTTTTTTTTCGACCTTTTTCGACCCCGACAAAAAGGATGAATTTTCTTTTGGTCTCCCCTCGAAGGGGTCCTCCTTCCTTCTACCACATGGGAACAGATGTTCTTTTTTTCCCTCTCGCGGATGCATACCCCTTTTCAAAATTTTTTCCTCTTTTCCCTTCTTGCATGGAAAAGTTAGGGTCTTGTAGCGAGAGGGGCAGGCCCCCCCCCCCCCTGCGGTCCTAGAACTTTACCTCTTTCCTTTTTTGAACCCCCCCACGAATGTTCTCTTTGCCAACGAATCGACGAGTACGAGGGGAGGTCATCCCCCTCCCTCCCCCCATTTCTGCTTACCTAGACTTCCTTCTCCCCCCTTTTTGGAGCGCGAAAAACCTTTCCCTTCTTTCTTCCTCTTTCCGAAGAGGATGACCCTGACCAAGGAAGCCCCCCTTTTTTAGCGCCGAAAAATCTCCAGGAGGCGTCGGAGATGGTCCTTCTCTCTTGTATCTTCTTTTCGCAGGAAGAGGGGTGGTTCACGCTGAAACACCTTTTTTAAGCGCCAGCCCAGGCTGTTTTTTTTCTCCCTCCCCCCCTTTTCAAAAGGGACTCTGGTTGTCGGCCAAGGGCTTGTAAGCCGAACCCCCGGAGCCGTGGCCCCCGCCCTGCAGAACCGCTGAGTCCCACCGGCAGAGTCCTTTTTTCCTTACGCGATGTCCGCTCACGTGAAAGACCTACTCTTTTTTTTTTTCTTTCTCTTCTTCACGGAGGACTTGAGAGTTCTTCCCATTCCTTCTTTTGAGTTTGACCTGAGGGGCAGCTCTTTCCATGTCAAGGGCGTTACCTTGTAACAAATTGATCGTATCGGTGCCTCTGCGCCCCATCAAAGCCGGTTTTTTCGTACGGCCCCCCCTTTTAAAACAGAGACCGACGGCTCTTGGCTGTCTTTTCCCCCCCCCAAACTCTGGCCTAACATCAAGAAGATCTTTGCGTACCCGGCCAACGTGCCTTCTCCCGGAAACGGTTTTTCTCTCCTATCCAACATGCAAGGAGTTTTCTTTTCTGCTCGACTGGGTCCCACCTTTCCCCCCCCCTCTTTCTCCTGAACTGATAAACATACTTCTTCTTTCCCTTTTGCTTGGGCTTTCTAGATCGATGACCCTTTTCCATCCTTTTTCTCCTTTCTCCCCTCCCCTCGATTTGTCAGACGTCCCTCTCCCCTCTTTTCTTGCCGCCCCCCCCCTTTCCCCTTATATTTCCCCCCCCCTGAACAGGGTCTTCATTTCTGCCAGAGTGGTTTTTGTAAGTGACCTTGTTTTCCGGCCTTCCCCCCCCGGAAAAATCTCCGCTATCCCTTATGGTTGTTTCTCTTTTCTTTTGCCCGATTGGAACATCCTGGGTGAATTCCTCCTTTTTTTCCCTTTTTCTGCCCCCCCAATGCAACCTCTCCCCGATTCTTCTTTTTTTCCTTGCCTTTTCCCCGGAGATCCCAGATTTGATGGTCAAGTAGGAACCTCTTTTTCCTTCCTTTTTTCGAGATTGTCCCTCTTTTTCACACTTACCCGGATTGGTCTCTTTTTCCCCTGTTTTGCCGCAAGCTTCCTTGCGGATCTCCTTGGAGGGTACATGATGTTTTTTTGTCCGGAACCAGTCTTGATTTCCGTCCTTTTAAGTACACCCTGTGCTCCCCCCCAACAAAAGCCACCGGACCCGGGGGTAGGATAGATTTCTCCCATTTGAGGCAAGGGGAGATGAGTCTCGTTTTTGAGAGAACCACAGGTTTTTCGCGACCTCCTTTCTTTCCGGCATCTTTTTTCCCCTCTCTCCGATGAGAGGGGCACCCCACGTTAGCGGCTGGGAGACCCCCCCCCCCCCTTTTCCTTCAGCCTCCATCGTAAAAATACCTTTCCTCCTTTCCCTTTTCCTTTTTAACAGGAGAAGGACTGTTTCTCCCCCTTGCGCGCTGCTCAACTACCGGGATCGATTCCCCCCCCCAAATAAACGTGTTTTTTTCCTTAAGGTTTTCATGTGCTTTTTTTCTTTTTTTCCCCCCTGAAGGGGCTCGTTCTTTGAATCGTTTTTTTTTTTTAAATAGGTCTACCTTTTCTTTTTTTTCCTTGGGATGGTGGAGCCCTCCCCTTGTTCCTTCCCCCCTCTCTCTTTAGGATCAATAAACCATGTTTTTCCCCTGAATTTTCTCCCCTTGTCCCTGTCATTCCGGGGCGAGGTCTCCCTTTTTTTTTGTTCATGCCATGTCCCCCCCTTTTCTTGGATTAGTGATCCCGCTCCTTGGTTTCCCTTTTTTTCCCAACATTATCATCAACCCGTTTTAAAAGATTTCCCCCCCCTCCCTTTCTCAAACTTTTTGACTTCTTCCTTTCTATGTATACCCAAACGTTTTCCCTCTCTTGGCAAATCAGATCTTCCAAAGCGGGACGGTGCTTTTTTCCACCGACGATTCTGACACCCCTTGAAACCCTTATCCCACCTTTTCCACATGGAGGGGGGTCTGCGCCGAAAAAGTGGGAGCCGTTACCCCCAACGGAAGAACCCAGGCATCTCCGCCCCCCCCTTGAAAATAACCATCTCTTATTGGATGTTTTCCTTTTTCTCTAAAAAGAGCGATTGGGGACCCGGCCCAAGAGTCTTTGTTTCCGTCCTCTTTTAGATTTTTAATCTTCCCTTTTTCCCATTTCAGCCATTTTTTGAGACTTCAAATTTCTTGGTCATCGACAAAGCCTTTTTTTCCTGTCCTTTCCGTTTCCATTGAATTCCCTGTTTTTTCTTTTCTTAGCGCTTTTCCCTTCGTAAGAGGATAACCGGGAGAAGGGGCTTGTTTTGGGGAGCCAGATCCCGCGCATTTTTTTTTGCAGGGAGCTTTTTTTTCCTTTTTTTCCCCCCCAAATTTTTTTCGCTGTATAGAACAAAAGGTTTGTTTATTTTGTTTTCTTTTCCCCCCTTATACAAGTGTCACCTTCCTTTCTAATGTCGGATTTCCTCTCAATTACTTAGAATGCGCTTATAGTCTTTTCCCCCCCCTCTATGTGCTCCGCTGCAAGATGAAGATTCTGTTTTTTCCAACAGGATTCGGCGTTGCCTTTCAAAAGCATTATGTGTTCCCTTCTTTTCCCTCTGCCGCCCCCTGAGCAACAACATTCTTCGATGGTTTGTCCCCTTTTTCCTGTGCCCCCCCATTAATCTCCTGGTTTTTTTCAGTTGTGAAAGCCACTTTCTACCCGTCTTACCGTCAAGGATCTTTTTCATGAGACCCCCCCCCTCCAACCTGGGATCGTCCCCGTCTCCCCACTTTTAAAAATGCCCCATTCCCCTCCTTCCTCCATCTGATTGAAACCTCCCCTCTTCCCCCACCCCAAGTTATCTTTTTTTTTCTTCCCCTTTTGAAACATAGTTCTTTGGAATTGAAAATTATCTTGGCGTCTATCCTCCGGAGTCTCCCCCCCCCCCCCCCCAGAGGATCGCAATGCAATCGTTCTCTCCCTTTTTCATTAATTAGGGCCCCCTCGTTTTTCCACCCATTACCTCGTCCTATCCCCCCCCCCTTTTCCATTTACCCCACGACCGGACCTTTTGGCTTTTCTCTCAAACCAAGCCGCCCTTTTTCCGCTACTTTCCCCCCCCCCCCTTAATGCTCAAATCCTTTTTCTTTCCTTGAGAATTCTGTCTCCCAGAGGATTTTCTTTGCTCCCCTTCCCCCACACATTAGCCACCCCCTTTTTTTTAAAACTCCGTTTTTTCCCCCTTCCGGCTATATTTCCTTTTTTTCAGGCGTGGGGCTTTCACCTCACCCCCCCCTCCCAAAATAGTATGGCAACCCCCTGTGAGCCCCCTGGGATGGCCGGCTTTTTCTGACGTGGTTTTTTCTTGTTTTTCCCCCTTTTTTTCCCAAGGTCACCGAGTGTCTGTTTGGCCTTCCCTACTTTTGTCCAGAACGGCTGGGCACCCTGGTTTCTTCCCCTTCCTTTTTCTGCTCAGAGAACCCAACGGTTTTCCCTTTCGGCAAGGTCCGCGCAAGCAGGTATGATGATTTTCCCTTTCTTTGACAGGCCTCTCTCGGGAATGTCATCACCTCTCCCCCCCCTCGACGGGTTGAACGTTTTTTTTGAATTCTGAGAAAAGGTGTTCTTTCCCCCCACTGGGATTTTCTTCCTTTATGAAGACTTTTTTTCTCCAAAACCTCTGGTTTTTTCCCGGGACCCCCCCATTTCTTCTAAACGGGCAATGGTCTCCCCCTGCAGAAGGGACCTGGTAAAGTCCCCTCCCCCCAATTACCCTTTGGCCCCCCCTTCCTTTCCTCCCCCCCTCGCCCTTTCTTAGAACTGGGAGAACACCCCTCTCGTAGGCGCCGAATTGCCCCTTTCCCCCCGATTTTTGGTCTCTCTCCCCTGCGAACGACCGGTGTGGATTTCTGGGAAATACGCAAACCTCCCCACCGGACCAACAAGGTTCTCCCCTTTTTCCCACTCGCACCACTTATCTTCCTCCCCCCCTTTCAGCTGATTTAATTACTGGACGCACCCCCTATTACCCGCGAAACCTGCTCTTTTGACCAACTCTCCCCCATTTTTCCTTCTTCCTTTTGTGTTCGGCGACGCGATCTTGCTCCCCCCCCCCCCTTTTACGGAAACCAAAGTGACTTTCCTTGCGGATTTCATTGTCCTTGGTTGGTTATGGATAGAAAAGGTCTCCCTTTCAATAGGCCGCGGTTGCGTGGAAAACCTGCGTCCAACTCTTTCTCGTGTGAAAGTTTTTTTTTCCCTTACCTGAGCCACCTTTCGGTTTTCCCCCGACACCTCTCTGACCCCCCCCCCCCCCTGAGTATTCTACTGGTACTCAACCGAGGCGTGTCCCTCCTCCTTTTGGCAGTTCCCAGTTTCAGTTGCTCGACAC
>Ga0179593_1620493_pt1 | contig 10782 bp, 9 predicted proteins | sample CZODoug2_1_08_16_FD_185931 | JGI IMG/M metagenome (GOLD analysis project Ga0179593, IMG submission 185931) | Vadose zone soil fungal communities from Angelo Coast Range Reserve, California, USA - CZODoug2_1_08_16fungal (PacBio error correction) | ecosystem: Environmental > Terrestrial > Soil >... | reverse complement strand
CTTCCCCCCCAACCTCAGCTTCCTCTCCCAAAATGACTTCGTCTCTTTTTCTTTTCCACAGTAGATAACTGTGTCTGCCGCCCTCCTTGGAACGCGCCCCAACGGAATGACCTCTTGCCGCGGTTGTGCGCGAGGGCAACGTAGATTCAGTCAACGAGCTGAAACTGCGGCTTTTCGTGTTGCGCCATTCTTTTTTTTTTTTTTTCCTCAAGATCTCACCCAAGTTCCCCCCTGCCCTCACAGCGGTGTTGATATTTTAACGGTTTTGCATCCTGATCCGTCCTTGCTCGTTTGAGGAGAGGTCCGAGTGCTCGGAGAATCCCCTTTTTCTAGTTCTCCTTCTGCCTTGTATTCTTTTCCCTCTGGAGCCCAACCTTTTTTTCTTTTACAGTTTACGGAGATCTGGATTGACTAGAAGACCCCCTCCCCCACCCTTCAGATTCTTAAGCAACTTTCTACGTTTAGCGGCTCCTCTTCTTGACCCTTCCCTTTTTTTGGTCCTTTTGGTATCGTTTTTTTTTCAATCCACTCAAAAGATCATTGAATTCCTCCGCTTTTTTTTCTGCGGGCTTCTTATGCCGATCCGGAAAGCTGAAAGGGCGAGACGAGTCGAGATTTCTTCATGTTTGGTCCCTTGTTCTTTACTTTTCGTCCATTTAGGTTCCCTTACTTTGCCTTTCATGCTCTTTATCCAAAAAAGGAGCGGACGCTTCGGGACCCCGGCACGTTGTCTGCGAAACTATTCCCCCCCTTCCTTTGTTCTACTCCCGTTTTTCCCCCCAATTTTCGATTTCCGTCTGGATCCTCATATGCTTTAGAGAAGACAATACGCACGCTACCCTCTGCCAGGGTCTGAGGTTGTGAGGATCCCTCTACCGTAGTAGGCATTCTATGAAGAGTTTGCCTCCTCAATTTTTTTCTTTTTCTGAATGCCTTTTAGAGATCTTTCTTCGAGGTTTCTCGTGCCCGACCTCTGACTTCTGCCTTTTTACCCCTTCCTGAATCGCTGACAGGCTTAGAGGAAGCGATTGACTTACAGAAGCGCTTGTTCCTTACCTTCTTTCTAGAGATTCTCTCCGAATGGTACGATCTATAACCCAGCTGGGCTTCCCTTAGACACCCCCACTGGATCAGGCATGAAGGTGGTCTGTTAGCAAGACTTTCTTGCATTGTCCTGCCGCCTTCTCTCGTTTTCCAGACCCGTTAGATTTCCCAAGAACCAGTTTCGTCAGCAGTTTCTTTCCTTGATGTTTCCCCCCAAGCTTCCTAATCTCCCCCCTTTTTTTTTTTAGATTAGATGGGCGCTCGTGTGGTAAAAAGAACTCATTCCGGAAGGACCGCTCGAAGTGCAGGGCGGTTTTTTGGTTTCGTCTTTCTTTTCGGTGCTTTCGTGGTGCCGGCGGCCCGTGGCCGCTCCGCCTCCCGGGTCATTGTCCCAATACCCCCTTTCTTCTCCCCTGCGCTATCGAGGTTCTTTCGCCAAGTTCCCAAGGACAAGACCTTCGGATGGGGCACGTCACCGCTTCTCTTTTACAAGCTAAGTCTTCCAGTGTATCTCAGTTACAAGCTTCTCTAAGTATTACTTCTCTAAGGAATTCGTTTTTCCCTCCTGTCTTCTCTTTTTCGTCTTTCCTCTTTTCCGAAACTCGCGGTCGACTTTTCAGGCTGGTTTTTTATCCCCCGCGTTGGCCGCAGGCCCTGTACAGAGATTTGCTTCTCTTGAGCCGGTTCTTCTTTTATGCAGCCTTCAACGTAGCCGGATTGTTTGTCAACGCTATTGTCTACAGGGCGTTCCGATTTCTATTTCTTTTTTCCCCCATACCCCCCCCCGACGGGTTTTTTCTTGGTCGCAGACCGTGTCCCTTCTGCTTCTTTTTCTTGAAGTTCATTGAGGAATAACGCCCCGCTCCGTTCAGGCCCCGTTTTTCTATCTTTCTAACTTTCGGACTTAATGGACACCTCTGACGATCTCCCGCGGGTTCCGCCAGTGCCTCCTTGGTCCGACTGATCGTTCTTACAGAGACTGCACCCCGCCATCCCACGCCTTTCTCCTCTTTTTTTCATTTTTGCTCCCCCTCTAACAAGCCCCACGCTCATTCCTGGATGTCCAGAGTCGCGATACCCCCAAGGTAGTCAAGTTGGTCCTGATTTTCTTGCTTTTGTGCTGTTTTGTCTGCTTTTGAACAGAGCTCAACAGTCCCGGTAAATCTAGGTTACGGCCCTAGCCCTGCTCTTCCTCTTTCCTCTTTTTCCCGCTCGTTTTGTACTCCCTTTCTTCTTCTTTACAGCACTTTGGCCCTATCCTCCGGACTTGCTCAGGCTCAATTCCGTCCCCCCTCCTTGAGCTTCACCGAGGTTGATTTTCAGTTGAACGGGGTTCTTTTCAGCGTTTCGTCCCGTCCCCTTCCCCTAGACAGAATAGCTCTGTTTGTTTTGTTTCTCGCGTGCCCGCGCCATTTCTTAGCCCAATGAGCGTCAGGTTTCTCGTGGGGGCGAGTTTTTTATTGCTCGTTCCCCCTCTTCTTTCCTCTCTACTTTTTTGTGCCCCCTTCGGTGTTTTGTCCTGGAAACTTTATCTCTTGGGCAGAGTCGGCTTCCCTCTCCTCCCGCCGTTTTTTTTTTTTCTCTTCGGACGTCCGTCCAATATGACTGAGATGGTAACCTAAGAACAGGCCCCCAACTTTCTTCCTCGAAATTCATTCCCCATTCCCTCCTAGCTGAACGCCTCCCATGGGAACCTTTTCCTCGAACAGTGATGATTCTTGGGCGCGGGACTGGTGACGGTCGATCCCGAGGAACCTTCCTTATTTTGATGTCGATGTCTTAGGCGCGGTCTTGGACGACCAGGTCGGCGACTCTTTAGCCCCTTTCCCTTTTTCTAGAAACCTTACCTGAGCTTTTTTTCTCTTCGTCTAGGCCCGCGTGCTCCTCCTTTGTCTGAGGAATCCGGAGCAGATCTCCACCTCCGTTCCTAGCGGATAGAGCGTTATTTCGTAACCGAATCAGGTTCTGGTGACTGTCCCTTTGGTCCCCTTGCCATAGATTTTTTCCCCCCCCCCCCGCCCCCCCACTTGAAGCCCCTTTCCTCTGTGAAACCCTTCAAGATTGACGTTTCCTTTTCCTCGTGAAATCCCTTCCATGTTACTCATAGCTGCCTAAGCGTTGGTTCTGCGTGGTTTGCTATGATGCCCGATTCGTTTCCCTTTTCCTTTTGCACCCCCCTTTCCGCATCTTCTCCTTTTGTCCCTCGCGGTCTTTTTCTTCTCAATCAGTTGCCATTTATAGGTTGCTTTACTTTTCAGAGGCCCTGCGACGTGCGGGCCCCCGAAACTTTTCTGCGAACCGCTATTTGGGGGGTCCTGCCGGTGTGGCTTGTTTTCCCCCCCGATTTCTACGCTTCCTCTCCTTCGTCCAGAACTCCGCACCTAAGTTGACCCCAAAAAGTCGGGGTTGGGGTTGACCGTTTTCATTGGTGGTTTTTCGTAGTTCCCTCCCCTAATCTTAGTGAATGAGCTCTCTTACTGCAGTTCCGCCCGACCCCCGTAGTGCGGGATTACTCCGCGAACGTAGTATTATAGGGTTCGGACACGAGGGGCTCTCCTCCGCACCGATTCCCTCTTTCCTTGGTTTTCCCCCAATTACCAATTAGAGAAGCGTTTCTTTTGAAGCGATTTAAGACTAGAGTGCGCTTTTTCAAGCTTTACCGGATTAAGAATTGCCCCTCCTCCTAGCGTTCTCTTAGAAGTATCAAGATTTCTTCCCGTGATGCCCCATTTTTCTTTCTGCTTCTTGGTATTGGTCTTTACGTTAGCGGCCGTTCGGCGCCGCCACCTACCAACCTTTTTCCGCTTGTCGGAAACACGTCAGGTAACTCGAACTGTACTTCCGTCCCTTTTCTTGTTCCTGAGAGTACCCCTCCTAATCCTTTTCCCGAAAGTGTTGGGAAGCTCTTTGTGTAAACCACGAACATCTTCCGTAAGGACCTTTTTGTACGGGTCACTCGGGGTTAGCGTTCGCTAGAGGGTCAATTTTTTTTTCAATTTGTCCCTTGAGCTCCCCGTCAGTCACCTTTCCTTCTCCCACCCCCCCTTCAACCCTGAGCCCAGCCAGGGATGCGATGGTGCTACGGGCGGCTCCCTGTGGATACGTCTAATAGCCAGACCTATTATGGGGGCAAGTCTCCCATCTTATCCCTCCACGTCCTGATCCTCCCCTTATCTAACTCTTTTTCCCCGCGCTTCTCTAAGTCTTCAAGCGATCTATACGGCAGGTTGAATTCGTCAAAACTTTGACGTCGGGAATCGTGTTTGGGACGGGTAACTTTTAGTTTTCCCCCCTAGTACTTTGGAGGCGCATTCATCCGATACTTGGCGCCGGCCCCCTTAAGAGCTTTCTCCTCTTAGATTTAGATAGGTTTTTTATCCCCCGAAGTCCTTCGAGGATACTGGCTTTCGGATTGTTCTTGTTCTCCCATGCTTGAGCCAGGGTGCCCTCTTCCGTCGACCCTCGGGTGCGTTTTTCAATAGCTTTCTTTGGAGTTTTTCCTCATCCCCTTGGGCGTTCCCCGACATTCGTGCCTTCTTAGTGAGGATACTTCAATAGGACGTTTCCCCTTTTTTGGAACCTCACCTCCCTTCCCTCCGAATCATGACCAAACTTCTCATGACCTCTCGACGAGGGCTCGCCAATTTCTCGGTCCGTGGACTTTTATCAGACCCGCCGCCAGAGGCTTGAGTAAGGGTTGATAGCCCTATAACTCCCTCCTTTCAGGGATTTCCCTATCTTCGAAGCTACGGTATTCAAAGTTGAGTAAGAATTAGGGCTTTTTTTTTTTTTTCGTTTGGTCCTTCTTTTTTGCCAGAGAGCCCTCCCCGAACCTCGTCGGTTCTTAAGTGAACCTGCTTTACCTCTTCCTCGGAGATCTTTTGACTCAATTGATACGGTCGTAATAGAGCAGTCCAAATTTTCGAGAACCCTTTTCGGAGAGGCACGCCCCTTTTTCCCCGGAAGCGTCACCGCGGTTGACTTCTTTGTTAGTCGTAGCCGACCTGGCGTAGTAAACGTACCCCCCACTAAGAGCAAATCGACGTCCATCTTCGTTTAGTTTCAGGCTCTTTTCCCTACTATGATTTTTCCCCCCTCCATTCCCTTTTTCCTTTGTCATCAATTTTGTCGAGTTACCATGAGGCTCGTGACTGATCCTTTTCAGCGCGGACGAAGGTGCATGTTTTTTTGCCTAAGGGTTGGCCTTGAATGAAAAATATTCCTTTAGTGTCCCTTCGTCCCTTCTTCCTTCTTTATCTTTTCCTCACCCTCAGTTTTCTTTCTGGCACGCCCGTTTTTTCCCCATATGAATGGCAAGATGGCATTTAACCGCTTAAATTATGCACCTTAGTGACCTTGCCGGCTTTTCCAGTTATCTCAATGGTACCGTCACGCCTACATGGGAAAAACTTCTAAAAGTCTCCCCGTGATTCCGCTTTCTTTTTTTACTCTGTTTGCGCTTTCCTCTTTAGCTCCCCAACTCTATTGCTGTAGTTTTTTTTGGACGTCGGCCATAGCCAGGTCCTGCCTATCGAAACCGCATCAACTCTGTTCCTAGAAGTATTGATAATCGTGAGCATGTCCGTCCGCTTCGTTCTTCTTAGTGCCCTTGTCTCCATTTTTTTCTAGATCCCTTCATTGAGTCCCCTCTCCTTTTTTTGTTCGAGGAGGCGGAGCGTTCTCTGCCCCCCGTCGTTTGGGTCCCGGTTACTGTTCGCTCGGAAACCCCCGAAATAGAAGACCCGGAAAACAAAACGCCCCCCCCTTTTCCCCCTTTTTCCCCCTTGTTTGTGGCCTTCCCTTCTCTTTAAGAGCTTGTTATCCGGCGATCATATTTGATAACTTGAATCTAGACTTGCTCCGTCTTTTGTTCTTTCTGGATTCTTTCTTGCCCGATCAGTCGGACCTTCTTTGCAAGGGATAGTCCCCCTCGTCTATAGTCCTCTTTTCCTTTACATTGTCTCTTTGAGTGGCCTTCTTTTCACAATTCCTCCGTTGCTAGACTCTCGGGTTTTCCCATCTTCACGAATGCTTCGTTACAAACGCCAAGGGTCTGCGACCCCTTTCTCCACGGCGGGTGTTCTTCACCCCTTTTTCTTCCATCACTGTCCTAGGCCCTACTCCATGAAGAGCGTGGACCCAACGTCCCCCTCCTAACGCAGTACCCAGACGTTCAGGCCTGCGTGTGTCCCACGATCTACCGCTATTCCTTGATCCCCCCTTTTCTTTTTTGCCGCCTTCTTCTGAATGCGCGCCGAAGTAGGAATATGGTGCGGCCGCGGCTGAGTCTCCGCCCCCGATGCCTGAATTTTTCATTTTGTGTCTTTTCCCCCTCCCCGCTCCCCGAGAAAGGCTTGAAGACTTAGAGAAGTCTTGTCCGCTTTTTTGAGACTCTTTTCCTCCTTAGCTACCGCTTTCAGGACTGCCCAATCCGAATAGGTCTTCTAGAAAGATATCAAATCTTTGAGTGCCGCGGACCACCCTCGTTAGCCTTTCCAGGAATTTTTGTTCGGTGGCTTTTTGCGCCCCCTGCCTGTCGCTGCCGAACTTCTCGCCGGCACAACGCACAAGTTTCCACTGTGTTCCGACGCTACCCCGAACCATGTCCCGTTTCGAAACGCGGGCCTTCCGGAACTGATTTTCTTGGTAAAAAACGAGGCGTCACATGTCTTTTTTGGTCCTCCTCCTTCGTTTTTTTCTTCTATGCACCAAGAACCTTCCTAAGGACCCAGAGTCGACGTGAAACGGGCGGGATATGTTCGACACACGCCTTCCCCGTTGGAACGTTGCGGGTGCCGGAGCCGAAGCGTGATCAAATTCTTTTTCTCTTCCCCCCCCATTCCCGGCGGCTCCTCTTGTTTTCCCTCTCATCCAGGGAACGTTTCTACCTGATCCGCAGTCTTACACAAAGCGGTCCCTAAGGCTTACCCGCGCTTCTATCATTCCACACTCCGCTTCTTAAGTCTTACAAGGTTCAGTCAAAGCTTTTCTCTACTAGGGTTCCCCCCCCTTCCCTTTTAATGCCTTTTGTGAGGTCCTCTCCCCCGTCCCCCCAACCTCCAGAGTAGAGACGTGCGATCATCTTCCCTCCCGTTTGCAGGCCAACGAGTTTCAGCTTTCTCATGCCTACTATCTTCGATTAGATCTTGGGTTCTTCCAAACTTCACGTAGAGTTCTTCTTTCTGATTGTTATGCTTTCACGATATTGAGAAAGTGTGTACGATTATCGTGCCTCGTTTTCCCATAAACTTTTCCCCGCGGGTTTTTTCTCCTATTGGTTGCGGTTCCCGTTTTGTCGGCCTCTTTTGATTTGAGGATTTTCCTAGAAATTTTAGGGGAAAAGGAGTGCAGTGTCTTGGCGCACTCTCCTTCTTTTTTTTTTCCCCCCTGAACCCCCCCTGGATCTCGAAGTCTTATCTCCCCTTCCGCTTCCGGTACGACTTGGCATCAGAATCAGCAACCTCCGGGTTACAGTCTTATGCGTCTTTCAGTTTATTTCAAAGAGTTCGCCGATACAAGCTCTTCAAGATCCTTTTTCTTTTTTCCCCCTCTAGGTCCCTATACCGGTATTCTTTTTGCTCTTTTTTTTGTAGTTTTTTTTTTTTCTTTCGTTTCCCCCCTTTTTTTCATTCAACCGTACTAAACTCGGAGTGGTCCCCCGGCCCTCCTCCTCGGAACGCTTTTCGCTTTGGAATACCTTTTCCGGAGTCCCGAGCAGACCCGGGATTATAGAGCCCTCGTGCCCTACTCACGCGCTTTCCTTTTTATTCACCTAGGAAACCTCCTCGTTGAGGTTCGACTGGGTGCAGATCGACGCTGCCTTTTTCCCCTTCACCAGCGGGACCCTATGCGCAAAAATCGAAAGCAATGATAGTTTAAGCTCGTTTGACTTGACGTTGACCCGCGTTTTCCGGAACTTCCTTTTTCATCACGGTTTCTCTTTTTCCGTACCTGTGAGGCGTGGTCATGACTCTGCGAAGTCGATACGTTTCCCTTTCCTTTCGAGCGATCTGAGCCGTTCTTGAATGAACAATATTCTGGCCCTCTTCCTATTTTCCCATCTCTTTCCTCATCCTATTTTTTCAGATTCTTTTTTTGCCGACATGGGCTCTTCTCCAGTCTTGTCATTCCTGAAACAGAGCACCCTGTTCTCGACATTTCGACTTCGCTGAGCGCAACTTTTCCCCCCCCTTGTAAATACGCATAACTGGAACTCGCCCAAAGAGAACCCTTTTCTCTATTGGAAGGTCCGCTGGTTCTCCGTTCCCCTGTCTCTCCCTCTCCTTCACCTCCTGTCTGAGTCTTTGTCTCGGTTGACGTGGAGACCTAGCTCACCTACCCCCCCGTGCCCCTTAACATCCCCTCGGTGAGACGCTTCCCTTGTTAGTGCGAATCGTGACCGCCTTCCGGTTTTTTTGAGGACCTCTTTTTTTTTCTGCCTCCGAGTTTATTTCACTCGCGACCGTTCCTCGGGCGATCTAGCTTTCGTTTAACCCTCTAGTTCGGTCTTTTCATTTAGCTCTGTCAAGGGAAATAGAAGACCCAAAAAAAAAGCCCCTCCTCTCAAGCCACCTGGACAGACGGCCCTACTCCCTGTACAGGAGCTCTACCTCGTGACCGGAACGATCATATGACTTGCCCTCCCGCGTTGGTTCTGCGGGGCTTATGCACGAATCAGTTGAAAGACGGCGGGCTTCGGGCGCGTCAGATCTCTTCATCCTGTTCCTTTTTCAATTTCTTCCGATTTTTCATCGTTGACTACTTTCTCGGGAGTTCTCAGACCTTTACTCATGCGACCGGGACAACGCAGCCCCCTTTGCGACCCCCGCTCCCCTCCCCCGTTTTTTTCTGCTTTTTTGCTTTTCCCCCCCTTTTCCCTGCTCTCGGCCGCCCTGCGTCGCTCCCTCACAATCTCCCTGACGTCGAGAAGGCAGGACTCGTCGGATACCCCTCCACCTGCTCGAGGCCTAGCTTGGTTGGCCGCTTTTCTGTATGCCGGCCGCCCGAACGCGACCTATGGAGGGTGCGGGGACCCTTCTGATCCGTTAGCCAGCCGTGTCAGGAGTGGGGGAGACGTTAATTCTGGGTCCCTTTTCCCTTGAGTTTCGTCGTTTGTCAAGACTTCGAGAATCGCGTAATAATGTAGTCTTCATACTTAATAAGAGACTGTGAGACCCTAAACCTTCCGCATTATTCTCTAACCCCCCCTAAGCTTCTCCAACACGCGCCATAGCTGAATGCGGTCTAGGGGGGAAGTTGTATTGGTTTGGCCCCCCCTGTTCTTTTGGCCGATCTCCCAGGAACCGCACCGTTTCCATGTTCTACCGCTTACCTCCAAAGGTTTAACTTAGCCGGTCCTTCCTCACTTATTTTCTTGTTACCCCCCCTGGCTCCCATCCTTCTTCTCGTGGTCTCTATGGACGGTGTTGGCGTAAAATCAGTTAAGACCCGCGGTTTCGAGTTTTGCCCCTGGGCGGGTAGGTTCGACAATGCCACCCGGTTTGCCAAAGTTTCTTGTTTCCCCTTTTCCGCTAACGCCCGGTCAGTCTGACCCCAATCCCCTTGCTCCCCTGCAGTGCTTATGCTTGGGGTCTCCGGGCAGAACTTCGACTTTCCCGGACCGTACCCGACTTTGGCAATTTCCCCTTTTTCTTCAAGTCTTACAAGCGCTTCCTCTAAGTCTTCCCCCACGTCTTTACAAGCGTCTCTCCTCTTAAAAGAGTCTAAGGGAAAGTTCCAAGTCGACCCCTCTGCCCTTGTTCCCTTTTTTCATCCTTTGGCCGCAACATCCCAGAGCCCTTCAGTTCTCTTTTCTCTCCGCTCTCTGGGCGATGAAAGCGTCAGAGTTTACATGATACGAGCGTTTATTGTCGGTCTCCCTCCCCCCCCACCACGCAGGCCTGTCGATTAACTTTAGGATTGTTATTGATCCTTCTTGAGCCAGTTTCTTCTTAGTCCTCTACCTTTTTGTCCCCCCCCCCCTCTTGGCGTTCACCCCGCGCGAATGGGGCAGCGGGTCGCCGACTTCTTTGGTCTGAGTAGAATTCGTTCTGATGAGGATACATCCCTCTCGGCCCTTTTTTCCCTAGCTGGTCCGCGATTGACTCAATGACCACAATGATCGGCTGCATTGCCCCCTCGTCCCCGGATGATAGGGCATGCAGAAAAGCAGAAACCCCGAGGCACAGTTTTCTTATTGAGTCTTCTTAACATGAGGATCGTTTTTTCTCACACCCCTTCTCCTTTTCAGGGATGCTTGAGACCAAGGTCTTCAGTTGAAGAATCCTCGGGATGGTGTTCTTGGTGGTTTATATGCAGCCCTTAGCTCCATTCACCGTACCGAACCGGATCCTTTCCCCTCTAAAGCTTTTCGGGGAGAGCTTCCCCCCCCCCTCTCCGGAGTACTGAGCAGACCACTTTTTTATCCGCGCCCTGGTTTTTCCTTCTCCTAACGGAGCAGTCTTTCAGCTACAACGTTTAGCCCAACTCCGCTTAATCTCACCGTTTCTTTCTTTCTTGGTTCACACCGGGCCCCCTCCCAGCAACTAGGCTCACCCTCTTTGACCACTTCGCTAGTTGAACTCTGGAAGTTGGACCAGCGCAGCGTCCCGGCCCAATCTCTTTCATCTTGTGGTTTTTTCCTTTTTTGAGGCGTTTGCACCGCTCCTAGGTGCATGGCTTTCGGAGGATTCAGGTTGTCTGACTGACAATCTTTCCCCCTCTTCTTAGGCGGGATCC
>Ga0179593_1595509_pt1 | contig 10782 bp, 11 predicted proteins | sample CZODoug2_1_08_16_FD_185931 | JGI IMG/M metagenome (GOLD analysis project Ga0179593, IMG submission 185931) | Vadose zone soil fungal communities from Angelo Coast Range Reserve, California, USA - CZODoug2_1_08_16fungal (PacBio error correction) | ecosystem: Environmental > Terrestrial > Soil >... | reverse complement strand
CCCCAAGCCACAGCGGCGATTCCAGTACCTCCTTTTTCAACGTGACACGCTACCCCCCCATGTTTTTACCCCTCTAAGTCGAGTCTTCCCGCCAACGAAAAGCGACAGCTAAGATACCCAGCTTGCTCTTCGCGCGTAATTTGTCTTCACGTAGCTGATCGCCTTCTCCGTTTCATTCCCTTCTTTGCGCAAAACAGTTTTTGCCCTGCACCACCCTGCTATATTTGAAAACTACGATACCCCCGAGGTTTCCACATGGAGCCGCCTCCCACCCATCCCCATGACTGTCCCAACCCACCCTCCCCAGATTATCTTTAAATAAGCTCCTTTGTGGAGATGTTGCGTTGACCCTTCTTCTCCATGGTTTATTTGCTTCAGAGCTTGTGCTTTGTTTGCGTTGTGGGTTTTATCTAGCCTTCTATCTTTTCCCCCCCCTTTTTCTTCTTTGCTCCACCTCCCCTCCTGCCGGTTTTATCAGGGGATTTTCACCCTCCGCCCAGTAGTCTTCCTGACTGATTCCGATTTTATTTTCACTGAAAGCCGCCAAACCCAATTCCTCTGCATGATTCTTTTTGCTCCTTCCCGCTGCTGGGAGCTGCCTGTCTTTTCTATTCTAATGATTTACTATCCATACCAAAGGTCTTTTTTTCGGGCATAGTCTTTAGGCATGGCGACCCCCCACTCCTCCTTTACGTTGGAGACGTTCCCTCATCGCCCCTTTGTTCAATTCTTCGTTATGTCTACTTCAACCCCACAACCCCATCCCCGGTTTCTCCCAACCCCCTTCCGCGTTTGCGGAGTAATGTCGATTTTATGCTTTTTCCCCCACTCTTTTCTTCAAAGGTGTTTGTCTTAACACCCCTTACCTACTCTTCTTTCGGCTGTTAAAACCGCCCCCCCCATTTCCTCACCCCATCCATAAAAATTGTAATTCCCCCACCTTACTCGGCACCACCCTGTCTGTATGTTTTTAGGAATGCTTTGTGAAAGCAGTTATGTGTGTCCCGATTCTTTGATGGCTGCATTCTACCCCCTGAGCCAACCACTATTGAAAAATTTTTTTCTTTCCCCTTACCTAGCTGTTTCGGACACTTCTCCTTTCTGGGACCCGTACTCTCTTTGGTCCCCCCATTTCACTCCTTCGTCCCTCCAGGTGCCACCCATAATTCTTCCCTTGATCTCTCCGCCTGTTGGGTACACTATCTTCTTGCTGAGTTAGATCCCTCTCGTGCGAGCTTTGTTATATGAACCCCCCCCCCTCTCCCCACGGAATAGAAAACACCATTTCCCCCCCCCCCACCAACTTTTTTCCCATATTGTTTTCTTCTGCCTTCTTTTCTGTGAGATTTTGTCTTCCGCGCGATTAGGAAGTTTTTCATCATCGTAAACTTTCTGGCTCCAGTGCCCTTGAGGAGTCCCACTTCTCGATCTGGAGTCCTCATTCTCACATTGGATGCAGATCTTTTCTGGAGATCCCCACCACCCCGTCCCGATTCTTTCCATATTACACTCTCAAAGCGCGCTCCTTATTACTTTTTGCAATAGTCGCACCCTAAGCTTGCCCGCACCCTGACTTCATTCTTTTTGATCTCTTTTTTTTGCTATCTCTTAAGAGTCCTTCCGCGCCCCGTTTTCTTTCCCCCCCAACGCGAAGATGATTTTTCAGATTCCCTCTCTCTTATTTTGGTTTTCCATCTTCGCTGACGAAATATCTAAGCAGTCCTCCTTTTTTTTACTAGATTTCCCCGGTTCTGTCACCTCCCACTTCCCCCCCAGTGATGGGTTTTCTCCATTTCCTTTCACCGATCGGTTCCCTTCTTTTTTAAAGGTCTAGCTTTCCGTTTGTTCCCCCCCTCATTATGTTATTGTCTCAAGGCTCCCCCTTTCGGCCGCTTTCCCCCTAAAATTTTTTCTGTGTCTGAGGTACCCTTCTTTTATCCCTTTCACTCAAGAGGCCAATAACTTTCGCTGATGATCTTCCCATTTGTTCTCCCCATCCTGATCTACGTTCTAATCCTTCCTCCTCAGCGATAGACGGAGCTCTCTATAGATTTTATTGTTCTCTTTGCGAGGGTGTACCCCTTTTTCTCTGATAGTGCCCGTTTAGCTCGCTCCCTTTTCTGTCCCTCACCTTTAACAACCTTTCCCCGACTCCATCTTTCCTTTTCTTTCCTTTCCTTTGGTCAACCACCAGATTGATTTCTCTCTTCTTCCCTTTTGCAGGTTCCTTCGAACAGCATGACCCCCTCTGACCCATTTTCTCCCCGGACTGAGACGGATCCTTCCACGACCAGTCTCGTCTCCAGCCGTTGCACGCCCTTTTTTTTTTCTCGACCAGCTTCTTGTTTCAGCGTTCCCGTGCGTACAGGTTTTAACCTGCCCTCCCCCAATGCCACAGGCCCCCCTTTTGGACCACCGTTTCTTCTGTGTATCCCATCATTTCCCCTCTTCCTTAAATAATGATAGAGGATATCTGCCATGACGGAGGGACGGCCCCTCTTCTGTCCTTAGCCTCTTTTTTCCTTAATAAGCTATTTTTTATAATGATACCTGCCCTCGAGCTTGGTTTGGCCTTTCCCCATTTCGCCTCTTCCTTTTATTTTCGGTCTCGGGTACTTTTTGCTCCTCTCTAGTCCCCTTTATCTTTCTTAAAGTTCGGGAGTTTTCCTTAACCCCTTTCGCCAATCCCACGAGACCTTCTGCGTAGTCCACTTCGTCGCCCTGCTTCTTTTGGCTCTAGTTAGCTCCTTTCTTTACCTCAAATGCTTTTCCTGCAGCATTTCGCTGTCGCCGGTATCCCCTTCCCGACTCCTGACCGCACGAGCGTTGCCCCCTCCTCATAGCCCTCCCCTCCCCTCTCTGCCCAATTTCTGTCCTTCTTTTTTTCCTTTTTCAAATGTTCAGAGGCGCACTCCCAACGAGTGAATTTTCCCTTTCCATCTTCCTACGGTCGCCACCGTTCTGACTTTCTCTCCCTTATCGCCGATTGAATCCACCTTCGGCTCCTCTCTTCTTTGAGTTCGTTTTCCCACTTTTCTACCGTAGATCGAGGAGTGTCAGTTCGTGCATTTCTTTCAAACTAACGTTCTGTGATTCCCCTTCCCCGAGGCCTTCTCTCTTTTTGCAACAATTTTCCTTAAGAGTCCTCCTTTCCGGAGACTCCCCTTTCTGATCCCATAGTCATCCGATCTTTTTTTCCCATCTATACTAACCTTTCCCATCCCCGGCCTTTGGCCTAGATTTTTTCCCCCCATACTTGTTTCCCCAGAACTGGTAACCTTTCACTGAGTTTGTCACCTCGCCCTTTGGATGCCCCGGCTCACTTCAGTCCAGTTTTCGCAATCTCTTGAGACACCCCAACTTTCCTGCTTGCTTAGAACCATAAGCGGCTACGTTTTTTCAAGAGTACGGTTTTCGTTCCGTTTCTTTATTACTATCGTTCTACACCTCCTCCTCTTGTTTAGGCGTCCCTTTCATTTCGATTTCCCCAATGACTATTGCTTTAAGTCCCTTCCTCGACTTGCCCTTCATCGTTTTCCTCGGTTCTCCTCCTTTGTTTGGCCTTTTTCCCCCCATAGACATCTGACTGCCTCCCTGTCTTCGACTGGGATTCTTAGCTGCCTTCGGTTTCTGAGCCCCCCAGGAACTTCCAGCCCGCCTCATTACGCGACTCCCTATCCTCGGCTCGCATCTTGCCCTCCCCCCCAACTTCATTTGCCTGCAACAGATTTGAAACGGGTGCTTCTTTTCCCCCTGTCCATTTTTCCTCCCCCAAGGTCCGTCCCGTTCTATCCCCTTTCGAACCCCCGATTGACGGCTGTTGCAATGCCTTCTCACACATCGCTCAGCAGGATCCATTTCCAGGCCTTGGGAAGTGTTCCCTGTTCCTTTTTTCTTTCCCAACCTTTTTTTCCCGCTGCAATTCTCCCCATGGTCCTCCCAAATGTTGAGATCGCACCGCGTTAGACTACGCTGTTCTCTATCTTCTTGCAGCAATCTCCTCTTCGCGAGTACCAAACCAACATGGATGCCATTCTGGAAAACAGACGATTAGTTCTTCTTCTATAGTCCCAAGTAAGGCCCTTTGCTTTCTCTTCCCTCCCCTGGGTCTGCCATCTTTACGAGGCGAAGGACGAAGTATTCCCCTTGCCCGCTAGGGAAGCCGATAACCCCCCCCTTCCCAAACGCCGGCATAAGAACATTTGCTTGTGACGAGTCCCGGTACTTCTCCATGAGAGGTTCAGAAGGTGGCCTGATAAAGTCGCCCAGGACGAAGTCATGTGTTTCTCCGCCCTACAAGACTGACTTTCCTAGACATGAGAAGGTGTCGGATCTTTCCAATGGAGTATGATTTCCCTCTTCCGCGCCCCCCGCCGTTAGACCAGGCATTTCCCCTAGTGTGTTTGTTTGGGTTTTCTTGCTCGGACCGTCTTCATTGCGGCGATGTTTTTGTCAGACCTGATACTGATCTCCTCTACCCGTAACCCCAACGTCGCGCGGGTCTGGGTGCGCACACAACTTCCATGAAGATTCCAAACGACCCCCCCCACCTTTCCTCCTCCGTTGTTGTTGCGAGATTCATTTGGTACGTCTTGCCTTTGATGGTTTTCTTGTCTCTGTCTCGGGTGACCCTCGTACCTGTTTTTATAGATTTTCGATCGACGAGGTCTCCTATCAGGTTTCAATCCTCATTTCGCGACACCCCTTTGCTGGAAGATTGCCTTTTGATCAAGAAGGTGCGCCCCCCGCGCGCCTCGTTCCATGATGTCCCTTCCTCTTGAGTTGGTCCTTCGTGTCATAATACTTTTTAAGGACTTTTTCTTCCAAAGGCGTTTTTCCGGATCGTCGGTGGTCTTCCGACGCATCGTCTTCTTTTGGTGCATGGCGCCCTTCCTTTCTAAATTCGCAATTCTTCTTTCCTCCTTGCCTACACAGTGGATTAGTTTGGAATGTGCCCGGAATTTCTGCTTCTATTTTAACTGTTCATCGATACTTTTCATGTGATGGCAGGAACCTGGCACCCACCTGTCCTTTCGTGCCTTTATACCGCCCCGTTAGGAATGGCCAGCCAGTTCCGTTCTGGTGTTCCCCCGATCTTTGGCGTTGGTTTTCTTCCCACCGACGCCCGAGCTACACTGGCTTGATTTACCCTAATGTTTGACTCGGAAGTTTTCTTTTCCGAAGGGGCTCGTTTCCGGTCAGATTTGCCCCCTCCCTGGCACGACTTCAAAGGTGCCGCATCGCGTGCTCCATTTCCATCCTCTTCGCACTTATGAGACTGCCCTCCGCCTTCGTCCTGGCTTGGTCCGCGCCGGGTTGAGGACATTTTGTCGTGTTTCCGAAAAAGATAGCAAAAACAGTTCCCAATCTTTAAAATCCTCCCCGCCCTCGCAGACGATTTTTTTTTTTTGAGAAGTTAAATAACCCTTCCCAAGCTACTGGCTGGCCGTCCCGGCTTACAACGCTTAGTTTTCTGTGAGTCATCCATGTACTTCTCCCCGTGAAGCGGCAGCGACTGTTCCTGCATTGTCGCTATCCCCAGGCGATTAGAGGCCAACGTTTTCATTGCAGTGACTCAGGAGTCCGGCCGGCCCATATTCAAGCTCCAAATTGGACAAAAGCGATTTTCGCAGATGTTTCCGATTTCTGTTGCGCGGGGAGTTTCCCCCGAACTTATTAAGACGAGTCCTTCGGCGAAAATGGGTTGGCGCGTTTTCAAAACCCCTTCGCGATGTCCCTCTTTGCTCTCCGGAGATTTGGTCTACAAGATCAACGTTTTCATCTTCCACACACAGCAGTGATCCTAATGTGATTTCTGTCTGCGTCCCCCCCCGTTTCTTTCCCCAACAAAGCGATCCGTTCGTCAGTGCTGGGTGAACTTAATTATATCCCGAGTCCTCCTCTTTGAAAGTTTTAGCTATCGTGGTTAACTTCTCGGATGACGCTTTCATCACCCCCATTTTAAGTGAAATCTTAGCCCTTCTTCTGACTCCTGTTGGAAGAGGAAAAGTATCCGTCCTTCGATGGCCCCAACTTCTCGGTTTCTGACGATGAGCACCCAGTTCCCCCCCATCTCGATAATGCCTTCACCGACTGCTCGACGAACTAATCTCCGATTTTTTTCTTCCTTGATTTTGATTCAATCTTCGATATGCTCTGATGCTATTTGTGTTTTCCCGACTCGTTCGTGACCTAGAGATCGGCAGGATTTATTCCCCCCCTCTTACCGATACAGGTTTTTTGTAGGTTTCTTGTACCTTTTCCAACACTCCTTTACCGTCCAGAGTGCCTGACGGATGGCGATTGGCGTACTGGGGGCATCTTGGTTCATCGGAAACTGCATGGTCTTTCGAACGCCTTTTTCCTCTTCCGCGGAAACGCATTTCTTTAATTCCCCTTTTGCTCGGAGCATAAGAAGATATCGCCCCCGTGACTGCATGGGGATTCGCCTTCATAGCGAGCGTCGCAGTTCAGCGATTTTTCTTTTAGTGTAACAATGATCCCTCTTATTGTCATCCAATAGCGGCTTGGACAAGCTTTCGCCCTCCCGTTACAACATCCACGTAAAGATAGCGGCTGAAGATCGCCATTGACGGCGCGTCGCCCCGCCCCCAGCTCTCTGTGTTTAGAGACTCTCTTTCTCCTCCTCCGTTTGTTTTTTCTGTTCTTTCTTACGCAGAGAGCCTACTTTTCTTCTCGCTTTCCTTCCGCAGCCGCTAGCTTTACGTGGAGAATTCGTAATCACGCGAAATTTCTGGTCAAGAAGATATGGCGCAGTGCTCTTTCTAAGTAACTTCAAAACCTTAACACTGGCCTGCTCTCGTCGGTAGCTCCCCTTTTCCCGCCAAGCGGAGGGACTTTAGTCTTGTCCTTTGATCCGTCTTCTTGGTCCGTAAATGCCGATTGGGACAGCATTTCCGCGATTCCTGCCACACTGGTTTTACTTTATCGCAATTTCTTCTTACGCTCGATTTCCTTGAAGCATGCAATCTGATTTTCGAAGATGGTTGAATGGTCCCCTAGCACTGTTCGTGCATAGTAGTGCAATCCCATCCCTCCCTTTTTCTCAGATTTGACTTTGAACTGTTCGAGTCCTTCCCCCCCTCGAAGATTTCCTCCCCAATTTTTCGCGAGATGAGTTCGTCGGAGGAAGGCTCCCTGGTAGTTTTCGAAACCCAATTGGTCTCGTTCCCCCCCAAAGAAAGGCGACGTCAGTGTTCTGCGTATGGGATTGGTACCCGTTTTTTCCCACAATTCTATGAAAAGCGGGATCTTTTAAAATCAACTGTTTGATTCCCAGAGTTTCCCATTGATAACACAAACGATAAACTCCCTTTTCCCAATCCCGCGGAATCGTGTAACAAAATTAAGTTCGCCTTTGACGTGAACGGCGTCAACTTTCGTTTTTTTCTAAGAACCGCTTACACGTTTATTTAGTGATAAATGCGTCCGGTCTTGCAGTTATCCCTACTACCTTTCGACCCCAAAGCTGACGCGTTTTCCAGACTCTTGCACCTCTCGGCGCGATTGGTTGGTCCTGCGGTGATTTCGGAGGATGAATCGCATGATACGTACAACGCAACGCGCAACCAGTTTTTGATTTTTGCACTCTTTCTTTTCCCCTACTTTGTCCCAGTTTATTATTAGTACTTACTTTCCTCGATCGATTTGATCGCATTTTGAATTCGTGCTATTCCTCCTTGAGATCGCCCCCCCTGTCCCTCCCACTATTGAAATTCTGGGTCCCCTGATCGTCCTGGTGAATGAACTCTTCGTCCAGAGTTTAAGCCGCCCACGCAGGGAAGACCATTCTTAAGTCTCTTATGAACAATTCTTTTCGCCTCTTTTCCATGCCATGAGCTTGAATCAACTGAACTTTTTGTCCCCCCGCCCCACTGGTTGTTTCTCTTTTTTTAAGTCCCCAAAATGTCCGCTCGCCTTCTTTTCACACCTCGATTCCCCCTCCCATCCGATGCGGCTGCGTTGAATGCATTTTTTTTTTTCCCACCTCACTCTTTCGGTCAAGGCGCCATTCTTTGACCTGGAAGTCGTGCATTTTTGCCCACACTGCCCTTTTCCTTGTGGCACCTCTCCCCTCTCCCCTGGCCGTACAGCGGATCCGCCCCCCCCTAACTTAATCAGTGGCCCTTGTTTCCTCCCCTACGTGGTGATCCTTTTCCCTCCAACGCCATCTTGAGCACACCGCGGACGTTCCCGGCCTTCCCCCCCACTTTTCCCCCCTAGACAGGGTCATTACTTTCCACTTTACGTTTAATTAATATGTTCGGCTGGCTTCGCATGGGTTTTCCCCCCTGCGAAGATCGAAGCTAGCCCTAGAGACCCCCCTTCCTAAATAGGTCCCCCTCCCTCCCGGCTCCGGCCTACCCCATCATCCAGCACCTTCCCCGCGATCCCTTCATTCTCCTGCGCCTTTTTACGGTGCCTTTTCCAGCTCCTAAGAGCATTTCCAACATCCCTATTTCCCAGGCAAGCCCTTTCGGGCCCACGAAATACGTCAGGGACGCAAGCTGCCACCTCCGGTACCCAAGTCCCTTTTAGCGAGGATCTTCTTGGTTGGACGTTCTTTCTCATCTTCCCCTTCCTTAGGACTACCCCAATGAAAGCCTGTCCCTGACGCCCGTTTCGTATCTTGAACCTCCCTCTCTACACCCCACCCGATTTTCCACCCCTGGCGTAATCCAGCATGAAGACAGGACTCCATCTCTTTTTCCATTTTTGTTTCGTTTCCTTTTTGCGTTTGGATTGCATTCGGTTATTTTTCGCTTGTTCCTCCGCGCCCGGTTTACTTTTTGGTAATTATATCGAACGCCCCCGGCGCAAGGTTCATCCTTTTCCTCTTTTTAAGACCGTGTTTTGCATGACGGCGACGTTCGCTACTTTCCTACCCGAAGTTCTGGTCTTTACTGCACCGGTTGCTTCTGCCGGTGAGGATCATACATCTTTCCCCCCGTGTTTCCTCCCCAAGGCGCAGCTCGTGTTTTCTTCTGTATTGCGCACGCTTCGTCTTTAGGTTTGACCCGTCATCATGGTAGAAGCCCCCGTCTGACTGTTTCCTTTCCCCCTGTTACTTGCGTTTCTTAGGAAGCATTTGTTCTTTGCCGTTTGGCTGGGCCCTCCCTTCTTCGGCATTTTATTCCCTTCTTCGTGCAAGGTTGTTCTGCGCTACTTTTCTTTTAGTCTGGCCAAACCTTTCTCCCGCCCAACCAATTTTACCTTCGTCGATTCCCTTCCTTGTAGCGTTTTCATGGAATTCCAGTGACCGCATTTTTGTGTGTTCTCCTCTGTTTGGATGTTGTTCATTTACGTCGTTTGTTTTGCCCCTGTTTTCCTGCCCAACTCTTTCTGACGTGCTTTTCTCCGGTTGGTTTTCCATGCGAGTGCCCTTTTTCCAAAATTTCCTCAGTGTTTTTGACCTAACGCCCTCTGATCCTTCCAGGTGACCCATCCGGTGCGCCATCTCGCCAGCATTCTGTTGATCCCTTCTAAAAAGAAGAAATGACGCGTTTTGGCCCCGTTAATCCCTGACGTTTTTTCGGTCCATTCCTGCCCCCCACCTCGCCCAACTTTCCCTTGGTTTCGGGCGTTTCTCTTCGCCTTGCATTGATTTTTTTTTTTCCTTTTTAAGGGGTCATTCCAAAACATGGCGTTTATTTTCCCGTTTTTCCTTCGGATCCCACAGATGCTCACTGGTTCATTCCCCTGTGATAAAATTGGTTTCCCCGTTTCTTCGTTATCTCCACGGAGATCCTTCACCGACTTCAACCTCTATGAGCCTTCCGTCCCATTCTATGAAGAAATAGTCGCATGTTTCCGGACTTTACATCTCATTCACCCACCCGATGGTTGGTCGTCTTTCGTTGGAAATTTCGTAGAAGTCCGGAGCTTTGGGCGTACGCCTTCCCCAAAATCGCTCAGCTGATTTTTTTCAGCTTCATGCAGTCTGGGGTTTTTTTTCAAGCCCGGCCATGTTATCCCAAGCAGTGATGGTTTTTCATGCTGAGTCTGCTGGTTCTCCCTTAATCCCTTTGGAAGCCTCATTTTTCTCCTAATGTACACTTCCACGAGTACCCCTGTCCGATTCGTTTAGATTTCCGTTGGTACCAAAGCAGTTAATCCAAAATCTCCGTCAGGCCTCTCTTTCATAGAACCTGGCATAGTCCCATCTAATTCTGGCCACTTCCCTTTCCGTTTTTTTGGTACCCCTTGAGAGACCCCCTTTGTTCGACCCTAAATCCCGCTTCTCCTCCTGCCCCTCGAAATCCCCCCTTCTCGCGAGCCCTTTGCCATCGCCGATGAGAGCCTTTCATTGTAGATAATTCCCTTTCATCGGCTTAGTGACCATTCCTATCGATCGACGGTTCCCCGCTTAATTTTTTCCACCCCCTCTTCTGCGCTTCCTCGGAGTGCCGTCCTCCTGTTCTCGATCTTAGGCTGCAATCCCCTTTTTCCTCTATCCCCCCTGAATTTTGGTGGCAGCGAACTGAAATTGATGGCCCAGACCAGTCCCAGCGTCACGGACTTGTCTTTCTCCCCAGCTAGCTAGCATTTTGCCGGCTTTTTCTCCCACTGATACGAGCGCGACTCTCCCCTTTCCCACCTTTTGTCAGTTTCCCCCTGCTCCGCAATTAAAAGTGTAACCAATAGCTGCTTGGACTTTTTTCCCCCAAATCATTTCCATCTTCGTCCCGTTTTCAGCGGTCCCTTCTAACATGTGTCGCCCGTTACTTCCCCACCAGCCCTAAAAGCTATATGAATCCGAGA
>Ga0179593_1527095_pt1 | contig 10782 bp, 13 predicted proteins | sample CZODoug2_1_08_16_FD_185931 | JGI IMG/M metagenome (GOLD analysis project Ga0179593, IMG submission 185931) | Vadose zone soil fungal communities from Angelo Coast Range Reserve, California, USA - CZODoug2_1_08_16fungal (PacBio error correction) | ecosystem: Environmental > Terrestrial > Soil >... | reverse complement strand
TATTCACCCAGGAGTTAGGAAATGTTTTTTTGTCTTCCAAGCGTCATTCCATTCCGAAAGTCCCTGGGTTTCCGGGCGGTTTACCCCCCCCCATGTCATGAGCAACCCCATCATGTCTTCCTGGGCACCAGCGCAACTGTCTCTTTGTTCCCCCAGACGATAGCCACTGACTGCCCTGAGGCACGGCATTTTTTTGCTTTTCCTTCGCGCTGTAATCATCAAGTCCGGTCCTTTGGACAAGGGCCCTCCCATGCGCCTCTTCTTTCCCCCATTGTCCGTTTGATATGGAGGAAACTCAATCGCAAATAGCGATTGATGACTTCAGGTCCCTTTTTGCACCCCCCCCCTTTTTTCGCCAACAATGACCCCGACGTTGTGTCTTTTGCTCCCCTGGTTGTCACGCTTCTACTGCCAGCCTCCGAGCTAGCCCCCAGGCCCCGGCCCCCCCCCAATCTTTTTTTCTTTTGGGTCTTTTCTTCCTTTAAACCGGCAGGGTTTTCCTCACCCCACCTTTCTTGCCGATTTGCGTAGAGGGGGCTACTTTCTGATTGCCACCTCATGTAGGTTTTTACTAGATTTGAGAGGGAGGCCCGCTTTCCCTTGAACCAAGTTTTGGCATTCTTAATGGCCGCTTTTCCGCTTCATCCTCCCTTTTACCCTTTTTTGATTTTCCTTCGCCTGCTAGGCTAGCGCCTGGCTTAGTTCACCGGGCGACCCCCCTGGGAATTTCGGCAAACTTTTCACCGCCCGAAGATCTTTGGAGTGCTGACCTTGGACGGCTGGGCCCCCCGCTGCCGGCCAGTCCCTCCAATGCTAGTCTCGAGTGTCCAAGGTTTTAGCTGGATTTCTAAGTAAGGTGCTTGGACGGCGTCCCCCCCTGCATCTACATAGTCTTTTGCGGTGGCTTAGTCGGTGATCCTCTCCCGGCCCTCAATGGTGCAACATGGCATGCGTGGCTACCTGGTTTTTTTTTCAACTCGCAGGCCATGGACTATGTGCCTTCGCTTCCCGCGGGTCCCCTTGACTTGAGCCTTTCGAGCCAGTATAACTTCCTTGTATTTCGGTTCCGATCTGGTAAAGGGATTCGGTTTTCATGTGGAGTTGCTGGCGCGCGCTCTGCCGTTTCTATCGACGAAGTACCTTTTTTTTCCGGGCCCCCCCCCGCCCCCCCGGCCCCCCATAAATACGCAGCTGTGTTCCTTTAATCATTCATGCAATACCACTGTTTTTCAGAAGGCTCCGTTCGCTCGCAACTCCTTTGACAAATTTTCTTGTCTTCATAGTTATCCGCCACCTCCCCCCTTTTTTCAGCACCCGTGTGGCATGACCCGAGCCTTTGTCCCTATTGTCATTTTTACAATCCTCCTGTGATGGCTTTCTCCCCGACCTCACTCGCCCGGTTTCCTGGAAAGGCGGGACAATCAAGGTTTCTCCTCCCGGGGCGATGCGGGCTGTGCGTAATGTTAACTGGCTTCACGTACTTTTCTTGCCCTAGCTTCTGGCCAAAGGTGGCCCGCGGTCCTCCTCCCAAAGTTTCTCATTTTTTTTGTCGCCCATGCAGGCTTTTGTCATTTGAGGAGTCGAGAGGCGCACGCAGTTTTGTTTTTTCTCCGTGCAAGAGTAGCCACCACCCTGGACTTCAGAGGTTCTGTTTTTGCTTTGCCTGTTGGCCGTCCGGACCTCAACGTACGTTCCAATGCTCGTCCCGTCCTTGGGCTTCTTTTTCCCTCTCCCCAGATAAATTAGTTACATGAATTTTCTCCGAGGACCCCCTCGCCCTCGTGGCTTCCATTCCCGCTCTTACGGTTACCAGTTTCCCGTTTTCACAGTTTTTTGTTTGATTTGGCCCCGCCGCTGCAGAACTTGAATATTTTTCCCAAATCACCTTTCCGTTTTAACATCCTGTCCCCCCTTAGGGTTTGTGCGTCCTCACGCCGGTCTCTTGCTGGCGGAATGATTCCTTGGCGTCCCTGGGCCCGTGCCCCATGCCTCCGACCCCTCCTCTCTTTTGCAGGTCTTCTGGAGATCACAGGCCTTCGTAGTGCGTCTTGTTTTTTCTTCTCGTTAACCTCTGATTGCGACGCTCCTTCTTGACTGTCCCTGTTTAGAAGTGACCGTTGACTTGGTGTCTTTCTCCCCCCCCCCCCCCGGGCTCTCTATTCCCTTTTCATACTCAATTTGTTGTCGAGCTCTGGATAATCAGACTCTTGTAACCCCTGTCAACCACTTCAGTCGCAAGACATTGCCCAAATTCTGAGCTCATCAGTTTCCCAGTCTCTCCCCCTGCAAAGCCCCAGTCTAATGCCTTGGGCCTCAACGAACGTCCCTTTTTTAGTAGGCAATGGCCACCCATGGGGCCTTCCCCGGCCTCCCTCTCCATCCCCCTGTACCTGCCACAGGCTCACCACCTCGACTCAGTCCCCTTACTGTTGTGAAAGTATCCCTACCTTTGATTTGCCCCCCCTTGATAGGAACGGCGGTCTCCCGCAGCACCAAAGTGAACGTTACGTTTTTTTGACCCGGAAATGAAAGCGTTATCCCTCTTTTTAGGTAGAGATTTTTATCGTCACCTTGATGCCGTTCTACTTGTTTAGCAGGGCCCGTTTTTTGGCCGCTCCCGGGCATTTTACAGTCCATTTAACGTAGACGGGCAAAAATTCCTAAGGAGTCACCTAGTATTTCAAGGTGTTTATTGTATTTCAGCTGGGTGCCCCCTGGAAACGGAATGCGCAGGCCTATAGAACTCTTTCTCAACGCCCTACTTTTCCCTTCTCTTATACTGGGTGACGGACTCCGCGCAAGATCTCTTTTGAGTAAAGCCCCCGTCCGTCAAGAAGCACAGTACCCCCCCCGCACTCTTCCGCCGAGTCTCCTTTGCTCTTCTCTCTTCCTTCTCGGTGCTGGGTTTCTCTAGCCCTCTTGCCCTTGCTGCTTTTCCCCCCCACCCAGACCATTTCTCATTTCCTTTTTCCAGCCTAGGTGCCTACTAAGTCCCCTTGTTTGGCTTTGATAACATTATGTAAGACACCCTTTTTTTACCGGCAGGTTATAGATTCTGGGTCGAGCCTTTGGTGAACCCCTTTGGGTCTTCTGAGGACTTACCAGCTTTTCACACAGGAGCGTCTTATTTTTATGGTCTGCGTGTTTTCGGTACCTCTTTGATACAAATTTTCGTCGATTTCACCCCTAGTCTCGCTGCCTCGCGAAGTCACAACACCCCCCCCGATTTTAAGTCCTTATGACCGCCCACGGACAGACTTTCATTACTGGATTGAGCTCCAGTCTAGGATCTCTCCACGCGTCAGCTGGTCTGGGCGGAGTGGACCTCGCCTCTCTGTGAGGCCTTTCTGGCCGCGTCCCTTGATTTTTGTCCAGGAGGTGGTTTTTGCGCCGCTTTTTCAAGCCTCTCTTTTCGTTCTGCGTGGTCTCCCTCCAAGCTGTCCCCGTACTGACGCATCACAGGCGTAAACGTGTACATTTCGTTTTTTTTTTAGATTCATGGAATTGTTGGAATGGGCCGTCCAGGCCAGTCTTCTCTCGTGTCCCCCCTTTTCACCCTCTGCGTTCGGGAATTTTTTCTTCTGAAGACCCAAGCCTGGGAAATTTTAATTTTGGGCTCTCCCGCGTCCCGGGTCCCCCCTCGTTTCGCCGCGGGAAGCGATAATGCTATTTTGAATAATCGGTTGCACGCCTTCCCGCAAGATTTTTTCAAGATGCGTGGTCTTAGCACCCCTCTTTTGCTCTCGTCAAACGTCCGGCATCTTGAGGCACTTTTTTACGCCGCTGTAAATACCCAACATCTGACCTTGCGTTTTTTGGGTCCTGGCTGATCTTCTGGAGGGGTTGTACCTCATTGGACTGCTCCCCCCCCTACCCTTACCAAAGGACTTTTTTTTGGTCTCCCGTGAGAATTGGTGTTTTTCCCACCCTTCTTTTTCCCCTTCCAAGCAATCGTATCCGTGCTCTTTTAGTTTTTTCTTTACCCCCACTCTCCACGGACATGTTTCTCAGCCTGCGCATGCGATGAAGTGGGTTGGGTCTGTCTATTATTCCTTCAAGGGACTCACCTAAGGTAAGTGGTTTACCCGTGATGGCAGATCGGTTGGACCTCCCGCGTCTTTTTTTGTTTTTGATTTGTAAAGACGATATATGGGGTGTAGCCTCTCCAGCGAAGCCTTGGGTGAAACTCAGGCGACCCCCTTCTGGCTTGTAATGCTCTTTTTTTTTTTTTTCCCCACCAGGTTTCCAGCTTATATCTTTCCTCCCCATCCTTTTTTTTTTTCTCGAGATCCCCGCTGTTGAGACTTGCGGTTGGCCCGGGCAGGTCGCAGACCAGTTTTCCCCCCTTTTTTTTTTTCCGGGAGGGTTTCACCCAATTTTGCTTGCAGTACCCACTATTCTTTACTCCTGACAAAGCACGGAGCTTTTCTTGTACAATTACTCTTTTTATGAGTTCACTGCAAGATTGCCTGGCAACAGTTTTGGCTCAAGCCCCACGAGCGTTTCACCGCCCCCCCCACCTTTCAAAGTCTTAGAGAACTTTCCCCCCCCTTTTGAACATTGTCCGTTGATATTGGGGCTTGCCCCCTACTAAGGCAACTGATCGATGACTTGTTTCCCGTACCTTGACTCTTTAGAACACACCTTCCCCCTTCCCTGTCTTCTTTGAGCTCTTGACCACCCATGAGTGGCTCCCCCTCTTCAAATAAATGGGGACATCGAATAAGGCGCCCGCAATTCGTCATTCGTACTTGATTTCGCCCCCAAGGCCTACCCCCTGCCGTTTTCCCGAGTTTTTACTAGAGACTTTCTCGCTTGCTCTCCGCCTTACTTCCCTTTTCCGGGAGAGAAGGGCCGTCCCCCCCCCTTCAAGTCGCATTACTGCTTATAACTCCATGGGCTTAGTCCTTCGTGAATGAGTTTCTCCCTTGTCCCTCCATCCTGTTGTTAGACCTTAAAGTTCCAACGTTGATTAGCTGACAGTGACTCGAAGGGATTGCCGCCCCTGCCCCTTCCGTACCCCCCTGCCGTGACGCTTTCTAATTTGTTAGATCGTGGAATTCCGCCCTTTTTTTTTCATTCCTCCTTGTTTCCTTTTTTTCATTGGGACATCCATAGCCACCCCCCTCCCTCTGGCAGTTAAATCGCGTCCCCGTTTTAATAATACTACGCGCGGCCACGACTGGGGCCTTTGTCTGTTCTACCGGGACAGTTCCCCCCCCCGGCATTATTTTTTTCCTCCTGAAGAGGATTTCGATGAGTTTTCGTCGGACTCCCCTGGTCCTTCTTTCTTTATGTAATGTAGGGATGGTTGGTCTTTGTGAATTTTGATTTTTGATGTGGCCTTGCCGTTTTCGTAGTCCCGACTAAGATTGGCTTTTTGACCCGCCGACCAAATTTTTTTTCGGCTAAAAATCATCCCATCCTTCTCCTTTTTCCGGCATAACTTCTAGAACCCACCAATGTCCCGGGATTTCCCGTCCTCAATAGACCTATTCATGAATGCACCCCACTTTTGTTCAATATTGTTTTTTCCCCCCAACAAGTAACCATTTACACAGGTAGGCGAGTTTTTCAATTCCATCGCTTGGATATGATGGACGGTTTTTTTTTTCCCTCAGCAGCCTTGCGCTTAGAACCCCAACTCCTCATGACGATGGGAGATTGCCCCTTTCTTCAGGAAAGAGGCTCTTGGGCACTATTGCTTCGGATTCTCGTCTCACGGAGCCGTTTTTTAATCGACTTGGCCCAGTATGTTGAACTCAGTTTTTCTAAAAAACTTCGCCTGTCTTCGCTGTGACCTTGATGCGGTTTTCCAGTACGAGTTTAATATGCCTCATGACAGCCCTTTGAAAACGTTCATCATCTTCAGAGTCCCCAAGGTCAAATCGGACCTCCTTGGTGTGCTTTTTTTTACCCTTTTTTTCCAACGTTTTTCCTTTCTGTCGGCTTGCCACCCACTTTTATGAGATAAGGATTTACACCTCTTTATAGACCCCCACTCCCCTTTTTTCCCCTTTTTTTTAGGCGAAATTCTTTCGCCGCCCTGGTCTCAAGCTGGTTTAATCATGTTCCAGTGCCCTGAACCCTTTTTTGTGGTGGTGATGATGGTACTCCCAGATGTCCCTTGAAAGGGGCAAATCCCCTTACGCATTCTTGACGTGGCCTCCTACCCCTCGATGTGGTTTCGCCTTTGGCAACTTCCGGCGCTTCTTTTGAATTTTGTTGCTTTTTCCCAATTGCCCCTCTGGAGCTTTTCAATTGACGACGTACCCCTGGAATATTTTTTCTTCTCTTCCTCCGACAGGAGCGTTGCTTTTTTGATTAGAAGCCTCGTTTCAAGATTGATGGCGCTGCCGACGTGCATGCGGGTGAGTTTTCTGGTTGCATTCTTTTCAACCGGGTTTTATTTTTTTTTCGGCCAGATCCTCTTACTTCCTACTCTTGTTGTGTTATCCCGAGATCTGGCTCCCGACTTTACTGACCAAGAGGATGGAAACTCACGTCTCACCCGCCTTGTCCCGTACCCCTCTGTTCGCCATTTTCAACCGTGGACCTTTTTTCCTTTTAGCGCAGCGGAGGACGCCTGCGATCTCTCTGCATGTTTCCATCCCATTTAAAGGTCGCCTTCCTAGAACTTGCCCCTGGTTCGACCCCATGGCAACGCCCTTTACTTTAATGCACGTACCCCAGCAGCTTTCCCCAGGAAGCCACAAAGCCATGTAACGTTCCACACCGTTGTCCGCTTTCTATTTTTGCCCCCAATTGTGCGGCCGTTTTCTCCAGCGCCCCACAAGGGCACGTTGAACCTTTTTCCCCCGCGTCTTCACTCAGCCGCGGCGCTGCTGTTATTGCGCACCTTTGGCCTTTGTTATGTAGCTAGTCTTTAGGACGTCAGGGCTCCGGTTGTCCGTGCAGAAAACGATGTTTTCAAACGTTCTTACCTTTTCCTGGGCCCCATGAAAGCAGGCCCCCTGAGTCCTGGTTTTAATTTCTACATGTCTTAACACTTTCTCCACATGGGAAACGCCATTTTTATACTTCCGCTCATTTTCCGGCCCCCCCCGCCAGCTGCATTCCCCCCCTGACCTCTTGTTTGAGCGTCACCCCCGCGGGGCCCTTTGCTCCTCGCGATTCTGGCCGGTTCTTTTTCTAGCCTCAGGACCACCGCGTCCGGAGGCTGCTTTTCTGCCTGTTTCCCCCCCATCGGGCCAGTTGCTCGAGATTCCCTTCCCATGTTTTTGACCCCCCACTAGCTCCATGCTGTTCCCCCTTTCCTTTCCTCCCCAGAGGTTCCTCCAGGAGGTGGGTTTGCGTTAAAGACCGACCCCCCCCCAGTTTGCCTTACCCATCTGCGCGTTTCGCGGTTCTCCTTGTTTCAAATGGGGGTCTCTCTTTTGATACACCACCCCCCGTTTTTTGTGATTGTCTTCGAGCCCTTTTTCGTTGTTCCCCGCCCACACTTTAGCTTTCCTCTAAGCGAGATCTCGCCGTCACCCCCCGCCGTCCAAGACTTCCCATGCAACCCCCCAGCCAACAATGGATTCTCAATCCCAGGAAAGTTCTTAGTAAATCCCAAAGGAAAATACCCCTGACTCGGATCGAACCTTCCCCTTGCAGATCCCCTCCCCTGTTGCGACTTTAAGCGATGCCGTGCCGATTGGCCCCTTAGCATCCCTGGCTGTTTTCCCTCCCTTTGCAGCGCAAGGATGCTGACGAAGGCTAGAGGGAAAGAGAGCAGAGGTGCTATGTATAGTCAATCTTGAATACAACTATTCCCCCGTCCTTAATGAACACTCACCTGTTTCAAAAGTAAGCCGTCTAGATGCCCCCTCCTTGCTGGACCTGGTCCATTTTTCTCCTTGACCCGCATTCCCGGCTCCCCCGTGGCATTTCTTCCACATTTCTTCCTTTTCCTCGTTAGTACTTCTAGACATTGTCAATACGTGCCCGCTTTTGAATTGAAGGTTATCGGTTTTTACGGAACTTCTTTCATGTGCCTTCTATCGGGATGCCAACACTGGCTCGGGTTCATTTTCCTTGCGTCCTCTCTACAACCAGACGAGCGGTTTTGTCGCATTCCATCATCGTGTTCTAGTTTTTAAAAATCGTTGCACCGGCGCGGTAACGGCTTTTTCCTCGCATGCCACCCCCTCAGCGCTTTCCTTTTTTTTCAGGCCTTAAGTAGGGTAGGCAGGTGTTAGTCACTGCACCCCCCCCCGGGCTTGCTGCGCCATCCGCCCCCACTGCTTCCCTGGTTCTGCAGTAGGCATTGTAGTGATCCCGTTTCTTTTACCCCGGTCTCGTGCTGATTTTTTTTCCCTTCCCCCAGATCGGAGGTCGGTCAAATTGAATGCGCTTCTTTCCTGCGTCCCTGTGCCCTTATGCTTGCCCCCTCTCCAGCTCAGCGACCTCAACCAGTTCCATGTTGCCGTGCCTGGGTCTATCGTCTTGAACCTCAACAGCGTTTCTTTGGGTGGATTAAAGATTTCTATGGGGGGACGCCTGAGCGCATCCCTCAGGTTTTTGAACCGCCGAGTGCCTGCTGAGATAATGACTTTGTCTCGCTCCCCCAACCGTCTTCCTAGAAGCTGCTTCTATCTTCTCCCCTGGTTTTGTTTCTACTATATCCCCCCCAAGTGCTGCTGATGGGATCTGACCCTAATACGCGTCCTTCGCTCAAAGTGAAGTTTTTCCGGGCCATGGTTTAACAAAAGGCCTGAATGCTCTATGGGAAACTATTTATTTTTACGTTCCACAAGAGAAACGCCCGATTTGGTACGTTTCAACCTAACCCTTGGGGACCCGGCGTTGCCCTGCCACTTTGTCCTTATGCCGAGCGGTCCTACAGCGTCCTCATTGATCCCCCCCCGGTTCCCATTCCAGACGCTCTGCCCTTTGCCTAACATTGGAGGTTTGCTGAGAGGCTCAATGAAAGAATTGTCCTTCCTTCCTTTCTTTCGGTGATAAATTTTCCCCGCGATGGTTTCCCAGAACACCATTCTCGTTCCCCTTTGTTACTTTGTTTGAATTTTCTAAGCCCTTTATGTCACGCGTATCCACTTTCCGATCCGGGTTGTCAGGCCCCCCCGCACCCCTAATTGGTCCCAGAGCATCGAGCCCCCAATCCGGTCAGATCCCCCCTTCCGATGTCGAGTTTTCCGAGCCGCTTTTCCGCCGCAACCGCATCGGTTATTTCTTTTTCCCATGCGGGCCCCTCCCCTCTTCTTTGCCAAGGCTTATTCAGGAGACCAGCTGCAGAACAGAGAAACCTGACCTTTGACCCCCCGAGCGAGTCTCAGCAACCCCGTATAATTGTTCCCGATATGCCTGTCCCATTGACACCAACTCAAGCTTCAGAACGGCTCTTTTCGTTCTTCCAGATCTCCTGGACGTTTTGGACCCTACGCTAGAAGGCCAAAGGTCATTGCCAATTTTCCGATATATCTATCTACGTGGTTCGTAAACTTTTTCCATCTTTGGTAGGGATACCTAGGAGGGAATCTCTTGGTTTTTAACTGGGGTTCTCTCGTCCCTCCCACTGAGTTGACTCTCCCGGTGGGACGCTAAGAGACTAAGGCTTTCCCCCGCCTTTACTTTTCAATCGCTCAACTGCCTTCTTCTTTCGACGGCCCCCCCCGGTAGACTTATGCTGGGATAAAGGTAACCTCTTTCCTGCGTTTTTTAATCCTGCCTTTCCCGTTTTACGGCTTTGCTAGGTTGGTTTCTCTTATTTGAGTTTTTGTGTGTTTTAATGACCTTCCTTTTCTTTGGAACTGCTACTTGTTTGATTTCTCCACTGTCCACCCTCATACGCACTTGACCCTTTTTGCGTCGGGTAACGAATCAACCCCTTTGTTCACACAGACGGGCTCTCCCCATCCCCTCCATCTATTTCTCCCAAACCTTCTTTAATATGTCCCCCGCCACCCCTCCCCCTTTTCCCCCCCCTCGGTCGGATCCTTCCTCACGAGCATGGGGCTCGCTTGTTCTTTTCCAGCCGCCTGGATCAAACACCCTAACTCCCGGCCTGGCTGAGCGGAACTCTTAATCCAGTTCGAAGCTTCGGCGGATGCGTGAGTCGGAGTGCCACGGAGAAGGGGGGGCATGAGAATCGGGGGGAACCCAGTTTTTCCCCGGACTCAACAGGTTTTTTTCCTTCCTTTCTTTCTGTTGAATTTCGGTCTGTGCTGATTGGAGTTGACTACGATGCCGTTGCCTTTGAGTTACGTTGAACCAGAACGTAGACAGAATGGTCTTTTTAGGATGGCAATCGGTTTTGGGCCGGCTACCCTGCCTAAATTTTCCTTCCCTTCTAGTCGGGCCACCCGTGGAAGGCTACAGGACCCTCTCACGTCGTCCTCACAATAACGGTCCCGTATTTCTCTCACCTTCCCTGTGCTTCTTTTCTCCCTCCGTTTTTTTTTTTTCCCAGAAGGGGGTTTACGTTCCCTTCCTGTGGTGTTTTGATAGAACTCCTAAGACTGTTCCCACCTCCTGAATTGGGGAAATCATAGACTCTCTTGTTTGGACCCCGTTCCCCGGGTTGACTTTACCTTAGGGTTTCGCCTGTGAAAAGACCGGTTCCTTCCTGCTGTCGGCGGCCTGTTTCATTTCCTTTTTCGACCCGGCCCTGCCCGAGTAAAAATGGAATTTTTCCAGTCATGGTAGCTCTCCCAGGCGTGTCTGCCGCCTAGGGAGCGGTTTTCAATTGTTGCATGGCGACGCTCACTATTCTTTTAGACCCGATTGCCTGGTTTTCCCCTTTCCCCTTCTCGTATG
>Ga0179593_1511165_pt1 | contig 10782 bp, 14 predicted proteins | sample CZODoug2_1_08_16_FD_185931 | JGI IMG/M metagenome (GOLD analysis project Ga0179593, IMG submission 185931) | Vadose zone soil fungal communities from Angelo Coast Range Reserve, California, USA - CZODoug2_1_08_16fungal (PacBio error correction) | ecosystem: Environmental > Terrestrial > Soil >... | reverse complement strand
CGGACCGGCATTGGTACCTAATGTCCGGTGCCGCGAAACCTACGGTTAAACCTCTGCTACGAAACTCCCCCAAAGGTGTCTGTCGTTCTTCACGGTGCGGCTTCCCGTGTTATCGCCGCTCGGACCCCTCACGGGTCCACCCTTTTTCCACCTTGGCAGTATGCGGGGTTCGCGCAACCCCAATTATGTGTGAGCATGGCAACCAAAAACCGTTTTTGATGATCTACGGCTCTCACCCTGCCCCCCGCGATTCTCTTCTATCCGAATACCCCTCTGCGCAGTACTTTTTCTTCCTCGTTCTGGCGGGCAACGGCGACTGGATATCAATTGCAAAATTGTATCCGAACCAAAGTCCGTTTTACCTTCCCTCGGGAGGGACCCCCCTCTAAAAAGTCTTCCCTTGAGTATCGCTGCGGAGTTGATTATTTATAGCAGCTGCTACGGCCCTTTCCTTCTTTTTTTCAGATCTTGTGGTTTAAAACGAGGACAAGAGTCAAACCCTCCCTGTGTTCGAATCCCCCTCTCCGCAGTTGGGACGCACTCATTTCGTCTCCTCGTGTAACCACCCATTTCCTCCGCTCTTTCTTCTGTTCGGTTGTTCGTTTTTCCTTCAAGTTTCTTCCCCCCCCTCCCCCCCGGCCACATGCGTATCCCATTTTTTTCTCTCACGTACCACGCCAGCGGGTTTTTTACAAAGCAGCGAAGAGCCCTTCTAAACATAAGGTGTCGTAACCCAGAAATGTACTAGTTCCAATATTACCATCCTTCCGTTGGTTGTTGATCTCGATTTAGAGTTAAGATTTTCATGTTTTCTGGTCCCACGAAAGGATACATACGTTCAGAGTATATGCGTCCCCCGTGGGGTCAGTGGGTTCGTTTTGATTTCTTCCCCCACCAATTCCCATAGGAGTGTAATGCCCAGCACCTTGCAGGCAGAACCAAACCATGTCCCCTATCCAAGACCTGTTCTTTTCAAATTGTTTTTGTCGAGCTCTCCGCCACCTTTGAGAATTTCCCCACCGGGTCTTTATTTTCCGCCCCTCTTTGACCCCTCCCTTCAGTCTTTTTAACCAATTTCCCTTCTCTACCCACAGACCCTTTCCCGGAGCAACCCCGGAGAATTTCACTAAATACTCCGTGAAAGCGATCTCAAGTGACACTTCTGGTGTGGTGCTTGCCATCGACGACTGTTCTGTACTTCAGACCATCATCTTTTTGTCGAGCGCATCGGTGTGCAACTTATAGCCAGTTCCCCCTCCCGTTTACATCAATCACAGAACCCCCAATCTCCGTCGAATCACAAGATTAAATTGTTCTCCCGAGACATGACTGCGCGCTTACGCGGGAGTTGGTGTCCCCGAGACCCTTCTCTCCCCCCCACCCCCAAGTGTTTTTTCGGGCAACGCACCTCATAATGGGGCCGCGAAACACCGTCCCTGCAGGTTGGACATCTCCCGTGGTCGGTTCTACGAGGGGCGAACACGTGAGTCAAAGTTAGTCTATCCCCGCTTACCATCTCCCTGAGTTTACCTTAGTGTTTTTCTTTCAAATTTTTTTGCTCGCCGCTAGGAACCTCAATAGTTTATTTCGTCCCAGATTTTTTCGGTTTTCCCCTGTCCCCCCCACCCAAACGTTTGCTTTGCCTGTCACATCGGCCCCGCGGAAGGCACAGGGTGAAGGTGATTCAAAGAGCGCGGGGTTTTGGGGAGTCGCTTCCGTACCCCCAGTGCCCGTTTTTTCTTCTTTTATGAAGTAGTACGTTGAGCAAAGCGACTGAGTGAAACATCCCTTCTTTTTTTCCCCCTTCAGTTCAGCCACCCCTGAGCTGGCGCCGCAGAAATTCTTCATCCAGTGCCGAGGCAGGTTCCTTCGAGAAAGATGGAGCATCGTGGTTTGTCCCAGGTTTTCCCCTCCAGCTAGCACGAGACCCCAATGTTCTGGATCGGTGTGGGGTAACCATCTATTCGCGCTTGAGCTCACGAAAGCCCCCCAGCAATTCACAGTCGTGACGCTCACTACCTGCGCCACTCACCATTTCGTCCTTAGTCCTGAGACCTGCTTCTTTCCCCTTTCTTTTCGACGGCGCGCTGTCAAGTTGATGAGGGGCCCGAATTTAACGAAGACCCGCCGTGGCTGTTTTCGTCCGCATTTGCTCATTGCTCGCTTTCAAGTTAAAAAAAAAGCACTGTTCGGGAGAATAGTGATTCGAGTACCAACCCCCCTCTCCCTTGGTGGTGGTGTAACACTTTTCAGCCACAGAAATACTCCCCCCCGCACCCCAGAGCCCTCTTTTCTTCCCATGATTGAAAAACCCCTTTGGCATTTTTTTTTCCACAAGCTCTCCATTTGCCGTTTGAACACTGTAGTCCAATTTATTGGTCAGTTTTGTTTTTTCAGTTCCGGATGATTGGTGCGCCCATTGTTACTTCGGTTGAGACGCCAGTGCGTTGCTCCCCCAATAATCCGGAGTTTTCATTGTGTAAGTGTCTTTAACTCCCCGGCGGTTTTCGTTTTTTTTGGCGCCTTTTCAAGTTTGCTCTTTCCCCCCCCGCCCTAGGCCCTTTCCGCTCTTTTTAGCTTTGGTCTAGACCCCCTGGAAACTCCCAAATTCCGTAATAACCCCACCCCAAATAGCGAGTCATATTGCATATTATGCTTGCTCGATTCAAGCGTCACCCCTCAATTGTCCACTATTGTCTCCACGCCCCGCTCAACCCAGCGCGGTTGCGGAATTCCCCGTCCCCGTGATCTTATAAGCTGATGCTGCGGTCTTTCCTCCTGAACTTAAGGAGTGCCTGTGTTTAACCTGTTTTGATTTCACCGGAAATAAGCATTTGTTAAAGCCATGAACTCAGCTCCAGCGTACCTTGCCTTGAAAACACCCAGGTCTTTTATACTCCCTCTGCGCGTACAACGAAACCGTGCATTGAGGCTCTCTTTATAACCCTGGAGTTTTCCCTTGTGATGTGACTCGGATCTCTTCGCTGCCCCCATACCTCTGTTTAAGTTCCGGAATCTGAGAACCTGATCCGACATCTCACTGATAGTTCGAACTCCTCGCTGATTTACTAGGAAATGGTCCCTGCTTCTCTGAGAGGCCCCCTCTGATGTTGACCTGCATCTTCGCGGTTCCGCGTGCGAGTAGGTGAGTCTCAATAGTTCATATTCCACGATTTGTACTTCCTCCCTCACCTTGCTGCCCTTGGAGTGAGCCACCCACGGTTATCAGATCGGCGTACGGTGTCTCGGGGGACGTTCATCCAGTACCCAACGTTTACCCTTCAGACGGATTTAATTTCATTCCACGAGCTTTCCCGATGCCGGCCAGTATGAGATTCAAGCCGCTGATGTTCCTTTTGAATTGAACTTCCAAAAATTTTCCCCACGCCTACCGCGCGGCGGCCAATACAATTCGGTGGCGGTACCCCGGTTTATAGGCGTTGCGTTCCGTTAATGTGCCGGGATTCACCTTTTTATTCCCTTCTGCAAATCCCCGATTTGCTTTCCTTGGGTTCTCCCACTCACCGATCGTTGGCAGGATCATTTTCTTATACCTCCTCCGCGATTATGATCCGAAACCCTACGTGGACCGCCGCCCACGTTTATTGCTTATCATCGACATTTATGCAGTCATTAAAACCCCCCTAATCCATTCCCCCAGCCTGCACACGCCAACGTACCCCGTGAAACGATGTTGTTTTTTCGACGTCTCTTATCTGTGGGAAACTCTTTTTTTGTCGAGATCCGGCAACGTGTCCAGCTCTGTGCTTTTTTGCACCGGCCCCGAAGACTGTTTCCCCCATAACGCATCCGCTCAGTGTCCGAACGTTGTACTGGCATGCGTTACAAAGAGTCCCAAAAGTTAAGTCCGTTCTTTCCCTTCACCGCCTCAGTGCTCGACCCTTCAAATCACAGGTGTATGGCAGAATGGTCCATTCTTTACCCCTAGGTACTATACGTTGATCCACACCGCCCACCGGACTCTTTTTAGACTGACGTCCTTTCCAAAAGCAAATTTTTACCTTGGCATAGCATATCTGCTATAAAGCGCATTTGTGCCGGTGCCCAGGTAAACTAGCGAGATTTTCCGGACCATCTCCCGCGGAAGATGTTAGACGAAGAACAGGGCCCGATCCCTCCGAACTCCCCTCTCATCTTCTCTATTGCCTCAACACACGCTCTCCCCCTCCCTATCCTCCCTCATACCGTCTCTACGTTCGTGTGCCTTCTAGTCCTCCGCATGCGTCACAATGCCTCCCCTCACTCATTCATCACCACATGCTCCATCTCCTTTGCCTCATCGACAGATGTCTGTCCCCCGTTAACCCTCTTCATCTCCTTCCAAGACCCAACCATCTGCGTCCACCCCATCGAGAAGTGACATCCCTACCGCATTGTTCAACATCTCGCCCCCCCAGCCGACACCTTCTTTCCCCCTCTCCAGGGAGGGCCCACTCACTACCAATACACTCCCACTCTCTCCACTCTTCTATCCCTTCCTCACCCCCCTTTTCGGATGCCTCCTCTTTTTTGCACTACCCACCACTCCCCCCCGTCCCCCCCATCTCCTCTGCCTTCCCTCCTCCCCTGCAGCACTGCTACCCCCTCCCTCTCCCCCCCACCCAGATCATGACCCCATCCTTTACTCTACCCACCCGATGACGTCTCTATCCCCACGGCCCTATTTCCCACTCCCCGGCGTAGCCCTACTACACCTCGTCCGCTAGACCTTCCTGTCGCGGGAAAGCCCCACTCATTTTTCGACCCCCCGCCCAAACTGTGCCCCCTCCCCCGCGGAAACCCTCCCCCCTTCCCATACCTCAGCGTTTGACTGTTCCCTCCCTACCTTCAGTTTACACGTTTTTTCTTCCACTCCCCTTCTCCGGCCGCTCTACAATCAACCCAACCCCATTTTTGTCACTGCACCTTCTTCTGCCCCCCGGTCCTCCCGTCCCACCCCCCCCCCCGACCCCCCACCGCCCCCCCCCCCCCCGTCCCCCCCCCCCCCCTCCTCCCCCCCCCCGCTCCCCCCTCCTTTCCCCCCGCACCCGCCCCGCCGAACCCCCCCCCCCGGCGCCCCCCCCCTCCTCTCCCTCCTCCCCCCTCCCACCGCGCGCACCCCACCCCTCCCACCCCCACCCTTTTGCCCCCCCCCGTCCACCCCCCCCCCCTCCCCCAGGCCCCCCCCCCCACCCCCCCCTTCCCCCCCCCCCCCCCCCCCCCCCCCCCCCCCCCCCCCCCCCCACCCCCCCCCCCCCCCCCCCCCCCCCCCCCCCCCCCCCCTCCCCCCCCCACCCCCCCGCCCCCCCGCCGCACCCCACCCCTTTCCCCCATCACCCCCCGGTCCCCCACCCCCCCCCCCCCCCCCCCCCCCCCCCCCCCGACCCCCCCCCCCCCCCCACCCCCCCCCCCACCCCCCCCCCCCCCCCCCCCCCACCCCGCCCCCCCCCCCCCCCCCCCCCCCCCCCCCCCCACCTCCCCCCCCACCCCCCTCTCCCCACACTGACCCACAACCCCCCCCCATACCCACACCCGACACCCCCCCCCCCGCCCCCCACACACACCACCCCCCACACCCCCCCCCCCACCCCCCCCCCCCCTCCACAACCTCCACGCACGCCCACTCACCTGCTCACCCGATTCTTCCGGCCAACCTCCGTCCATCCCCTCGTAGAGACTTGCATGATCTAGAACGACAGACCCCACCCTGTTTAGACTTCCGCTTACAGGTAAAACCTCACTTCCCCCCTAGGCCATTCCTGAAAAAAGAGACAACCGGCCCCCACACTACATCAGCCCCCTGCATCCAGAACGCTTACGAGCATCCCCCCCCCCCCCCCCCCCACTTTCGACTCCTCCCCCCCCCCCCCCCCCCACCCGACACACAGCCCCCCTCCCCCCCCCCCCCCACCCCTCCCCGCCCCGCCCCCCCCCCCCCCCCCCGCCCCCCCAACACCCCCCCCCCCCCCCCCCCCCTAGAAACACCCACTCTCAAAGAAAACCAACAAAATCAAGTAACACTACCACAAACAAAACGAAATAAACAAACCCACCCCCCCCCCCCCCCCCCCGCCCCCTAAGCCCCCCCCCCCACCCCCCCCCCCCCCCCCCCTCCCCAGGCCCCCCCCCCCCATCCCCCCCCCCCCCCTGATGCCCCCAACCCCCACCACAGCCACACCCCCCACACCACACACCCACACGCCAATCACCCCCCCCCCCCGCATAATACCACGCTATTTTTGGGGATTTGGGGTTAAATGCGTTGCATGCCCGTTCCCCCGTTGTGTCATTACCCCAGAGTACCGAGGAGCGTCACTACTAGACGGCCAAGAGCAAACATGGTCTGACCTCAAGTCAACCAAAACAGCCCCCCTATCGCGGCTTTTCATGAAGTGTTAACCTGGATGTCCCATCTCTGAGATTTTGTTTCTTCAACCACTTTCTCACGGTTCTCTTTCGCGGCCACCCATCTTCCCCCCAACTTCATAGGCTCGATAAATTGCCCCCCGTTTTCGGACGGCAATCTCGCGGAGGCATTTGACCCCCCCCAAACATACGTGTGAAGACATCTGTCGTTGGTAACTTTTCTCTGGGAGTGACTTCCACCAGTCTCTTTGTTACTCTCTGTCTGTTGATTGAGTACAGTCCTTCTGCAAGAGTTCTGGTTTGCTTGACCAAGGCTTCGCGCTGCATAGCTCCCATGACTATCAGAGGTTTTCTAGTGTCTTCCTTAATTTCTGCAACCTAATCCACCTTGCGCGTAACAGTCCGCACGGGTATGCATGGCCTACCAACGAAAGTTTTTATTGCCTCTACCACCTCGTGTGCCCCGACGTGTTGACTTTCTGGTTGATTTCTTCCTTGTCAGAAAGTGTTCTGCATCTCTTCACCCCAAAACCACTGTCCAAGTTAACGTGGCTCGTGCTTCCGGCCTATGTTTTTTGCAACTGTGAAATTTTTAACTTCATCTGCACATTTTTTTCCAGTGACCCCTGCCTGCTGCAACTACACAGAAAAAATCTCTCCCTTCTTTCCAAGGTTGCTGACACTGCTTTGTTTTCTCGGCAGTTTGCTTCAAAACTAACGTGATTTCACCCCCTCTACCCATTCCCAGTCGCTAATATCCAGTTCTCAAAGAAGGACGTTAAGGGAAGTGATCGAATTTCCCCTCCCCCCCCAACCCGTGGTAGTCGCAGCAATTTCTAAACTGGTCCTCCTTCGCGGCGCGCTTTGCCCTTAACAACATGGCACTTTTTATTGGGTGTGCGAGAACCTACAAGTATTTTTTTTTTTTTTTTTAAAACCCCGTTTTTTCAACCTCTTCGTTTCGAATAAGCCCGCGCTCCTAGATTCTCGCGCCGTTTTTTAACACTTACGAAACACGAAACTCCCAAAATTTGGTAGCGTTCCCTGCTCCGGAATTTTGCCGATCACCGGTTATTATCCCCCCCCGTGCCCATGGAACACATTTTTCCTTCTTCTTTGCGGGTTTTCGGGGCCAAAACCATTATGCGTTTCCGGGATTTCAGACCAAAAGGGTGCATATCGCCACCACTTCGGCCGCTTCCGATCCTTACAGCTTGGATGGCCGGCAGTTCTGTTATGCCCATTTTCTTCAACCTGACTGTTGCGATCAATGGACCCACCGCGACCAACCCCACAGATACTTAGACTCAACGTCGGCCCTCAAGCAACGTATTCCTTTGATTGGATCGCTGCCCCTTGAGTTGATAATTTCTGCTCAGACGTGCTAACGGCACATTCATGTTGGTGGAAGTTGCTGAGTTGTTTACAGGCGCGCCTTTGACAGTCAAGCTACCGGGTTGATCCCTCCTCCTCCAGTTTAGTCTGGATACGCGCTAAACCACACCCCAAGTTTCCCATGAAACCTTCCCCCATTCCGTTTCAGGTTTGTTTATGCTCGTTCCTAAGGTTTCGCACATTCCAAGCCTCCTCTTCATGTTCTCCAACGACCCGCAAGCGGGTTCTGCACCCGGACCGCAACTTTTACAAACTCTCGGTCTGGCCCTCCCACCTTTTCCTCGGTAACTATTCTCTCTCCCCACTCCCTTGTGCAGAGTCTTTATCGCTTTGACGAGGTCTGAGTTCCCCTGTTTTCCCCGCGAGTGTAAATCCGTTCGCTTTCCGTTGCTTTTTCCCCTTTTCAACCGTGGCGTGGGTTTCGTGTACAAGGGCCATATCTTCCGGCTGTGGGCACCGTAAGGAACGGGCAGGGAACAAACCTGTCAACCAGAGCGAAAGGTTTTCCCGGGGAAATTGGTTTTTCTCCGCGCCGCCAATGAGGTTCAACCTGGAGATAGGGGGTCCGATTGCCTTTTGTACCCTTCGCTTTCATGCGTTTCAGCTAAACAATCAGCCATCTCTACCACAGAATACTTTGAGAGCAAGCGTCGCGGTTCAATTTTATTCAACTCTTCCAGCGCCCCCCCAGAAACCCGCGCTGTGGCGCATCGCCGCCGTGAAGAATTAAAAACAAAGAGCTTAGTTTTTTTCGTCGAATCGGCATATTAGCCCCGGTTGCGAATAATCTGACAATCTCCGGCGTCCACCAGCTCTGCCCCTTAAGGTACTCAAGCTCGCGCTGAAGGCCTAACCGTAGATTCAACATTTGCCCTCAACGCTACTGGTTTTGCCGCGAAACTCATCCTGCCACGGTGTTTTCGTGGTCGGAGCGGTCTCCCCGTGTTCGTTTCAACAAGCCTTGTCCGCGCTACCAGCTCCCTTTTTGTTTCGTAAATCGATGTTCGTTCTTTCTTTCGTAGCGCGCTCCGGAAATATAGTCCCGGTCCCCCAACCTGAAATAAGATTTTTTTGCTTTTACCAGATTTATTTTTGTCACCCCACCCAATAACCTTTGCTTTTGCCCTGGCACATGAGCGCAGATTGTCTCCCCTGACAGGGTTTCCGTCTGGTCGAGGCCTGCCGTGGGTTTGGGGGGCGGATCGGCCTGTGATAACTCCAGATTTCCGCATCTTTAGCGAAGGATGTTTCTGACTCCGAGAAAAGCGCAGTGTGGAAAAAATCCCTTTCTGAAGCTGCCTCTCCACGCAGTCTCCAAACCGTAGCGGCGCACTGGCTTTCTTTAGTTTAGCCATTCTTTGGTGCCGCTTTTGGCCTGCAGCGCCTTCTCTGTACGGATTCTCCAGTTTTTTGCCCTCATCAAGCGATACGAGACCCGTTCACTGTTCGGTTCTTGTGTTATGTTTACCCATCTTCGCCCGGATCGGCCGACGAAGCCCCCTATTCACTCGGGACGACGTCCCCGACTGGAGGGTCGCAATAAAACTTTCCTTTTCAATATGTCCGTGAGAGTTGCGGCTACCCGGCGCTGGTTAGGCTGGGATGGAGGTGGAGAACATTCGTGCCCACGTGTAGCCCCTCTTGTTTTTCTTTTGGTCCGCATGGTGGATCATTTGCATCCGTCCTGTAAAGTAACCCCAAACGCTGGCCGACTATCTTTTTATGTCTATTTTTCTCACCCGCTCTCCTTATGTTGTGGACAGTCCATTCAATTTACCCCACCAGCTCCTCTGTATAAACAGTTGTGGTCATTTTAAACATTTCTTCCGCGATCGATCGAAAACCGTCGCAATCTCCCTTCCCGGTCTGAATTTGTCTCGGAGTGTGTTCCGAATATAGTCCAAAATTTTTATGCGGTTAGATCCCCCCATGGTTTATCCAACAACTCTTAGTAAGATTTTAATCAGGTGTAACCGGGCTTTAAAGTCCCCGCGCTCGGTGTGTTTTTTATTTTTTGAATGTCAGCCCCCCGTGTTTTCTTTCTTTCCGTAGATAGGATTTAAGATAATAGTGTCTTGCTCTTTTGTTATGACACAACTGGGACACTTAAATAGTACAACCCCAAATCCCCCACTAGCGATTCGACTGGATTCATTGCTGTCGTTCCTATCAGAGCAGCTTGATAACTTTCGATCTTGGTATCCACCTCCAGATCCCAGCGCTCGTTATAATTCGATATTTTGATATGGATTGAGCTTCCCTTAGGCTGCTTCCTTACGGAGTGGTCATGGTTGATTTCGGAACCCAGCGAATACAGCCAGTGTTTCAATAACTTAAGGCCGCCAGCTTCCCGTCCTTCACCCACAATTCACAGGTGGTCGCCGCTCACCCTTTCCTTCCCCCTTGCTCTTTTTTTTCGAATGGCGTTTCCGGTGAATCGCGTTTATGTATTCGAAGTATCAGTTTAAGGTTTCGCCGGACCTTCCAGAGGCTGTGACTATTCGCGCTAGGTCCGATCGCGAACGTCCGGATGCAAATTCTCTTAGAGCAGACTCCGATAGACCGACGGATTTCTTTTGAGGAATGACTTCCGCGTGTATTTCGGTCCGTGTGTGGTGTCAACGTGCGATCGGAACTCCCGAAAGCATGGACCCTTAGCATTGCGGCCTTGGTCCTTGCGAGGAAGGCCTTGAACGATTCTTTTGGTTGCCGTTTTTGACGTAATTACCCCAACGTTCGTTACCCTTCTCGGTGTTAAGGTCGGCCAGTCTGGAGATTAGTATCTCTTTTCCGTTGAATTCAAAGTCCACTCTGACCCACCAGGTTTTCAAACCCGTTTGGCTTCGTTGCCCCCTCACGCTCCGGCGAGCCATACCCTTCGGTGGAGGAATACACGGTTGTCCGGTCTGTTAGTTCATTTTTGAACCCCGATGAGGCTTTTCCACGTTTTTTTCATCTTGCCAAATCCATGATGACCCGAATAACGTTGGCCTTGCGAATTCACAGTCTCTCGTTCAGGTC
>Ga0179593_1333035_pt1 | contig 10782 bp, 12 predicted proteins | sample CZODoug2_1_08_16_FD_185931 | JGI IMG/M metagenome (GOLD analysis project Ga0179593, IMG submission 185931) | Vadose zone soil fungal communities from Angelo Coast Range Reserve, California, USA - CZODoug2_1_08_16fungal (PacBio error correction) | ecosystem: Environmental > Terrestrial > Soil >... | reverse complement strand
CTCTTTTCCCCGCGTTTCGCGGTGAACTTCCCCAGGTTTGCCTGGGTCCTCGTCCACCCCCCTGTTTTCCTCCCCGTGAAGGAAAAAGAAGGTATCTCCCATGGTGTGAGAATCTTTTTCTATCACACACAAAGTCGCACTGTGACCCCCCCCCGGGGCGTGCATTCTGAGTTGACTGCCGACAGACCATGTAGATGTCAAAAGATTTATTTCCCCCCCCCTCTTTCCCGCCTCCCCCACTTTTCCTGCTATGGGATTTTCGATAGGGTTGAATGTCCCTTTTCTCTCCAGTCGACAAGTACCCCTTTAGATACTACAATAGTCGAGCTAATTTAGGATCGTACAAGGCGGGCGCTTTTTTTCCTCTAAATGCCAACCACATTTCCGATATGTCCAAAATAAGATCTTCGTGTGGTGACCCCCTTTTCCCTGTTGGTTTCTCAAATGGTGGCTTCCTTTCCTTTTTCCTTAAGCGCGTTGGATTTACCTCACCAGGGACCTCCACCCCCTTTGTGGTTTTCTCCTAAGGACTCACCCCCCCCCCCTCGGGCCCACGGGCTTCGCTCTATCACTAGAGCATTTCACTCCTCCTGCGTTTTTTCCTGCAAAACCCCCGTCGACTTTTCCCTGGTTACGGCCCGAATTTTTGCACCCTTTTCGTTGCGCGGATGTATTCGTCCAACTTCTCTCGTAAAAGTTTTTCTTTTCCACAGTTCCCCTTTTTTTTCCTTTAAAAAACACCATGGGGCCCATTTCCCCAGTCCCAGGACCGGGTGCTTCTTTGATTCAAGTGCGGATTCTGCCTGATTCCGAAAGTGCACCAGCAACAGCATCCCTGAGTGACTGGGTGGAGAGCCCCCCCCCGACCTTTCCTTTCTTGAAGCATGTTTCCCCCTTTTTCGTAAGGAGATGGAGCTCCTGACTGTCCAGGGACGCTCAGTCCATGCCGAGTTCTGAGCTAGGTTTTTTCCGTTTTTTTTTCTCCGAAGCGCTTGCGTGCGAGAAGCGGAATGCTTGATGATTCTTCCTTTTCTGCCGGTTTAAATGTCCCAAGCTCCCCCAATTAAGCAACCTTGCTCCCCTCTTGGTGGACCTGAATACTTTTTTTTTTTTTCCCCCCCAAAATTTCTCCACCTCCGAGAAACGCCTAACGCTTTCTTTTCGCTCGTTGAATCTTGCTATGCGCGTTTCCTTTTTCAAGTCGGACCGATCCATTCTTTTTCCTCCATTCCCTCTTGGCTGGAAGATTTTCGTCTTTTTGAGGAGAATCCTTTAGTAAGCGTTCAGTCGTCGCGAGTCTGTCGTTTGTTTGTTGCGGCGGCTTTTGATTTCTTTTTTTCTTTTCGTTAAGTGAGCTCGATTTTTTAGTTTTCGTTCCCCCTTTTTGTCTGGAGAGAGTCCCTCCTTCCTCCAACGAATTGAAAAGATAAATCAGGCTTTCCCTTCTTCCTGAACCAGGAATCTTTCCCTTTTATTCTTTTTCTGGATCAGAAATTAGTCATTAGCTCAGATGGCGATTCCTGAAGCCCTCACCGGAGGAGTATCTCTCCCACTTCCTTTTCCGACTCTTGGCTTGAACCCTTCCTTTCCCCTCTGCCGGTGTTTCGAAGGGATTCCTTGAATTTCTGTTTTCTGCTGAAATTTGCACGGTACGCATCCCACGTCCCTTTTTCCTTCTTTTCTCAGGTGTCACACAAGCCTCCTTGTACTTCCACCTTTTTTCTTTTTTCTTCTCCGGTTTTTGTTTGGAAAATAGACGTCTTACTTCCCGCACATCTTTTTTTAGGCGTAGTATGATTGGTTAGCCTTGGAAACGTCCCTTTTTTTCCAGGCTGCCCACTGACTATGTTTGTACTTGGTTGCCGAGAGCTACCTGTTCTCGCCTCTTCCTTTCACCTATTTTGGTTTTTTTCCCTTCGGTGGATAAAGACGTGGAAAAGGAGACCCCCCGCGTGTTTGCGTCGTCCCCCATTCTCTCCGCTCAAGCCCCCCAACCTTTTAAGCCGTTCCTCCCCAGTTTTTTTCCCTTGTTCAGATACTTTCCTTTCCACGGGCTTAAACATTTCCTGATTTCGAAGGTGCATTCCTTTTCACTCTACTCGTTGTTTTGTGATTTCTCGTTCCCCCCCCTTCACCCTTCGCGGGAGGGAAAACAACCCCCCGGTTTTTCCGGATGTTGTTTTCCTTTTTTCCCTTCCCCCCGCTTCTTCAAAAATCGGAGAACACCTTTTTGCACCCCAAGTGGGGGGCTGGCGGGCCCTGATTCCCCCTTTGACCTCTTTCTTATTTTTATTCGACGGAGTGACCGTCAACGTCTCCTCCTGATTGTTTTTCCCCATTCTTTTTCCGCGTTTCCTCCTCATTGTCTTTGAAAACGTACGCGCTTTTTTTTTTTTCCAACCGTCTGACGTATGGAATAGTCCATGTTTATCCCTTCGTGCTAGCCTTGGCGTTTCCCTCACCCTCCCCCCCCCTCCCCTTTTCGCCGGCAGAGTTGCGTCATCCCACGTCTCCCAAAAACAATCCCCCCCAAACCCCCTTTTCCCAATTCCCCTTTTTTCCGCGGCGTTTAGTTAGCTTATACTGCCAGGGGTGTTTTTTTTTTCTTCAATTTTTTCAAATTGAAGCAATTAGGGTTAACCCTTTTTTTTCCCTTTCTCTCTTAACGTATTTTAGCCCCCTGCTTGCCACTGACGCCCCCCTTCCTCTCCTTCGAATTCCCCCCCCCCCTTGTTTGTATGTCGTAACCTCTCGCTTTTTTCCACGCATACTAGATCCTCTCTCGCTATCCCGAAGGAAGCTCACGCCTCAGTCCTCCTTTTTTTTTTCGCGAATCTTGATCAGCCTGATTACTTTTCATCCTTTTAAGTCCCACCCTTTCCCCCCATAGAACCGACACCACCTCCTCCGAACTCCCACTCTTTCCCTCCTGCCTCGAAACCGCCCGCCTTTTTTTAAAACTCCCTCACACTCCTATCGGCCACTTTTTCCGTCCTTGTTGGTTTTTGGGGGTTTTTTTTTTCCCTTTTTTTTTTTTCAAGCGACCCTCGATCTTCTCAGTGACAAAACCCCCCTGAACTCCGTTATTTCAAGAACTATGACCTTTCCCGGCTTCGGCTATCTCCCCCAGGAGAGAAAGCCTATTCCCCTCCCTTTTAAACCGGGAAAGAGTCTTTTTTTTTTTTGACCTTTCCCTGTTGGGTCTGTCCATTTTTGCAATCATCTCTCTTTTTTTCTATTTCCTTTTCCTATGCCCCTCTTAGCCCTTCCCATCAATGCAATTCGTTTTTTTTTTTCCCCCAACATCGCTCGGGCGACTTGCCCCTCCTGGGTTTTCAAAGGCTGATGCGTAACTCCTTCGGCTCCCCTTCCCTGGATTAATTCAAGCCTCTTTCCCCCATGCTAGCATGGACGGAATTTTTTCGTTATAAACTTCTCGTGATGCTTTTTTGTTGATGACGCCCCACTCTTCGCCGTGGTTTCAGGGACCGTCCCCCATCTTGACCTCTTTCGGGGCACGGGGTTTGTTTTCCCTCCCCCTCTGTATGTGTTATACCCCCTTTTTTTCTGGCCCCAGGTTAGCAATGTCACGATCCCCCTCAGGGCTGCCACTAGACTTTTTGCACGCTTTCTTTTTTCCCCGATTGCCGTTCCCGGTCAAGTCCTGGTTGCATTTTCCGAACTGTTCCCCGCTAGCGAGTTTATCTTTTTCCTAGCGGGACATTTCTCAGTATTCTTCCCTGGTTAAACATAGGTGGGTTCTCCGCGCTTTTGAAAGTTTTGGAGGAATGTTCACTTCTTTCGGGTTCAATCCACCCCCCGTTCTTCTGATGCTCTGGGTCCTTTTTTCTTCCGAGACCCCCATTTTCCCTCAGGTTTTCTTCTTTACACACCATGCTTTTTTCTTTTTCTGAGGAACCGCCCCCCCCCGCGATCGGAACTCGCGTTAGCTCGACTTTCTTTACTTGTATGGAATGTTTCTGCCTTTTCCAACCGACTTCCTTCCTCAAGTAGAATTCAAGCAGTTTTTTACGATCCCTTATGGTGCCTCTCCCCCCCCCGGAGTTCAACGTCCCCCCAATGCCCCGCCGACGCAGCTGCCTGTTTGTTTCTCTGAACCTTTCCTTTCACGGTCAGCAAACCTGGTTTTCTTCCCACGGCCAACTTGTTTCACTCCCAGTCCCAGCCTCCTTCCCCCCCCTCGTTCGACAAAAATACCCTTCCTCCCCTCTTGGTTTGTTGTTGTGCTGATGTTCTTCCGCGTTTTTTTTTGAACTTCCCCCCCCAGGATTTCGGAGTCGACGCTCCCACAGTTTTCTTCTTCTTTTCCCCCTGCAGGTATTCTGAAAACGGTTTTTTTACCGTGTGGTGCGAGGCACCCACCCCGTGAACGCGGTCTTTTTTCCTTTCTTTATGTGTTCCTTTTCGACGTGCTGATTAGTACGACGAAAGGGGGAGCTATTCTCCGATTGCCCCAGGGCTTGCTCACGTTTTACAGTGTCTCCGGAGGGTTTCTTAGTCTTTCCTTCACAGTAACAGAAAATTCCCCGATGCCTTACTCCCCTTTAGTTTTCTCCTAACGTGTAAAAGTTGTTGGCCTGAGGCGTTGCCTTTTGTCGACCTTCCACAGAATCTTGCCAACCCCCTCCTATGTCTCCTTTTCCCGTTTCAAATTCCTTTGGAAGGGGGGACTTTTTTTTTCCAGGGCGTCACTTTTTAGCTTACGGGCTTATTGTCCCCCCCCACCTCTTTCACACGGCCCAACCCAGGTTGTTCCTTTTTACGTGATCCCCCACCTATGCAGGGAGTTCAATTGGCTATCTGGATCCGAGCGTACTTATCGCTATAAAAAAATCTATTTTCCCCTCTGAGAGAACTGTTTTCTCCCCCACCAAAGTCGTCTTTTTCCGTTTTTTTGTTTCCCAACGACCTGCTTCTTTCCAACTTTAGTGGGCCGGATGTTCTTGGTGTCAGTGTCTTTTTCCGTTTTTTCCCCCTTCTTTTCCCGGCACGGAAAACACCATGGGTGTCCTCCCCAGTCCCGCACTGAGTACAGCCTCTCCTGTCAAACACATGAGCTGCTCTTGTTCCCCTTCCATGCTCCCTTTCAAGCGGACCCCTCTTTTGGCCGAAGAATTGGGCCAGTGCCACTCATGTTTTTTCCTCGGCTGAGGAGGACTTCTGTCTTCCGACTTTCCGTTCCCTCATCCACCTGCCATTTTTCTTTCCCTTGCAAGTGGTCGCCCGAAGCGATTTTTTTTTTTGAGAGCTAATGCCCTGTTTACTATGTAAGCGCCCTTCCACTCTTCACCGAGTCTTTTTCCGAATACTTGCACCCACCCACCAGGTTCGAGCACGTCCCACCCCCTTTTCCCTTTCTTCCGTTTTTGATGCCTTTTAGCTCTTTCCCCTACCCGTTTTGCAATTTAGCTCTTTTTCTTTATTGCTGGCCTTTTTTTTGACACGAAAAGGAGTTAGGATTTTTGAGTTTCTCGTGGCGAGTGTTTTCCCTTTTTACCCTTCCCTCTTTGTCGGATTTTTTTTCTTGCGTTTCCTCGGATTCCTTTTTGGCTGCTTGAGGATTCCGGCCCCACTTCCTCCCTCTGGCCGTGTCTTTTCCCCCTTTTGATGGATGCTTAAGTTTTCTCCGGACAAACGTCGCACAATACCCATCTTCCTTCAGCCCTTTTTCTCCCCTGGATCCTTTCCTTTTTTATGTGAGTTTCCTTCTGATTTTAGTAAGCGGTCCATCGCTCCTCCCTGGTTAAAGGTTTCTTTTTTCCTCCTCACAAAGGAGGACGAGCCTCCCCCCCCATTCCCGCGCGTTCTTTTTTTCCCTTTTCCTCGATGATGTTAGACTAGTTAGACCTTGGTGGTCACTAAAAGGAAGATATTGCTGCTTTTCCTTTTGACCTTTCCCGAGACAGTTTCTTTTGGTCGGCGCAGCGAGCAACCTTTTTTTTCCCCCCGGTAGATTTCTTTATGAACTTTTTTTTTTTTCCCTTTTTTTGTTGGCAAACTCGTTCCCCTTTTCCTTCGCAACATAGCGGGCCTAGTATGGCTTTTTGTCTTCTGGGGGACCTCCAGGCTCGCTTTCTTTGCCGCTCCACCCAGGCTTCAGTTTGCTCGCTACTTTGCAGAGACGATGGACTGTGTCTTTTTCTCCTTTTTTTACATTCTTTTTTTCTTTTTTTTTTACCACAAGTACGTGAAGGGAAACCCCTTAGTTTCTCGTCGCATATAACCAGGAAAAGGATTTTTCCCCTGCGATCGTCCGACCCTTTCCACACTTTCCTTCCTCTGCAAGGGGTTCGAAAGAATTTTAAGATTCTCTGGACTGGAACCCCCTTTTTTTCCTCCCCCCCCAGGCCTGCGGTTTCTCCGCCCAGATTGATTTTCGGTCCTCTCTTTCTTCCTTCCTCGTTGCTTTTTTTTCTCACGATGCACCTTCACATCAATAGCGGTTTTCTCCCGTTCCCTTCCCCTGGCAAAGTCCAATGCGCTTCCCCATTCGTCTCCCCTTTCTTCGGCATTCCCTCCAACTTTTTTTCTGGGCGCCAGAGTAGCATGGTCCCCTTTCTATTTTCCCTTTTCGCCCGCTACGTGGACGTAAACCTTTTATCTTTGTTCCCCTTGATAAACGAATGTTATCCCCCCCTCGTCCACCTCTTCCCTTTTTCCCCCCCCCCCGTAGCGTAAAAAACATCCTTGCTTATTGTGTGGATCGGTCCTCGTTCTTTCGTTTCTTTGCGTTTACCCATTTTTCTCAACCCCCTTACGCCCCGCACGCGAGGTTGCGTAATTCCCTGGGCCCTCTTTTCCCCCCAAACCCTCCACCTTTTCCCCCACCTTTTCCCCCAATTCTTATAACGCGGCCGTTTCTGATCCTCTTCTGTCGGCTGGTTTGCTTAAAGATTGTCCCATCCTCCATGAAACCTTTTAGCTTCCTTCCCCAGGTAATAATATATTTCTACAAACACTTTTTTTTTATTTTCTCAACGAGCTTCCCCGTCCCCTTCCCTTCCTTTCCAATCCTCTGTCCGCGACTTCTCTTGATTCTTCTCTCCGGTTTCTGGCTTGAGTAATCGATCTTTTGTCTTAATTGACTTTTTTCTTATATCCCGAATAATCTCTCCCTTGGAAAGATTCCTTTTGTTCGAATGACTTTTCCGCCCCTGATTTATGCTGCCGACCGTTCGTCCCAATTATGCCTTCCCCACATCTCCCCCTCGCCTCCCCCTTTCTGGAGGACTCACTTCCTCCTTCGCCAAGCAACATTTGCCCCCCCCCCCGACCGCCGCCGCCACCGTCTTCACCCCCCTTTCGTCAACGTAACGGGCCGGCCTTTCTTTATTTTATCTCCCTGCTCCTTGTCAAAAAAGCCGAACTGCCCCTGCCGGCACGGCCATTCCCCATCCCTAGGTCCCTCCTACTCGCGCCTAGCCACTCTCCCCTTCCACTTTAGTGATTGATTTTTTCCTCTCGCGATGGTGGCTTAAATTTTTTGTTGAAATTCTCATCCAATCATCGTTTCCGCACCTTTGCCTTACTTTTTTGCCATGAAAAGTACGGCGAGTACCCCTACCCCCCTTGGAATATTTTTTTCCCCTTTTTGCATATTAGGGAAACAACGTGACCCCCCCTTATCTTCACCCCTTTTGAAGGCTTGTCTAGTCCTCGCCAGTCAGTTTGGAGCTCCCCCCTCAGACTTGTAAAACCCGCCTCCTCTTTAGCGTTCTTCTTCCCCCTGAGTCTTCTTTTTTTATTTCTTTTTCATAAAACTGTCCTCCGCGCTTTTTTTTCAAGGATCTCCCTTAAGCCCCCATCCCCTTCGCCCGGGGTTTTTCAGTCCGACGACAGTTTAACTGTCTTCCCCCAACGTGTCTCTGTTATCCTCCTTCTGCTTCCTTTCGCCACGCAAGACTTTTGCTAACTAGTAGTTTTTAACCCATCTCCTTTTTTCAAGAGACGTTTTTGCATTCTCTTTTCCTTCTCGATTTTATATCCTAGGACTCTTTAATAGACAGGTGGTGGCTAATGATTTTTCCCCATCCCGTCCCCCTTTTTTTCCCCCCCTGTTTTGGAAGAGTGTTTAAATCCTCTTTGCCCCAAGAATTTTCTTACCCTTTCGGGTTTTCCAGCCCTGGAACGCGACCACTGCCCTTTTCCTCCTTTTAAGGGAGCGAAATACCCCCAGTTAATGTCCCCCCCCCTACCTCCTGGTACCCCCTTCCACTTTGTCCTCCTTTCGTCTCTTCCGTCCTTGGTATCTATCCTCTTTTTGGATGCAGGCGACGTATTATCCACAGATTTTCTCTCTTGCCCTGAACAAAGTAGATTTCCCAGTGTTCTTTTTTCCCCTCGATCACTTTTTTTTCCCTCCCTTTCTGAGTTCACCTTCACCACCCCCCCCATCATCCGCCACAGCACCTCCCCGCCTTCCTCCGGGGTGTGTCATCGAACCCCCCTCTTCAACGGTTTCCTTTGGGTTAGTTCCCTTCCTCTTCCAGCAAAATGTATGTTAACTCTGACCCCCCCTGAACCCCTTTTTTCAGTTTAACTCCCCCCCTTCCACACCGTTCAACCATCTCTCATTCGTTGTTGTTGTTGATGTCTCGGCTTTTGAGACACTTAGCAGTGACTTCCAAAGGTTCCTCCTGTTTGGTACCATAAAGTTGAAGTTGAGAGATTTCCCAACTCATGTCTCTTTACACCAGTGGATACTCCTGGGGTTCTTCGCACACCCATAGCACTTTCTTTCGGTTGTTTTCTTCCTCTTTTTGAACTAGAAAATGTAAGATGTCCCCCCCCCGGTTTCTCTCTCTTATGAAAAAACGGGTTTCCGACTTGGGGCGTTTTTTCTTTTTGTTGAGATTCGGTCGCGCGTTCCCTCCTGACAAAACTATAGATACGACCCCCCCCCCCGTCTTCCCGTACAAAGGTCCTTATCTTCCACAGTTCCCTTCGGCGGTCCGCCCTCCCCCCCCAAAAATGCCAAACATTCTTATTTTCGCCCTCCGGTTTCCCGACCCTTCCTGGAGGTGAACCTGGCTTTTTTTTTGCGCTTCCTTGGCGTGCCCGCGCCCCTTAGAAATGAGCTTTTGGGGTCAACCCTCCCCCTGAACCCACCGGCCTCCCCCCCACCTTTGCCTCCCCTGATTCAAGGCCCCCACTATGCACTTTTTCCCGCCACCCCTTTCTTATCTCTCCGTCTCTTCAGTCGGAGAGATAAAAATATGGTCCCCTTTCGGTAACTTTTTCCCTTTTTTCCCACCAAAACCCGTTTTCCTTTTACCCTTTCACGGCACCTGGTTTTTCCCTACTTCCTTAGACAGTATTAGTGGCGGCCGTAAGGATTCCCGGCAACACCGGTTTTTGTTAACACCCCTTCCGGTCTGCTCGAAACACCCCCCCCCCCTTTGGCCCCTTGAGTACCGATGGGTTGAATTCTTGTTGCGAAGAACCACTCGCTCGACAGGTGGCCCGCATCCGAGGAACAAGAGTTTTTCTTTTCCCCTCGAAGCTTCAGGATGCAGAATGTGTGACTCCCGTCTTTTCTTTCTCCTGCGAGGACGTCTTCTTGCCAGAGGTTCTGGAGAATTAGTAGGGCCCTTCCTTTTTTTCTCGTCTCTCTCATTGTTCCTTCTAGGTCCTCCCGCTTTCCTTTTCCGTTTCCACCTCTTACTCCCCCCCACCCCTGCGAAAATTGAGAGGATTCTTTCATGACCCCCCCAAAAATTGAAATGGACCCCGTTCCTTCGCACTCCCACACCACCAGACTAATCTTTTTCTGCTTTCTCAGGGGGCTTTAGCGCGCGACTTGCCTTTCACCTTATTGACACTCTCTTTTTTTTTTTCCACTCAACGGTTCGGATTTTGTGAGCCTCCTTTTTTTCTTGCCGATGGGTGAGGACGTACTTCGTTCTCTTCGTTTTTGTCTTGCGTTGTCGGCGTTTCTGTTCCATGGGCATTGAGTTTTTGTTTTTCGGCACCCCTCCTCGGGGGTGGACAATTTTTGGCGTTGTTTTCTCGGAGGCTTCCTCCTCGGACGAACGAATTCTTCAACCCTCTTTGCCTTAGAACAAGGTAATTCGGATTTGGCTTTCCTTGGATCTAGTCAGATGGAAATTAGCTTTCCCTTTTTTTCAAGCCTTTGATTAGTGACCTTTGGCCGCCAGACATTTTTTCCCGGCCTCCCTCCTCTTGCGGGATTGGCGTACATTCTCCCCTCCGCCTCCAGTTTCTCTTCTTCTGATTTACATTTGGAATTCACCCGACTCTTTTTTTCCTGCTGCAATTTGACCTAAGATCCTGCGGCCGAGATTGCTTTTCCAAAACGCAGGCTGCCCTTCCCCCCCGGCTTTCGTTTCTTTTTTTTGAAACTCCATCCAATGGAGATGTTGCCCCCTTTTTCCTTTTCTCATATAAAGCTTCGTGGCTTGTTAGTCTTCCGGGGGTCCCTTCCTTTCCTCCGTGTTTGACACTGACCGATACACCTGCGCTTTTGCTTTTTTTTCCCTCTTTTTTTTACGTTTTCAGAGACGATTTTACGATTTCCTTGTGTCCTGCTGGGATACCTTATTTTCTTCCCCGTGACCCCCCCCCCCTTGGCGTTTGACTTAACCGTTTTTTTAGGTGCGTCGACTAAAACCTACTTCACCCTTGGTTTTCCATTAATAGTTGACCTCCCCCCTTTAAGCAGGTCTGTGTTTCGAGTGTTCTCCGCATTTTTGTCCTTTTTCTCACTTGAATGTCCATTCAACAGCCTGCTTTCTGATGTCA
>Ga0179593_1307436_pt1 | contig 10782 bp, 15 predicted proteins | sample CZODoug2_1_08_16_FD_185931 | JGI IMG/M metagenome (GOLD analysis project Ga0179593, IMG submission 185931) | Vadose zone soil fungal communities from Angelo Coast Range Reserve, California, USA - CZODoug2_1_08_16fungal (PacBio error correction) | ecosystem: Environmental > Terrestrial > Soil >... | reverse complement strand
CCTTAACCCACTCATCTCTCACAGTCTTCCCCTCTATGAACAAAGAATAAACTTCTCCTTCCGCGTACGGACATCCTTTTTCGTGTAAGTGAATTGTAACATCGCGGAAACGAACCGCGTCCCACCTTTTTCGGTCCCGATAAGGCGGTAGTCCTGTTCCTTGTTGACGGACAATGTTCCCCCCTTTCTTCGAAGGATTTTCGGTCTTTTGGTGTCTTTCCCACCCAGTAGCCCCTTTAGTCTCTTTTCCGACCTAAGCGATTGCCCCTTCCCCAGACCACGCGCAGTCCTGCCAGGGCGTCTTTTTGGGAAGTTCAACCCTTGGAGGACCTGTAACCTCCTCGCGCCCTTGGCGCGGGAGTGTGTAGCCCCTGCACGCTGCCTCTTTTTTTTTAAGAGGGTTATCTCCCTTCGATGCGAGGACACCCAACCCTCATCGGGGGGGGCCAGTGGCCCACCCCCGTTCCCATCACGTTCCTATCACACCCTTCTCCCCCCTTCACTCACCCCAGTTTACCTTTGACCCCGGCTCCCCCCTTTTCATGCCTCTTTAATTCTTGTCTTCTCACTCTCAGTTACCTATTCAATACTTCCCCTCTCTCACGTTCCCTCATGACTCACACTTCCCCCCCGCCTCCTAATTTTTATATCCACTAAGTTACTCGTTATCAAATCTTACCCATTCAGTCTCCCTTCATCCCATCACCCACCCCACCCCACCCCCGTCGCTGAATCTGTCCCCCGACTGTTTTTTCCCACTTTGACAGCCTTTCACTGACGAGTGTTCCCTATTTATCAGGTATCAGTCCCCCCTCGACGCGTCTGCCTGATCAGGCTCCCAGTCTGAGATTAGTCTTCGTGTCTGTTCTTTTTTTTTCCCCCCTCCCCCAGTCCCCCGAGGAAGTTCCCCTTCTCATTTATCATTTTTTTCCTTAGCATTAGCGGGCGTTTTTTTATTCCTGTCCTAGAATGCCATGCGTCTTCCTTCCCCTCCCGACCCTGTCGGGGTACGTCCGTTCCCTGCGACCCATTTACCATAACCCCCTATCTGAGTCCACCCATTACTTTCCTCCCTCGTTTCTCTCTTCCCTCCGCCCCGTCACCCTTTTTTCATCCGGACCGTCCAACTGGGTAATCCCCCTTCAAGCTGGAGAGAAACTGCGATTTTGACTGTTTCCCCATCCCGCCCCTCCCTCCACTCGCAGGGTTTCTCACCCGTCACTACTCCCAGAACGGTGCCCTTTCTCTGCCGCACAGCTGACATCTGATCCTTTTGCGTTTCGCAGCGTTCGTTGCTGTCTCCTGTAACATAAACAGCCCCCTTCTAATGAGCCCCCCACGGCCCCATCCGCCCCCGTTTGATTCTCCCCTGAACACTTGTTCCCAGTACCCCCTTTTTCCCCGGTATCCCTCCGTCCTCATGCCACCCAACCCCCGTCCTGCGCACCCCCAAACGTTCTCCCCCGTCCCTTGGGTTTCTTCTCTCAACTTCAACCACCATGCTCCCTGGACGTCCCGTCTCACTCCATCTTTTGAAAAAAGCATCTGCCCCACCACTGAAGTTATCCCCTTTTTCCGTCCCCGCCGACTTCCTTTTTTACGCACCCCCCTCCCCCTATCCATGTTCAGCCCCCCTTTTTTTTTACGGAATTCTAGCTGTCTTGCTGCGGAAAATCCCCTCCCCAGCTTTATTTCGTGTCCCTTGCCTCTGTCCAGGACACCCCAGCTTCCCTCGCCTGCCTCTCCTTCTCTCGTGGTCGAGCCGGTCCCCGAGTTCATCCTTATTTTTGAAGCCTTTGCCAAAGCTCCTCCGCTTTTGTCCGCCCCCTCCTTCTTCTGCATTTTCGAGCTTGACCTCCTACGAACGAGTTTCAGATGTATAATCCCCACAAGCTGGGATTGCACGTAGTGGTCGATTTCCCCTTTTCCCCGGAAGGGGATTTCTTTCCCCCCACCTTTTGAAGCCTTTATTCAGTTTGCGCGATGATAGCCGACCCTCCTCTCCCCAGCCAAGCCTTACTTTAGTCCTGCTGACACCAGGCGCAGTTTAGTCGTTAATGTCCTTGGAAGGTTTTCGCGCTTCCTCCCTTCATGGTCCCCCATGCTGCGACGGACGGTCACCCTTTTAGAAAGCTTATATCTTTTTAAACTCCCTTCGTTGTGTTTTGATCTGATCTCCTGTTCTTCCGTCTTGGAGCCTCCTTTTCATCAATTTTCTTGACGCTTGACGCGACTCACCTACATGCTCCATTTCCCTTTCTTTTTTCAGTGAAATTCCCTCCTCTTTCTGATCTTGGTTCTGATATCGAGTGTCTGACCCTTCTCGACGGCCACAGTTTTTACCCTTCCCCCTCCACTTCATCTTGCAAGGTAAATCTTCCAGGTTTCCCACCACAAGTTATGTTCCTCGGTACATACTCGTCGTCTGGCGGGTCCCCTGTCTAGTCTCTTTTCAGCCCTCGTTCATCGTTCCCCCTTTTTCCCACACACCAAGTCTTTTTGCCTTCTTCACCTGGGGTCCCCCCTGACTTCCACGATGCCCCTTTCTTTCTTTTTTACCTCCCTCTACCACAGAGGCGTATCGGGGCCTCGTTCTCTGCTTTTCCTTCCTTTTTGTTTTGCAGTACGCTCTCACCTGACCCCTTCCCCTTGACCTTCCTTTTTTTTCAGCCACTTTTTTTCAGCCTGGCCGTCCCTTCCTCTTTTCTGCCATGTTTCTGGTTGGGTGCTTCACTTACTTCCAGGGTCGGCTTATGGTATTTGAGGCCCTTCTGTGGTTTCCTCCTTCTTTTTTTGATCCCTCCGTTTGAGGTCCCTTCATGGGTCATGGTGTGTATGCGCCTGCGCCAAAACCCTTGCCGGGCCGTGGGTATCACCCCTTTTGGTTTTTTTTTCCTCAGTTTCTTTTCACTTTGCTCAGATTCCTTCCGTGGGGTTCCCCAAATTGCCGGTCTGTAGCACTTCTCGGTTAGGCTGGGTGTGCCTTTTACTTATCAGATGGCCTTTTGTGTTCTTCCCCCGCGTTTTCCCCACCTCCATCTTTCTGACCCCCCCCTCAGCTTATCGATCCGTCTTCGGCAACCGAACCCTTCTAGGAGTTTTGTGCCAGGCCTACCGGGCTTTTTTTTTTTTTTCCAGTTTCTACTTCACGTTTTTCTCTTTCAAGTTGTCACAGACGCCCCCTTGATCTCCTGTTGGCTTGCCTCATACTTTTTCTACCCTATTACCTTTAGGAGTTCTTTGACTGAGCGTAGAAGTTGTTTACTTTTAGAACCCGCGCCGCTGGACCCGCCTTGCTGGTTTTTTGGTCGGGCCCTCCAGCTCTGCTCGTCAGCCTACCCCCCACGACCCTCCGCCGTTCCCTCTCTCCCACTGGTTGCCTGTAGACCCCGTTCGATCTTTCCTCTTTCCTGGCTTGGCCCTCCCACTCCCTTCTCGACACGCCGTCTCACACACCTTTCGTGAGCGTAGCAGCCCCTTTCTCCAGCCCCTTTTTGACGTTTTTTAGGGGGTTTGTTTTTTTTCCAGGAGGTGTTCCTTGACAGAACCGTTTTACCGAGATGTCAGGCCCTGTCTACTGCCTCCGCTCTAGTTCCCTTGTAAAAGGAATCCTTCCCGCGGGCGTAAGACTTCCCGGCCCCGCTTCTTTTTGCTCTCATGCTAATTTCGTTCGCTCAACTCTTCCATCTACGAGGCCAGCTCCCCCCCCCTTTGCCTCCCCCCTCGATATTATGCAACGCTGTTCCCTGATGCCCTCATCACGTCGGCTGTGGGTGTTTAGGTTTCCCTCAGACTCCCCCGCCTTTTTTCCCCGGTACGGCATCTCTCTGGCTCTTCCCCGGTGCCTTTTGCTGAACTGAAGACACCCCCCAAAAGACACGCGAACGTCCTCCCCCCCTCTGCCCCAATTTTGGGGCAACGAGAATCCCATTTCACCCCCCACAGCATAAACCACGTCAACGATTAAAATCATCCCTATTTTTTTGATGTCTATTCTTCCCACTTCGGTTTTACCCCCAAAACCGCTTGTGTATAAAATGGGAATTTCCTGCCCTCCTGTGTCATTTTTTTTTTTTTGCTTTGAAACCTCCCGGATTTTTCGGCGAATTTTAGCCCAGTTCATTCCTTTCCCCTCCGTCTTTTTGCTGTTTCTGTTCGAGCTGCGCTGGGACTTTGACTTCAGCCTCGTTCTTTTTTGAACTTGGACGTTTGTCTTTTCCTTCTTGATTGCGCACAGCTCTCGGTGTCAAAGTCCCAACGGCTCCCAGGGTTGGCGGGGACGTCTCGATGGCGTACTTCCAACCACCGATCCGCCTCGATGCTTTTGTCATAGGCCGGGAGTTCTGTTTTCCCACCTTAGTTCGCCGGCCCCCTCTCTTTCTACGACGAATTGGCTTCGTTTCTGACGCCTTGATTTTTTTAGCCTGAGCGAGTTTTTTTCCTGCACGACCTTCCTCACCCTGTAAATGCACTACCCCGGTCCGGTGATATTGTTTAGCTCTTTTACTTTTTTTGCGGAGTAGAGGCTCTTTCCGGGTTCCTTACCCCGTACTGCTGTTTATTCTGTTTTTTTGATTTTCGTTGGAGCCGGACGCTTTCTTTCCGCACTCGTCTTAATGTTGGCATTCATGTCGTGCGTGACTGTGGGGACTTTTTGGACGACGTTTGTTGCCTGAGTTTGTCTGTTCCAGTCCCCAGCTTCACACTTTTTCCTTTCGTTACATGCTTCTCTTGCCCCTTTTCTCCGGTTGCTCCATTTGGGTGGTGTGTATTTTATTCTTCGTCAGTCTTGCGGTCCCTAAGTTACCCCGCGACGCCTTCTTGCTCGTTATCGCTTGGAGATGAGGCGGGCCTTTTTCTTGAAGCTTCGGCACGTTGCGAATCCATTACGCTTTCTCTGCGTGTGGGGCTTCTTTTCCAAACTTCTCGCAGGGGGCGATGGCTTTTTGCCCCCCAACTGGTTTCGTACGAGGTCCGGCCACCCTTTCACCAGGAGATCGAATCCCCCCCCATCCTCCTTACATCATGGTTTTCCGGGGATTTTGATTTCATTGCCCCATTTCTCTTTTGCCGACCTTTTGAGTCAACTGTACCCCGTTCTTTCCCCATCCTTCCCGGACGTTGCAGTTTTTGATAGCGGTCCGTTTGCGGGTTTCGACTCTTGGGCTGGGCTTATGATTGTAGTTTATCCTTTAGTGCATTGTTCCTTCTGTCTGTATTTTGTTGGGGGTTTTTTTTCGCCACTCCTGGCGTTTCCCAAGCTCCGTCCTTTTGGTTTGCGACTTTTGTCGGCGGGGTTCGGCGATGAATTTTTTTCACGGCTTTTTGTCACCCCCCTTGTTTTGCGGACTTGGTTGAACATCTGTGATTCAGAGCCCGCTTTCCGCTGTGTCCCCGTTTGGACGTTGCTTTTGCTTTTGCTCGCTTGAGTGTTCCTCTTGTTTCTTTTGTCAGTTTCCCTGATTCATTTTCCTGACCCTTTCGTCCGGCGCCCTTTTCTCATGTGGACCCCTTGTCCTCTCTCATTACCCTTTCATTCCTCACTCCTTGTGTGTAATCCACCCCATGTTACTATCCCTGCATCCAGTAACGAGGCGACTTGTACGGACGTACGCTCTAGTGTCCCCCTTCCAAGTCCCCCAACCCCCTACTGGACCACAACTGGCACCCACCATTTCTAGGCCTAAGACCCCTCCCTTCAACCAAGGCTGAGCCTCAACTACTGCCTGCCGCAGCACCTCTTTCCAGCTCCCCCCTTGTTCGTGCCATCAACCGATTCCCCGCTCAGTGCTTGCCTCCTCGCCCCAATCCCGCACTCCATTCGCTTGCCCGCCAAAACCTTCCACCCAGTGCCTTCCGACTATACAACAACTCCCCCTCTTTAACCGGCTCCCACCTCACACAAGGCCCACCGCACACCTTCCGTTTGTACTTTCTCCTCGTCACCTTCCAAAAATCTTTACATCCTCTCCGCGTTGAGACTTGCCGTGTTTCTCTCCAATTAAAACCCCGGTACGCCTTCAAAATTCGTTCAGAGCTTTAGGCCCCAACTATCCCTCCCCTGAGGTGCCCCCTCTTTTTCCGTCATTCTTTCTGATATCCTTTGTTTGTTCCTGGCCGTTTTTAAAGCACCTCCCCTGGTTTTTTTTTAAGTTAACTCCGCCCGCAAAGTAATCCTCCCTGCAGCCGTTTGTAATCACGTCCCCACCGCAGCTGCCATCAGCTAGTTAGCCAGCTGCTTCCACCCTCACGCGCCAAAACTAACCCTCCGCACTAAGAGATTGATATCCCCCCGAGAAAACCTCCCTTCGCTTCATTTGCGGAACCCCTTCCTATGTTCCCGCCGCGATCGACCCTTTAACTTCAACTCCCCCCTGTAGACGATTTTTTACTTGCCTCCACTATCAATACCTCCCTGGCCAAAAGACTCTTTTCCCCCCTCCACTAAATTACGTACGAAACCAGCTCGTGCTCCAATGAAACATTCCGTCACCGACTCATCTTTTCCCCCACGAGTCTGCTCTGAATTCTGACGACCCACACTCTCCTCCTTTTGACGGGCCCTACCCCTCTCCCCTTTTAGGCGTAAAAATTCGCCTCTGTACCCGCCTAAGCTTTGATTTCCCCCCCCCATCCCCATTTATCCGCCGTTTTTTTTTTTCCCCTTTTTTGAAGGCGGTCTATTCAAAGGTCCCCCAACACCCTCTCTCCTGTTTGCACCCCTCGTATTCCCCCCCCTTATAATGCCTTTCAGTCGTTCCTTCGCCCCCCCTCTTCGTGACACTAAGGTTGTTCCGTAAACTTTTTCAGGCGCACTCCGCCTTTCTTGTCGACCATCTTTTTGTTGGACTACCGCCCAGCGCGTCCCCGTCAACCGATCCTTTTTTTATTTCCATCTTCGCTGGGCCGCCGCCGACCCCTCTCCCCTTCCCAGGCCTTCCTACTCCTCCCCCCTATCTGCGTGAATGACCCCCTCCACGCCGATACTATCTTCCCCGCATTGCCCCCCGGCAGCACCACTATCCCCTCGTGAGCCCTCGTCTTTTTTGCGCAATGACGCAATTTTCGCTTCAATTTTTTCCCCGCCGGTTTTTTTCTTTTCCTCAGTCCCTTGAGCTCGCACGGCTTTTCGACCCCCCGCAATAACCTTACCTCATTTTCTTGGGTAGCGGTGACACGGCAGCAGTATCCCCTTCCCAGCAGCGCCGAAATTCCTTCTCTCAGTCTCGACGCATTCCGCCCATTCTGTCCGGTTACTCCATACCAGCCCCTTTGCTTCAACCCCCCCCCTTCCTAACGTGTCTATAACCCCCGGGGTCCGCATACAGGTCCCCTCCCCTCTCGTCCATCCCACCACGACATTCATCACCCCCGTGCTCTTTTCAATCCGCTCCCCCTTCCCCCCGCCCTCTGCAACGCCATCTTCCTCCCCCTCCACACGTCATCGCTCCCTTTCCGCTCTCTAAACCCCCCTTTTCTCCTTTCACCCCTTTTTTTTTTGGTTTGTATTTTTGAGTCCTTCAATTCGCCCCTTGTTGTGTTGAATCTTTCTTTCCTTTATTTCCTCAAGCGCAACGCCGCCGCGCCACAATTTACTCCCCCTTCTCCCTCCAGTCAGCCTCCAAACAGCCTTGTAAGGGCAGTGCCTCCCCTTCCCGACCCGCACCAGGTTGCGTGACTCTTTTGACACCCAATTTTCGTCGCATGACCCGCCCCCTGCGCTCTCCCCGCTTCTGATTTTCCTCTTACTTTTTGCTAATGCTCTACTGCTGCTGGTCTTGTTCAGTAGTCCGCCCCTCTTTTTTCGCGCCCCGATAACCTGGGACTCTATGTCGGTTTCGTTTGTCCTCACGGATTGCCTTGTTTCCCTTTCCGCGGCAGTTCGGCTTCCTCCAATGGCGCTGGCGCTGTTGGTCTGCGTTGGCTTCCGGTTTCTTCTTGAACCTTTCTTAAAAAATAGATTCAATCAGTTTAGGACTTCCCACTCCCTACCACAAAAAGGTCCACTATGGCCCAGCGCTCCGGTTTTTTCTCTTTTGGTTCATTGTCGGATGTTTGCGGTGACGGCGTCCGCATGCGTGCCGACTTTTTGCTTTGGAGGCGTTTCCTTCCCTATTCATTGTCAGCGAAATTTCAGATTTAGGGTGTTGAACCTGGTTCTCATGCTCCCTTTTTGATGCATTGTTTTGGACTATGAGTGCCTATTTTTTTCTTCGTATCGTACTCCTTCGCTTAAAGCCTTCGCTCCCGTCTGCCTTGCTGATTTTCCTGACCGCTTTTATGCAGGCCCGCTACCCAACTTTGACTTTATTTTGCTTCTTTTTCGTCCTACACAACGGACCTTTCCCTTGCACCCCCCCCGGGTTTAAAAATTTTCTGCCGTGAACGCACATTTTTGTTCCTTGGTAGGTTCTTCCTTCCCCAATCGGGCCCGATTTGATCAGCCCTTTCATTCTTTCCCTTGTCTTCTCTTCTGCTCTTTTTTGATTTTTTCTGAGTTGAGCTTCTGCTTTTTTGTCCCTCTTTGGAACTGTGCGAGATCTCTCTTTTCCGGCGTACTGTTTTCCAAGCTCGTCGGTTGTTTTTAACCAACACCCCTCTTCGTTTGGCGGTTTGACGCGCTTTTTCGCAGGTCTGGAACCCCGATCCGGACGCGATTTTCCCCCTAAGAAAAAGTTCCTTCCCCGTTTTTTCGTTTTGGGCTATGCTTGACCCAATGTCTGCAATTTTCCATAACCTGACCGCTTGATGGCGCGGAGTCCTAGTTGCCCTGAATTCTTTGGCGCCCTTAGGATTTTTCCCTGCGGGGTATATCTTGGTGGCATCCTTCCGGTTTCTATTTTAGTTTGGACTAGATTTCTTTTTTGCTGGCGGCCGTTTCGAGTTTCTTTGGTGAGCGGTCAGTGAATACTTCTTTACGAGCGTCATGTGGACGCTTTAGTACCGTCCTTTGATTCCTTGGCAGACCGTCTGCTTTGTCCAGCTCTGTAGTTTGTTCCCTGGCCAACTTTGTCGGGGTCCTTTGCGAGGCTTCTCCGGTTGGTTTTGTTGAGATTTAGGTTTATCGGCCCACGACGGTTTTCACGAGGAATTAGTGCTGTTTCTTCTTTTCCTCGCGCGTCTAAGTTTTTATTTTTTTCTTAGAGTGTAAGTCGGTCATGCGGGCTACTCGCTTCTTCTGATTTTGGGGCCTCTTTCCCAAGGATAGCATGTTTTTTTTTTCCCAGGTTTAGTGCAGTCTTTTTTCAGCAACTTCCCGTGGATCTCGGAATTCCATCCTGACTTCCCACATCATGTCGTCCTAGATGGCGGGCTTTTGATTCATTCGTCCCCCGGCGTCGAATTTTTTTTAGGGCCCTTTCCATTTGTCCCTGCCCGCAATACTTCCCTTTTTTCGATGCTTTAAAAGCATCTTTACGCTTTCTTGCTCGACGCGTGACCTTTGTTTTCCCCCCCCCTTTTTTCTTCCCTTTTGGATCCTTTTTCTTTGATGGCTTTGTCTGGGCGCCTGCAAGTTTGCTTGTCTGCGCGCTCCCCGTGCGTGAGGGTGTGCGATGTCTTGGGTGAGCACGCTTTCTCTTTTTGCATCGGATTTCGTTGACACTCCCTGTTTTTTGCGATGCGCGTGGCGGTTATTGCACCTCTTTTTTGCAGGCTAGCTGACTTTAGAGCTTTGCTTCCGGTCCAATTTCCTGCCCCACGTATTCCCGTTTTTTTTTTTCACGGTTACGTTGTTTTTGTACTTTGTTTTGAGGTCAGCCTGTTCGTGCGTCCGTTCTTACACGTCCCGGACCTAGAGTTTTCGCGGACGATGATCCTTGGCCAAGCCTGGGGATCCTCTTTCCTCCTCCGTTTTTTTTGTTTTTAGTTTCGATACCTTTCTTCCAAGGATTCACTTCTCGAACGCATTTATGCAGACTGGAACATCGTCGCATTCGATCTTTAGTTGACCTGTCACTAAACATGCCACTCAAACGAGCCGGTATACGAACGCCACACTCAGTACAAGTTTTACCCTTTCTGCCCGCTTCGTCTGACATAGCCGAAGTTTCCCTCACCAGTCCCTCACCTGAGTCAAACAGGGGTCTAGATTTAAATCCCTGTCACACCCCCACCCTAGTTTATCCGAGTGACACTCCCAAACAAATCCCCCCTCCTCCCGGGGCGCTTCCACGGAGCTGCTTTAGAACCCCCGATCTACAACATCCAAAAAGGATCCCCAAGCTACCCACCTATCGGAATCAAAAAGGGCTCATCCCATGAACCCCCTCCCATCCGCCACGGACCAACCTCACAGCATTCGCCTTCAGTACGGGATCTTCTTGCCTTTTCTAACCATTGCCACTTCATCCTTCCCCAATTCGTGAAGCACAATCGCTGAAATCAACACAGCCTCAACCGCTCCTTTCATCCATGTATTTTTCTTACATGCTGTCAAGATACTCCTGTTTTTCCTTTGTAGTTAAGAACTCTGATCTGGGCCCTGGGTAACGTCAACCTCGACAGCACCATATGAGAGCAGATTGGCCAAGACCTTCCCCTGATGCCCGTAGAGACTCCCCACGCTACAACTTGTGTACATCACAAAATAACAGCCACTACCCCCGTGTTCTGGCAAACGTAAGCCCCCCTTGTCTACGCATGCTCGTGGCCTCACCTTTTGTCTTTACAAAGCGTAGCTCGATCCCTCCTATACTGACCCTCCCCCTTCCCGACGGCTTCGTAAGAGGTATTTATTTTTTGTAGCTGTCGCGGGTTGATGAGGTGGTCCTTTTTCACATC
>Ga0179593_1608845_pt1 | contig 10783 bp, 17 predicted proteins | sample CZODoug2_1_08_16_FD_185931 | JGI IMG/M metagenome (GOLD analysis project Ga0179593, IMG submission 185931) | Vadose zone soil fungal communities from Angelo Coast Range Reserve, California, USA - CZODoug2_1_08_16fungal (PacBio error correction) | ecosystem: Environmental > Terrestrial > Soil >... | reverse complement strand
TCTCTCTGATTGCGCCGTGACAAGTTTTTGAGAGGTTTCGGTCCGCAAAAGGTCCTATAAGAGGGTGCTCGATGTGGTAGAATGGACTTTTAAAAGGTCTGAAGCCTCACCCCCCATCCTGTCCCCCCTTGGCGAGGGAGGCGATGAAGTTACCCTTTTTGGCTTGCCTCGGGGAGGCGGATGGAGTTTATCAGGGGCCGACCCCCCCCTATCAACTCTTTTTTCCGGCTCCCCCCCTTTTTGTGCCGGAAGCAGTGGGTTTTTTTTTTTTTCCTGCGATCCCTTCTTTTTCAAGACTTTTCTCGAGGAGGGGGTCCCTCGGCCCCTTTTTTCCCACGTCGGGATCAGCTATTTTCCCCCCCCAGGGAGAGGGCCACTCTTCGTGTTCCGGGGTTTTTCTCCCGAGAGGAGGACTGGGGTCCCCCTTCCTTTACAATCTTTCTTTTTTCCCAGACCGCGGGTTTAGGGGGATAGGAATTTTGTCTTTTTTCCTGACGTCTCCACGGGAGGTATCCCCCCCCTCCGGAGGGTGGGCAGGTCTCCCCCCTCCAAATTGCTAGCGGTTTAGTTTTGGGGATCCTTTCCCCTCCCGGGGGGCCGCTTGCTCGAGGGACAATGGTCCGTCTCCCCCTGGGAAGAGCACCTTTGGCGGAGGGCATCCTTTTTTTCTGGGAGGGGTGGTAGATGGATATGAAGGGAGCTTGCTTACCTCCTGTCTCGGTCTAAAAAGCTCCTTCTGAGAGATGTATTTAGGTTCTCCTTTCCCAAGGCCAATTTCCGGGATCTTTTTTTTTTTCCGCTCCAGTCTTTTCGATAAGACTTCCCGAGAGTTGGAAGATATATGTCGGCAGGTTTTGCGCGGAACAACCGGAAGTCACCCCTCCCCTTTTTGCTACTAGGGGCTGGAAATGCGATTTTCTCTTCGGATCTCTCCCCGTTCGAAATTTTTGCGAGTATCGAGGGGCTTTTTGTCCCTCTGCTTCGCACCGCGTCTTGTTTGGAGCTTGTTGGCCGGGGTTTTTTTTTCTCATAAGATGCCCCTTCACCAAATGTCCCCCCCGCCGACGTCGCCGGGTGTGTCCCCCAGGCGCGACCCCTTTCTCAATCTAATCCCTCCCTCAAAAAATACTTTCCTTTGTCCCCCGCGGATGGAGACTTGGGCCCCCCCGGAGGGGGGGAGGAGGAGGGAAAGGTAATATGTTTTCGCGAGTTTCTGAGAGCGGCGGAGAGGCTTTTTTTTTTTTTGTTGTTTTCAGCGTGTGTTTTCCCCCCGGGTGACACCGCGTCTTGGTGGAAAGACGTCGGCATATTTCCCCCTTATTCACTTTTCGTCCGTGTTCCTGGGGGGGCTTGGTTCTCAACCGCGTCAATGGCGGTTCCTCCCGCGAGTTTTTTTTTTTTCCTGTCCGGGACGTGATCCCTCCCGGACTCCCCTCCTTGTCCCCGTTCATCCTCTGGAGGCCCCCCAGTAAGACAAGCCCCTTGTAGAGGGGGGCGACGAAAGTGCCGTTCCCCCCCTCCCCCCCTCGGTGTTTCTCCCGGCGCACGCATCCTTTTTCCTCCTCCCGCGCCTTTTGGCCGGTTCGGGTCCTGTCCGGGCGGTAGACTTTTATTTCCCTTGAATTTTGCGCGGTTCATGCGTTTTGGGGCAGGGGCGCACGGGCCACCGCTCTGCCCTGGTGAAGAAACCCTGCGTTTGCTCCCTTTTTCCATAAGCCCTGTTTTTTCCATAGAAGGGTGTGGTAAACCCCCCTTCATGCGATAACGAGACTTATAGGGGAATGAAGCTGTCCGATGCTTGAATTTTTCAGGCGGATGAAAGTTCTTCGGCTTATGATATAAAAGGATGGGGGGGAATAGACTGAGAGAGTGTCTAGGCCCTCTGTTGGGTGGTGTTTAGGACCTTATGTTTTTTTATGAATGATTCGAGGACCTGATCTTCCTCGCAACCGACCGTAGTGGCGGATTCCCTTTTCTTGAAAACCCCTTCGTGGGACCCCCTCTCGACACCAGTCGGATTTTCGTCCACCCCCCCCAGTAAGGATGGCTTCCTTTTCGAGAGGACGGCCCCCCTTTCGGTTGGAGGAAAAACTCCCCCCTCAGCGTGGGCGCGAATAGGAGGGCCCTGGCAATTTTTCTTTACCGGGGACGTCTCGTCCCGGAGACGATGCTGAAGGACCTCGGCGGTGCCTAGTTAGCGCGGTTCTGGATCCGGATTTCCCTTTTTCCGAAGGACCGTCTTCTGGCATCTTGTCCCCCCCCCCCATGGCGCGGGTCCTCCCCCGTGAATAGAGAGTTTTGGTTTGGAAGGTAGGATTTCTCTTTTCGAATCTGAGTTCTCTTTTTCCTGCGAGGGTAGGAGTATGACATGGTCCCCGTGACCCTCGTATTCCCTTTGTCAAGGTCTTTTTTTCTTGGATAATTAGTGATATCCCACTCGGGGATTTGGAGCACCTGTCGTTCGTAATTTCTTTTTTTTTTTTTTTTGTTCCCGGCGGAACGAGGAGTTTTGATGTCCTCTCTCGTTTTGTCGTCTCCAGGAGGAACTTTTCTCTCGTGGGCAGGTGCTTAGGCACTTCAGAGGGAGTCCCTCCTTAAGTGGTCTCATGTTCTTTTTTCCCTCCGATTTTTCTTTCTAGATAGAGGGTTTTCCTCTGCCGGAGAGGGGTGGTCCCCTCTGGGAAAATTTTTTCACCCTTCTGGCCGAGCGATGCGGATCTTTCAGATTTTTCCTTTACTAGGAGGCAGTTGGTTTCACCCCTCATTAGTATGCTTCTTGGCTTGGATCGGAGGATATCGTCTTTTTTGTCCCTCTTAGAAGGCCTCTTCGGCGGAAGGGACATTTTTATAGAAATCCGGGCATTCTTTCCCCTAAGTTTTTTTGTGTTGTTTGTTTATCTTTCCTTGGCTAGAGAAACGGGGCAGCCGGCCCTCCGCTCCGCCCCGTTCGAGTCGGACCCTCTTCGAGGGCGGCAGATCCCCCCCCCGCAGGCGGCTCGATTTTTTTTCTCTTTTTGTTTGGGCATTTTCCGCGGTCGTAGGGCGAGGATTCCCCAAGTCTTTCGGGAAAGCTTTTGTGCCTGGCCCCCTTTTTTCCCCCACCATTCCCCTTTTTCATGGGCAAAGCCCCTCCCAGGCAAATCGGTCCCCTTCTGCCTACACGTGCCCCCCCCCCTTTCTCATTCTTCGAAGAAGTGCTCCCCCCCCCTCCCCGGCCCCCGGGATAGAAAAATTCATGGCCCCCCGACGAGCCGGCAGTTCCCTCGGAATCGGCACCTCTTCGCGTCGATGGTCCCTCTTTGCTCCCCGACGCCGATGTAGAAGTTGAGCTTTTTTTTCTCGAGAGGTTTTCCGTCCCGGAATCCCACGCACATTGTTTCAGTGGGGGGAGACTCCTTTCCCCCTTCCCCTGAAGACGGACTCTACTCTCTTTCCATACCTCGCCTCTCGAGCCGGGCCCCGAACCTTTTCGCTTAAAGGATACGCGGTCCCCCTTTTCTTTTGACACGCTGCGGGCCCCCCCTTTCGGCCGATTGGCGGGTCTGCGACTACCTTTTTTTTTTCCTTTTTCCAAAGTAGGACCGGAGGTCCCTTTTCTTCCGGTAAGAAGACGCCCCCTTTCTCCCCCTTGCAATTTTCCCCCTCTTTTTCACGCGCTGGATCTGATTGGAGGGTGAGAGTAGGCTTTCTCGAAGACGAGCTCACGGTGGTTTTTTCCTCTCTTTCGGCACTTTTTACCGCAGGGTTTAAAGGCTTTGTTTTCTTTTTTTAGGGCCTTTCCCCCCTTTGGGACCTTTTTCTTTCTAGATAGGATCACCCCCCCACGGTCCACGAACAGCGCCGTTTTGGCGTGCCTCCTAGTGTGGGCTTCCCGGAGGGGCCCCAGCCTTTTCTTGCTGCAACCAAACTCCTTTCACGGGATAAGATGCGTCACCCTGTGCTTCGGAAAGATGCCCCCCTCCCCCGATCGCGTAGTTCGATGGAGTTTTTTTCCCACGTCGAGGAGAAAAGTTTATAGTATCTTTCGTGAGCGCCTTTTTTTTCGTTAGACCGAGGAATAAACCGTTTTGGCAACGTCGGACCCCTCTCCTTCTAGTACCCTCTCCCCATGGCCGTCCTACTCCTGTACAAGGGAACGACCCTCCCCCTTTGCGATGGCGGAGTTTTTTCGGGAGAGGGGGCCCCGGTCTCCGGCTCGGAAAGCAGAGGGCTATTTTTATGCGTCGCACCGGCCCCTTCCCTTTCTTCCTGGCAGGCCCCTTTTTTTTCTTGCCGTGTTCTCGGGGGCCGGCTTGTGTTTTCACCGTCGAACGCTCCTCCAGGCGCGATGTCCGACCCTCCCCCCCCCCCCTTTTTTTACGACGGGTGGAGCCCCAACAGGGCCATTTTTTTTTCCTGCGTCGTGGAAGACTCTTTTTGAAGCATGCCGTTTTTCCCCTTACGGAGGCTTCTCCTTTCCGATGTCGGTTAGCTCAAGAAGCGTCCCAGCGCGCAGCCGCCCCCCCCCCTCTCCCCCCCGGTTCTTTTCTCCCCTCCATTCGCTCCGTCCGTTTTACGATGGCTTCGAGTTGGCTTTGCTGCCGGGGGGCACCCCGGAGACCTTTCCGGCAGTCTTGTAATATCGGCTTTTTTGGCCGACGGCCGGAGCCTAGAAAGAGGGGGCCCTTGGTTCGTTTTTTTGTTGAAGGCGTTTCCTTTCCCGAGATTTCGGCAAGTGGTATCCTTTTCTATCAGAAGCCTATAGGCCCTCGGCCCCGCTGGAGACGCTTCCCGGTAGGTTAAGAGAAACCCGTCCCTTTTCGAGAGATTCTTTCGAGGAGCGACCTAAGGACTCCCTGCGGAGAAGTCCTGCTTTAATTCTTTTTCGGGCAGTCTCGTCGTCCCCAAAAGAGCTCCCGTGGTGATCTCCATGGAAGGCGTTCCTCCCCACGGACTGTCCCCCTATATCTCAGACTATATCCATTTCGAGAGAATGTCCCTTTTGCATGCCCCACATTTCATATATCCCCGGCAGGAGTGTGTTTCTTTTTTTTCCCCCCCCCCAGCCCGCGCGAGAGTCGGGTGCTCGAAACCTTTTTGAGAAACTCCGTTGTCCCTTCGGCATTCAAGCAGGCATTTCAAGAAAGCGTCCCCTCCCTCGGAACTTTTTGATCCGGTGAACTTCTTTAGGCACGGATCGCCCCCCAAAGGAGGCTCCTTTTGAAAGCGCCTGCCTTTGAGTATTCTCCCTCGGTATTTAAGAGACTCTCTCCGAGCAGATTCCTTCGGAGGTTCTTCCTGATCCTGTAAAAAGTATGAGGCCTTTAAAGGGCTCTTCTTTTTTTCCTCAGGTCTTTTTTTTTTTTGTTGTTTCTTTTTTTTATCGGTATTTCCCTTTTTTTTCCACGGCATCGTTTTTTCTCCCTTGAGAAGTCTTTTTTTTTTTTTTTTTTTTCGGCATTCTTCAAGGGACTTGCCACGGCCATCAACCTTTTCCAGGCCTCCTTGCTTCGAGCCCGTTCCTTCGAACTCGGGGCGTCCTCGGCGGATCTGGGACCTCTCGCTTTTTTACAGCTTCTCGTTTTGATCTTCCTTGAAGGTTCTGAGAGATGTCTTTCTTCCTAAGTCTTTTTTTTTTTTTTTTTTTTTCATCCTTGACTCGTGAACGCGTTCCCCTGATGAGGAAGGAAGTTATTTCTTCCGAACCCCTTTTTTTCCCATGCGAGTGTGGGCTAGCGGTACCTCTCCAGCGACCCCCTTTCGATAGAGCCCCCCGCAAGACATCTGCTTGTGGGAGAGTTCTTTCCGTGAAGGGTTTTAAATTTGTCCGTCGTTCTGCTCTGGAAGGATCAGGGGCCGTCCCCCTAGCCCCCCACCTGGCGGCGGCTTTCGACGTCTTCTGCGAAAGCGTTTTGTAGCAAGATGGTTAACCGTTTCTTCTTCTTCTGGGGCTCGCCTTTTCTTGCATGTGACCCCGAAAGAGGCTCTGATATGAAAGTTCTCTGGGAACACCTTCTTGCCCGGGGGTGAGGAGACGTTATACCCCGGGAGAAGGGAATTTCTTCTATGGCGCAAGAAGCTTTGTGCGTTTCCGTTGAGGGGATCCCCCTTCTTGCCCTGGCCCGATTTCGCGTCCAACAGGGATTCGAAAAAAGACGGGTGGAGATTCTCTTAAAGCTCCGGAGGTTCAGGGGAATGCTTGGGTGCTTTGCTAGAAAGACGTGGCCTGGGTCTCTATACTTGCGGCAGGTGGCCCGAAGTCCTGGCCGCAGGCGGCAGGAAGAGGTATTCTTTCCGGGAGGACTGGAGAGACGAAGTATATAGTCTTCCCGTAGGGAGGGCCTTTCTAAACGAGATGTACTAAGGTTCTTCTTTTTTCTTTAAGAATCCCCTTCTAGGCTACACCATTCCAGATAAATGGCCCCTATTTTTCCCCCTTCCTAGTCTGCTCCTCACCTTCTTCTTCGACCGAATAGAGTCACCGCGTTTTTCCTCGGACCCCCCGACGTCCACCGTGGCTCCTAGGGGATTTTTTCGGCCGGTGCTGGGCTCTCCTTTTTTTTGCTTATCTCGCGTGAGAAAGGTTCGAATTTCTTTTTTTTGGAGGCCCTCGCCTTTCTTTTTGAACGCTAAGGGGTTTTTGGGCGCTCTTTCCTTCCGGGCTTCCGTCTCGAGTCATCCCCCCCCCCCCTCCGGAAACCTTCCCCGACAGCCGTCTTGCCGGTGGCCTTTCGGCCCGCGACCCCGCCGCAAAGCAATACACCACTCCCCTGAGAATGGATTCCTGCGAAAGGACGGTTTTTGAAAGAGTGAGTGTCCGGTGAGGTCGAGGGAGAGTCGCTTTTTTTTTTTAGATGGTTTTCGATACATCTGGGAAGGGGACCATCCGTCAAGGTTGACCCTTCTAGCATCTTCGATCCCCTCCCCTCCCCCTTTGGACACCTTTGGCTGGTGGGCTGTGGTGAGGTGGCTCACCCTTTTCTTCGTGTTTTTTCTTTTCCTTCGCGAGGGTTTCTTGCTGTAGAAGTTTTGAAACGCCCCCTTTACCACAGGGAAGGCCTCTGGCTTGTCCGCAGGCAGAACGGAAGAGGCAGCAGGGGAGAACTCCTTTCCTACGACAAGAGGGCCTTTCCCCCCCTTCCTGGGGCCCCTTGCCGCCGTCCGGACAGAGAATCCTTTGAATTTTCCCGGGTAGGGGTCGGTTTCTTTTGAGAGTTTTTTTACTTAATTCCTCGTTCCTAGATGCCTGGACCGCGGCCGCAACCGCTGTTTTTTTTTTTTTTCAGAGCAGGGTCCCGAAACGAACACCTTCTGTACTGTAGATCTGATCGCCTCAGAATTGGTGGGAATTCGGTCTGGTTTCCCTCCACATCTTCCCGCTACCTCTATTTCTGATCGGGGGTTGGTTGGCCGGAAGTCCCGGTGACTTGGTTTTACTTTGAAAGAAGAGGTGCCGGTGAGACTTTTGTGATCACCCCCCTGATGGGGGGAAGCCTGCCCTCCACGTCAGTGGGTGAGTTTGACTTTTAAGGTTCTTCATGGGGAGAGGAGGGATGGGGGACCAACGTGGAGGCTTTTCTGGTGGGGGAAGCCTCTTAGAGAACGCACGAGGAAGAGTCCCCCCTTCCAAACGACTCTCTTAGGAAGAAGGAAGGAAAAATCGTCTTTCCCCCCCTGCGGAGGTAGAAAAAATGTTTCTCGGAAAAAAGCCCTTCCGGCTGCCTTCTCCCGGAACGGCCCCCTGGTTTTAAACTAAGAAGCCCCCTTGGAGCGTGACGCTGCCCCTTTTTTTTTTTTTTTTTACCGTTTCTCTTTTGGATTCCATTAAAGGGGAGGTCTCTTTTTCTTCCCGCTTTTTTTTCAAATAGGAGTACACCCAGTTAGGAGTCTTTTTTTTGAGAGGAAATCGGGCTTGGCTGTAGGCGAACTCCTTCCCAGGCTCTCTCCCCCCCCTCTCGGCCTTTTAATTAGTTAGTGGGAAAGGCCTCTCTGTAGGGCTCCAGCTTTTGATCTCGAGGAGGTTCTCCCTTTGAAACATCCTTTCGTTCCTTCCCCCTTCCAACCACGTGATAAATTAGTTGCTCCGGCGGTTTTCTCCCCCCCTTTTTCGTCCTCCCTCGTTCCTAGGTCGGATTCGGGGGTGGCTCCAGTTGGTTTCACGATCAGGTTGCGATGGGGAGTTTTTGCGTCCTTGCGCCTTTTCTTTTCTAAGATTTTCCTCTTCTTTCTTTGATAGAGGGGGCACCCGGGCCGCCGAATTTTTTTGTCCGCGGGCCCGGGGAAGACTTTTCCGAGATGGGGATACAGAGGAATACTACTTTTTTTTCCGGAAATAGAGTGGTGGAGGCAGGCGGTTTTATGGTTTGCTCTGAGTGGCGGAGGCGGCTTCTTCCTGCCGTGTCTCCCGCTTTTTTTTCCCTCCTTCTTTTCCTAATCATACTTTTGTGTTGTTCTCTTTTCTAGACACGGCAAGCCGGCCTCCCCCCCCGTTCGAGCGGACCCCCTCCCCCTCCCTCCCACCGCCCTTTTTCTCCCCTCTCTTTCTCCGTTGGCCCCAGATTTCTCTGGGCGGCGGAGCCCCCCTTTCCAGGCGGTGGTTTTTTCTTTCTGGTCCCCACTTTTCCTCTTTCCCCCGCGATCCTTCGTTCTTGCCGCTGCTCCCCCCCTTCCGGGCGGCGCGAAGTGCTCTTCCCGGCTTCCCTCCTGGAGCTCCCCTCCTGATAAACAAGGTCCCCGGGACACCTCCCGGCGAGGACTCCCTTTTGTGCTCCGTCGCCGATTTTCGAATTTCCGGAGCCGGTCCTGGCAGTCCCGCGTTTTTTTTCCGTGGCGGCGCCTTTTTCCTTTTTTTTTTTTTCCCCTCGGACGCGTTCTCGAAGCCGGGCCCCCCTCTCTATTCACGGGCCCCGTTCTTTTTTTGCCACTCTTTGAGCAATTTTTTTTTTCTTTGGAGAGCCGACGCCCTTCCAAAAGTAGCCTTGAGCATAGGCTCCTGTCCTTCTTTTCCCCTCCCCCTTTTATCACCTTAACCTCCTTCCCCCTGCGCTGGCTATGTTCCCCGCGGGGGCCGTTTCCCCTGAAGAGCATTTTAGCTGTTTGCGAGGATTGAAGAACGGCCGTTTTTTCGGGTGGGCCCTTCTTTCCGCGACGGTCGCTCGGGCTTCGATAGGTCTTTTTTCTTCAACGGACCGCGCTTTCTCCCTTGGAGGCGGCTCCCTCCGGTTCTTCGCACCAAGCACGGCTTTTCCGCCGAGGCCCACTTCCTATCGCGTAGGCTTTTTGTGACCACCAATGTCGTCTTCCCCAGGGGCGATTCCCGATTCGATGGGCGTCGGACTCTTTCGGTGGCCTTCCCCTTTTTTTTTAGAGTACCGCCCCTTTTCATCATCGACCCGCCCGGAAAACGGCGTTTTTTTTTTTCTGATCGGTTGCTTCTTTCTGCTAGACAGCTTAGTCGGCTTCCCCCTATCGGAGGGCGCCTTCTTTTCCTTAGGAGATTGTCCCTTTTCTCTTGCACCCCCGGGGCCCCTCTTGCCGGAACGCCTTTTCTTCTCCCCCCCCCCTTTCCGCGTTCGTGAATAAGATTCTAAAAACATACGTTCTGCCGCTCTTTCCCCAGGGCTCGGATTCGCTCGACCCCCCCTCGACCCCTCCCACGCGGGGCCTTTTTTTTTTTCCTCCATTTTTTTCCAGGGAAGGCTGTTTGCTTTTCTTTTTGGAGGAGTGGTAGTAGCCCCGGAGACTTTTTTTTTTTTCCAGGTTCGGTGTTTCCTTTTTTTCTTTTTCGGAAGACTTAGGGCCGCGCCCGACCGGTCTTTTCTTGCGGTCCCTTACCCGTTTCTCTTCCTTTCCCGGTCGCAGGAGAGGCTCCTTTTCTATCGGCATAGGCCTGTTTGAAGTCGGTTCCCCCCCCGGCTTCTCTCTTAGCCCCGTTTCCCTTTTTTAGGAGCGACTTCTCCCCGCAGCGTATCTTTTCTGGGAATTGCGATTTTTTCTCGAAGTCCGGGCTCCATCAGGGAGCTTAAGAAGTTCAGAAAAGAGAGGACTTCTTTCTCCTCGCTCGTCCTCCTACCTTTTCCTGAGAAGGTTCCTCCTATGAGAGAGCTCCGCGAGAATTCTCCACCTCCTTAGTGTGAACTCCTTTTCGAAGTAGGGCCCCCTTTTTTTTGGGGAAGGAAGAGCCCCCCCATGAGAAGAGGGCCTTGCCCTTTTATTCTCCCTTTCTCTCTGCGAAACCCTTTTTTTCCTTGGACCTCATGGAATCCCCTCTCTTCAACGGTCTCCGTCGAGGAAGCCCTCTTTCGCAGTCTTTCTTCCCCGGCTTTCTCCGGGGAACACAGACGACCTTTTTTCCTTTCGTTTCTGCGGTCCTTCTTTGTCTTGGGGCACAGGGGGGGGTTTTCGAAGAGCCTTTCCCTTTTGGACCCGGTCCCCCTTCCTCGCCACCTTAGGAGTCGGTGAGGGCTCGGGAGGGCTCTCCCCGCGAGGCTCCACCCTAGCGTCTGTTTCCCTGTTCTGCCGTGCCGCTCTCTCCCCTGGGTTTGCACGTTTCCCAGGCAGCAGAGGGGCACCCCCTCCCTCAGTTGTTTGGGTGGTTTTTCCCTTTCCCTGTGCCGCTCGTGCCCCCTCGCCTCGCGCGGAACCTGTTCCTTTTTTTTTGATGTTGAACATATACTCTCCTGCGGAGCGCTTTTTGTTGACGTTTCCCCCCCGACCCCGCGGTTTGTTCCCACTCCCGTCCTGGCCCGGTTTTTTTAAGGAGTCTATTTCATATTGGTGGTTCTTCTTTCCGATGGAGCTGTTT
>Ga0179593_1608465_pt1 | contig 10783 bp, 14 predicted proteins | sample CZODoug2_1_08_16_FD_185931 | JGI IMG/M metagenome (GOLD analysis project Ga0179593, IMG submission 185931) | Vadose zone soil fungal communities from Angelo Coast Range Reserve, California, USA - CZODoug2_1_08_16fungal (PacBio error correction) | ecosystem: Environmental > Terrestrial > Soil >... | reverse complement strand
GAGGGTCGACATTTTTTCTTCCCCCCTTCTTGCGCTCCTCCCCCCCCAAATTATATTACGTTTTTCCCTGGCAATACGCTATTATTTTCCCCCCCCCTTTGCGGGCTTTCTTCTTGCCATATTTGCGTCCCCTGGGTTCCTTTAAAAACCCCTTCTTTTTTTTGAATTTCCGGCTTCCCCCCCTTTACGGGCTTTTTTAGTAGTTCATGCGATCATACTCCCTGATTTTTACCTTGTTCCGTGGCCAGCTTATGGTTTTTTCCGATAATCCGTCGTTATAATCTTTTTTGTTTCCGAGCACTTTGTCCGTCTCCCAATTTTTTCAATTATTTCCCCTCTTCCCCACCCCTTCCTTTGGAATTACGATCAATTCCACCTCCGGAGGAAGGAGGGCTTTACCCCGTCCCCCCTTTGATGTACCTTTCGTTTCCCCAGAGCTTCCACACCTCCAGCCTTTGCCTTTCTCCCCCTTGCGCTTCCAATACTTTATCTACTACTATTTAAAATTTTAACATGCTGCCCCGCCAATTTTTCCAGATTTCCTCACTTTTTTTACCTTGCCCCCTGAAACCGCCCCCCCCCGCAACCCTTCTTTTCTGACTAACCTTTTATTCCAGTTTTTGCAGCGGCGATAAATGGATATTACCGCCCCCTCCCCTTTCCTTTTTTTTCCTATTCTTCCCTAGCTCGGGCCTCCAATTTTTTTTTTGTTGTCCCCCACAAAAAAATGCAAAAGCTGTAGGTTGCTGGGTGGTTTTTTATACCTTCCCCCTTTTTCTCTCCCCTTTTTCAAAATTCCCTGTCCCAGTAATAGCGTACTGCAGGTTATGGTGCGGCCTTTTGCAGTTTGCTTCCGTTTTGGTAAATTCGCCTCCTCTATCCCTCTTGACAGGGTATCCTCTCCGGGCATTTTTCCCTTCTATCGCCTTTTCAAACTGTGATAACGAAGCGAGGTGGTTCCCCCCTGACATTTTGACCCCTTTAACTATCCCCTGTCTTTGTCGTAATCTTTTACTCCCCTCCCTAATATACCTTCCTCCTGGGCTAAAAACAGGGGTCCTAAAATAATAAATGGCCCTCACCATTCCCGAGGTATACTACCCTGTCCCCTAAATCGTATCCCCACCCACCTTTCATTTCGGTTTCGACGCCCCCAGTACGTATTACGTATACATTAAAGGTGTACAATGTTGTTTTTCCTTTCCCCCCCTTTATCTTCCCCTATGTTAGGGCTTTTTGAAAATACAGATCCCCCCCCTCCTTTGACCCTCCCTAGATTAGTAGGTATCCAATAGTTCCTGTGATGTTTGCGGACGTTGACCTTCTTTGTAAAATCCCCCCCCCCTCTATCCATCTCTCTCCCTTGGTCATAGGTCTTCTCCCTGACACTATCAACCACTCCCCCCCCGGCACATAAGACTTTCTCTTTAGTTGTTTTTCCCCCTTCTTGGTATCTAGATTTTTACCTTCCAATAGCCTATCTTCAAGGTTGTGATATTGATGGTATTCCTCTTCTGATTCCCTGCCTTTCCCTACCGACCACTTTCTATAATCCCTTTCTTTCTTTTTGTTCATGAATTTTGGATTACTCCAGCCCTTATTATGAATTCTGTTAATTTCCTCAGCCCCCTTGTCCTAGAGTTCTCCCCCAGAAATAATCCCGGGGATGGTAGTACCTCTTTGACCCATTTCCTTTTGATGACCTAAAGCTGGGTATTATCTGTAAATAGCATTTTCCCCCTTAAGCCTTCTCTCTTTTTTTACCCCCCCCAACAATTTCAGAACCTTGGCTTATACGGTTATCTTTTTGACACCAATCCTTTTCTACAATTTCCCCCCCAAACACCTCCCAAGAACTTCTTCTTGCGCCCCTGTGAATTCCTAAAATTAACTTTCTACCCTTTTTCCTCCGGATGACCATCTTGGTTTTCGATATCTCTCTTTCCTCACATCTTTTCTTGAAATGGACAACTTTGCAAATGCCCCATTCTTTCTTGGAGAACTACGAAGCTATTGGGCCTACAACTTCCTGTTTGTCTTTTTCCTTTTCAAAGCCATCTCCCTGTCAGACTCGCTCCTTTACAAGGTTTTTTTTTTTGCCAACATTGTAAACCTTGGATTCTTTCAGAAGTATGAGCAGTTTTTTCCCCAACCCCCCCCGCCTTTATTTTTTTCTAATTGTATGAGTTATTTTACGCTTTCCCTTTTTATCTCTCCCTCACTGATTCGGGCCCCCTCTTTTCCCTCATCGGGACCCAGTTTTGACAACACTTTTCTCCTCCTTTATATTATTTTTCTTTCTACATTCCCCCCACCCATAATACCGCTTACTACAAAACTCCTTGATTTTGTTCTTCTGTTTGCCTTTGGGGTGGAGCAATTAGCCCCCTTTTCCTTTTTTAAAGCTAATCTTATTAGTGGCGACCAGTTGACCCTTTTTTTCTTTTTCCGTCTCCCCTGCCCTGTATCATATTCTCTTTCTTTCCATACCTGTCCCTTATGATGGGCTGCCAATGACCAAACCGGAGACTCCTTCCCGGCAACCTTTTTTTCCCCGTCTTAGAACCCAAGCCGGCTATGAGTTAGTCATGACAGGTCTGGTCTTGTCCTCCCCTTATCAACGACATACAGTGTCCTGAATGTTTTTTTTTGCTTCTTACCATCTAATTCCCTGATCGAACCACATGGGCCCTTCCTTTTCTGGCTCATTCCCCCAGTCCATGTTTCGCAGCTGCCCCACCCCCACCTTGAAGCCTGCTTTCTTCTTACCCCCCTTTCTCAATTCAGGCGTTTTTTTCTTTTTTCAGGGTTCAACCTTCTCTTTTTAAGTTTCCCTCCCCCGGTCATATGTCCGCAGCATTTTAAATATTTTCGTCTCCGATAAAAGCTTCTCCCCTCTTCTTTCAGCTTTTCCTTTACTCCATCCCCCAAGGCGGATGTTGGCTTTTCTCTGGTGTCTCTTTCCCCAACTGGAAATATGTTGAACTGAAAAAGTATAAGCCCCCTACGTTTTCTTTTTATTGGACTACTGTTCCCCCTCCATAATTTGTTGGGTACCTTTTTTGGTGGTTTCTCCGCCACTGATCAAGCGATAAAAAATTATCCTCTTTCAATGTGCGTGTCCCCGAATCCCTGGCCAACCCCCCCCCCACCTTTTTCTTCCCTTCAAAAAAGCCGGCCCTCTATGAGAGCTCCTCCCCGCCCCTCCCTTTTGTTCTCTTTAGGAAAAAAATTATAAACCTGCCGGTCTATAAGTTTTAATTCTTCCGGCAACTACTCCCCCAACTCCCTGATGACCGCCCTCTTATTTTCCGAAGACCCCTCGCGTTTAGTATTTCCCTTCCCTATAATTTGGTAAACCGGTCTCTTCAGATTGTAAATTTTCCCCAGATCATGATCCTTTCAGAGAGATAATTCTTTTTCTTGCTGTTTGTTTGTATTGACAAGATTGAGCTACCCCCCTATATTTCCTTTCCTTCCCGTCTCGGTTCACTTCTTCCCCCCCCTGGCGGCTTCGACAATCCCTTATCCCCATATTTGTCCCTTTTGAAAACGGAGAGTCTTGCACTTTAATTTTGTGTGCTATGCAGGCCTTTCTTCCGGGGCGTGTCGAGAACTGAGGGGGGCCGCGGGGGGGAAGAGGGACGGTACCCCCCCCCCCCCAAAACATCCCAACGAAAAACCCCAACCCCCCCCCCCCCCCACCCAAGACACAAAACCCCCCCCCCCCAACAAAGCCCAAAAAAACCCCAAAAAGACGAACCGCCCCCCCCAAACCCGCCCCCTCCAGAAAAACCCCCCGACCCCCCAAAAAAAAAATTCCAAAAACCCCTACACAAACCCCCCACCAAAAAATACCAACAAACCCCCCCTCCCCCCCCACCACAAAATCCACGAAACAACCCCGCCATCCCCCCACCCCATCCACAACAAAAAACCCAACAACACAAAACAAAAGACCTCCCCCCACAACCCCCCCCCCCACCCCCCCCCCCCCCGAAAACCCACACCAAAACCCCCCTACAAACCCAAAAAAGAACACACAGTAAAAAACCACAAAAACCACCACACAAAACCACATAAACAAATAAACAAAACCCCCCCCAACCCCCCTTTCACCCCCCCACAAAAACCCAACCCACCCCCAAAAAAAAAAAAACACCCCCCCCCCAACCCCCCCCCCCCCCCAAAAACCCCCAAAAGAAAAAATCAAAAACCCCAACAAAACCCCACCCCCCCCCCCCCCCACCCAAACCCCCCCCAAAACCCCCAAAAGATGACAAACCACACCAAACCCCCCCCCCCCCCCCCCAAAAAAATGTCAGTTTCATTACTTTCCAGCTTCCCACCCCCCGAGGTGAAAAACGCACACTCCTTTTTTTTTTAAATCGTTGTATAAGTATAAACCCCCAAAGTTCTTCCTTCCCTCTTATTTTCCCTTCCCCCCCCTTTCAATTTCTGCATATTTGTAGGGATTACTTTTTCCAATGATGTCCCTTTCCTCGTCTTAGAGGGGTCCAAGCGTCCCATTCTTACATACTTGCTTTTACCTTTTCGCACACACCTCCGCAATGTCATTTTGCTCCATACGGTATCCTCCCCTGTAACACCCCCCCCTTTCTATTTCTTGTGACACTTACATATTCCCAGGGAAAATCTCCCCTGCACACCCTTATTACTCACCAGCCCTTTGGGGGAAATTTTCCCCCCGTTATGGTTCCCCCTCTCCTTCCCCTATTTAATATCCAGCACTTTCAATTTTGTACGCATTTTCCCTGATAGGTCAAGTACATCAACTCCAAACCCTTCCTGGCAACCCCGTAGTTTTTGTCTTTTCTTTGCTACCTTAAGCCTGCCCGACCCCTTACCAAATCAAACTCCTAATCACTGCTTATTTTTTTATTTTTTCTTCCTGCAGTTTTTGCAACTCATTGCCCATTTCCTCTCCTACTCCAGTCTTTGAAAGGGTATTGAAAGCTTTCTCCCCCGTTTTCTATCCCTGGAATGCTCCTCGCTTTCACTTACTTCTCCCTTCCTTTTCCCCCCACCAATGACACCAGGTTGCTAATTTCCACATGTAACACCTGATTGGTAGTAAGTTTTATTTTTGCTAATAATAAGCCCTTTTCTCAAAATTGTTTTCCCTTACCCATTTTCGAATCCTTTTCCCCCCTCATCAAGTTTATTTCCCATACCTCTTCCCGGTTAAAATACTCCCTCCTTTCCTTAAAAACCCTTTATTTTTTTTTACCTCCACCCAATCTGTACTCTCCCTCCGGTTGAAAATGTCAAATTTTATATATCCTCTTTTTTCGATGGATTTTTGACCATCCGTATAGGCTCCCCTTTTGACCTTTCCTCTTTATCAATACCCCGTACCGGTGATGTTGGTCGCCCCCGGGCCCTCTGAAAATCCTTGCGTTCTCTTTTTCCGCGAGAGATTTATAGTTCTTCTCCCCCCGTGTTAGCGACCCGGTCAGTGCAAACTTTTTCGGTCGTTTTTGCACACTTTTTGAAAGCGAATTTTATAGATAGACTTCGCCTTGACTCGGCTCCGCAAAAGCCATGTTGTTTATTCCAACTCGCTCCCGGTAAAAACGTGCGAGTGCCTCCTCCCCCCCGCAGGTAGATTCATCCTTTTTGACACTGTTTTTCCCTTGGCCCATTAGATGAGTGTTTTCATAATCTTCTCCTCCTTTTTTTTTCTCTCTTGAAAGAAAAAAATTCCTCAGGTCTCGTCTCTCCAAAGGTTCTTTCCCCCCTAGAGCCGTTTTTCTGTGTCGCTGGGCGTACTTTTCCCTCGCAAGTGGTTTTTTTTTCAAAGTAGCGCAAGCAATTAGCCATCTTTTGGTAGCCTCTTCCCTTTTTGCTTTCACTTCTATACTACACCCCGCTGGCAAACTCCGAAAAGCTCCCAGTTGCCTGGGAAACCTTATTCCTTCCCAGTAACTCTTTCAGACGACCCCCACCTTCCATCTCTCTTTTTCAGACTATTAAAAAGCAACTCCAAACCCCTTTTTGGCCAACCCTTGTCCCCCTTGGCCCCCCCACTAATTCCTTCTTTTACTAACCCGCCTTTCTATCCAAGTTCCTTATTTCCCACTCTATTTTTTCCTTCAAAAACCCCCTCTGCCTCCTTGGCATTATTTTTTTGAATGTCTCTTTCCCCCCACCCCAGTAAATTCTGATCCGGGTGTGTCAACCATTTACAGCCCCCTGGGGATTTTCCCCCGTCGGGAGGGAGTTTTCATATCTGGATAACCCTTGACCAAGACCCTTGATTCGGCCAGGTAGTGAGGTCCTTCCCACTTTTTCTCAGTGCCCCTCAAGGCCAAACGTTAATATTTTCATAACCCTTCCCCCCAGCAAGATGAGGATTACTTTTCTTTTTTACTTTCGGTTTCTCAATAGCAACCCTCTCCCCCCACCAACTTTCTTTTTTGTATAATTCATTTCTGCTCTCCTTTGCCTTATACATACATTACTTTTCACAGAGCCTTTTTTTTTTCCATGAAAACGGACGTAAAGAGCGAGGATGACCCTCCTTACCGTGCCCTATTCCGTCTTCTTATATTAAGTCGTCATTCTTTCCTTTTACAGACACTTCATACATTCAGACCCCTTTTTTTGTTGAGTTTTCCGATAATAAATTCACGATCTACTCTCCCCCCCTTTGAAAGGGGCTCTTATTCATCTTCTTTTCCTGGAATCTTTATATATTCCCCAAAGGAGCTGGTGCGTTTTTGTTTATTGGGCAGGTGGTTCCCCAGTCCTTTTTTCAAAAGGGGTAATATGTAATTTATTTTTCCCTTGGAGGTTGCAGCATGCTTCTTTTCTCTCTTCCAGCCTCGCTCCCATTGTTTCCTACTTTTTAAAGCCACGTTTCGGGGACGCTGGTGAGACCACTCCTCCTTATGTCCCTTGAAATACTGAACTTCCTCCTCCCCCTTCGAGTTAGAGTCAGGAAGTTTACATTAAGAATTTCGGTACGAGGAACGCCACACTAGTTATACGGTGAATGGACGAGTCATACCCCCATTCAAAAAGATACATGCCCCCTCTCCTTTGATGAAAGACATCCCTCCTTCCCCGACGTATTCTTTCTTTGTTTAACTTTGATTTGTATTTTTTTGGGACCATCGGCCACCCTTTTGTGCCCCGAAACCGCCATTCAGTGTGACAGTCCGATTTCCCCCCCAAAGTGCACGTCTATCTTTCCCCCCCGCTCCTCCCTTTTCTCGCTACGTCGAAGAACCTTCCTCCCAGTTGACAGGCCCGGACCCCGTAGGCTTTTTGAACCCCCCGAAAAATGTAGAACACCTGATTATAGCTTTTCCCCCCCCCCTTTTTTTAGAGAGATAAAGTTGAGGCGATCACCCTTTCCCCCGATTGTGCCCCCTCTTTGTTTCATACGGTCATAAAGTCGGTGGGATTCCCCGCTATATAAAAGTCCACCACACTAATAGCGTCCTTTTTGATGATTCGCCATTCTTTGTAACCCTTCCCTTATTTTAGACCGAAGCGACTTTCTCTCCTTCGGACTAAGCACCCCCTCCTTCTTTTTTCTATGCAGTCATGAAGGTTCCCCTCTTTTCTTTTATTGGTTATCCCGCTCGTTCACCCTCCCCATGATCCTTCTTCGCGTGATAAGTAGACACCCCCCTACCCCCAACCATTTTTTTTTCAAAAAGGATTATTTCCATCTTCCATCTTCATTTCTGCCAGAGCACTTGGCTTACGTTTTCCCCCAAAAGGAGGGAAATGTTCTTCTTCTCTTGGCGAACAAGATTCTTTGCATGGTTCGTAATTGTCTGCCACCCCTTGATTAGACTGTCTAATCACTTTTATTATCTGCCCCTTCCCTGGTCGTGTAAACCTATACAGCTCTTTTTGAACCACTCCTAAAACGCCTGCCCTTTAACCCCTTTTTGAGTACTCTCCTTTCTGTCCCCCCAAACTTCTTTTTCTCAAATTGTATTTTAATAGCTTTTTTCTTTCTTTCGCATGTGTCGTTGGAATATATTATTTTTTCCACATGATAACCCCCCAGGCCCCCCACTTTGGTATGTTCCTTTGAGACCTCCTTCCCCATACCCTTCCACACCGGTCCTTAATCACTGGATAATGTGCATTTGGTCTTTTGCGGGGGGTTGGTTTTTTTTTTTTTGAGATTTTCTTTTTTTTTTCCTGTCAGCTTTTCCCGTCTTTCCTTCAATTTCAAGCGCCATCAGATCCCTTTCCTTCTTTTCAGCTATCGGGATGTCTCTCCATGACGATCTTTAATTTGCTTCCTGCGACCTACCTCCCTCTTTTTTGACTATGAGACTCTTCTTTCTGCTCACCCCTCCCCCTCCCCTTTTAACAGATCCCCTTTTTCCTTCATCTTTTTAGTGTTTTTCCTATATACTGCATTGCTCCCCCCTTTTTCACTCTCTTTTACCCCTCCCTCCCCGAATCCATTTTTCTTTTTTATAGTATCCTAAAGCGTAAAATCCCCCCGCCTTACCCCCTCATGTCGGTATGGGTTTTTTTCCCCTTACATTATCTTCAACTTCTTCCTATTTCTAAATCTATCAAGTTTTTACATTCGAACCTTTACGATGGACACCAGAGTCTTCTTTAGGGCTTTGTGAACACTCTTTCTTAGATCCCCCCTTGTATAAGAATGCCCCCTGTAGTTCCAATACATCCTTTCGTTGCTGCTTTTTTTCCCTTTTCCCCTGAAAAATCCCTTCCCTGTTTTCATCGTCTGAAAGCGCCCCTTGTGAATAGGTTTCTTTTTTCCGTTACTTTCGTCCCCCCCAGCTTAGCACTTTCTCCTTTTACTGTTTTGCCCCCTTCTCGAATTGGATAATAGCTTTTACATCGTTTTCAAGAGACGATTTTCTTTTGAGCTAAGTGCCCCCCCCCCCTCCTTGCTGCTGGTAATTCCAGATATCAACCCTCAGAAAACTTCTTTCAAGGTGAAAAGCTGTTCGTCCTCCAGCAATGGAGTTAGTTTTTTTTCCGCCTCCCCCCTTTTGTGAGAGAAGATATGACCCCTCCCTCCCCTTATTAAATCTCCTGACCCCCGCCCCCTGGTCCCTTCTATCTGTCCCTCGCCTTTTCCCCCTGCCCTAGCTCTTTTTGCAATTAGCATCACCCAACATTTTCTTCCGGTAGCCTAGTCTATTGTCCCCCCCCTCCTTCCCCTTTTCAAAAAACCTCCCCTTTTTGCCAAAACTGACCCTTTTTAGTTGCCTGCCCTATTTGCAGAACGAGTAACGGGGAATATACCCCCCCGCAAAGATGCTTTTCCCTTTCGTTTCAGACTCTGTCCCCTCAGTTAAGGCCTTTTTTCCCCCTGAAATTTGATACCTACGGCTCTTTTCTCTTATACAAGTTTCACCTCCTGCCTATTCTTTTCCCATCTCCCTGTCCAGACATCTTTTTTTCCCTTGTTGCCATTGTAACCCCCTTTCTTCAATCTTTCTATGAGCTGTGGGCGTCTTTCAAACCCCCTTCAGGAGTTTTTTCCATCCCTTCTTAGTTATTTTACCTTTTTAATAACTTCCCATAAACGTGATTCGTCCATTTTTCTTTTTCACTAAATCCGGGACCCCCTTCCCCCACACTTTTTGCTCCCTCCCCCCTTTTATGATGGTGAGTCTTATCCCCCCCCCCCCGAAACCGCAAGGTCCCGGTCGGTGTTTCCCCACCTTGTCATTTTGAAGCTTTTTTCCCCCCACCCTTCGATTCGTTACCCGGTTTCCCCTATTAAGGAATTGCGTATGTCTCTTATCATATAACCCCCCCCTGTCCCCCTTCACTTTTCCTTTGCGCTGAAATTGACATGTCCCCTTCCTTCCAGAGACGGGCCGAAGAGCCTCCTCATTTGGCGCAACAATAACATGCTTCTTTTTTTTCTCGTGAACATTACCTTTCTTTTTTTTCTTTTGTCAGCAGTTTTCTTCACGCTCCAGCTTTTCTTTTTTTTCCCTTTTTGTGTGAGTTTCCCTGTTCTTCCTCGAGAATATAAATTCTCTAAAACTTTTCCTCCCCCCTTTTTGATGGCTATCCCTTCTCTCACTTTTATCGGCTCTGACCCCATCCCTCCCCCTGAAGAAAAGGTTATTCCCCCCTTACCACAAAGGCTTTTTTGTACCTTTCGTTTTGGGGGTTCACCAAAAGACAGCCTCTCATGGGTCTGTTATGTCTTTTTTCAGGCATGTTAAATTCATTTCTTGACGTAGCTCATCGATGTGTTGAAACTGCCGAAGGCTTTTTTCTCCCCCTCTAATGCAAGTCTTCTGACCTGGGACCCCCCCGATGGTGCAGACCTTTCCTTCTAGGAACTTGACTGTTTGAAGACCCTTCCCTTACTACATTTTGGCTGCTCTTTTTCCCCGAAATTCTCGGACAGGGCCCCAATACTTTACCATAAAGAATTTTTTTGTAACGCCCACTCTTCTTTTTAAGGCCCGAGCTGAAAAGGCAGCAATTAAAGTGCTTTTTTCCCCCTTCTTTATAACTCCTTCTCGGAAACCCACCAACCCACTTGTTTACATCATTAACCCCCTGCCAAAAAGGTTGGATATATCTCCCCAACGCCCTTCCTTGTTCCTTGCTGCTCTTTAGGAAAACCCCCTTTCCTTCTACTACGTTCGTTAAAATAGGCGAAGACTTTTTCCCTCTCAAGCCGCCATGACCCCTCAATCACTTTAAAGTGGCTCAATATAATTGGGTTTTGTGGTTTTTTTTGGCGTAAACAATCGGACTTTCTTTCCCCCCCCAACAATCAAGT